>Ga0315554_1000003_pt1 | contig 115159 bp, 128 predicted proteins | sample SalMarSW160370MG_FD_202114 | JGI IMG/M metagenome (GOLD analysis project Ga0315554, IMG submission 202114) | Salt marsh sediment microbial communities from the Plum Island Ecosystem LTER, Massachusetts, United States - Salt Marsh Sediment SW1603-70 ...
TATGCTTTAAAAAAATGTTGTTACAAAACAATTTCTTGTTTTAATGATTTACTTAAAAAAACTGGTGCGGGGAGGGAGATTCGAACTCCCGAACCACTAAGGAATGGATCTCTCATCTCATCCGAATTTAAGAACTTGAGTCCATCGCCGTTGGCCACTTGGCTATCCCCGCAGAATAATTAAATAGTCAAGCAGTATTTCAAAAATCTCTCAATATGTATTTAATCTTTTCTTTTTCTTGCTTTCTAATTGATAATTAGTAGTAAATTATAATTTGATTACTGTTAATATTGATAAATGAGATCCCACTCAATCTTGTTAAAAAACAAAAAGATTGTCTGAAGAAACTACAATGGAGAGAAAAGCACCACCAAAATCCCAAAATATTGAAGTTTTCTTGAATTTAAATATCAATCTGCTTATTATAGTTATGAAAACGATGAGCACACAAACGGCAACGACCTCTCAAAGCTCTCCTCTCATCTTAGATACAGTGATGAGAAGCTATCAGGTGGCGTTGAAGTGTGCCTCATCTATCCAACGAGAAGAAATCAACCAACGCATAAGAGTATTAGAAGAACGACAGACCTCTCTCCTCACTCAAGATGTGGTCAAGCAAGCTGTAGAACTTTATCGTACCAATCCCAAAGAAAGGTTCTTTGTGCGTCAAGTAGGAAAAACTGTAGGAAAAAATCCTAACATTGCTGAAAGTGCTTATCACTGGCTCCAGATCGCTGTGAAAGGGAAAGTAGACAAAGAACAGAAAGTGCAAGGGATGCTCAGCTTTTTTTCTAAGAATCCTCAACAATTGGTAGAGTGGATGGTGTTTGGTCGTTCCCCCTACACTGAAAGCAGCTTAGGAAAATGTTGGAAACTACACAGAAGATACATCATCAATCTCCTGACTAGTGCAAGAATGCAATTGGATTCGTATAGTAGGAAGAAAAAACGGACTTACTATTTCTCCAATAATCTTGTATTAAATGGTGCTTTACCCATTTACACCCAACAAGAGGTTCTACAAGGACTAGATGACGCACTAGCTTACCAAACTACCACGTTTGCGCATTTACCCTCTTTCTCGAAGAACCAGCAGGCATTTCTGAACAAACTTCGTCTCCTCAAACAGGAATACCAGATAGTTGTTCCTTTTCTCACTTCATGGATCAATAGTTACCAAAAATCTCGTTGGAAAAGTCTCAAAAATCTATCCAAGGAACTAGCTACTATTATAGGCAAGCCTAACCGAAATCTCTTCTCTGCAGTCAGACAGATAATAGTTTTCACACTCTTTGACCAGATCATACAGAGTGTCCCTCAGTTACTCCGAGGTTTGTCTGTTGCTAAGCTTGTTCCTCTACCATTTATACGTAAAAAGAAAGGAAGATTACCAGTAAAATTGTTAATGAAAAAAGATTATGTTATCACCCGTCAAGGGAATGCAAGTGAATTGACCAGACAAGTGAGAAAGCAAGGAACTACCACTTTAGGCTTTCCACAGCAAGGGAAGCAGAAACTCACAGCTCAAATATTGTTTCCATCAAAAGTGGTAGAATATATAAGAAATGGTGCGGAAATCAAAGTCTTTCAAGTGAGTAGTGGAAGTGCTCCTAGCTTCAAACCTCGTGTAGACGTGATACTAGAAGGTACACATGATTGTTTCCACTCCTCCACCCTCCTCCATAATTACCTCCCTCAGATTCCTGGTGGGAGGAAGAGAGTACTAGGACTTGACATTAACCGCTTAGGACCATACATGGTGGTGTTTAATATCCCTGTTCCTCTTCCAAAAGACTTGTTGAAATTAGCTCAACGTTATCAACAGCTCACGAACAAGGTTCTCAAGGAGTTAGATAAGGGATTCTTTCATAAACGCAAAGTTTACGATAGTCGAGGAACATGCAAACTCAAAAGTGAACTCAACAACGTCTATCAACGTCGCAGTCGTCTTCTTCGCGAAATCACTCGTCGTTTACCTCACTTCCTTGCAGCAGTGATGGTTAAGAAGCAATGTCAGACATTAAAGGTTGAAGAGTTAACTACAGATCCCTCAGGTTCTAAAGGCGCGCTCGCTAAAGCTATTTATACTATGCCTGACAACCTGTACATCTACAAGAAAGCCGTCTGGTTAGCTTCTCTAGAATTGGATTATGATGTACAGTTAAAAGCTGTTCCACCTTATTACACCAGTTCTAAACATCATGGTTGTGGAGGAACAATTGCACGTGATAAACAATACTATGATGTTGCTCCTTGTTCTAAATGTGGTCAACAAGTTAATACTCACGAAAATGCTACATTCAATATAGCTTCATTGAAAGGCACTCTCCTTCCTCATGATCTCTTCCCCTCAACGCACGTGAGGGGACCACCTTAAACGACAGTTAAACGCATTCTGGCAAATTTAACTAAGTTTCATAACGTGTGTTAATTCCATCTGTCTATCTGAAAGAAGCTCACCTTCTTTAGTAACAATTACATCTTCTTCAATACTCATATAACCGTGATTTGGAACAAAAACATGAAGTTCTAAAGTAAAGCACTGATTTTCTTCAACTTTATACATAACAGATTGACTATATTTTTACCATTTTAGACCTAAGAGACAACCTCCATCATGAACAGATAAATTGGAATTTCTGTTATTAAGTTGTAATACACATTATTTAAAAATCTAAGAGTGAATATAATATTTAAGTTCGAATGAAGGTGAGAGTGTGTCTAGACAAGACACTAGAATTATGATAAATCAAATTGAAGAATGGCTGAAAGAAGTTGATAACATTATCAAAGGTGGAGTTGAACATAAGGTTTTCATTACTAAATATGGTGCTGAGTTTCAACTAGATTTTAATGATTTGATTGAAATCACCTACCTATATATGTTACCTAAAACAATTGGAGTTTTTCAAGATGAACTAAATAAGATAAATAGCTGGGAACAAGGACAAAAGACATTTTTGACCCTATTAAAACAAGTTTTCGATCAAGAAAATGCAAATGAAACCAAACAAAATCAGTTTAATGACCTATTATCGAAATTCGAGAAAAAAACATCGGAAACAATTATGATGTTGAAGAAGGAGTGGGAGAATTATGAACTCCTCTTTAATGAGTTTAATGTTTTAATGGAAAATGAAAAAGAAGAAGATGAAAAGAAGAATGACCAAAGCGAGACTGTTACTGGACTAATCGAAAAATTGAATTTATATCAAAGAATAAATGCTTACTATGTTCTAGCTTTATACGCAATAATTGATGTATATTCTCTTTTATTCTATCAAGAATCTCTTGCAAAATGCTCAAAAGAACGTTTATATGATGCCCTAAAAACTAAGAACTCCACATCAAATCCAGTTGATACAATTAATGCGGGATTAGAAATACACAAAGATGAGACTATTAATCTGAAAGAAATCAGAGAACAAATTATCAAGAAGCTAGGCTGGGAAATTCATCAAGAATCGTTCAAAAGTTTTAAAGAAATCAGAAGAATTCCAGCTCATCAGAAGACTATTTTAACTTTAGATGAGTTAAAAAAGAGATTCCCAAAACATCAAAAAATTGCTGAGAGAATGTATAAACATGTTATAAAGGAATTAAAGAAAAGCACTTTACCAGAGATTATCAATAAACCTCTTTTACTTGGACTTGAAGATTTAAAGATTGGATTATATTTGAGAGAAATTGGTATTTCTTGTTTTCGATATCTGGTTTTGAATGAAGCAATATTACAGTATTATCTATCTAAAAATACCTTTTTGGATGCAATAAAAGTAATCAAGTCAGCAAGAGATAATGATAAAACAGAGTAAATCGCAATCATTGTTTTTTGTCAAAAAATTCGGATAGAACTTTTCTAAATCTTTTTTCAACTTCCTTTCCAATGTATTCAGCTAATGTTTTTTCATAATCATCTTCTTCTTCTTCAGTTTCTTCTGTCTTCCTAACATCCAGTTCCATAGGTTGTTCTGGAATAAATCTTCAGTGATTGGATTTGAGAAGATGTTGAAGTAAATGCATCAAATCCCATGTCTTTTTTTTCACTAATTCTTTTCGCTATATTTTTATTAGTTGCTTCAACTGCATAGCCAAAATTTGTTATAATATTTTTCAATAACATGTCTTTAATCCCAGGTGCAAGAAAAAACCTTCTGACAGTCCAAGTTAGAAAATCATTTAACATCAGAAGGTAAGAGATGTTTTTCTTCAAAGTATCATTGTTAACAAATGAAAACTGCTTCTGATATGTTCGAGCATACGACATAGTCCCATGAGGAGATCTTAGTTTAGCTGCAGAAGAAATATATTCCATTTGTTGAAGAGCTTCTTCAACTAGTTCTATTATACCCTTATTTTTTTCCTTCATCTATCTCAACAATTAGATTACAATTTTTAGTGTCTTTATTTTTTGTTATCTTTTTATAGCTCTTTTTGATAGCCTCTACACTATATTGTTTGAAGAAGAAAACTCCCTAAACACTTTTGATTTTATCTGTATCATGCAACTTTAGTCACTCTTTCTACAGTCTAAACTAATTTTTCTTCGCTAATATCTTAATTACGCCTCTCTTATATCTCCAAAGTCGAACTGACCATATTGCCATCTTAAGATAACCTAATATGGAATCTTCTTCAATCATGTAGAATTCTGGTTTCCATGTTTTGAGAAGATTAATATATACTGGTTCTTTGTCTAACTCTCTTCTACCTTTAAATCTTATTGATATTTGTCTCTCTTTATCTTTATATCCTAAATAATACCCACCAATATACAAATATCCTGTAGACCATGTCCCAAAACCCTTCTTCAAATCAAAAATATATGCTTTTGGAAGATTTTCTCCTGAATTTAATGAGATTTCTTCCACTTTTACCTCTGATTGGTGAAAATCCTTACTATATTTCTTTTCGAAACGCATTGAAATTTTCAGATACATCATTGTGCTTATCTTACCTGAATTCCTGAAAAGAATTCTGATTCTGCAACATGGTGGTTGATTATCTCTTTCAATATATGGTTTTTCCATTTTTACTGAGGAAATTAAAATTCTTGGTTGATTTTGTGTTCGTTTTCTTGTATAAAGATAATTCAATAGTGAAAACGCAGTAGATACTATCAGTGCCACAAGAGCTATTGAATCTGAACGCTCCCATACCATTTTAATCATATAGTATGTTTTTACTGCTCTTTTTATACTTTCTTTCCTTTCCTTGACTGAAAGTGTACATGATTCTCGAAGATATTCCTCCTTAAGAAATTTCTTTTTCTGATTATTCTATCGCGTACCTTTTTGTTGGAACTGACGATTCCCATTATGCCTTTGTCCACTATTTTACTTATCAACCCATCTGGGTTCTCAAATCTTTTGTTGGTAATTATTGGAGAATCAAACACTTGTTTAACACGTAATTTACAGAAAATAAGAAAACTTGGAAAAAAAAGAAAAGAAGTATATTCAGCAAAAACTCACTTAGTTTTAATTTAACATTTTTGTTGAGTTTATTAGTTATAATTTGATATTATTTATAATGAATAACGATGATGAAGAAAAAAATCCATGGAATGAGCTTGTAAAACTGTTTCCTCTCTCTGAAATAATAGTAAGAGAGAATTATGAAGAAAAGGATTTGAAGAAATTCGCGAAAAGTGCATATGAAATATTACCATTTTTCGAAATTTTTATCTCTGCTAGAGAGTTCAAGCAATATCTTGAAGAAAAATGGGAACCTACAACATATATTCAATATGAATCAGATACATTCTTTTTTCCGGAAATAAAAGAAACTGAAATTACCATGATTCGAGAACCTTATACATTTCTCAAAATCCTGATCGATATTGGCGCTTTAATGAATTTGATCAATTTCACAAAGCCAAATTTAAGAATCAATAGTGAAAAAGACATTCATAATTTTGAAAATAATTTAGTTGATCATTATATAAGAAGTGTTGGATCTGATATTGTAAGTACTGATTTCATCCATAATACATTATTTGTATTAAAACAACACTTTCTTGCCTCCACACGGATGAAAGTTTATGAAGAAAAAGGTAGGGGCTTTAAAGAAGAATTTATTAAAAATATAAGAAAAGATTATCAGAAATTATTTTCATTTCTAAGCGAAGAAATTATTGATTATGTTCTATCCGATTATATAAATGTGATTCGAGATTATAATGCTCCAATTGATAAAGAGTATATTATTAATGATTATAACATTGAAATTGAAGTTTATACACCTCATTATTATAGAGAAATGCTGTTAATTCGTACACCCTTTGGATTTACTACTGGAAAATACACCGAGGTTCTTAAAAAAATCCAAAATTCAGAAAATAAATATGTAGATTTTAACGATTTACCAAATGAACTGAAAATTAAATTTAAAAAAATGATTATTAATGAATTTAAACAATGTGTGAAGAACCGCATTAAGAAGAAATATGATGATAAAAGAAAGAAACTATCCGATGGTTTTCTAAGTATTCTTCTTATAGATATATCGCATTTCTTGCGTCTTCATGAGTTTTTACTTGCAAAACTAGATTTATCAACATTTAATGCTGCGATATTTGAGATAATTAAGGAAATGAAAGAGAAATCTAAGATAAAGAATGAAAAACATTTTTCTTGTATTTTCTTAGTAGACTACTTTGACGAACATATCTTTTTAAATTATCCTATAAAAAAACTCCATAGATTCCGAATAAGAAAAACACTAAAAATCATTGACACAACATTTTTCAATTTTGGATTTTCACATATTAGCAAGTCATACCACCAATATTGAGGAAGAAGTAAAAAATGAGAATTGGAACAAACTTCTAAAAAGACTTAGAAACCACAATTCTGATATTATCATAGAAAATATCTCTCTCTTACTAGATTCTCTTCGTTCTATCAGAAATGAGATTATACACCATGATTATAATCCTACTTCTGAAGATTTGGAATTTTCGTGTCATTTGTATTGATAGATTGTTTAAATTTTATAATGAAAAATTTTGTTGAAGATTATTTATTGAATTATCCTTTACTTTATTATTCAAGATAGTTGAAATATATCTATACTTCCATATCTTTTTTTAATTCTTTTCCATAGTTTAAAAAACTTAAGCCAATGGCTTGAGTAGATGGCAATGTGACCGTTATCCGCTTGTCAGCCCATCGACTTGGTTGAGAACTGAAAAACTTGTTTGGAAGTTCGATAATGAGTAACCAAGAAAAAGGCAATGAACCCTCAGAACAGAATTGACGCATTGTACCATTTGTTGTACTGTTCCAGAATACTAGCCAGATAAAACGAAGTATTTGACTTCTTAATGCAACGCAAGTAATAGGGTGAGTCCTTAAGCATTCTTCTTGTAATAATTCAATATAAACAAGAAATATGCAACTCATCATGCACGTTTCTTCCGTCTTATTGCTAAAGGTAAGAAATGTTCTCGATATCTATGGAAGTTATTGATGGAAGAGAATTTCCTTCGGATTTAGATTCGGAATCTTCTGTATCTTCTCCAATTTTTCTCTTCTTTCTCTTTTTTTTCTCCTTTCTTGAAATAAGTTCAAAGTTTTATCAGAGTCAATTCCATTTGTCTATCTGAAAGAAATTCACAACCATTTTTAGTGACAATTACGTCTTCTTCAATACTCATATAACCGTGATTTGGAACATAAACATGAAGTTCTAGGGTAAAGCATTGATTTTCTTCAACTTGATACATGACAGAATCACCATATTTTTCCCATTTTGGACCTAAGAGACAACCTCCGTCATGAACATTTCTCCCGATTTGGTGTCCTAAAGCGTGCATGAATTCTTCGTATCCAGCATCAGTTATTACTTTACGTGCAACATAGTCTACTTCCCAACCAAGAACACCTGGTTTTAGTTTTTCTGCTCCTGCGCTTATTGCTTTAAAGCAAATTTCAAAAGCTCTTCTCACTTCTGCTGGAGGGATTTCTTCTTCATCTTGTAAGATATAGTTCATTCTTTGAAGATCTGATGCATATCCTTCATAGAAAACACCATAGTCAACAGAAATTAAATCTCCCCTCTTGATTTTAATATCTGAAGAAGCTTTTCCATGTCCTATATTTGTTGTAGGACCCACATGGACTAATGGTGGATATGATACTATCAATCCTTTATTTTCTGTAAATTCCAGAAGCATTTTTTCTATGTCTTCCTCCGATTCTCCTAATTTTGCAGTCTCTGTTACTCTGCGATGCCCTTCTTCACTTATCTCTACTGCTTTTTTTATTCTTTCAACCTCAGCGTGTGTTTTCCTCCCTCTCAGTGCTGCTAGTAAATTCTCTGAAGAGATTAATCTTTCATTATATTCTGTTCCTTCAAGTATTTTATTTAGTCTTATCCACATACCATGAGTTATACCATCAGCTGCAATATTATCGAGAGAGTAATTTATTGCTATCTGTTTTGGTTTTAAATCATTCAAAACATTTAGTAAAGGTTCTTTTATACTCTCATCATAAGTAATAACTCTATCATAAATCCCAGACATTTCTAGATTCTGTGCATCATATCTACCACAAATAGCTATTTTTTGCCCCCCCCTACTTATAATCAATGCAGATTGCCATGTAAGCCAGGGGTCCTCTAACAAGAAGTATAGTGCAGGATCATGAATTTCTGAAGTTTTTCTAACATATGTTAGCCACATATCAATATTTAATTCCTTGAGAATATCTACAGCTTGGTCTGTTTTTTGTTTTATTAAACTCATTTTAGAAAGATTCTTCTTTAGCTTTATTTATTTTATTAATCCTCCATAGAGGTAATTCTCTCATAAATGATTATAGGAGAGAGAAATATACCACGTAAGATAAAGTTAAAGAAGGTTTAAATACATAATATTTCTGTAATTGCTATCAATATTCTGCACGTGAGAGTTTGGTTATGTCTAGGGAAGCAATAGGTGATTTTGATGATGAAGGAGATATTGGTGCTACTAAGCTAGCATCAAAAATTAATATCTCCGAAAGACAAAGACAAACTCTCATTGAAGTTGTTGACGATATAGCGGGAGAGGAAGTAAAACAAGTAACACTTGTTCTTTTGAATGCTGATAAAGAAACTACCGATGAAGAAATTTCTGAAAAACTGGACATGCGATTAAATCAAGTTCGAAAATCCCTCTACAAATTATATGATTTACAATTAGCTACTTTCAGAAGAATCAGAGATAAATCAACAGGTTGGTTTGTATATTTCTGGACATTACATCCCGAAAGAATAGATCTTTTTGTTGAAAAAAAACAGCAAGAAGTAATGTCCAAGCTCAAAGAAAGATTGGATTATGAAGAATCAAATATGTTCTTTACATGTAATAATCCAGAATGCCCAAGAGTAACTTTTCAAGAAGCTATGGATAATAATTTTGAGTGCGAACATTGTGGTGGAAGATTAGAAGCATTTGATAATGAACAGCTAAAAGAAGTCTTAAAGGACAAAATCAGTGAAATGAAAGATATAAGAGAACAAACTAAAAAGATAATGAAAGGTGAAAAATAGTCTTCTATGTTTCTAATGCTATCTCTTATTAAGTCGCTTTTGCACAGAATCACTTGTTAATTCCTTTAAAGCATCATTAGCTATCCATTTAGCGGATTTTGATTCTAATGTAAGAATTTCTTTAGAGAGTTCAATTGCTAATTTGTTTAATGTTGAATTTCTTTTTCCAATTTGCCTTACTGCCCAATTCACAGCTTTCTTTACGAAATTTCTATTATCAATAGCACCTCTAAGAATGTGAGGAAAGAATTTTTGAAATTGCTCATCGTGAGCTTTTTTATCACTTACAGCAAGTCTTGCCATCATAACATAACCTGCCCTCTTAACAAATTCATTTTCTCTGAAACTCCATTCTATCGCTTTTTCGTGTGCTTGATTTTTCTTTTCAAACAAATTCATAACCGTTTGATCACATATTTCCCAGTAGTCAAACTCCTTTACCCAATCTTCCATCTGTTTTTCTGTGACTTCGTTGGGATTATCAATCATGCTTGCTAATATCCTTGTTTCCCTATAACCAAGTTTCCATAAATCCAATGCTAAAGTGTGATTTACTCCTATTTCCTTAGCCATTTTTCTTAAAACAGGTATCTTTATTCCAAAGGTTTTTTCTGGTGTAATGCCATATTTTTCCATTCCTGAAATATTATCCAAGTTTTGTATCGATTCAAATGTTGACAGAATTTCCTTACTATCCATTCGCTCTCAAATAAATATAATTGCGCTAAATAAAATATCTTCTCATTAAATTTTCTAAAAAATAAACTTTCAAATATAACTTAAGATTCTTCTCTGTTAGAGGAAGAAATTACATGTTAAAAAATGTATCAGAACTTTACAATGAGATGGAAGAAGCAGGTTTGAAAGATTTAATAATTAAATTAGATCACGTAGCTTATAGAGTTAAGAAGGGAGAAAGAGAAAAAGCAATGGCTGAACTTGCTAATCTAGTACCTTACAAAGATTATAAAACTTTCAAAGTTTTAACTATGAACGCAATTACTAGCACATTAAAACTTCATGAAACATTACCAGTTATTGTGGTTAGTGAAGGTTTAACTGAAGATTCTATTGTTGAGAAGTATGTTCAGAAGTACGGGGGAAGAATTCATCACATAGCCTACCTAGTTAAAGATATAGAGAAAATTGTTGCAATTCAAAAAAGTAGAGGAATCAAATTTACAACAGAGCATATTATCGGTAGTGAAGAGGAAGGTATCAAACAAATTTTTACTTTACCAACAGAAACAGCTAATCATATAGTCGAATATATCCAACGTTTTGGAGATTTTGATGGTTTTTTCACCCCTTCAAATATAGGCGCTTTGATGAAATCAACTGAAAAATTAGGTGAAGCGTAGTACTGGAAAAATTTATCATCAAAAACGTGTTTACTAATACGATTAATATGGAAAAATTACAAGAAAGACCATCTTCAGCTCTCTATCCTAATCCTGTGATGCTTGTATCAGCTTTTCATGAAGGAAAAGAGTCCATAATAACTTTAGCTTGGGGAGGAACTTGTTGCTCAAATCCTCCTTATATAGCCATAGCAGTACGAAAAGAAAGATTTTCTTATAATCTAATTTCTAACTCAAAGGAATTCGTTGTTAATATCCCTACCTCAGATTTAAAAGAATCCGTTGAATTCTGTGGAACAAAATCCGGTAAAGATTACGATAAATGGAAAGAATGTGATTTTACAAAAGGGAGAAGTGTTAAAATAAAGACACCATATATAGAAGAATGCCCTGTAAATATGGAATGTAAGTTACACCAGATAGTTGAATTGGGTTCTCACGATTTATTCATTGGTGAAGTGGTTGCTTTACATCTTGATGAGAAATGGAAGAATGAAGAATATCCAAACTTACTCACCTATGTTCGTGGTAAATACAAAATCATCACCTAGATATGCAAGATATTTTTGGTGGCCGAGCTGGGATTTGAACCCAGGATCTTTTACTCCCGAAGCAAAAATCTTACCAAGCTGGACTACCCGGCCTTTAGAGATTAATTATCTTTTATATCTGTTCTCTTGTAAATTTTTCCCTTAGAGTTAAATATTTGAAATGGAAAGAGAACTGGATGAAGATTTCTGTACTAAGACCTTCTTTCCTTAAGAAAATAGATTATGATCCTACAACAATTTTTGTAATTATAGATACCTTTAGGGCAACTACAACATTATCTACGTTAAAGAATTTAGGTGTAAAAAAAATCTATGTAGTTAAAAATAAGGAAGATGCTAGACAGTTACAAAAGAACTTTTTTCCAAGTTCCTTATTGATTGGTGAAGAACATGGTATCAAGATTGAGGGGTTTGACTATGGAAATTCACCAACAGCTCTCTTAGCTGAGAATCATCTTTCATCAGAACAAGTAGTTTTTACTTCAAGCAATGGATCAAAAACAATGTTGCTCTTAGAATCCATGTATCATGTGTATCTCGCCGCACTTGTAAATCTCTCTAAAATTGCGGATATTATAATTAATATATCTAAAAAAAATAAGTCGAAAATTGTTATTATTCCAGCAGGGGTGTTTAATAATCCAAATCTCTATGCAATTGAGGATTGGATAACAGCTGTATATTTGGTTGAGAAGATTAACAAGACAGTATCTTATCAAATACATACAGAAGACCAATTCTGGGAAAAAACCAAGAAAATTTTAGATAATACTATGAACATTCACACCCTACTCAGTAATTCCACAGCAGGTCAACATTTAGAAAAAATAGGATATAAACAAGATGTTATCTTTTGCTCTAATCTAGATATATTCCCTAATTTTCTAAAAGTAAAGAAGTGGTCAAATTTCAATGGTTTGAAATATGTAGAATTGGAATAAAAGAAATAAATCTCATGACATTAGAAAAATAAAAAAGAAAAGAAGAGAAAACTCAGACATTAACGTTATTGAAATCTGTTTTACTATCTCTTTTATCTGGAAGAAACTTATTAATTACTTCTGAAGGTATACGTTTAAGGACTTTTTGAGGGTCATCAAAGATTGATAACATATCCCATCCTATATCTAATGATTGGAATATAGACCTGTCTTCATGATACTCCTGATTAATGAATTTCTGTTCAAATAAATCAGCAAATTCTAGAACCTTTCTATCAGTATCAGAAAGTGATTCGTCACCTACAACTGCTACTAAATCTCGCAAATCTCTACCTGTTGCATATAGAGCATAGAGCTGATCAGCAACATATTTGTGATCGCTTCTTGTTGATCCCTTCCCAATTGTGTCTTTCATCAGCCTTGAGAGTGAAGGTAACGGATTTATTGGTGGGTAAAGCCCTTTACGATTTAAAGCTACATCTACATATATCTGTCCTTCAGTAATATATCCTGTTAAATCTGGCACTGGATGAGTAATATCATAATTAGGTAGAGTTAGAATAGGAATCTGTGTAATTGAGCCTTTTTTATCCTGAATTCTTCCTGCTCTTTCATATATTGTTGAGAAATCTGAATACATATATCCAGGGTATCCTCGTCTACTAGGTACCTCACTTCGTGCAGCAGCTACTTCACGCAATGATTCAGCATAAGATGTGATGTCTGTTAGTATTACTAACACATGATAATCGTGTTCAAAAGCAAGATATTCAGCTGCTGTAAGAGCTAAACGAGGTGTTAATAAACGTTCAATAGCAGGATCATCTGCCAAATTTAGGAAAAGTACTACCTTATCTAATGCACCAGTAGCTTCAAAGTCTTCACGGAAAAATCTTGCTTCATCGGCAGTAATACCCATTGCTGAGAAGATGACTGCAAATTCCTCTTCTGCACCAAGTACTTTAGCTTGACGTGCAATTTGAGCAGCAAGTTTATTGTGAGGTAATCCATTTCCACTAAATAATGGTAATTTTTGTCCTCTAACAAGAGTAAGCAAAGTATCAATTGTACTTACTCCAGTTTCAATAAATTCCTTGGGGTATTGTCGAGCAGACGGATTAATTGGAGTACCAGCTACATCTAGTATTTTCTCTGGAATTATATCTCCTCCACCATCAATAGGTTCACCTCTTCCATTAAATACACGACCAAGCATGTCTTTACTAACACCTATTTTCATGGTTGTTCCTAGAAATCTGCAAGTGGTTTTGTCTGTTTCAAGACCAGAAGTCCCTTCAAAACATTGGATTATTGCCAGATTTTTTGACACATCTAAAACCTGTCCTCTTCTTCTTTCTCCTGAAATGGTGGTAATTTCTACCATCTCATTAAAAGATACTCCACCCGTCTCTTTTAAGTCTACGAAAATAAGTGGTCCTGATACTTCTATTACAGTTTGAAATTCTCTTGCTTCATATCTCTCTTTTACTTTCATATTTTCCCCTCTTCTATTTTTCCTCCACTCCAAAGTTTTGAATGGTTAATCCGTCAATCTCTTTCATTAATTCATTTAAGCTAGTATCTACTTCGTTTCTCTCAATGTATTTCATCCTTGCAATCCTTACAACCAATTCACTGTTAAATATATCAGCTACACTAGCACCTCTTTTGTAGAGATCTTTCGCTTTTTCATGGAAACGAAGAATTGTTTTTAGCATAAGATATTGCTTTGATAAGCTACAGAAACTATCGGATTCATGAAAAGCATTCTGTTGCAAGAAATCTTCTTTGAGCATTCTTGCTGTTTCAAGTATAATCTTTTCACTTGGGGGTAAGGCATCTGGTCCAACAAGTGCTACAATATCTTGAAGCTCTTTATCTTTCTGTAACAATGCAAGAGCTTCTGTTCTTAGTTCTGGAAATTCAGCATGAACATTTTTTGCATAATAATCTTCAAGAGCTGACCAATATAAAGTATAACTGAGAAGATAATCAATAGCTGGAAAGTGTCTACGGCTAGCTAATTCTTTTGAAAGTGCCCAAAAAACTTTTACGATTCTTAAAGTATTCTGTGTGACTGGCTCACTGAAGTCTCCCCCAGGTGGGCTAACAGCGCCTACTACAGTAATACTTGCTTCTCTTTGTTTTGAGCCATTAGTTAAAACACGACCTGCTCTTTCATAATATTGAGCAATTCTTGATGCAAGATAAGCTGGGAAAGATTCTTCTCCTGGCATCTCTTCTAATCTACCGGAAATTTCTCTTAATGCTTCTGCCCAACGAGATGTACTATCAGCCATCATAGCTACATCATATCCCATGTCTCTGAAGAATTCTGCTAGAGTTATTCCAGTATATACGCTTGCTTCACGGGCAGCAACAGGCATATTCGATGTATTTGCAATTAAAATAGTACGATCCATGAGTGGTCCTCCAGTGTATGGGTCTACAAGTCTTGGAAATTCACGAAGAACATCTGTCATTTCATTTCCTCTTTCTCCACAACCAACATAAACCACAATTTTTGCATCAGACCATTTAGCAAGCTGATGTTGACTAACAGTTTTACCTGTTCCAAAACCTCCTGGAATTGCTCCTGTTCCACCTTTAGCAATAGGTGTAAAAGTATCGAAGACTCTTTGTCCTGTTATTAAAGGAACATTAGAAGGTAAACGAGTATGATAGGGTCTTGGTTGACGAACTGGCCACTCATGGTAGAACTTCAAATCAATCTTATTTCCATTGGAATCTACTAAAGTAGCTGCAGTTTCATCAATGTTATAATCCCCTCGTTTTGCTACAAATTCAATTTTACCCCTAGCTTTTGGTGGTACCAAAAGTTTGAAATCTACTGTTGGAGTTTCTGGAATTTCTCCTAAAATGTCTCCTCCTATTACCTTATCTCCTACTTTCACGCTAGGTGTAAAATCCCATAATTTTTTGTGATCTAGACCTGGAATCTCAATTCCTCTTTCCATGAAATCTCCAGAAATTTCACGAATAACAGGTAAAGGCCTTTGTATCCCGTCAAAAATTTGTCTTATTAAGCCTGGTCCAAGTTCAACAGATAAGGGCTCATTGGATCGATAAACAGGTTCTCCTGGAGTCAATCCATCAGTACTTTCATATACTTGGATTGTAGCTATATCTTTAGTAAGTTTGATAATTTCCCCAACTAGTTTCTCATCACCGATTCTAGCTACATCATATAATTTGGCCCCCAACATATTAGAAGCTTGAACTACTGGTCCTGAAATTCTCTCAATATAACCGATCTGGTTCGAATTAGCTACAGTCATCTTAATTACACTCTATATACTACGCAACTTATTGATTTCTTTTTTTAAGTTTTGTTAAATACCTCTATTTTTAATAAACAAAGCTTATTTTCCTAACAAGCCACTAACGAATTTTTTAGTTACTTTGAGAATTTATTTATTGCGTTCCTTACTAGTTTTAACCCATTTTTCATCAGTAAATCTGCTTTTTCTGCTGTTTGTGCTTCCACAAAAATTCTAAAAATCGATTCTGTTCCTGATGGTCTAATAAGTGCCCACCCATCAGGAAAGAGCAGTTTTACTCCATCTATCGTAATTATTTCTTCTACTCCCTCCACGTTATTGACTATCTCTTGCATGACATCTTCCTTGATATTTTCTTCACATGTTATCTTAGTCTTTTTTTGGAAGTATTGTGGAAATTCCTCTAACAATTTACTTAGCTGTTTTTCAGAATTTGCTAGAATTTCAGCCATTAGTGCTGCTGCCATCATCCCATCTCTCACACTTTGATGAGGGCTATAAAATAATCCTCCATTTTCTTCTCCTCCAAGAATACATCCGTTTTCGATCATTGTTCGACTTACATAGATACATCCTACCGGTGTCCAAAAGATTTCTCCACCTTCTTGTTCTATTACATCTATCATAACAGAAGAAGAACTAATAGGTGTCACGAATTTCTTATTGTTATTTTGAGATAAGACCCATCTCTCAAACAAGGCTATCGATCTGTCCCCATAATGTATTTGTCCTTTATTATCACCAAAAATGGCTCTATCGGCATCGCCATCATGAGCTATTGAATAATCAGCACCAACGGAAGTTACAACTTTATTCATGAAATCAAGTTTTTCTGGTACTGGTTCTACTCCTCTTCCTGGAAAACGACCGTCTAATTGACAATTAACACCATACACCCTTACACCGAGTTTCTGTAAAAGAGAAGGCGTAATTAAACTTCCAACACCGTTACCTCCATCTACAACAACAGATAATTTCTTCTTTTCAATTTTATCAGAGTCAACAAGATTAATTATTTGTTCAATGTATACTGGAGATACATCCATCTTTACTACTTGTTGATTGATCTGTTGTTTGATGAAGTGAAAATTTTCTTCTTCAAAAACTTGTTCGATAGCAATCTGCTTTTGAGTGTCTATTTCGATTCCATCAGAATCTATTACTTTTATTCCGTTAAATTCTGGTGGATTATGACTTGCTGTTACCATTATCCCCATATCTGCTTTCAGGTGTGTTACAGCAAATTGGAGAAGAGGGGTGGGTACTTTACCAATATCTATAACTTCAATTCCATTTGAAAGAAAACTAGTTGTAATAATGTTCTTGAAATCAGGACTGCTAAGTCTTGAATCCATGCCAACTATCATGGTCCCTTTATCTAACATACAGGAAGCAATAGCAGAGCTCATTTTGGAAACAAATGAAGGAGTAATCAGATCTCCAACAATTCCTCTGATTCCATTAGTACCAAAATACTTCCTTTTCATTATTTACATAAAATTTTGTGAGATTAAATCTCTTTCGACGAACCTATAGAACTAAACAGATTTTTAAGGTGCAACAGAATCTTTTAAAAACATCATATAAGGATAACTTTTAAGCAATAAACTCTGTGGTTAAAATGAGCATCGAATTTCTAAAAACCATAAGAAAAACAGAAAGAGATTGTGAAGAAAAAATCAAGAAAGCTGAAGCAGCAAAAGAACGAGCTATTATGGATGCTGAAAAAGAAGGTGTTTTACAAATCCGTGATGCAGGAATCAATGCTAATGAAATAGCTAGCAAAATTCTTTCAGATGTAAAGACAAGGATTGAAAAAGAATTTGTTTCACTTGATAAAGAATTTGAAACTATTAAAAGCAAACTTGATGAAAAAGCAAAGAAATCAGAAAAAAAAGCAGTTGATTTGATTCTTTCTGAAATACTTTAGTAGTGATCACAGTGAGTATTAACAAAAGAACCAAAATCGTAAGTATTGGTGATGAGGAAACCTCTTTAGGTTTCAAATTAGCCGGAATCTCTGCAGTGCATACAGAAGAACCGGAAAAAGCTTCTTCCTTACTTCGTTCATTAGCAGAAGATCCAGAGATTGCTATTTTGATAATTACAGAAGAAGTAGCTAAAGCTAACCAAGATGTAATTAAGAGAATCACACTTAATCCTTATCCAGTAATTGTTGAGGTACCTGGAAAGAAGGCACATTATGAAGGTGCTGAAGATAAGATACGAGCCTTAATTAAAATGGCTCTAGGTGTTGATATAGAAATGTGAGAGAAGAAAAGTCTTAATAGACTTGAGGGAATATTTCTGATGGAGACCAAGAGCAATGAATGATAAGATAATTGGCTTAGTAATGATTATTGGTTCATTATCTATACTTGGTTTTCTATTCTATTGGACAATTTTGATGCCAATTTTAGATATTAACCGTTTATTTGATGCTTACCTAGGTCTAGCTATAGTGTTTTTCATTATTGCTTTTATAGTGTTAGTATTTCTAACATGGATAGGGTGGATTTTCCTGAAAACTAGAGCACCAAAAGAGGGAATGCTTGAAGCTAAAATAGAAAAAAATCAAAATTCTGAAATAAATGAATGAAAATGTTGTGATATTATGAGTAGAAGACCTATCTCACCGCGCGAAGCAAAAAGAATGCAAGCGAGAATGAAACAAATAGAATTAGAGGGAGTAGAAGAAGTTATAATACGTTTCGCAGACAAGGAAACAGTTGTTTATAATCCTACTGTAGTCAAGACCTTTATTCCAGGAATGATGGAATCTGATACTTTCCAAGTTGTGGGTGCTGGAACAGATCGCCCTAGAGGTGAGGAAAGTGCTGTTGTTGGTGTTACAGTAACAGACTCTGATGTGGAATTAGTTGTGGCTCAAACAGGTGCATCTGAAGAAGAAGCTAGAAAAGCTTTGGAAGAAGAAAACGGTGATCTTGCAGGTGCAATTGTGAAACTAAAAACAAAATAACCTCTTCTTCTTATTTTTCTATACCTTTTCGAGTTGAAACAGCTACGCCTTTATCCATCGCTATCATCATTCTTCCTGATAATTTGGCAGTTCCAATTCCTAAGAACTCATTGTTTCGATTAATTATAATAACTTCATCTTTAACTGCTATACTTGGATCAGCTTCTAGAACATGTTTAGCAAAAACTGTTTTTCCAGACTTTACAAAAGGTTCAGAATCCTCGTTTACTGTGACTTTTAAACCATAATCATTTTCGTGGAGAATTTTACCTCCTAACAGCGAAGGAACTAGAAAACCATCACGCACACGAAATGAGAAGATTCTTGATTTATCACGATAAATAAAACGTATTCGATTCGTTCCTTTTGATTTTTCAATCTCTATTTTTTCTGCAAATAAGACCTTACCCGCTCCTTGTCCAAATTGAAAATCAGCAATACTTTGTATTTTTTTCAAATCAGCTGCTTTAGGTTTTTCCAGTTCTATCATCATAATATTCGGGAATTCTTGAATAATAAGAGTTGTTAACTATAATAATTCCTACTTCTTTACATATATGTCACTACAAAGATGATACTTCCTAGGTGAGAATTTCTTTATTCTTCGAATCTCTCTAATTTCAATATCATAATTCACTTTTTTACTTAAATGTTTAATATATCTCTCAGATTCTTTTAGATTATCTCTGGGTGAAAGACTATGATAATGTATCCACCCTTCTCCTTTAATGGCTTCACAAGCACAAATAAACTGTGTTTCATCACTACCAAAATATCCCAGTAATACTCTTGTTGCAAAGCTTAGTGGTGTTTTTTTCCTATTATCACCAAATATTGGATAATATCTCTTTTCAGTGTTGTTTGCTTTAATATTCATTTCCAGAAAATCATATGCTATTTTATTCCACTCTATTCCATATGCAGTTACAGTTGGATTATTTGTAACTATGGGTAACGAAAGGTTACCAATACATGCAAACATATCGCAAATAACTTCATTGTTTTCAACTTCTCTAATCAGTTTTTCTCTTTCCCCTTTATTCCCTGCTGACAGAGTTATTTCAGCGATATCTAGATGAAATTCTGTATTGAATTCTTTATGAATTGTTTTTGTCCTGAGTTCCCCTGCTAAGTGAGAAATCACAGGTTTTCTATAAGGTGATATGGTGTTTAGTTGTTCAACCACTACGTGTATTTTAGGATCAATTTCTAATACAATCTCACCTAACAGACTCTTATAATTTTTTATACTCTCATCAATGTGGTGGAAAATGGCAATATCTCCAATTACTGTATATCCTGCAGGTAATTTCTCAAGTTGCTTTGCGTTCATTTTTTCCTGAAAAACTGTTCGCAACTTCTCTTTTAATTTCATCAATATTAATTATATCTCTCAACATCAATTTTTAATATTATCTACATTTTATACTATTGAAGAAGAATGCTTTGTACTGCTAAACTCAATAAGAAATTTTCCTTGATCGAAGACAAAAATGCAAATGATATCTACAGTCAAGGTTGGTTTGGACATTTTACTAAAGGTAATAATTTAAAACTAGACCCTTATGAAACCGTTTTATTACTTGAAAGAAAGAAAATAAATGTACTAAATGAACAAGACCAGCTGATTGAACTTAAAGATGTAGTTGCACATTTTTCGGATAATGAATCCAATTTCTTAATTCACTATCTCCTGTATAAGGATTTACGAAGTAGGGGATATATTGTAAAAAAGCAATCTCTCGACAATCAATATTTTGAGTTATATGAGCGAGGAGCAACACCAAATAAGGCAAAACATTTAGCTTTAATTATTCCTATGGTTGAAGGTGTGTTATTTGAAATTGATGAAATCGACCAAGTCGTATCTGAAACAAAAAAACTAGGTAAGCAATTGATTTTTGCCGTAATTGATAGTCTAGGTGATAGTTCATATTATAGCGTAAGTGAACTTGAATTTGAAAAAATAAACAATAAAATGTAAGGGATTAAAATGAAGTACGTACCAGATACCTCTACAATTATCAACGGTCAATTTCTAACATATCTAGAAGAGCAAGAAGATGTTGATTCTATAATACTTTCAAGAGTTGTTATTGCTGAGATTGAAAATATGGCTAATCAAGCTAAAACTGCTGGAATGACAGCTTTAGAAGAATTACAAAGAATGCGAGATTATTGCGCAAAAACTGCTGTTGAACTCATAATTGATGGGTCTCGACCTACTGTTAATCAAATTAAAGGAGCACCTGGAGGAGAGTTAGATGCTCAAATTAGAGATTTAGCTGCTGAATATGAAGCTATTCTTATTACATCTGATAGAGTTATGGCTGAGATTGGTAAAGCAGAAGGTTTGGCAGTAGTTTTCATAAAAGAAGAAACAAGTAGTATAGGTAAGAAAATTGAAGATTACTTTAATGAAGATACCATGTCTATTCATCTTAGAGAAAACAATTTTCCTTTTGCAAAAAACGGATTCCCAGGAAATTTCAAGTTAGTGCCATTGGAGAACGAAAAAGTTCTATCTAGAGAAATATTAGATGAATTAGCAAAAGACGTTATTGAAAGAGCTTCTAGAGAAAAGGACAGTTTTATAGAATCAGATCAACATGGAACAACCGTTGTTCAACTGATGAATACTAGGATTGTAATTATCAGACCACCTTTTAGTGATGCTATGGAAATAACAGCTGTAAGACCGATAGTAAAGTTATCCTTGAAAGATTATGAAATTGATCCTAAACTTCTCCAAAGAATTGAGACAAAAGCAGAAGGAATTATCATTGCAGGACCACCTGGTGCTGGAAAGAGTACTTTTGCAACTGCTTTAGCAGAAAATTACGCAGATATGGATCGTATAGTAAAAACATTCGAAAATCCTAGAGATCTTCAGGTAGATAATAGAATTACTCAGATGTCAGGTTTTGAAGGAGATATTTCAGCTTCTGCTGATTTGGTTCTTCTTATGAGACCCGATTATGTAATTTATGATGAATTGAGAAAAACAAAGGATTTTGAAACTTACTCAGATTTACGATTAGCAGGTATTGGATTAATTGGAGTAGTACATGCAACTCAAGCAATTGATGGGATTCAACGATTTATTAGAAGAGTTGATTTAGGTGTTATACCTTCGATTGTTGATACAATTATTTTCATTGCTAGTGGGGAGGTTTCTAAAGTATATACTCTTGAGTTAACAGTAGCATTACCAACAGGAATGACTGAAAAAGATCTTAGTAGGCCTGTTATCTTAGTGAAAGATTTCCATACTAACAGAAGTGAATATGAAATTTATACATTTGGAGAGCAAATTGTTGTCTCCCCAGTTGGCAAATCCACAAAATCTAGAAATAAAACAGCTCAGATTTCAAATATTACACCTTCAAACATAGAAAAAGTTCTGAAAAGATATTCAATTTATGATTATAATTTCGAGTTTGATTCTCCTAATTCTCTAACACTTTATGTTTCAAATAAAGATAGACCAAGGATAATTGGTAAAGATGGACGAACTATCGAAGAAATAGAACAAAAATTAGGTCTTTCCATTACAGTGAAGTCTTTGGATGAAATGGAAGAGATGGAGTTTGTAATAGATCTATATACTTCAAAGAACAAGGTAAACTTGGTTTTTCCTAGTGTTTGTATAGGAAAAGATGTTATTGTAGCAGCTAATGGAACAAATCTAGTTCAATTAACTGTAGGAAAAACTGGTGAAGTGAGTGTGGCAAAAAATAGCCAAGTTGGTATGATGTTGATGGAAGCTTATCATAAAGGAGCTACAATCTCCGCTTTACTATAGTTTCCTTTTCATTTACAATAACCCTTGTTTTGTTTTTTTCACCAATAATTATCCTATCAGAACCTTTCGGGAATAATCCATTTTCTATGATTCCTGGTATGTTATTCAATTCTTTTTCAACCTCAGATGGATCGTATGTTTCTTGAAAATAAACATCTCCTATTATGTTGCCATTATCTGAGATAACAGGCCCAAACTTTCCAGATCCATACCTGATTCTCAGTTTTCCACCTAACTCAAAAATTGGTTTGATTACAAAATTAACTGCATCACTGATTATTTCAACAGGAACAGGATAACTCGTTAATTCTTTTGGATATTTTGAACTATCTACGATTACAATAAAATCTTTAGATGCACTAGCTAGTATCTTTTCTTTTGTAAACGCTCCACCACCTCCTTTAATCAGAACAAAATCTTGAGTGATAATATCAGAACTATCGACATAAACTTCAAGTTCTGGATATTCTACGAGGGTACCAACTGGTAATCCTGCTTTTACTAACTCAAAATGAGTCTCTTTTGAGGATGGAACTGTAATAATATCCAAATCTTCCTCTTCAGTAAGAATAGAAAGCTCTTGGATGAAATATTTAATGGTAGAACCTGTACCGACACCCACTGTGAATCCATCATAAATGAATTCTTTAGCAGCTTTTTGAGCTGCCAAGAGTTTTTCTCTTTCTTGTTTTTGAAACTGGTTGTTTTTTTGAGACATTGTAATCACTTTATGTTATATAAATAATAATTTTTTTTAAAATTAATGCTATAAAAAGAAATTCCAAATTAAGGTTGTGGAAAAATAGATTTGGGTAGAAACACTTTATAGTTTCAACCCTTGTTAATTATGTTGAACTTAATTTTATTGTTGTTCGCTCATGAATTTTTTAAGACGATCTAACTCCTTGAGCATTTCTTTTCGAAGTGCAGCAATCGAAGTACTTTTTGCAAAAAGATCCCCTTCTCCTTCACCTGCTACTGGTGGTGCTACAGCTGGTGCTGGTGCTCCTGTTCCTGGTGGTCTTGGAGTAGGAATAGTTGGAGCTGGTATTGATGATGTAGCTGGTGCTCCTGGTGGAGCTGTTGGCATTGGAGGGGAAGGAACTGCTGTTGCTGGAGGTGTTTTAGTCACTCCTGGTGGTGGTGGTGGGGCTGCTCTTCCAGGCATTGTTGGTGTTGGTGTTGGGGTTGGTGTTGGGATTGTTGGTGTTGGTGGAGTAACTGCTGCTTTCTTATCTTTCTTCTTTTTCTCCTTTTTTGGTTTAGCAGGTTTTCGTTCTACCAGTGTAGGTGTAGGAGCTGCTGGCATTGGTGGCGCGGGAGCTGATCCTGGTGGTGCTGGTGGTGCGGTTGAAGGAGTTGAAGGTGTAATCTCAATTTTTTCTTCTCCTTTAATCTTACTTAAATAGTCACCTTGCATCTTTTTCAATTCTTCTTCTAATTGAGAGACTTCTGCTTCTCTAGTTGTTTTTTCAATCTCGTCTTCAATCTTCTTAACATCGGATGCATATCTAACAGATAGTCTACCAAAAATAGCTTCACTCACTTCTTTCTTCTTATGCGCATCAGATAATGCACGTTGAGCAGCAATAGATTTAGCTTTCTCAATATTGAGAATCGCAATTCTTTCCGAAGGAGGAATATCAGTAGGTGTTGGTATGTCCGTTTCGAAATCTAAATCCAAGAGAGAAGGTGTGTCTTTTTTTCTATAATATCTTGTTGCGAGAAACACTACTAAAGCGCTTAAAAATGTAAAAATCACTAATAGATAGATAAGCATTTTTACGTATGTATCAACTAAGCTTGTTGGAGGTAAATTCCTTAACCAATCTTCAAATGTCATATCCTTGCCTCTTAATTTTATAGTACTAGAAATCTTTTAATTTCTTTCTCTGTCTATAGAATTATAAGATTATACTTAATAAACTCTATCAATGTGTCCAAATAAAAATGACAATAATATCTTGAAAATATAACTTGTTTTTCCTAATAAAGTAAAATTATGGATATCAAGACATTACTGCTTCTTTGCTTCAAGAATAGCCTTTACCCTTTTTAACCTGGAAAAAGTTTCACGTTCTTGTTCTTCAAGTGTACTAGCAATAAAACTAGTTGTTGCTTTTAATTTTGGAATCAAGATATAATTAAGAGCATTAACTCTTCTTTTAGTCTTGTTTATCTCAGTCGCAAGTTTTTCGAGAAGTGTCATCTTTTCTGCAATTACCATTAAAGTCCTTAATGATTTTCTGAAATATACAATTGCTCGATCTAGTTGAGCACTAGAACTAGTTAACCCATAGAAAATTCCTTCTGTTTCAATTTCTTTTACGACGAATCTAGGTGATCTGACTCCCATGATACTTACTGTTTGTGTATTTATCTTTAAGACTGAAGGTGCATATTGTGCCAAATCACGTATTTTATCTGGTCCTATAACCATCTCCCCTTTAGCTAATGATTGATAGGCAATTTTTAACTCTTCTTCAACTTGCTTTCTTGCTTCACGAACTTCGTCTTTGATGGCATATAGTTCAATTACTAATGAATCCATTTTCTCTTTTAGAAGATCATGTCCTTTCTGTGCTAATCGAATTCTCGATCTAGTATTCAATAATTCCATCCTTGTAGCACTAATAGTTCCAAATTCAGGAGTAGCCATCAACTATTTGTTTAAAGTTTAGATTAAATATTTTTTGATTTGTAGTAAAGAATGATATTTGTGAAATCAGTTTTTTTACTCTCTCTTTTATTTTTGTAACTCTTTTACTCTTCTTGTTATGAATGGAAAGGTATTTTATTCCATAATTTTCCATAATGTAAAGAATGCACGTGAGAATGAATGACTCTCGATATCTATGATAGAGTAAAAAACTCAGAAAAATTAGTGCTCCCTGGCACTCGTTTAGCTGTTACAGAAGAATTTATTGGAGGTATGGGTACTTATACTGAAGAAGACTATATCTACTCTTCAGTAACTGGAAAAGTAATTATTGATTTGGAAAATCACGAAATCTCTGTTCTAGCAAAACCACAATCTGCGATTGTACCTAAGAATGGTGATATTGCAATAGGAAGCATTGTAAATGTATCCCGTCAAATGGTTACTGTTTCTATAAGCTATATCAATAATAAAGCAGTTCATCCTTCTTATACAATGGTTATTCATATTTCACAACTTTCCAAAGATTATTTGGAAACAGCTGATGATGCTGTTTGTTTAGCGGATATAGTTCGTGTTAAAATTATAGATGCAAAAACCATCCCTCTACAAGGTTCATTGATTGGATCTCAGCTTGGTGTTGTGCTCGCAACTTGCTCTCAATGTGGAGCTGAGTTAGAAAAGATAGGAAGAAATAAATTGAAATGCTCCGAATGTTCCTATATTCAAAGACGGAAAACAACTATTGATTATGGAAGTGGAGATTTGGGTTTCAAAACATAACATGAAAGAGTTTTAAGGTGATTTTTTTGGCAAGATCGACCACAAAAGAGGTTTATGTTACTATTAGTAATAAGAAATCTATTGAAAATTTCATAGAGCTAATATCTGATGCATTACGATATGTGGAATTTACTTTAACATATAAAGAAGGAGTAATGAAAATCCGTCTGTATGGGGAAAAAGAAGTTGTAAAGGAATCTGTAGTAACTGTGAAGTCGTTAGGACGAATGTTCTTGCAATCATCAACACCAAATAAAAATGGTTATTACGCACACAACCTTAAACTAATACAACAAATGGGATCCAAAATTATTTCGATAGAAACACTTAGTACAGTACTCAATCATTTAGGAATTCATTCCAGAGTCAATGAACAAGATTTGATAACAACAGCAACAATGAAAGAGGTTCAAAGGATTTTAGAGGATTTACATGAACTCATACAAGAAACACCTTTGAGTGTAAAAACACAAATAATGAAGCGAGTGTTAGCGACAATTAGTTATTGTACAAGTTTGGATCAGGATTTTGTACTAGAAAAAGGTTTAGAGCTCGAATATTTTAAAACAGAAAAAAATACAATTTCTGTAAATTACGAACCACAGAAATGTATTTTCGACCTTATTCAGATTCTATCAAAAGACTCAATGCAGGCTTAAAATAATGACTATAGCGAGCATAGGACCAACAAATAACTTGTTTCCAAGAAAATAGCAAGACTGGTAAAATATATAAATTAAATAAATAAAAGAAGTTCGAGGTTTAAAAATGCAGATTAATATCTTAAAGCAAGAAGCAGGATACATAAAATTCAATGTAAAACAAGCAGATCCTCATACTTTATTTAATCTTTTACGTGAAGAATTATTAAAAGATGATGAAGTAGATTTTTCTGGATATTTGAGAGATGAATCTTTTTATGAATCTGTTGTGTTTCAAGTTAAAATGAAGAAAAAAACTTCAGATCCCATAGTTTCTATCAACAAAGCACTAGAGCGATTAAGTGAAGAAACACAAGAATTTGTTGATTTGTGTAAAGCAAAAGTTGAGTAAGCGTTGTGGTCTTTTGGACAACCCAAATAACCTCAGAGAAATTCTCTCAAACAAACATTTTTCGAAATTTGGAGATTCAATTGTAAATTTCATATATAATGCAGCAGTTTTTGAAATAAGTCAGAAATCTAAAGGAATAAAGGTCTGGGATTCTTGTTTAGCTCAAGCTTGTAGAAATTCTCAACTTCGAGGTTATCTAGGAACTAGAAAAAGCGCCGGTGATATAGGCGATGCTGTGGAAGCTTTTATCGCTTTTATTTATTTAAAAAATAAGAACACCTTACCAGAAATGATAACTATCCTCACAAAGAATTTACGTAAAAGCATAGGCTTATTTCAAGAGAATGAAAAAGAACTTTGTACGGAGTCATTTACTTTACTAATAAATCATTTCTGCAAAAAACTTCGCATTCTTCCAGATTAGTCTAAGATGAATCCTTTGAAACTTTGACCTATTTTGTCTGCTAGTCTAAGACTTTCAGGTATACAACTTGAATAGCATGAAATTTTCAGGAGTTTTTTGATTTCTGACATATTAAGACCTACTTGTTGCACCAATACCACACATTCTCTTCTCTCCTTATTATAAAAACTAATTTCCTTAATTGGTGGATTTTTGTTAAGGATATTTAATCTATCTTTCCAATCGTCTAAATTAGAAATGGCATTTTCAACATTGTCTTCATCTGGTCGTTCAGTCAATATAGTTATTACCGGAATGGAGGTTTTTTCATATAATAAATTCATGTCAATAATATTGAAGGCTGCAATTGTAGAGCTTCTAAGGAAAATTGCTTTCAGTTGTTTGTGATATTTACTATTAGTAATCATTGAAACAATTTTTTCGGTAGCTTTTAGTCCATCTATTTGAATTTCTGTCCGAAGGACTCCTTCAACCAAACTATTTCCTCTAACAATTATTCCAAATACAAACGTCTTTGTTGATTTTAATCTATCAAATGCTGAATCATCGATTCCAATTGTTCTTATATTTTCTTTCACAAGAATCTATTATAAAATATCCCTTTAAGTAACTTACTGGTTTAAGTGATAAGAAAGTAACTTTTTAAATAAAGAATATAGAACTGATACTGATTTAGATGAGTAGACGAAACCTTCCAGAGACTGGGGACTTAGTAATAGGTACTGTAAAAAGGATTTTTGACCATGGAGTCTATGTGGACTTGGATGAATATGAAGATCTCCAAGCATATTGTCACGTTTCCGAAGTAAGTTCTACTTGGGTTAGAAATATTCGAAATGTAATGAGAATAGGAAAGAAAGTTGTTGGTAGGGTTATGCGTATCAAAGAAAATCAAATTGATATTAGCATAAAAAGAGTATCGGATGGTCTTAAAAGATCTAAAGTTGATGAATGGAAGAAATATAAAACTGGTTTAACTCTACTTGAAATGGCAGCAAAACAAAGAAAAATCGATTTTGAAACTGCTAGATCTGAACTTGAAGATTTGCTTACTAATTATTATGGAAGTTTATATAATGCCTTTGAAGAAGCGCTATTTCGTGGTGATGATGCATTTACTGATGCCAAAATACCTGAGGAATGGATTTCTACTCTAACTTCAATTGCTACAAAGAATCTTACTATACCAAAGGTGGAAATTACAAGAGATTTAGAAATCATGTGCTGGGAAGGAAATGGAGCTACTTTGATAAGGAAAGCTTTCAAAGAAGCAAAACAAGCTAGAGAAGAAATCGAAGCTGAAGAGTCAGAATTAAGTATGAATATTTTTGTTAGAGGTGCTCCAATGTATAGATTTAACATTCATGCTAGAGATTATGAGCTTGCAGAAGATTTGATGTCTAAGATTGTTGAAAAAATCCAAAATTCTCTTGCCAATTACAAAGCTTCGGTCAAAGTTGTTGAAGTGAAATAAGGATGACTAAATCTATATATCAGTGTGTCAAGTGCAAAGAATATACTCTTAATGAAGAGAGATGCCCACATTGTGGCAGTAAAACTGTTTCACCACAACCTGCACGTTTTTCACTTGAAAAAGAGAAAAAATATTCCAAATACAGGAGACAATTATTTAAAACTCAGCTTAAAGTTGAATAATTAAATTATTCACAACGTAAAATTGCTACTTGGATAATGTGATATTTTCTTTTATGAAATTTGTATGATTTTGGCAATTCAAATTCTGCTTTTATTATTTCTGTGACTTGTCTTCCTTGTTTTTCAACAAAATTAGTCAAAAAATCTACATTTTTCTTTTGATATAAATGGATTGAATATGTGGTTTTAGCCATTTTTAGTGCAGATAGTAAAAATTCTTGGTCTTTTACAGTTCCTTGAATTCCAAAAGGTGAATTCATAAGAACTGTATCAAATGACTCCTCTAATCCTCTAATATCTGCATTGATGAACTGAATTTGAACTTCAGATCTCTTCGAATTTCTTTTTGCTATTTTAATCGCATCATCGTCAATCTCTATACCTAGAACATTTTTTGCTCCTAGTAATTTGGCTCCTATACCAAATGATCCGGTTCCACAACAAAGATCTCCTACAGATTTGTTTTCTATATCTCCTAATTGATATGCTCTCCATAAAATCATAGCAATTATCCTTGGTGGTGTTTGATACTGTTCAAGATATACTTTTGGCTCATTAAAGGTTTCAAGTTGAGAGAGAAAAATTTCCAAATCCTTTTGTTTCATCTATTTACCTTCTTTCTCAATCTTGCTTACACAGAGTTCTTTAATGGTTTTAAATATTCCAATTAAAGAATGAATTTCCTCGCTGGTCGAAAAACTTCGGTTTATCATCGTAGTAAAACTATGGTTTACAATTGGTTTTCTGTGTTCTTCATACGGTAGTGTTTCAACTATCTCTTTGAAAATATCAAATAAAATATCTCTTTCAATAGTACTTGAAGCTTTTTCTGATGTTAATCTTGATTCTATTTTAAAACGTAATTTCCATATCTCATACAATACAATTGCAACAGCATGAGAAATATTCATCACTTTAAATTTTGCAGGAAGTGGTATGTTAACAAGAAAATCACACAAAAGTAACTCTTCATTAGATAATCCTCTATCTTCTCTACCAAAAACCAATCCAATTTTTTCTTCCTTCACAGTTAGCATTTCTTCTAACTCCCAAGGATATGAGGGTTGTCGCCTGACATTATAGCTTCTACCAGCTTTCGCTGAAGTCCCAATCAAAACAGCATAGCTATTTCTTAAGCTTTCTAAAGAATCGTAAATCTCTGCTTTTTCTAAATATTCAATAGAATGTTTTGCTCTCTGTCTAGCTTTATCACTATTGTGATTGATAGGTGGAGCAATCAAAACTAGCTTATCAACATTAAAATTTTTACAGAGTCTAGCAATCGCACCTATATTTCCCTCTATTTTAGGTTCAACCAATATAATATCAAGATTCAACTTTGGTTTGGTTCCTATTTTTCTCACCTACATTAACTTTAACTAAATATAATTTTTCGAAGAATAACTTTAATTCACCGCAAATTTCAAAGTTTATATCTTCTTCTTTCATTTGATTAAATGTATCTTCTGTTACTCCCATTGAAGAAAAAATCGTAAAAAACGTCACTTTTTTCATATTTGCATAAAGATACTTAATAAAACTATAAGCTTGCTCAAATCCTTTATTTCCACCTATCAACATCAGTCTATCTAGAGCTTTAAGATTCTCCGTTTCTCTGATTTCTGGTAAATATGGGGGATTCCATATTATAGTGTCTGGATATATGTGATTGGTTGCTTCTAATTGATCCATACAAATTAAATCTACTTGGTTCCTAATTTCATTTATTTCTAAGTTGTGTTGAATATTCTTCATAGCTTTAAATGAGATGTCTGTTATCAAGAATCTAATATCAGGATATCTCTTTGCAAGAACAATGGAGATTATACCCGTTCCACTACCTATTTCGACTACAAATTTACTATCTCTTTCTAAATTAATTACATCTATCAATGCAAATGTGTCTTCTGCAGGAAAATAAATATCATCTTCTATATCTAGTACTAATTGGTATTTAGGAAAGTTATATTTAACCAAAGTTCCTCACCAAGTTTATCTTTCAAGTATTTGTACATCTCTACAAGCTCATTAATTGATAGATTAAAGATTCTTTTTTCAAGATGAGGTAAACTCTCGAGAATGTCTTGTTCTATCTGTTTATTTTGTTTGGACATTCTTTTATTTAAGTTTACAAAAACATTTCTAACGGTCTTTTTTTTCTGCGTAAAGAGCAAAGTAACCAAACGACTAAAATCTTCTTGGTTTATGTTCTTGGTATTTTCTTTCTTTGTGACTGCAACAATAGATGAAAATACTTTTGGTGGTGGGAAAAACGATGTTGGTTTAACAGTTTTAAGATATGAACAGTTTGCTTTGAGATTCATCATAACAGAAATTCTAGAATAGTCTTTAGTTCCAGGAGAAGCAAAGAATCTTTGAGCAAATTCTTTTTGGTACATGAGAACTGCAAGTTTGAAGTCATATTCAAGTAATTTGAATGTTATAGGAGATGATATTTGGTAAGGTAAATTAGAGATACACTTCGTAAATTTTGGGAATTCCAGCTTAACGGCATCTCCATGAAGAATCTCAGTATTTGAGAAACTACTCATGAAATCTTGAAGAAAATTAACCATTCTTCTGTCAGTTTCTATGATAAATAGTTTCTTTGCATCTTCAGCTAAACATTTAGATAAATTCCCAATACCCCCTCCAATTTCTAGAATTGTGTCATTTTTTTCTATTCTAGCTTGTTCTATTTGATACTGAATTATGTTAATATCAATTAAGAAATTCTGTCCTCTGTATTTTGAAGGAGTTAAATTCATTTTCCTTAGACTATCTAAAACATGTTTCTTAATGACGGAAGAAGAATTCCAACAAGTCATTACTCAAACCATTTAAAATTAATTTTATCTCTTTTGAACTGAATCAGAAGTAGCTGTGAATATCCTGTGTTTTTCATCTTCTTCTAATTCTTGCATGATCCTATTAAAAATCATCTTTCTTATATCGGATATCTTTACCCTTTCTTCAATATCCTTAAAAGAAACAAAAGGCATACCCTTTCTTGCCTCTAATATCTCCCACATCAGTTTTTTACCAATTCCTGGTATCAATTGTAATGAATGTAATTTGTTAGTAATAGGTTGAGCTTTATTAAAGAACGAAACAAAACGCTTTTCGTTTTTGTTTATAATCAAATGTACTGCTTCTTCTAGGTTTTCATAAGCTGTATTTGTCAAATCATTTATGGTTATACGACGCTTAACTTGTCTAATGGGAGATGATTCACTAGTTTGTGGTAGTTCCAATTCCGAAAGTTTTGTATAATTTCCTTTTCGGTCAACTATAACTTCTAATAAACTAAACCATTTGATACCAATAGCTTGAACTATTGGTTCTCTTTGTTTAGATTGTCCGAATCCCTTCCCTTCTGGCAAATAATCAAGTACTAAAATGCGAGATTCTATTTTCTTAAAGTATTTGACATGAGTTACAGATCCCATTATGAAGTCATCACTTTCAGATTGTCTCTCGGGACGTTTATTAGTCCTTGAATTTTGATTGTTTGCCATTTTATTCTCACCATATATAATCTCGAATACAAAAAAAGTTTTTGTTTTCTTTTAAAACAGAACTTTTTAGCTCCTTATCTATTTTTGATTTGCATACTTATCGGCAAAAGGTTTGATAATATCAAAAATTTCCTTAAATTCCTCATCAGTTAACATTTTAGGCTCTTTTGAGAGTAAATCTTTTAATTCCTCGATAGATGGAGGTAGAATATTTGCAATTGTAAAAGCTGAAAGCTCAGAAATCTTGTGTTTTTTAATTAATTCATTTACAATCTTCCTTGATTCTGCTGGCTCTATTCGAGCATTTTGCATAGCATGCTCAAATGCAACTCTTTGCCAATAGGAAAGTTCAGATTCTTCACTTCTTTCTTGCAAAATTCCCATTGCTTCTGATATTGTTAACGGTTTCTTATCTAAGACTTCACGAGGCATATACTCACTTCACTAATTGTTTGTTTGAATGACTGAATTACTTAGGCGCAAATGCTCTTTCTTAGCAATGATCTGTTTTGTTGCTCTCCCTTGTTTAATTGCAATTATGAATGATTTTCCTTGTTTCTTTATTATCTCACCAGTTTTTCCGTGATAACGTCTGTGTGGCATCCCCTTATGTTCGCTGGGATCTACAATGATATCTACAACATCCCCTTCATTGAAATCACGTAGTAGGTAATCTAAAGGTCTAATTCCTTTATCTCTTGTATGTTTCTTGAATAAACGTCTGGTTCCATGACGATATCCTCTAGATTTGCGCATCTAATGTACACCTTTTGTTATAAGTGAGCAAATTCCCTCAGTGGAATTTTTAATCTTTTCGTTTTACGTTTCAGTGAAAAAACAAAGTTTTCCTTTTTTACTTGTTCTTATTCATTGTTTTTCCTTACTTCTATTACATCAAGTTCTTCACAATGAGCTACTATATTTGTAATCTCTGAAAAACTAGGTTTTGTCCTACCTTCGTCTCCAGAAATCAATTCTTTAACATAACAACCACCATCACAAGTAATAATTGTCTCAACAATGTTATCATTTAATTGGGAGCATTTAACAGAAAAGACAACTTTCTTTCTTATTTTATCTGCTCTTCTATGTGCTACACGGTTTGGAGTTCTCTGTTCTATTTCTATATTTGTAAAATATTTCTCAATTTTTGTGAGTATGCTGTTATCTACAGGACTTATAAAGGATATTTTGGCTCTATATTTTTTAACAGTTGTATCTGCACTCCCTTTCAGGTCCCTTATTTCATCCTTACTTGACCAACGTAGATCTCTTACCTCTACTTTTCCCTTTGCATATCTGTTTATTTTTTCTTTTAAATCCTTTAAGTCTATTGTACGAATCTTTGGTGATAAAATTTCAAATACAAAAGGGCGTCCGGTTCCTAACATCAACGCATCTATATCTTCTCTACCTGCTCCATGTAGAACACCTTTATTGCTTTCAGTTTCTCTAATTGCCTCAAATTCAATTAGTTCTTCAACTGATTCTTGATATCTCTTTCCAGTTCCTTCACATTCGTCGCATCCTTTTCCTTTACATTTAAAACAAGGCCATCTGGTTTGAGGTATTGTTCGAATATATTTGAGATATCGACCATAAATGTACAACGATTTAATTCTCAAATCAACTTTAGAAGTAAGTGGTTCTACTTCAATAACAATCTCAGGAGAGTTAAAATCTGTAGTAATCGGAAGTTTTTCTGATAGTTTTTTACCTATAATCCTGTTAAATTCCTGCTTAAGATATTCTGTTTGTAAAACATCAAATTCCTCCTTTAATCCTCTCTCTCGTTCTAGAAAGTCTTTAGGGAGTAAGGTTCCTACCAAAATGGTTTGAAATTCTATGCCTTCTAATTTTGGTATTATAGTATCTACGACTTCATTTGCTAATTCTAAGGTATTCTGACATATATAGCATTGATCAGTCTCTCTTGGTATATGGTTTTTCTTTTTCAAAGTGTTTTTTGCTAGAATACTACCAGATTTTGATAATGATTGTAGCAGTGTAAAGTTATCATCCTCAACTTGATTAATATAATTCATAGTTAAAAATTCCTTAATCACACTGCCTCTATTCTGATTAGTTGTACCAGTTGCTAAATCCGAAAATTGTCTTCCTAAGCAATAATCACATAAGCAATATTTTTGTAGTATCTTTGTTGCCGTTTCCTGTAGATTCAAATTAGTTTCCACTCTCCAAAATATGATTCAATATTATTATTTGCTCATCCATTTCAATAAATCCAAGAGACAGTGTAAAAATTTCTTTATTAAATTCAACATTATCTCCAAAACCAAAAAAGAATACATTCTTAGAATTTAAATCTATTTTATGACTTCTTGTAGATTCTAGAGTGTTTATTACTTGAAACCATTTACTCTCCTTGTATTTCTCAAAGATCCATCCTATGTCCCTTTTATATACTCTTATTCCTGGTGTTAATTTACCATTTTTTGAATCTGGATTCATAATATGGTTTTTTGCTCTTAATAGTAAATGTCCTGCTGAGAAAAAACTTGGACCTAAAAATCGAAGTTCATTTCCTTTGAACTCTATGATATACGAATCCCCACTTATTTCTGTTAAGAAATAAACAATGTAATGTTTTCGAAATTGATTGGATAGAAAAAAGGAATCAGAAATGGATTTGATATGGGTACTTAATTCACTATCAGTAAATTCAGAATCATATAAATCTGGTTTTTTAAGAGAAAGTGGGGGTGCATTGATAACAAATACAATCTCTGATAACATGAATTTTTCACACATGAAACTTTCTTATCAACCTAATAATCCAGGTGGAATTCCAGGAATTTGCATACCACCTCTTCGTCCTTTACGCATGCGCTTAACTAGATTTGTCATCATTTTGTGTTGATTGATCAATTCTTTAACTTCTGTAACAGGTCTTCCGCTTCCCTTTGCAATACGTTGAATTCTTGAACTTCCAAGTTTGATTTTACCATCTAGTTCGTCGTTTGTCATTGAAGACATAATAACTTTGAATTTTTTCATGTTCTCCTTTGAAAGATTCATCATATTATCATCAATAGTCATTCCTAATCCTGGTATCATTGACATCATTCTTTTCAAGGAACCTGTGGAACTAAAATTATCTAATAATTCCATCATTTGTCTATAAGATATCTTTCCACTAAGCATACTCATAGCTTCTTCCTTTGATGGAAGTACTTCTAGTTCTTTTACTTCTTTTAATAGTCCTTCTAGATCTCCAACACCAATTAATCTCCCAACGAAAGATGTAGGATTAAATTCCTCTAAAGCATCGATATTTTCACCATCTGCTAGAAACTTAATTGGAACATTAGCTGCTGCTGCAGCAGAAAGACTACCTCCTCCTTTTGCAGATCCATCCATTTTAGTAACTATGATAGAACCAACCTGAGTTGTTTTTGAAAATGCTAAGGCTTGTTCATATGCTGCTTGTCCTAGATTCCCATCTATAACCAGAATTATTTCATCTGGTTTGATTTTGTCTCCTATTTCTTTCATCTCTTTTAAGAGCGCTTTTTCTTCTTTATGACGTCCAGCAGTATCTATAATGACAACATTATTTTTTTCATCTAAGAATTTTTTAACACCATCAATAGCAATTTTTACTGTATTTTTGTTTTCAGGTTCTCCATACACTGGTACTTTAATGGATGCACATAATTGTTGTAGTTGTTCATAGGCACCTGGTCTAAAATTATCTACAGTAACAACCGCTACCTTTTTTCCTCGTTTTTGGATGTATTTAGCAAGTTTTGCAGTAGTTGTTGTTTTTCCTGAACCTTGGATACCAACGAGCATAATGATGGTGGGCTTATTAGGATGTAATGTTAGGGGATATGCTTTTGATCCTAAGAATTTTGTAAGTTCTTCATGTATAATAGATAATACACTTTTCTTACGAGAAAGGCCATCTGGGAGTTTTTTCTCCATGGATTTACTTTCAACTTCGTTAACTACTTCTGCAGCTAAATCGAATTGCACATCAGCTTCTAGTAAAGCTTTGAGCATAGCGTTCTTTAACTCTTTAATTTGTTCTTTATCTGGAGGCCCACCTCTAATGATCTTAGAGATTGCTGTATTGAGGGCTGAACCTAGTTTCCCTAACATAAATAATCAAAACAAGAATTACAAAGAGATTAAAGAATATTTTGTTTAAAGTAAAAAGAAAAAGATAGCAAATAAGCTACCTCATAATTTCAGTTCGTCGGGAGTTATTTGAATAGGTTTGTTTGCTATTTTAGCACTACGTTTAATGTTGACAGAATTCACGAAGTAAATCTGTCCTCCTACTTCTGATTTTCTGCCAATCTTGACATCAAAACCTTTAACCTCACCTTCAACAATTGTTCTGTTTAAATATACGTTATTCTTTGCGAAAACATTTCCATTTATCTTGTATGGGCGTTTTCGTGAGAATATCCTTTTAAGCCATATGAAATTATACCAGCGTGCAGGATCGGTTTCGATATTTTCAGCAACAAGATTCCCACCTATTTTTGTTCCTCCAAGAATAGATACTTTATTTTGAGAAAGTAAATTACCCTTTACCCCTAAATATCCAAGTGTTTTTATCCCACTAACAGCTTGTAAATTACTGCCAATGTTAAATGAACCACTTGATTTTGTATATCCTTGTATAGATGTTTCTCCATCAACTCGTGCAGATCCCATAAATCTCGCATCTTTACCTAAATCTAAATCTCCATCTACTTTGAATGATCCTGAAGATTTGATGGATCCAAGTACAGTTGCATTTTGTCCAATTCGAGCAGAACCACTAAATTTTACATCAGTATTTCCTTGCAAATTACCATTTGTTTTAAATGATCCAGAACTTTTAACAAAATCTTGAGATGCAATACTACCTGCGCTGTATAAAGATCCAGAAGATTTTAAACCTTGACATCTTAAATCGCCTTCAATTCTACCTGAGCCAGAGATTCTCAAAAATTTTGCAATCTCTCCTCCAGAGATAGTCGCAGATCCAGCGACCTTAACTTGTGTTTCAGTTTCTTTTAAACTTCCAGCTGAGCTAATTATAGCTTTTTCATAATTTTCTTGTGTTTTTTCCATTTTTATCTCTCCTTTTTAACAATGATTTTATAATTTCAAATCCTCTCTCCTGATCTTAACAGGTTCATTCTCTATTTTGGAACTGTTACTTACTTCTATACTTTCAACATAGTAAATAGTTCCTTCCACTTTAGAATAAGGACCCACTTCAACTCTTAATCCTTTAACATCTCCATCGACACGAGTGTTCCCAAGAAAAATTTCACCTGTTCCAAAGACATTTCCTTCAATTATTGAAGGTTTCAATTTTTTCCATTTATGACCAAAAGCATGTCGTCCTTTATTTATTAAAACATCTTCACCTACTAAATCTCCTTCTACCTGCACTCTACCAGCTATATCTACCAAACCTTGAGATAAAAGACTACCATATATCTTTGATGAGCCTGAAAATTTGATTCCTCTTTCTGCTTGTGTTTGGTCTCCGCTAGTAAAACTTCCTGCAGCAGAAATCCTTCCCTGAACAATTACTTGGTGTTCTATCTTAGCTGATCCAGAGAATGTTGCATCTCCATCTACATGGATTGATCCTTCACATTTAAAAGAACCTGCACAACCAACATTTCCGTGTGCAATGATATTTCCATAGCTTTTCAGAGATCCTGCGGATTTTAGATTATTACATTCAACATCACTATCTATTTTCCCCGAACCTGCTATACGAATATCTTTCAATACAGTTCCACCTGCAATTCTTGAAGAACCTGCTACAGTCATCGACCTTTCTGTATCTGATCTAACTCCAGAAGTGTAAATCTTAGCTGTTTCTCTTTGCACATCTTGATTTTGTTTAGCAGCTTCAAGTTTCTGAGTATATCGTGTTTTTAACTCCACATAATTGCTTTTGTCAATCTCTCCATCATCAAATCGTTTTTCCAAAAGCACGAGGAGTTCTTCATACATTTGAATTTCGTGTTGTGTCACGTTTATCACCAATTTGTAATTGTAAGGGTTTTATTTAACCATTTTTTTAATTATTTAGAACAAATCTACAAGTGATTGGTTAAACGCTAATAAAGGTGAAGTAAAAGAGTTAAACCAAACAGTTTAATGTGAAACCAAAATGGTGCGGGGAGGGAGATTCGAACTCCCGAACCACTAAGGAATGGATTTCTTATTTTAATTTTCTAACCCTTATCTTAGGTATAAACCAAGATCTTAAGTCCACCGCCGTTGGCCACTTGGCTATCCCCGCATTTGATTAAATTCACTGATTACTATTATGAAGCACATTTGTTTTTTAAGATTTTTCATGTTGATTGATTTGTCTTTTCAATAATTATGGATGTAATCTTGTTGGATCTCTTGGAAGAAGTCTTGCTTCTCTAATGTTCTGAAGGTTTAATATCTTTTGCACAAATCGCTCTATTCCTGTGCCACTTCCTCCATGAGGTGGAGCCCCATTTCTGAAGAATTGAAGATAACTATCTACTTCTTTTAGTTTGAAGTCTTTTTCAACAGCTTGTTTGCTTAAGATGTCAACTCTATGTTCTCTTTGTCCTCCTGTAGTTAGTTCTTGCCCTTTATACAAAAGGTCGAAGGATTTAGTTAGATTTGGATCTTCATCATCTCTCATCGTATAGAATGGTCTTACAGCCCAAGGATATTTATCAACAAATACAAAATCTGAGTTCAATTTCTCTTTTGCATATTGCCCTATAATCTTCTCTGCTTCAGCATCCAGATCTTCGTAAAGTCCTAATTCTTTTCCTTCACTAATAAGAATTTCATTACATTTAGGAATAGAAATTATTGGCCAGTCTTTAGGCTGATTATCAATTATCACATCGAGCTCTTCCAGAATTGTTGAATTATTCTTCTTCACCTTATTCAAAGCATATCCGAATGCACCTTGAAGAACCTTCATTACATCAAGTTGATTTTCGATATAAGCTATCTCAAAGTCAATAGATGTATATTCACAGAGATGTCTCGAGGTGTGGTGTTTTTCAGCTCTGAAAACAGGACCTATTTCAAATACTCGCTCAAAACCTGCCATCAACATCATTTGTTTGTAGAATTGTGGAGATTGAGCCAAATATGCTTTTTTATCGAAGTATCCTATTTCAAAGACATTTGCACCACTTTCAGTAGCAGAACCTACTATTTTTGATGAGAAGAATTGAAGAAAATTATTATCATTAAAATACTCTTGCAATGCATATGCTACTGCACTTTCAATTTCAAATATGTGGGCAATATTCCTATTTCTTAAATCTAAGAAACGATAATCATATCTTTTATCTGGATTGGTTTCTATTTTTTCTGTAACTGCAATTGGGTATTCTTGAGCTCTTTTATTCAATACTTCAATATCTTTAGGAAGAATTTCTATTCCCTTAGGTGCACTATCGTTAGTAACAATGCTCCCCATAACTAGCAGTATATCTCCTTCTTGATAATCAATGTCAAATATTTCAGGATTTACCTTCTTCTTTGGTAATACTATCTGAACAATTCCAGATCTATCTTGTAGTTGAAGGAATTTTAAACCGCCTAAGTCTCTTACTTGTTGTATCCAACCTCCTATAGTAATCTCATTTAGTTTTTCAGTGAATATTTTGCTAATTGGAGTTTTCTCATGTATATCCATTTTGCAGTCCTCTTTAATATGCTTGCAACTTTGAAAATTACTTAAAAAAGATTCTCATTTTTGATGTATTTTTAACAAGAAAAAACTGTTTGTGAGAAAAAACGTTATTTATGACATCAACAAAGTAGGTTTGAGCGATAAAGATGAAGAAGATTGTTATAAAATTCGGTGGTTCTGTTTTATATCATGATAATATGGATCTGAATATAGAAAGAATAAGAGAAATAGTAACTGCTATTGTACAACTACATGAAGAAGGATATAAAATAGCTATAGTTGTTGGTGGTGGAAAATTAGCTAGAAAAATTATACAAGCAAGTGATATCCTTGGTCATGTAGCTACTTTCAAAGATATTCTTGCTGTTGAATCAACTAGAATTCATGCGCTGTTAATTATAGCTTCGCTTAATGATAAAGCATACTTGCTTGTACCAAGAACATTTGAAGATGTAGGAAAAGCTCTTTCTTCTGGAAAGATTGTTGTAACTGGGGGATTACAACCAGGACAATCTACAAGCGCAGTTGCTGCTCTTGTCGCAGAATATTGGGGAGCTGATCTATTAATCAATCTGACAAATGTAGACAAAGTTTTTGATAAAGATCCTAAAATTCACTCTGATGCCAAGGCATTAGAAAAAATTACTCCAGAAGAATTCTTAGAGATCATTTCTAAACAAGAAGAAGAACCAGGTAAATATGCGTTATTCGATAAAGTTGGATGTGAAATAATAAAACGTTCAAGATTAAAAGTTGTATTTGCAAATGGTCAAGATACAACAAATATATTCAAGGCAGTAAAAGGAGAATCTGTGGGAACCTTGGTTTCAGATTGATTTTCTTTAATTTCTTTTACTAGCTCTCATAAAATTTATAACGCAAAATAGCTGCTATTCCGCCAAAAGTATTATAGAGAATAGCTCCATCATCATGATCTGTTGATATTACTTCTAGTGTTGCTCCTGTTTCTTCTGCAATATCATCTAGTTCATTGATTAGGTCATTTTCATTTTCAATATACATACGGGGGCTACCACATTTTGGGCAGTTTCTATCCGATAGTTCTTTGACAAAATCGTTATAATCTTTTGTTTTAACTATCTCTTCTGTTGTATAATCGCAGTTTTCACATTTAATCTCAAGTGTAACACGATCAACCTCTTCACTAACAAGAACAGTTTCTACTGCGCCACTCTCTAAAGCTTTTTTGACAAATTGCTCTCCATAGGTAGCTAATCCGGTATCTCTCCCTAAATGTTCCATAAATCTTTGCATCAGTTTTCGCTCTTTTACTAGTTCAAAATCACTTAATTGATCCTCAGCTCTTTCAACTAATTCTTTAATCCCTTGTATTCCCTCATAACCAACATCATATATTCCTATTATTTTCTCTTTTATCCTGTAATCTATCTCTTTGCTTTCAAGAAATTCAGTTTTAGATAATGCTGGCCCCCCTACGATTATTGCTTCCACAGGAGTACTTTCAAGGTAGATCTCATTCATCGTTCGTGCAATTTTGGAGTACCACTGTTTTGCTGCTTCTTCTCTAGCTCTCATAAAACGTTGTGCTGATTGACCACCCATCCTGTGTTTTCCTGGAACATATGAATCTTCATCCCAGAGTATATCAATTTTAGAACCTTGAACAGTTGCAATAGTAGATGCTCCTCTTGCTATAATTACCAATCCATAACGATTTTTAGTCTCGAGAATTTCTCTTAAATGATCAACAAGGAAAACATAATCACAGCGATATAATTTAATGGAAACTGGTTCTGGAGGTTCGATTGCAAAATACTCCATTTTATTGTTTTGCGTAATTCCACAAAAAATGACTAAACCATTTTCACCTGGGTCTGTAATATTCTTCATTCTGGAAAGAATAGATGATATGGCAGATTGGATGGCTTTTCCTGTATTTTTATCTTTAATATTGGTAGCAGTTCCATATTCATCTTTCAATTGAGAGGTGATATCAGGAAGCCTTGTACCTGGAGGAATGTATAAAGAAATTAAACTAGTTGACATGTTGAAACTTCTTCTAGATTCTAGTTTTTCGATCTCATGTTTTAATTTATATAATTCAAATGAAGATCTCTTCTTTTCTTTTTGTTGTGTCATTTTTCTCTCCTCACGAGTGAATATTACAGTAGTCTCTTAGATGCGGACTATTTCGAATGTTATAAAGAAAAGCAAATTCTTCTTATCTTTTTGCATAGACGATTTTTTGAAATTTCACTGAAAATCAAAGAAAAATTTTTAGAATATTCGTGTGATATTATGTTGATTATAATGGTAACGAAGGAACAAGTAGAAGTTGATCTATTAGATATTTTTGTATCATTGAATAGAGGATTAAACATCTCAGATACAACATTTCAGATAAATAACCTGTATGCACCAAGAGGAGAAAAAGCGGAACCAGAAGTGATTTTGGAAGTATTAAACGATTTAACAGAAAAAGGATTCTTAAGAAAATTTCAGGTTGGAGCACTAGACAGCTGGAAAATCACTGAAGAAGGAGAAGATTACTTCTATAGTCTCTAATAAACTCTAATGAGAAGAGATAGATGGATTTAAGGGAAAGTCTTGGTTTATCTGTTCAAAGTGATGAATTATCACTTATTTATGATAATAATGAAGTTATAGTAAAGAACATATTTTTTCATAAAGCAAAGGATTTTGTATCAGGTTTGAGTCTGGAAAGGTGGGAAGGGATGAATGAGGAAGAAGAAGTATTTAGAGTATACGAAGGATTAAGGAGAGTAGAGGACAAAGAGTTATGGGACAATTTACGGTTTGATGTTATTACTATTCAACATGGTAATCTTGGCAATATTTGTAAGAGTACACTCAGTTACTATAGATCATTAGCAGAAAATGGTTATCATTATCCGGAAATTTATCAAGTTGTAGATGGCTATGCTGAATTTTTTTTACAGCAACCTGGGATTAAACATGAAAATGTGAAGGATGCAGTTTTGATAAGGGTTCAGAAATTTGATGTCATCATAATACCTCCTGCTTATGGAGTTTCAATTATTAACCCTAGTGAAAAAAGAACTATATTGGCAAGAATAAGAGCTGATGAAGCAAAAGAAATAATTGATCCATTTGAGAAGACAAAAGGACCTTGTTACCTAAGATTGGTGGAAGGAAGATGGGAATTTAACACAAACTATGAAGAGATACCACAATTAAGATTAGGCGAACCACAGAATAAATGGAAAACTGTGAAAAGAGGAATCCCCATGTATGCATCCTATATCTATAGACCAAAACATTTTCAAGTACTGATTGAACCAGATCCAGCAGAATTTCAATTGTGAAAAATAACTAGTTGTTTAACTATAAATATCATTATTAGTCCAACTAGTTGAACGTTTGAGTAACCATTGAATTTGTCCTAGATGTCTGTGCTCATGATTAATTAGACGAACTATATATGTACGTCTTTTCATTTTTCCTTTCCACATTTCAATATATTCTTCTTCTTGTTCTGGTGTAAGCAAGGATAATTGTTTCTCTAAGAGCGGTGAGACTCTTTCAAATTCTTTTATTATCTCCTCTAAATTAAAATGAATAGCTACTTTTTCTTCGAGATTTATTGCTATATCAGAATCAATTTTACTTTTACTTGGAAGTTTATCTAATATCCATTGGATGTTCGTAAGAAGATGTCGAAAAATCAGTTCAGGTGACCATGTATTCTCAGTGAATATACTATGGAAGTGTCCTTTGTCTATTTTCTTGAAAAAATCCAAGGTCTTCATTCTATCTTCAACTACAATATTGTAAAGATTTTGGATGGAAATCATAAATTTCAAAGAATTTAATGGTGAAGACACTTATATCTTTATTACAAAAATTAAAAGTGAATTATATATTGGAAAAATTGTTTTGAATTTTAAATAAATAAAAGAGAATGGTGGGGCATAACAGATTTGAACTGTCGACCTTATTTATTTTCCTTTTTCATATAGTTAAGAATAACAAGCTAGCACAAAATGGTAAATAATCAAGAAAAATCTACAATTAATTTTAGAAAAGCGAAGAGATATTAAAGATACAGGATTATAAGCTTCTTATGAGCGAATTTGAGTATTTGAAGTTGTATGATGTATTATCAAATCTAAAAGATAAAGAAAAAAGGAAAAAAATAGCAACACTTGTTGAATTAATAATACAAAGTAATCAAACACACAAAACAAAGTGGCACAAATCTATCCAAGCAAATGCAATTAAAATATCTGAAAGGAAGATGAATTTATATCAGAATACATCAATTCCCAAAGATGAAAAATTGAGAACGCTCGAAGATTTATTAGAATCTGAATCATATTTTACAATGGAAACTCTGGGGAAAACAAAGGTAGAATTTGAATTTTTATTGAATATTATTGTAAGTTTAAGTCTTAATTCAACATCAAAAATGATGAAAAGGCTAGTAAAAGGAAATTATGATGGAACAGGTGTAAAATTCAAAGACTATTTAAGAGAAGGAAAGATAAAGAAAATAATTCAAGAACTATATAGCGAAAAAAACTTAGATTATCACAAAATAGAAGAAAAGGATAAAAAATTCATCTTGGAAGTTTACAAATTCGAACATGAATATATCTTTGATTTCTTAGATTTCATAGAGAATTATTTAGAATTCTTGGAAAAAGCAAGGAATAATATGTATCACAATTTTACATTTGTTACTCCAAGAAATATGAGCGGGATAATGTATCCAGAGAAGTATATAAAGGAAAGTTTACCTTTGTTTGTGTTCAATCAAGACTTAAAAAGCGAGTATCTTGAAAGGTATATGGCTGGAAAGGAAATAATAACAGATTACACATTGATGATGAATGTATGTGTATTATTGGAAAAAATACCATTAAACCAATATATAAGGGGAATAGAAAGAGATCAAAGAGTGATACAAGTAATAGTAAGCCCAGAAGGAAAGAAGAGAATAAAGAGATATAAAGAGATACTAGCAAAATATGGATTTCCAATGATAGGGTATGATTATAAGAGCATGAAAGAAGAACTTAGAAGAAGTAGGGAAGGAGGGAATTTAGCAACACAGAAAAAAATGCATAGGGAATTTAAAGAATTTTTGGAGAAATATCCACCAAGTAAAAGAGAGAAAGAAAAGTAGAGGGAAGGAATGGTGGGGCATAGCGGATTTGAACCGCCGACTTCCCGGTTTTTGAATGATTAGCAAACTAGCTAAAGGTTTATCAGCCGAGCGCTCTAACCAAGCTGAGCTAATGCCCCGTTCTTACTGCATTCATCCTATCTTATTACTTTTAAAAATGTTTTCTTAAGATTCTAAAACTAGAGAGTTACATAAAGAGAACTATTTTTACTAAGATTACTATACTGATTTTATTTGCTATCATTATTTGCTTTGTAAAAAGGTGATTTCTCTTCATTTTTCAACATTCGAATCAATCTATCCATTCCCTCAATTTCTTTTACACTAACTCTTGGTTTTTCTTGTAATAAATCATGAAATCTGAGTATTTTATTCCTACTATCTACTTTTATTTCTATCTTAGGGATTGATTCTATGGTTCTTTCTGATCCTTTTTCCATATGAATGACCGTTTAGTATTTTAGCTCCCAACTCTAATTTTGCATATGATAGAATGTATTACTTACGTATTTGCCAGATAAATACAATAGACAATTAAGATTTTATACTTCATTCCCTCTGTTCCTTCATGAATAAGTCAAATGATTCCAATACTTCTGTTAAAGCTGGTGCTGATTTACTACTAAAAGGTTGGAAGATGTTGAATAAAGCTTGCCCTGAGTGTATTGAACCATTATATGAAAGGGATGGAAAGGTTGTATGTGTAAAATGCAAAAAACAATACGTTTTAGTTGATTCTACTTCGGATTTTCCACAAAAAAAGCAATCCTCACAAGTACAGCAAGTCTCTTCACCTTCTACTCTACCAAAATCTGTTTCTTCATTTGATTTTAGTTCTCTTCCCTCTGCATTAGCTGATTCAGCAAAAATTATACTGCAAAAAATTTCTGAACTTAATAGTCGATTAAAGGAAACCACTGATCCCAAAGAAATAGTTGAATTATCTTCATCTATTCGTTCTCTTGTTGACTCTCTCCGTTCTCTAACTTCTTAGAATTTTCTTTCTTATCTTTTCTTAGGAAATCAAGATCTTCTTTCATCGTTCTTGCTTCTTCTCCTGTTTCAATTTCGTTATAATCACTGTAAATATAATCAATGATATCATTAGCAATTTTTTCTCCTACTCCTCTAACTTCAAAGAAGTCTTCTAGCTTTGCATTCATAATATTTTTAATGGATCCAAAATGCCTCAATAATCTATTGGAGATTTTATGATCCACATGCGGGAGAGACGCTATTGTTTCTTCCATTTGTATTTTGAGACCTATTCCCTTTCTTTTTCCTAAACTTATCCTTCTTTGTCTTTCTTCTTGTTCTCTTCTAGCAAGAGAAAACAATATTTCAGCAGTTTCTTTCTGATTTTTTGTATTGATGATTGGTAGTCTAAAGTCTGTAGCAAGTGATGATATAGCTCCAGCCAAAGCATGGGGGTGAAGAGTTGAACCAAAAATATTCAAATCTCCCTCAATTATTAGAACTGGTTTTGCACAACTTTCAACCAATGCTTTTGTTTGAGTAAACAGTCTCTTATCAATGATTGATTTTACAAAATCATCTTCTGCTTTTCTTTCAACTACTATTTGATCTGAACAGATGTAGTCTCCTAGTTCTAATCTTTCAAAACCAAGCTCTACTCCTTTATTTATTAATTCTTTAATAACAACAGTATTTCTTTCTCTGCTATCACAAATAATTTTGATCTTTCCTTCTTCTTTTTCAAATTCGATTGTTTTTAGCTCTTCTATATCATTACTTGGTACATCTTCCATGTCATCAGTTGCTTTTTCTTCCACAACTTCTTTTTTAGATGTTTTCTCAGCTTCTAGTAAGAAATCTACAATTCCCTTCTGTTGTTTTGTTTTTTGTGTTTTTTTAGTTTCTGAGGTTCTATCTAATTTTCTTACTAATTTTTTCATTTTTTGTGCTTGTCTTTTAGATGCCCACATATATGCTTCATCTCTAGTTCCCTCCGCAATTAACATGATTACTTTCCCTTCTTTTCTTCTTCCTGTTCTTCCTCGTCTTTGTATCAATCTTATAGCACTAGGAACAGCATCATAAAAAACTACTAATTCACATTCTCCAATATCTAAACCTTCCTCAGCAACACTAGTAGAAACTAACACGTTATAGGTTCCATCACGAAACTCTTGCATAATTTCTATTTGCTCTTTTTGAGATAGCCCCTTATCTCCTTTAGCTGATGATTGACCAACAAACCAGTGACTTTTTACCTCTTCCTTCTTATTCAATTCGTCACTTATCATTTTTGCAGTTACTCTAAAATGTGCAAAAACTAGAATTCTATTATCTGGCTTATTTCTCAACTCCTCAGATACAAGCTCCCTAAGTCTTTCTATTTTGGGATGAATTATGTTGCTTTCTTGAAGTTTCTGAACTGCTTCTACAACTTGACGCATTTCCTCTGAGAACATTAAATCTCTGAGAGCTCGGCTACCTTTGCCGAATTTTATATCATTAATCTGTCCTTCCAAATACTTGCTTAGTGATGGAACTCCTTGAGTTTCAATCAGTTCTATTGCGTGAGATAAACGTATTGAATTACCAACTAAAGACATAGCACGAAAGAAATCAGTTCTATCTTCTTCAGAACTATTACTGAATTTTTCATTAACTCTACTTCTTAATTTTAATAATTCTTTTCTTGGATTATTTCTAGGTAAAGCTGAATTTATTATTTCAAGCTCTTTTAATCCTTCTAATACCTGTTTATACATGTTATTTAGCGTATCTATAATAACTTTGAATTCTATTGAGAGGGGTATGATTTCCCAATTTTCCTCAATCTCATGGATGTATTGTTTGACATCATCTGAGCTCTCATCTCTCATCTCAATATTTGTAATATGAAGGTTGCTTTGAACATCATCTATACGTTCAATTTTAGATCCAGGACTTGCAGTTAATCCAAGCAGAAGTGGATTTATTGCTTTCTTGTAGTATTGATCTGCAATAAACACATAACTATGATCACCTACACTTTTATGAGCTTCATCTAAACATAGAAAAACGACCTTTTCTAGTTTAATTCGTCTTTGAATAATGTCATTTTGTATCGTTTGAGGAGTACAGACGAATATCTGAGCACTGTCCCATATCTCTTTTCGCTTCTTTGGATCTATCTGTCCTGAAACTTGAGCAATTTTCTCAGAATCAATGTTCATTGATTCTCTAATTGTGTGTTCATGTTGATCCATCAAAGGTTTTGTAGGCGCACAAAAAACGATTTTACCATCAGGATATTTTTCTAAGCGATGTGCAGCAATCATCAGAAACAAAATAGTCTTTCCAAGGCCTGTAGGTAAAACAACCAGAGAATTCTCCTTAATACATGATGCAAACAAAGTTTGTTGGTATAATCTAGCTTCTACTTTGTTTGGCTTTATGAGCGGATGATTAAGGTATTCGGTTTGATTCATTAGAAAACACGGTCACTATAGCATAAGAAGATATTTTTTTTAATATTTAAACTAATATACTCATTTACTTTATATATGGTTTACATTTTATTGGTTGTTATTTTTGACATAAATTTTCGAAAGAATAATCTACACTATTAACTATCAATTAGTTGTTAATTACCAATCCTTTAATTTCTTCTTAATACGATGCTCTGGATTACCTTCTAGAAGATGACCATCAATTATAATTTTTGATCCATCATCAATCTCTAGTTCGAAAGTTTGATTGGATTTTGGTATTGATATAATTTTATTTTCTGTTTTTATAATTAACAAATTAGAAGTTTCATCTGTAATGATGCCTCTTATTCCCTCCCAATCCTTTGAAGAGCTTCTTAATACAAATACTCTCAAACCTATCAACGATTTAGTAAGGTTTTTCCAAACTGCAACCTTCCTCCCTCTCTTATCTGTTTCTGACATTAAATTTCATCTAATTCTGTCATAATTGTTCGAAGCCTAGATATAGCTTTCTTGTATTCTTGAATCTGTCCTGGATTCTCGATAGAACCTCCAGAAGCAAGTTCAGATTTGATAGTAAAGAGTTTTTTCTTAAATTCTTCCAATTTTCTAAGCCTTTGTTCTTTATTCATTTTTCTTATTTCACTATTTCTGATTATAGGCACTTTTTACACCTCATTCCTCTTTTTCTTTGGCTTTTGATTTGGTATTTTTGTCTTTTGATTTGATATCTTTGTCTTCTTTAGTTGTTTTAGTATTTTTGGTAGCTTTGTTCGTTTTTGGCTTTTGTTCTTTTTCTTCTTCTTTCTCTTTTACTTCTTCGTTTTTCTCATCAGATTTTTTTTCTTTAGTCTTAGTTTTTAGTTTCGTTTTTGCTGCTTTATCTACTTCATCCAGTTCTTTTAATTCATCATCAACTTTGGTTTCTTTTGAAACCTCTTCTGCTACCTGATCCAGCTCTTCCTCTATATCAGGATACTCTTCTAGTTCTTCTAGTACCTCTTCGCTGATTTCTTCTACTATCTCAGGTTCTTCTGCACCAGTATCAACAATCATAGATGTTGATGTCGGTTCTGCTTCAATTTCGATATCATCAGGAAGAATAGCATCACCACGCATTATTTTAACTTGAATACCAAGTAAACCTCTTCTGATAAGTGCTTGAGCCTTACCCCAATCAACATATCTGTCAGCAGGATCTCCAGCTTTAGCAACAAATCCTGCTCTAAAGGTTTCAACTCTTGCTCTTTGACTGGTTATTTTTCCGCTAATCTTGATTTCAACACCTTTAGCTCCACTGGCTAAAATACGTCTGATAATACCATGTGCACTTCTTCTAAAATGACGTCCTCGTTCTAAAGAAGAAGCTAATCTGAAAGCCATAATTCTTGCATCTATTTCAGGATTTTCTACTTCTGTTACTTCAATTTGTGGATTGTCGAGACCATAACTTTCACGTAATTCTTCAGTAATTCTGTGGATATTTCTACCTCTCCCACCTATTGCCAATCCCACTCTTCCAACACGAAGTATAACACGATCTCCAAGAGGTGTTCGTCGTAATTCCACCCCACCATATTCCGCATTTTTAAGTTCTTTTGCTAGATACTCATCTATAGCATTTCTTTGATATTTTTTTACTAAGTAATCTTTTGTTGTAGGCATAATTATCACATCTCAGCTACTTCAGCTACTAATTCAACATGAACAAATTGTCTCATTTTTGGAGATGATCTCCCTTGAGCTCGTTGGAAGATTCCTTGTTCTCTTGATCCTTGTAAAGTTACAGCATGAACAATTCTGCATTTATCCAATTGCAATTGATTGGTTTCAGCGTTATTTTCGAGATTCTTTACAATTTTAAGAATTTCACCAGCTGCTTTAACTGGGTATCTTCCAGAACCCCACTTTGTTACTGAACTTTTATGTCCAACTTTTCTTTTATAACGCTTAAAAGGAACAGCTGTTTTTTTATCAATAACATTTTCAAGAAACTCAATACATTGATGGATTGTCATTCCTTTAATGGTATTACAGATCTCTCTTGCAGCTTTTGGACTAACATCTATCTCTCTTGCTGAAGCTTTTGCTGACCTATCAGGATCTGTTTGAATGGAATATTTGTATTTTGGCAATCTTAATTCTCCTGTTATATCTTTATACTATTGACTACAATAGCGAGTAAGAGTACAATTTTTAAGGTTTATTAACGATTACAAATTGTAATCTACAGTACCCAGCAACTAAATTCGACTATTTGTTATTTAAAATGGTTTTCTTTAATGACTGAAAAAGAAAAGAGGAAAAAAACACCTCTATCTAGATTTTAATAACAATGCTATCATTTTCATTTATTGCTATAATTTCGCCTTCTTCAATCTCAGAATCTTTTTCTACTAGATTTTCGATTACATGCATTGATCGTAAATCATCTGCCAAAGGAGCTAGAGTTTTAGGTAGCAAAATTTGCTTTATTGGCGTATTTAAGGGGAAATGCTTACCTTTTTTATATTTCCAGATAGCTGAATTTAAATCTAAAAGGATTGATGTTATCTCTAGATATTCTTTTTCATCTATAATCTCTTTCACTTCTGGATACCTCTCTAAATGTACAGTTTTATCATAAATACCTCGATAGATTAAATCAGTAACAAATGGAATGATTGGTGCGAAGGCTTTAGTTAATTCTTTCATAACTTTGTGTAGAGTATACCATGCTGCTTTTTGTTCTTGCTCAGTATATACTACGTTCCTATTATATGCTCGTCCTTTTACTAATTCTACATAATGTGAAGCAAATATTTCCCCTGTAAAATTTCTAAGAGATTTAGCTGGTATTTGAAAATCAAAGATTTCGTATCCCTCCTTAGCTTCTTCAATCACTCTCGCTAACTCGGAAAGAATCCATTTATCAGCTGGTTGAAGAGAAATTTGCGATTTTTCTTCAATTATTGGAAACCTGCTTAAGAATTTTGCAATATTATATAATTTATTTACGAAATAAGATATTCCTTGAAGTCGCTGTTGATTAAATCTAATGTCAGATCCATGGCTGGCTTCAGCTGCTCCATAAAGTCTTACAGCATCTCCACCGAATTTCTTGATCATATTTTCTGGTTTGATAGCACTTCCTGCACTTTTCGAGAATTTTTCTCCTTTGCTATCTACTACAAATCCTGAAATCCATGCATACTTAAAAGCTGGTTTTTCATATAATTGCAATCCCCTTAACATCGTATAATGTAACCAGGTTCTTACAATGTCCTTAGCTGAAGGTCGTAGATCACAAATATATGGACGTGATATTAGATGATTGAATAATTCTTCATCTTTTTTATTATGAGGATACATTATTGTATAAATTTCACTCAGCGATGAATCCATCCATGTATCGAAGGTTCTCAAATCTCCTTCAAATCCTTCTTTATTACCACACTTCTGGCAGGTATCAAATGGAGGTTCATCTTTCCAAGGTTGGTAGTACTTTCCAGCTTCTGGTAAATTGGGGTGACCACAACTTTTACAATACCATATTGGAACTTCGGTTCCATAGTATCGCCTTCTACTAATGGGCCAATCGATGGATACTGTGTTTAACCAATCTACCCATACTTGTCTCATGAAAGGGGGAAAGAATTCCATTTCTTGTGCATATTCGTGAAGTTTTGGGAGATATTCCACTTGTTTTAAATAATACTCTGGCATAGCTAGGAACTCTACAATAGTTTTACAACGTGAACATATTGGAAAGTTATGTGGAGCATCAGTTTTTTCTGCAATAAATCCTTCCTGTTCAAGTTTCTCCGCTATTTTTTTCTTAGCTTCTTTTACTTTCAAACCTGCATAATCGGGAACAGCGTCAGTGATTCTTCCGTTTGTATCAATTATGGTTCTTGGATTCAGATTTAACTCTCTAAATATTTGAACATCACTTGAATCACCATAAGCACAGACCATCATTATACCAGTACCGAATTCCATTTTTGCATAATGATGAGGCATGATTGGCACTTCATCATTAAACAAAGGTGTAATTGCAGTTGTTCCTTTGAGGTGCAGATAGCGCTCATCTTTTGGGTTATAAATCACTACTCCTATAGCAGGAATTAATTCTGGTCTAGAAGTGGAAATAATAAGGTCTTCACCTGTTTCCTTTATTTTGAATTTGATATCATAAAGAGTGTGAGAACCTGCTTTGTAATCAATTTCGTTGTCAGCAATAGTTGTTTTACAGCGAGTACAATAGTTGTTCGGGCGATTATCCTCATAGATTTGTCCTTCTTTGAACAACTTTATGAAAGTAGATTGGGTTAAGGTTCTATATTGTTCTTCATCTGTTTTATAAATCTCATCCCACTCAAGTGAGTTGTTACTGAATCCTAATAATCTACAAACATCTAGTATCATGTCTCCTACTTCATCTAGAATCTGTTTGCACATATTGAGAAATTCTTCTCTTGGAACATCATGCATTGAAATCTTGAATTTCTTCTCTGCTTGAACTTCTATAGGAAGTCCATTACGATCTAAACACATTGGATATAGGACCTCAAAACCTGCCATTCGTTTATAACGGGCAATCATATCTATTTGACTGTAATGAATAGCCCCACCCATGTGCCAAGGAGCATTAGCATAAGGTGGAGGAGTGTCTATACTAAAAACTGTTTTACCAGATGATTTGTCAAATGCAAATAATTTCTCATCTTGCCATTTCTTGAATAGTATCAAATCTTGTTTCTGAGGTTCATATGTTTTTTCAGTTAGTTTAGGAACGAAATCATTCAATGATGTCACCTTTTTGTATAGGTCGATAGGTTTGATTTAAAAATTGAGTGATTTAACACCCAATTATTTGATCTTTAATCATAATCACAAAAAGTAAGACCTTTTTAAGACAATCGTCAAAGAATATTAACCACTTGTTCTTAATTCTAAAAAAACTTAACAATAAAAAGTATTAAAAAGAAAGAAACCGGCTGAAATCTGAAAGCATATATTCACATGAAATATGCACACGCAAAGGTACTGACGTCTTACTTCGAAGAAATTTGAAGCTAAAATTGTTTCCTTTGTTTTTAAACACAAAGGAATACATGGGTATAAGACGCTATACCGAGGTGAAAAGAAATGAGTAAAGTAAGGAATATAGGTATTCCAGGCGTTGAACCACCTTCAACTGAATGTGATGATCCAAGATGCCCCTTTCATGGTAGACTACCTGTAAGAGGAAGAATATTCACTGGTAGAGTGGTTTCAGACAAAATGCGAAGAACTGTTGTAATTAGGCGAGATTATCTAAAGTATGTAAAGAAATACAAAAGGTATGAGCGTGCACACGGAAAAATTTCTGCTCACAATCCACCTTGTTTGAATGTCAAAGAAGGAGATATGGTTGTAGCTGCAGAATGTAGACCACTTGCAAAAACTGTAGGTTTTGTCGTAGTTCAAAAATTAAATTAAGGTGATAAAATGGCAAAGAGAAAAGTTATTGGTAGACCCCAAGTTCATATTACTAAGGGTTTAATGGTTGGTTCAAGATTAAGGTGTGCAGATAATTCTGGAGCTCGTATTGTTGAGATTATAGCTGTAAAGAATTATAGAGGTAGGCTCAATCGTATCCCCAAAGCATCAGTCGCAGATATGGTTATGGTGTCTGTTAAACAAGGAACCCCACAGAGGAGAAAACAAATCTTTCCTGCTGTGATTGTGAGACAAAGATTAGCTTTTCGTCGAAGGTCTGGCGATTGGATTGAATTCGAGGAAAATGCTGTAGTTTTGACAAATGAAGTTGGTGATCCAATAGGAAGCGAAATTCGAGGTCCTATTGCTAAAGAAGCAGCAGAAAGGTGGCCAAGAATTGCTCATCAAGCTTCAATTATAGTGTAGGTGAATGAAAATGAAACAAACACGATCAAAACAACCTCGAAAACAAAGAAAAAGTTACTTTCAAGCTGAATATCATTTAAGAAATCGCAGAATGACAGCACCTTTATCTCATGCTTTAAGAGAAAAATATGGGATCAGGCGTCTTCCTATCCATAAAGATGATAAAGTAGTGGTTTTCAAGAATATTTCAAAAGATGAAGAAATAAAAGGAAAAATTATACGTGTTCTTCCCCAAAAATATGCAGTTCATGTTGAAGGACATAGTAAAGAAAAAGCTGATGGAACTATAGTTAGCTTTCCTGTTCATCCCAGTAACATAGTCATTACTTCATTAAATCTTAGAGATAAAAGAAGAAGAGAAATGATTCAAAGACGTTCAAAGAAAGAAATTACTGAAGAAGAATTAGCTGAAGGTATTTTCGACGATGAAGAGGAGTCGATGGAAGAAATTGATGCTGTAGATGATTTTGAAAGCGATGAATTACTAGATGAAGAATTCGAAGAAATAGAATTAGATGATTTCGAGGAAGAACTCGACGAAGAATCTGTTGATGAACAAGAGGAGGAATCATCATGACCAAAGGTGGAGGAAAACGACACTTAAAGAGGTATGTTGTTTCTAAACACATCCCAATTCACAAAAAAGCTTTCAAGTATACTGTGAAACCAGCTCCTGGTCCTCATGCTTCAAACGAATGTATCCCCGTAGCAATATTACTCAGAGATATGTTTCATTATGCACGCAATATGACCGAAGTTAAACGGATCTTATTTGAGCGTAATGTAGTAATTGATGGTAAAATAAAAACAAACAGAAAATATCCTTTAGGATTCATGGATGTTATCTCGTTTCCTAAAATGCAGAAATACTACAGAATGGTATACTCTCTAAAAAAAGGTTTAAGACCAGTTTCAATTAAAGAAGATGAAATAAACGAAAAATTGTGTCAGATTAAGAATAAAACAGCAATAAAAGATGGTTTAATCCAACTTAATCTGCATGATGGAAGAAACATAGTTCTAAGTAAAGAAGAAAACGCTACAACAAGTTATCTAACATATGATACTATAAAAATATCTTTACCAGATCAGAAGATTCTTGAGAAATACGAACTCAAGGTTGGTAATTATGGTTTTGTAACAAGTGGTAGATGGATGGGTAAGCATGGGTCTATTGAAGAAATTAGTACTCATGGTACTAAGAAAACAAAGACAGTTACACTGACTACTTCAGAAGGAGAACGCTTGGTTACTCTTTATAGATACATTTTTGTTGTTGGAAATAAGTCCCCAAGTGTGACTATTGCAGAGGAGAAGTAGGTGATTTGAATGGCAGAAGAAGTTATCGATCAAAAAGCATTCGTTCCCAAATTCACAGAAGAATGGGAAAAGCATCCTATGAAAAAACCTAGATTAAAAGCATTAATCATCAATACTTGTGTTGGTGAATCTGGCCCAAGATATGAAAGATCTAAAGAGATACTCAGACAAATTACAAATAAGAATCCTGTTGATAGACCAGCTAAGGAATCAATAAGAGGTTTTAATATTCGTAAAGGAGAACCAATAGCTGCAGTGGTGACACTACGAGGAGAAGAAGCATCAGCTATGCTGAGAAGATTACTCTATGCTTATGATTATGAGGTTAAATCAAGTTCTTTTGATCAACAAGGAAACTTTGCTTTTGGAATCACTGAACATGTTGACATAGAAAATGCTCCATTTGACCCAATGCTAGGTACAATTGGATTTAATGTTATTGTAAAAATTGAACGTCCAGGGTATCGAGTAAAGTACAGACAAAGAAAACGAAAGAAACTACCTAGGAAGCAGTATGTCACGCCAGAAGAAGCAATGGAATTTGTGACAACAGAATTTAACATGAAGATTGTGTAGGTGACGGAGATGCAAGAAAAAAGAGAAATCAAATATGGAAAAGGATCAAGAACATGCAGACGTTGTGGAACTCATAAAGCTGTCATAAGACGTGGTGGCTTATTTATTTGCCGACGATGCATAAGAGAAGTATATTCCAAAATCGGCTTTAAAAAGACAGGAAGTCGTGGAGGCTAAGGAGGTTAAAAAAATGCAAATGGATACTTTAGCAGATGCAATGTCTGCAATTTTAAACGCAGAAAAAACAGGTAAAAAGACCGTCACTGTCAAACCAGCAAGTAAAATGATTGCAAACGTCCTCAGAACAGCTCAACGAGCAGGATATCTTGGAGAACTTGAGTTTATTGAGAATCATCGAGGTGGAATGTTCGAGATACAGCTTTTAGGACGTATAAACAAATGCGGTGTTATTAAGCCACGTTTTCCAGTAAAAAAGGACCAATTTGAAGATGAAGAAAGAAAGTACCTGCCTGCAAGAGGTTTTGGAATACTTATAATAACCACTCCTGAAGGAGTAATGACTCATGAAGACGCTAAAGAGAAAGCAATAGGTGGGCGTTTGTTAGCCTATATTTACTAAGGTGAAATGTAATGAAGCAACTCTATATTGAAAAAGAAATCGAAATTCCCGAAGATGTGAAATTATCTGTAAAAAACAAAGCTGTTACAGTTGAAGGGCCTAAGGGTACTTTAACAAGAAATTTTGAAAATGTCGATTTTGATATCAACAAAAAAGGAAAGAAAATTCTTATCAAAGCTTATTATATCAACAAAAAACGCAAAGCTGCTACTCTTGCTGTTGTTGGATACATCAATAACATGGTTAAAGGTACTCTAAAAGGATATGTCTATAAATCAAAAATAATTTTTAGTCACTTTCCCATAACTGTTGAACCAGATAATAATAAGAGAACCGTAACCATTAAGAATCTTTATGGTGGAAGAAAACACATCATAGTACCAATTGTTGGTGCTGAAACCAAAGTGTCTGTCGACAAGGATGACGTGATTACTGAAGGGATAGACAAGGAAGCCGTTGGTCAAACAACTGCTAACATGCAGGAAGCATGTAGATTACGTGGTAAAAAACGAAAAGATCCTGAAACTTTTATGGATGGAGTTTGGGTGTGGCATAAAGAATAACCACATCTAATTTCATTTTTTCAATTAATTTAATGTTTGAATTTGTTTTGCTAAACTAACATATAACAAGACAAATTCTAATTTCTTAACAATAAAAAGTATTAAAAACTCCAGAAGGAAGGTAGCGTTACAAGGTAACATTCTACTGTGAGTGCCTATGACAGCTGATAAGAAAAAATTATTGGAAAAACGCAAGCGAATCAGTGCCCGTAGACCTAAGTTTGTACGTCAAGAAAGTTGGCGTTACAAAAGGGTCAAGAAAAGTTGGCGTAAACCAAAGGGTATTGACAATAAAATGCTTGAAAAACGCAAAGGTTACCCACCAATGGTAAACATTGGTTATAGGGGACCTAAAGCTGTTAGAGGGCTTCATCCTTCGGGTTATCAGGTAGTTCATGTTGCTAATATCTACGAACTTGACGAGGTAGATAAAGAAACAGAAGCTATTATTATTAAGCATACTGTGGGTGCTCGCAAACGGCAGGCTATTTTAGACACAGCTTCCGATTTGGGATTAAAGATTATTAATCCTCCAGCTCGAATAGAAGAGTTTGGAGAAGTACTCGAAGAAGGTTTGCTTGAAGAAGAATATGAACTCCTTGATGATGAATTCGATTTCGAAGAAGACCTTGATTTGGATGAAGACCTAGAATCAGATGAAGAACCAGAGGAGGATTCTTCATCATAATGAAACTAAAGTGAGGTTTAATTATGGACGTTAAAACCCAAAGAAGAATCGCTGCTAGAATACTTAAAGTTGGAGTAAATCGTGTAAAGATTGATCCTGAAAGCTTACCCGACGTTGCTTTGGCTATTACACGCGAAGATGTTCGTCGTCATATCGATGATGGTGATATCAGAAAACGCAGAGTCAAAGGAATAAGTAGAGGTAGAGCTAGAGCTGCAGCAGCCAAAAGGAAAAAGGGACAAAGAATCGGACCAGGAAGTCGTAAAGGACCTAAATATTCTCGTCTTTCGAGCAAAGATAGGTGGATAAATAAGATTAGAGCTCAACGCAAATATCTGAAATCTCTAAGGGATGAAGGGTATATAGACACAATCAATTATAGAAAGCTCTATCTTCAATCCAAAGGTGGTCTTTTCCGTTCTGTACGTTATCTTCGTAACTATATTGCTGAACATGGTTTAGCAAAGAAACGTCTTCCAGAATTATAATGAGGTGTAACTATGTCAAGACGAAGAAGAAGTTTTAGAAAGAAACGTAAATTACCACAGAAACAAAAAAAGATGGGTCCACTCTATAGAGTACCTTTCAGAAGAAGAAGAGAAATGAAGACTGATTATCAACAACGTAAAAGACTCCTCAAGTCTGGTAAAATACGTTTTGTTGCTCGTCCTTCTAACAAGCAAGTACTAGTACAGTTTGTTGAATCAAAAATAGGTGGAGATAGGACTTTTGTTCAAGTAAGATCTAACGATTTGAAACAACATGGGTGGGATATAGCTACTTCTAATCTTCCAGCTGCTTATCTTACTGGTTATTTAGCTGGTAAGAAAGCTGTAAAAGCTAAAATTAAGGAAGCTATTTTAGATGTAGGAACTTTTGCTGTTAACCCAGGTACAAGAATTTTTGCTACTTTAAAAGGCGTTGTTGATGCAGGTATCATAGTACCTTATAACGAAAAAATGGTTCCCCCTGAAGATAGAATCAGAGGTGAACACATTAAAGCTTATGCAAAACAATTAGCAAAAGATGACAAAGAGAGATATGAAAAAATATTCTCTAAATATCTTGCAGCAAATAAAAAACCCGAAGATTTGCCTAAATTGTTTGATGCTACTAAATCTAAAATTGACACTATATAATGAGGTAGAAGAAAATGAGCGAAGATATGTATATGGATTTAGAAGATTGGGAACCTAGAACTCGAGTAGGAAGACTCGTGAAAGAAGGTCGAATTACCACAATTGATGAGATATTTCAACAAGGATTACCTCTTGTTGAGCCAGAAATTGTAGATATGCTCTTTGGTGATACCTTAGAAGATGATGTTGTCGATATTAGTCTAGTTCAAAGACAAACAGATGCTGGTAGAAAAAGAAAATTCAGAGCAACTGTTGTTGTAGGAAATAGGAATGGTTATGTTGGTGTAGGAGAAGCCAAATTGAAAGAAATTGGTCCTGCCATTAAAAAAGCAATTGTCAACGCTAAACTGAATATAAGACCTGTTAGAAGAGGATGTGGTTCTTGGGAGTGTTCATGTGGTACTCTCCATACTGTACCTTACAAAGTTTCTGGAAAAGTTGGATCCACTGAAGTGATTCTATATCCTGCGCCAAGAGGTCTCGGTTTAGTAGTTGGTAATATCGCAAAAACAGTTCTTGAGCTAGCAGGAATAGCAGATGTTTGGAGTAAAACTTTTGGTGAAACTAGAACTACATCGAACTTTGCTAAAGCAACTTTTGAAGCATTAAAGAACAGTTATGAAATTATGGCTCCATATGATTGGACAGATTAGGAAGTGAAATGAATGAGTAAAAATGAGGATAAACAAGAATTACTAGCAGTTATTCGCTTAAGAGGTAGGATAAATGTCCCCCTCTCAGTACAAGAGAATCTAAAGATGCTGAATATTCAAAGAACTAACTATATGACATTAGTACCTAACACTTCCTCTTACCTAGGAATGTTGAAAAAAGCTAAAGATTACATTACTTGGGGAGAAATTAATCAAAAAGCTCTTGAACATGTTTTATCAAAACATGGTGAGCTTACTGGTAAAACAAAACTCTCCAATAAATATCTTAAAGACAATACACCTTATACAACAATCAAAGCATTATCTAATGCGTTTTTTGAAGGTAAAGCACTTTTCAAAGATGTCCCAGAGATGAAACGATTCTTTCGACTACATCCTGCTAGAAAAGGATATAAAACTGTCAAAAGAGGATTTTCTGAAGGGGGAGAACTTGGTTATAGAGGCTCAGCTATAAATGAACTAATTGTGAGGATGGCTTGATCTAAATGACAGTAAGAACTAGAAAACGTGTTAGAAAAAGACGAGGTTACAGAACTCATGGCTGGGGTATTGTAAGAACCCATCGTAAAAGCGGTATGAGAGGTGGAGTTGGGAATGCTGCACCTAAATCGCACCATAAACTTCTTGTAATTAAGGGTAAACGACCTCCAATTGGTAAAAGGGGTTTTATTGTACCTTCAGTTGTAGTTGAGGATGTTACAACTATTAATCTTTCTCACTTAGAAGCAATGCTTCCTACTTTAGTGAAAGAAGAAAAAATAACTAAAAAAGAAAAAGCCTATGAAATCAATCTCTCTGAACTGGGATATTCTAAGCTTCTTGCTCAAGGGCAAATTACTGAAATAATGAATATATCAGTTGAATATGCTTCTGAAAGAGCTATTGAAAAAGTAAAAGCTGTTGGTGGAAAAGTCAAATTATTAGAGTAATTTGTTCTCCACTCTTAATTTCTTTTTATTTTGTTTCTTAATTTTTATACGAAAACCTTTTGTGTAGGAGGGATAAACTGAATTGGGTGCTATGAAAGTATTCATACTTGTGGGCTTACAATTAAGTGGAAAATCTTCACATGGTCATAGGTTACGTGAGGAAGAAAACATACCAATGGTCGAAACTGGTCATGCGGTTTACCATGAATTAAAAAGACAAAATCTTGAAGTGAACCACAAGAATACAACCAAAGTCATTTTATCTCTTTTATCAAAAAATCCTACAGCTTTTACTCAAACTATTTTAGATTATGAAAAAGATAAATATGAACCTTCATCAATTTTGATATTAAATGGTGTTAAATCTCCCGCAGAAATACAGTATACAAAAGAAAGATTTGGAAAAGAAAATGTTATTGTTCTAGGATTTCATGCGTGTCAACGAACTAGATTTAACCGAGTAAATAATCCTGATCGTTTTACAGTTTCAGGAAATTTTCTGGAAAAAACTCAAGAAGATCAAGATCTTGCAAAATGGGAGAATTTTGTTAGTAGAGATATAAGAGAAATTGGTTTAGGTATTGGAAATGCTCTAGCTACAGCAAATGAGATTATCGTTACTGAAGATAAAAATTGGCCTTACTATTCTTTTGATATTTCATACAAACATTTTCGAGATTATATACTGAATAAAGTAAAATTAGAGTAGAACTTCTAATCGTCTCTCTTTTTTGAAGTATATGTTCCAATATCCATTATTATTCTCTTTACACTTGCAATGAGTCCTTGATTTGTATTTTTTAGATCTTTAGAATCTAATTGTGCCTCCCCCAAACCTATAAGTTCGTGTTTTAATGTAAAAATCCCGACCATTGCTCCTTTGCCAAAATTATCTGTAAATTTTGAAACTCCTGGAATGGCAAGTGGAGCTCCATGACACAATGAATCTACTGTACTATCCTTTACAAAAATTTGTGGTAAATGGGTAACCCCTAGTTCCATAGGTAAAATTATATTACGTAATGGTATATCGTCACCTTCTTCTTTCAACCACATATAAGCATCATACAGGTCTTGAAGTGTGCTTAGATAGTTGTTTTCTGAGAACGGTCCAGATCTAACTCTTCTAAGCTCTTTCATATGAGCTCCACATGAGAGACTTTGTCCTATATCATGTACATATTTTCTTACATAGAATCCTGCTTGACTTTTTACCCAGAAAAGAACCTCTCTATCCTTTATTTCGATGATTTTATTTTCATAAACCTTTCTAATTCTTAATACTCTTCTAACATTCGAACGAAATGGCGGACGTTGGTAAATATCTCCTATATATTCTCCCATTATTTCTCTGACCCTTTGCTCATCTATATCCTTGTGTAAACGCATGTTACAAACATATTCCTTTCCTGCTAGTAATAATGTACCCAATATTTTTGTGGCTTTACCTAAAGCAACAGGAAGGACACCCGTTACTAATGGATCTAAAGTACCAGAATGACCAGCTTTCTTAAGATTCAATATTTTCTTAACATAGCTTACAACTTCATGGCTTGTTGGTCGAGGAGGTTTATCTAAATTTATTATACCATAATCTAAAAGCTCACGAATTGATCTTTCCGTTGGCAATTTTCCCCATTTATAGTCTGTAGTATCGTTTGATAATTTTACTAAAGATTCCAAATTATCTTCTAGAGAAAATTGTGGAGGGGTAAAAATCAAGGTCATATTGAACCAACATTAAAAAATAGAGATATAAAGTTTGAGGAAACTTAAACTTTAGGAACAATAGCTTCTTCCATAAATTTCTTCAAACTTCCAGCTTCTATTGCTACCATAACTTCTTCGTCTGTTGCATCTCTCTTAACAGTAACTACTTTGTCAGTAGGTTCAAGATGTTTAATATTACATTTTCTTCGACGAACTGAAGTCAGTGTTTTTGGGCCAGTAAGCAGGACATAATTTGGATCAATTATATTTATGATAACTCCTTTTTTACCGGCTTCTCTTCCATTAGTTTTTACAATTACTCTTCCAATTTGAATTGCTGTCATTTTTCTTCACCTTTCATTTTTTTCTCAAATGCTAATAATATAATCTGAACACAGTCAGTTGCACTAAACTTTTGTGAATTTAATATTATATCGTATATTGTTAAATCAGATATGTCGATTTTATACAGTTTTTGATATCTGCGTTTTTCTGATTTTTCTCTTAATGTTGTTTCTTGACGAGCTTGCTTAGTTGATTTGTTTTCTCTTTGCATAATTCTATCAATTCGTACATCAAATGGTGCAGTGATGTATACTAACATATCAGCTATATCCTTAAGCATCCATCCACCCAATTGTGCGTCAACAACAATATTGTCTTTTGTTTTGCCTAGCTCAATTGTTTTATCGTCAATGAATTTATCAATTTCTTTTTGTAATTCAGCTTCTTTACTGAATTCTTCAATATTCATATCCGCATTTTTTGCCATATCTCTGAAAAGCTCCCCTGCTGAAATATATTCATAGTTAAGTGCTTCAGCTACTTTCTTAGCAGCAGTACTTTTACCTGATCCATGAGGACCTGAAACAGCGATAATTGGCAAGTTGACCACTTCCCTCTAGTTACTGCGGACTTCGGCTTTAATGGCATCTTTTAGACATCTAGAGCACAAATAACCTGCATGAACTCTAGATGGAAGACGCTCGGAGCGAGACATTTGTCTTACTCTATTTTGTCGACCGAAGGCTACTCCGTGTAGAATAGTTCCACATTTAGAACAATGTGGTTTCTTAGTTCTTTTTTCAATTTTCATAATTTTTGTTTCAGATGGAGTTCTTCTCATCCTTGATTTTGATACACGTAATGAAGGTTTAACCATTTTTCATTCCTCATGTTCATATATTTTTAGAACTTTTTTTCTTCTTGGCTAATTCTGCTTTAGCTGCTGAAACAGGTGTTTTAATCTGCTTCTGCTCTGGTTTCTTAGTTCTGGATTTAGTCGCTCCTGAAGGGGTTACTCCAAATATCCTGGAGATAATTGATCCAAAAGCAAATGCAGAGATAAAATACCATATGGTAAATGAAGCTTTTGAATAGGTTTTTCCATTAAAAGTTTCTGAACCAAACCAACTAGCACCACCTATCCATGGAAAACCATCTAAATTAAAGGGTAACCACGCATAATAATGTCCAACCTCTGAAAAGGCGCCTGGAACAGTAGGGAATGCATTTCTTAATATAGCAAATATTAATAGAAACGGTATTGTAGTAAATAGCATTGGTTTCATTCTTTTAAACATCATAGATGATTGCATTTTCTTTACACGTTCCTCATCTCTTTTAACGCTTAACCACAATTTTTTATCAGCAGTAGCCATAGCTTGCTTTTTACGTTTGTTCCATTCGTTGACTTTTTGCATACTATCCTTTAAAGCATCCACATCTGTTACCATCCTAGTAATAAATGTTGATAAAAATGCGATTAGAATGGCAGTAACAGCTATCACTGCTGCAGATTGTGGTCGTTGATTCAGCTCAGTGTGAGTCATCCACGTTGTTATTCCTGTAAACCAATTATCCCAGAATGCCATAATTAAAACCATATTCTGTGCTTACTACTTCAGAATTTATTTTCTTTTTAAAAGCTTTTGTAACTTGAGTTTTCATCTATTCAAAAAAAATTATTTCTTATTTCTTAGAAGAAGAAAAATATTATCATTTCCTTTCTCTCCCCCTAGTTTGGAAAAATTGACTATCTCAAAGCCAGTTTTTTGAACTATTCCCAACAATTCACATCTGGTAAATAAGTGATAATACCTCTGAGCAATAATTTTGCCATTGTTATCGAACCAAGGTAGGTAAATATCTCCATGTCTCCATGATTTGTCTTTTATCTTCTTAAATGGATAAAAAATTAAATCTTTGAACATTCTTTTTATAGTGCCTTTTTTCCATCTTCTCCAACAAGATAATAGAAGATATTTTTCCCTTTTTAGAGCTATTTTAATATTTAGAAGAACTTCAAGAACTTCATTATTGCTTCTTAAATGATGTAATGTCGCAATACATAATGCAAAATCTATACAATTTCCTCTCAGAAAGAAGTCCCTCATATCATTGTTTATGAGATATAATCTGTTTTTTTTCAAAGTTATTGAGTTGCTCAATAATTCTAAAGAAAGGTCTAATCCTATGTGTTCCCACTCCTGCTTTTCAAAGAGAAGCAAGTTTCTACAGTTTCCTGTTCCAAGATCAAGCATAATTCCAGATGTAGGTAATGAAATTTTATGGTTGATTTGTAGCATATATTGTTGAAGATCCTTCCAAGGTTTTCTTTTCAGAGCTGTATATCTTAAGGCGATTTTATTATATGCTTCAACCAATTTGTAATCTACATCTGTCAAGATGAGATACTAATAACTTATTCCTTTATCAATTTTCTTTTCAAATGTATGAAATATATCAGAATAAGAAATTTTATATATTAACTTTTGTTTACTCAAAACGAGTAAATAACTTTGAGGTTATGTAATTGGAAATTCTCAATATGGCAGTAATTGGTGTAGGAAGTTGGGGTAAAAACCATGCTAGGGTTTTTAGTGAAATGGAAAATGTAAATCTTCATAGTATTTTTGATTTAAATTTCTCTCATGCTGAGGAAATTGCAAAACTCTATGGTACCCAAGCTATCCAAAAACTCGATGATTTGTTAAGTAATGAAGAAATTCATGCAATAACTATCGCTTCACCTACTTCAACGCATGCAGAGATAACTTTGAAAGCAATTGAATATGGGAAGCATGTTCTCATAGAAAAACCAATGACAAGTACAGTTGAAGAAGCAGAGAGTATTCTTGATGCAGAGAAACAAAACAATGTAATTGTTTCTGTTGGTTTTATTGAAAGATTCAATCCAATTGTATTTCGATCAAAACAACTAATAGAAAATGAAGAATTAGGAGAACTCGTTCTAATCAGTGCTAGAAGATTAGGACCTTATTGGCCTGACCGACTCAAAGATGTTGATGTTATTAGAGATGTCAGTATTCATGATATTGATGCATTCCGATATCTTATAGCAAAAGAACCAAAATCTGTTTATGCTAGAGGGGGTAAATTAAGACACACGTACTTGGATTATGCTGAGATCTTACTTGATTTTGGAAATGGAGTCACAGGTTTTATTGAATCTAATTATCTTACACCTCACAAACTTAGAAAATTAATGTTGACATGTGAAAAAGGAGTAGTTGAAGCTGATTATATCTCCCAAGAGTATGTTATTGAAGATGAAGAATGGTTAAGAACCAAAAAAATGCAATGGGAAGAACCTTTAAGCAAGGAAATGGCTGCTTTTATTGCAGCTTGCAGAGGAATTACTCCACCGGTTGTAAGCTCTCGTGATGGAATAAACGCTTTGAAAATTGCTCTAGCTTCTATTCAAAGTATAGAAAATCATCGTGTATTAGATCTAGACCTGTAAAGGTATATAAAATAAAAAGTAAAAAAGAAAGAGATTTTTACTGCAAGCCTAAGAAACCAGCTAGTGCAGGTACTGATTCACTTACTTGCTCACTTGCAAATATCTCGTAATATTGTCTTAGAATTCCTGTGGTTAGTAATATTCCTGTACCCGTTCCAAGAGCACCTAGAAAGTCAGCAAATGCCGCAAGAACTCCTATAAAGAATCCCCCAAGCCATGCAGCTGTTGGAATATACCTGTCTAGATATCTTTCCACAATACGCGGGTTTCGTCTAAAACCTGGTATTTGCATATTTGCATCTAATAATTGCTTAGCAACATTCTTTGAGCTCATTCCAGCCGTATCTATCCAGATTCGCGAGAAAATCCCGCATAAAGCTACCATCAGAATCAGGTAAACAATAGCATTAACTGGATAAGCTGCTACTTGTTCTGGACCATACGGTGCCGTAGTAAAGGCTGCTATACCGCTCGTAGGAGCCAGCTGTTCTTGCTGGCCCGGTGCCGCGACGTTTTTCCACCGACCAAATAAGTTTACGAAGAAGTACTTAAATCCAGATTCCTCTTTTTCCCAGTTCGTAAACATTAGATTTGATACAAAGTAGATATTAGCAAATAATGCACTGACTAGAATAACTGGAATATTTGAAGTATATAGGAATTTAATTGGATATCTAGCTGGCATTTTATATTGACTGTGTTGAACTGGAATCTCAATTTTTACAGAATCAACATATATTACAACAGCAAATACAACAATAGTTGCTAATAATCCTATTAAATCGGGATTTCTTCCTACTCTACTAAATGCTTCTCCTATTCCTTGTCCCGGATTACTACTAAACAAAGCTTGGAAAAAGGCGATAATACAACCTCTTGATTGAGTGGCACTGTAGTCTTTAAGACTAAACATACCATCAAAGATATTGAATGATACACTTGCAGCGATAAAGAGACTTATTCCACTACCCATTCCATATCCCTTCTGAATCACTTCATCCATTAATAAAATGATGAAACCCGCTACCAGAAGTTGTAAGAGAATGAGCATAATATTTTGAATACCTAGATCTTCTCTTGATCCATAAGCTCCACCAAGAATATATGCTAGAGCTTCGAAGATAGTCATCAATACTGCAAGTATTTTCTGGGTTCCAGTGTATAATGCTCTCTCTTCTGAGCTGGTGAAATCTACTTTTATTATTTGAGATCCCACTAACAACTGCATTATCAAACCTGCTGTTACGATGGGCCCTATTCCTAATTCAGCTAGTGTTCCTCTTTGGGAAGCAAGTATCGCTCTCATAGCAAAGAATGGGTCTTTTCCACTACTTGCTGCTGGAATACCTACAATAGGTATGTTTAGCATTATTAAATATATAGCAAGAATTCCAAAAGTCCAAGCTATTTTTCGCTTGAAAGAAGGCTTTCTTGCAGGTTTCTTCACTTCAAATATAAAACGTTGAAACGGTTTGAATAGCAGTAAGAATTTTGACGTCATTGAAACCACCGGTTCGATTTCAATCTCATTGATGTTCTTCTATTTATAAGCATTTTTCTAATTGTTACAAAGTAAAATGAAAAACAGTTTTTGAAAAAAAAGAAGAAAAACAATGCTATTTCTTTGGGAACCAAGGAATTAAAGCATTTGTTCTCTTTTTATATTCTTGATATTCAGTATTCTCTTCATATCTTTTTTCTGCTAGAGGAATACCAGAAACAAATATTAGAGCTAAAGCAATAATAATAGGACTAATTATCCCCACTATGTTTAAAGTGCCATATGGATATAATCCTAAGATGAATATTCCAAGCCACATTGTAATTTCTCCAAAGTAATTGGGATGACGACTATATTTCCAAAGGCCCTTAGACATGATTTTGCCTTTGTTTTCTGGTTTCTTCTTAAATAGATACATTTGTAGATCTCCTGTAAACTCAAAGAAGAACCCTATAATCCAAATACCAATTCCTACATAATCAGTAACCTGCAATCCTGTTTCAGTACCTGCATTGGTTACTATAGCTGGAAAACCTATAATAAAGATAAGAAAAACTTGTGAAACATATAATTGAACAAAACTTCTCCACCAAAATGTTTTTCCCCAATCATCTCTGAATACCTTAAATCTTCTATCTTCCTTTGTAGTTTCATCCTTGCCAAATGATCTGAGTGTCAAGAAAATAGCTATCCTCAATCCCCAAAGTAGAATCAATGAAGTCATGATGATTTTTCTTTCAATCATAAATGCGCCATCCTCACTTAAAATCCATGGAAGAATAGCTGCAATAATGTATCCTAAACCGTAAGCAATATCCACTGTATTCACTTTTTTATCAATCAAACCAATGATATAAAATATGACAAAAAGTAAGAATATCGCTAGAAGTGTCCAAAGCATTATAAAACCAATTTTCATATAACCATTTATCTAATAAATTACATAAATATAACATTTTTCTACATACAAAAAACAAAATTAAGAGCATCATGGTAATATTTTTAATATTATCAATTTACAAAGTTTATATTCCCAAATGAGCCAGGATACTCAAGCCTGGTATGAGGCTAGATTGGAAATCTAGTGTCAATAGACTCCGGGGTTCAAAATGAAAATTTCAGATGCGTTCTGAAACACTGAAAATCCCCGTCCTGGCTCCAATTTTATCTCCAATTTGTTTTAGTCTTTGAAGCAAACGTTTAAAATAATTCTCTCTGGTTCCCAGTTGAAGTCATTGTGCTATTATTAAGTTGGTAAAGCACTGGGCGAAGCTCTTACAAAGATAAGAGCACCACAGCTTCGGGTTGTGGAATAAAAACTGATAAAGTGATAACATGTCATTTCGCCATTTAGTTAGAATAAAGTCTACTGATCTTGAAGGTTATCTACCTGTTACTCTAGGTCTCTCAAGAATTACTGGAGTGAATAGAAGATTAGCTGAGACTATTGTAAGAAATTTGAAGATACCTCTATCTGAACGAATCGGTTTTCTTACTGATTCTACAATTAAAGAGATTGAGAATATCATTAGTGATCCTACCTCAGCTGGTATTCCTGCTTGGTTAGTAAATAGAAGAAAAGATCGTCAAACAGGTGACGATTTACACGTCACTGAAGCACAGCTAATCTTGCAAACTAAACAAGATGTTGAAAGGTATATACGAATCCGCAGTCGTAGAGGAATTAGACACTCATTCAAGCTTAAAGTTAGAGGACAAAGAACCCGAACTCATGGTAGAAGAGGTACCACAGTGGGTGTCTCTAAGAAGAAAAGAGGTTAAGGTGTAAGAAATGGGTGGAATACGAAGACAAAGAAAAAAGATTGTTACACCTGGTCATCCTTATGACAAATCTAGAATTGACCAAGAATTACCTTTAGTTGGAGAATATGGCTTGAGAAATAAGAAAGAACTCTGGAAAGCTAAAACCGTTCTTTCTAAAGCTAGACAACAAGCAAGATCTTTACTTGCACTTCCAGTGGAAGTAAGAGAACAGAGAGAAAAAGAACTTCTTTCTCGCTTAGCTAATCTTGGTGTGCTTCCTCGAGGAAGCGACCTTGACTCAGTTTTGGCATTAGATGTTAGAACAGTGTTGAACAGAAGATTGCAAACACTAGTGTTTAGACGAGGTTTAGCAAGTTCTCCTTATCAAGCTAGACAATTCATTGCTCATAGGCATATTGCTATTGAAAGAGCTATTGTGACTTCTCCAGGACGTCTGATAAAGGTGAATGAAGAAGAAAATATAGATTATGCTCCTCGTTCTCCATTGGTTGATAAATCTCATCCTGCTAGACCTCAAGCACCTCCAACAAAAGAAGAACTTTCTCCAGAGAAAAAGGAAGCACAAAAAGCTAGAAAGAAACCTAAAGCTCTTCCAAAAGAATTAGAGGAAGAGCTGGAAGAAGAGGAGGAGGAATTGGAAATGGATGAAGATTCACTAGAAGAAGAAATCGAGGAGAAAAAACCCATTCCAAAGAAAGAAGCTCCCATTCCAAAGAAAGAAGCTCCCATTCCAAAGAAAGAAGCTCCCATTCCAAAGAAAGAAGCTCCCATTCCAAAGAAAGAAGCTCCCATTCCAAAGAAAGAAGCTCCCGTTCAACCTAAAGTTGAATCCAAACCTAAAGCAGAACCAACAGAGGAAAAACCTGCTCCAAAGAAGGAGATACCACCTGCTCCAGCTAAACCTAAAATTGTAAAGGTTGATCTTTCAGAGATTAAAGGAGTTGGAGCAAAAACTGCCATGCTTCTTAAAGAAAGTGGTTTTGATTCTGTTGAAAAAATCGCTTCTACTAAAGTTGAGGAATTAACTAAGGTTCCTGGTATTGGTGATACTACAGCAGAACAAATGATTGATGAAGCAAAGAGCCTTCTTGCTACCGCTAAGGAGGAATCTAAGTAGGTGATTGTATGAGCAAAAAAGAAGCAAAATCAGTTCAAGACGAAGAAGAGGAATTCGAAGATATCGAATTTGATGAAACCGAAGATGAAGATGAAGAAGAAGTTGAGGAAGAAGAATCAAGTGAAGAATCAAGTGAAGAATCAAGTGAAGAATCAAGTGAAGAATCAGAAGATTCAGAAACCGAGACTCCTACTCGACGAGAAGCAAGAGTACGAACCTCTAGAAGAGATTCCAAATATGGCATTGCTCATATTTTCTCAAGTTACAATGATACTATTGTACACATCACTGACATATCTGGTGCAGAAACATTCAGCCGTAAAAGCGGAGGAATGTTCGTAAAAGCAGATAGAAACGAATCCAGTCCCTATGCAGCAATGAAAGCAGCAAATGCAGCAGCACAAGAAGCACAAAGTAAAGGAATATATCAGCTGTATGTGAGATACAGGGCACCAGGAGGACATAAAAATAGGACACCAGGACCAGGAACACAAGCAGCATTAAGAGCACTGAAAAGATCAGGAATGAGAATACTGAGACTGGAAGATGTGACCCCCCTTCCGCATAATGGATGTCGCCGCAAGGGAGGCCGTAGAGGCCGTAGAATGTAATTTCACTTTTCTCACATTTTTTATTTTTCATTCTTTTAAATAATATTTTTTGAGTTTATATTTTAAAATCTAAATAATACTATTGTAATGGTTAATAACAAGAAAAATTCAATCTACTATTGTGAACAATGTAAGAAAGTTTTCTCAAGGAAAGATGGATTAACAAGACACAGAAGAACAGTTCATGAACAGTTAGAAAGATATGAGTGTGATTTTTGTGATTTCATAACTACAAGAAAAGATACAATGAAACGTCACATTAGGGAAGTTCATGAGGGAATACGTGCTTATGTGTGTGAATTGTGTGGACAAGAGTTTTCTCAGGCTAAATCATTAAGACGCCATATTAACTCTAATCACACACAAGAAGAAAAATATACTTGCCAATTATGTGATACCTTTTTCTATAGAGAAGATAGTTTAAAGAGACACATTCAAACTGTACATGAGAGTTTTCGCCCTTATACATGCCCCGAATGCGGTTCTTCATTTAAGCTAAAACAGCATTTACAAGATCATATTATTTCAATTCATACTAATCAACGATCATACGTTTGCGACGAATGTGGTTTTGCTTTCAAACTTAGTAGTCATTTAAATGATCATATCAGAGTTGTTCATCAAAAACATCGCCCTCATGTTTGTGAAGAATGTGATGCTTCTTTCCCTCATGCTCGAGATTTGAAATTACATATTATTGCTGTTCATACTGATGAGAAACCTTTTGTTTGTGAAGAATGTGGTAGAGGTTTTGCTGATCCTAGTCACTTGTATAAACATAAAGAAGCAGAAGCATGTTGGTTTACTAGAACTACAGCTTACAAATGGGAAGAACTTTGTAAAGAAATAGCAGAAGTTCTTTTAGCTGATGAAGAATGGTACTGGAAACCTAGGATAGATACTCCTGAACTGGAAGAACAGAGCTGGATTCAACCTGAAATAGTTGTATATTACGAAAATAGTGTGAAAAGAATCATAGATGCAAAGAGGTCAACACAAGCGATATTCAAGGAGAAGGATCTGGTGGTGTATCCGAAAGTGGCTGAGACGGTGGAATTTTGGTGTTTATATGGTAAAGCTGAAGGGATGTTTGATGAAGCAGATAAGTTTGATTTAAAGGATAGTGAAGAGATAATTGAAGAGTTGAAGAATAAGAGGATTGAAAAGAATAAAGTAACTGTAAGTATATTATTGATGAAAATAGAGTTACTAAAAAGGGGAATTGATTATCAGAATCAAAAGCTTCTAGAATAGTGTCTAGTTTAGGTTTTTAATATTTCTTTTATCTGGTTAATATAGGAGAGAAGAATATCTTTTTGATTTTCTGCTATGAAAAATAAAAATTTATCCAGTTGTTTTATTGAAGGAATCAATAGATTCTTTATAGCTTCCAAACTTGTAGCATCAGAATCATACTGATTAATTCGATCTACTTTTATATTTTGAAACATTTTACACAAAATAACTACTACAAATACTTATCAATATTTTGTCTCTTGAATTATTGGGTAAAAAGCATAAAGCTAGACTTAAGGTTTTATAGACTTATCAATTGAGATAATATATTTTTATTATCTCTTAATAATACTAATGTTATCAATTGACATACTTTAAACTATTAGATTATCTCACTTAAGGATGTATCAATTTTTTATAAGTTCTTCTTGATAGTTTTAATCGCTTGTCCTGTCCCAATTGTGTGGATATATGGTCCTAATTTGGGACCACGATCTCCATTCAACAATATCTGATAAAGCAATCTGAAGAAATCTCTAGGTTTAATATCATTTTTTCTCGCTGTTTCAAAGATTACACTTTGAATATCATCTGCTTCTTTCAAATCCTTTAATGAGTCTATTAACTGTCTCAAGGCAGCTTTCTGTTTTTCATCTAGTTCAATAGTTATATCTTCCAACTGAGCAAAGTCATTCACCCAATTTGTAGCATATTGAACTCTCTCTTGGATATCTTCAAGCTTTGCACCATCTTTCAAGTAACCATATTCTATTAATCTGGATTCTAAGAACTCTTCAAAAGCGCTTTCTGGAGCTACAGCAATTAAATTGACAAGCAGAGAATAAGGTATTTGAATCGATCTCTTCTCCGGAGGTTTTAGATACCAACAATATTCAAAGAGTCCATTTAGTTTTCTTTTTTGTGCAAGGTTGCTTTCCTTGATCTGACCAAAATAGACATTTTCCAAGTAATCCAATTCTTTCATATAGACATGTATGTCATCTACAGCCAAGGTTCTACTACCAGTCATTCGTTTAAATGTTAATAGAGCAAGAGATTGTGGAGAACCATACCTAAACCAGGTTTGTGGTGTGAATACGTTTCCCGCTGATTTAGAAATCTTTGATCCACCTTTATCTAAAAACATCTCATAACGAGCATGAGCTGGAGGTTCATAACCAAAAATTTCTTGACAAACTCGATCATTACAAATAACTGATTCGAAGATATCTTTCCCAAATGCTTCAAAATCGATTTGTAATAAATCCCATCTAGCTGCAAATTCGACCTTCCAGGTTAGTTTACCTTCTCCTTTGGTAATATCTGCCCAACCATGATGCCCGCAACCATCCAAGACATTCCCACGTATTTCATCTCCTTCACAGATATATTCTACTTTGCCGTTTTTTTTGTCATAGCTGATTGCTCTAGTGGTATAGATTTTTCCACATTGCTTACAGATGGCATGATAAGGTAAAATTTCAAGATATTTTTCCTGTCCCGTTGTTTCTTCAATAATTTCACCTGCGAGTTTGGCTTGAGCAAGTATTTTCCTAACTTGAGAAGTCATTTTACCAGAAGAATAAAGTTCGTTTGCTGAAGTAGGTGTACATATAATACCTGTCTGTTGAATAGATTCAATAAGTAAAGACGACATATGTTGACCATAGCTCTTATGACACCCCCAAGGATCAGGAATCATGGATACAGGTTTTCCTAGATGTTCTTTTAATTCAGGAGGTGTTCCAGCTGGAACTTTACGTAAACCATCCATATCATCTGCAAAAGCGATATATTCTGCTTTTCGACCTAAATCCTCAATAGCTAATTTGAACCCATAAGCACGTGAGGCATCAGCAAATGACCCAATATGCGGGAAACCTGAGGCTCCAAGACCACTTTCAGTTCTTATTATTTCAGGGTGTTCTCCTTCTAGGTTGTTTTTTCGTTCCAAAACCTCAAGAGCAAGTTTATCAATCCACGTTCCTCGACCAATAACTTCCTCAGTGTCATCACCAAGGTCAAATTCATGTGTCAAATTCTTCACCATTAACTATACTTAAACACTACTTTATTTCAATAGCGGTCATTTATAATGATTACTTTAAACGTGGAAAATGTGGGTAGGCTCTCTAATCTGTGATTTATTTTTACAAGCCAGAAAAATATCCGAAGGTTGAGGGGGTTATCTTTAGATTCCATAAAACAGATTTTTGAAACAACTGTAAACTGAGTTTCCTCGGCGAGATGTTTAGCCCATAAAGATTGCCGTTAGAAGCCAAGGTGAGAGGTGGTGAAAATTTTTATTAGTACCAAGCAAACAACTTTTTTTATTTGGTACTAAACTAAAACCAGTCCTTCAGCATCGAAGACAATAAATCTATAAGAAACAAACCACCAATGCAAGAAAAAGCGATTCTTGACCCACGTGAGGTGAGGTGTCAGATCGTTAATTTAAGGTCTCATAACTGACAAACTTGCTGTCACATGAGATAATGTAGGAGAAGGAGGATTGGAAAGAGGAGTAAAATGCAATTGATCCGCATATTCATAGAATCCTTTTCATCTCCTTCGGGTAATCTATCAATGTAGTCATTCGGACCATCATCATGCCATTCGGAAAATGTAAAACCTCGTGGTGACAGCTAATAATTGCACCATGTTGCTCTTTAAAATATATAGCTAAATAATGAAAAGCGTTGCTACCCGTATAGCAAATATGTACGACTGGCAGCAATTAATGATTATAACTTCTTCCACACCGTCACTGATTTTGAGACTAACTTTCTTTTCTTTCCTTTGATTATCTGGTGCAAAGCTTTGATTTCGTTCCTATTCAATTCTTGAATCTCTGTTTCTACAATCATCTCTTCTTCATAGAATGCTTGTTCCTTGTAGCTGATTTCAAGAGACTCAAGGTAGTATTTCTTCCTGATCTTTTCTGGCATACTTTCTAGTATCCAGTAGATATGCGCTACATGGTTCGCATGTTGATTGATATCTAAATCTTGTAATCTTGCTTTCAGTTGTTTTGTGGAGCTAATCTTTTCTGGTAAAGGAAGATTGGGAAAACTGTAATCTAAAGCTCTTCTCTCTTCTGCTACAAAATCTGCCCAATAGTCTTTGTAATTGACTGCTTGTCTCTTTCTGTAATTATACAACAACCAACTGGTTGTAGCTTGACAAACAATCTGATTTTCTTTGTCCTTTATCTCAAAGTCTCTTAAAGTATATTTAGGACTTCCCGATTCAGCTACCCAACTCGATACTTTTAACTCTTCATTTGGGGAGGTGTAACGGTGAACTTTTAGAGTATATCTCAAAAGCAACCAGGTAAGTCCTTGGTGAAAAATCTGATGATGACCAATCCCTAATTCATCAGCATGCTTGTAAGCGATATGCTGAAAATAATCCATAAGAGCAGTGAGTTTAACCTTCTCATTAACATCTATCTCACTTATTCGAGGAGTAACAGACATAGTATACATTGTATCACTAACAAATCTGACCATATTTGGCTATATTTAAGATTTATTCCAGAAGTTCATGCTGTTCTTTTTGATTAAATGAATCGTTGTTTACTTGGTACTTTTTTAAAATATCACCTAATTTACCTGAGTCTTGTATCGGCTTTCTTTTATCCAAAAGTTTTTTCTACTTCTATTTTCTTCACTTAATTGGTGTATTTCGTGTCTATTGATAAAGTAAATGAGAATGTTTATGCTATTACAGATGGGAGTACTAGAGGTAATGTTACTGCTTATGTCTTACCTTCACAGATAGTTTTTGTTGATTCGGGGATGAATATTCCTCAAATTAAAAAATTCCGAGAACATATAGAACAAGAAACAGGTAAAAAAGCTTCTATTCTTTTTCTTACTCATGCTCATGGTGATCATGTTTTTGGGAATCAAATCTTTGAAGATTGTGCTATAATTACATCTAAGATTAATTATGAAGAGATGGTAAATTCGCAAGAGAAAAACTGGACACCAAAAGCCTTAGAGGAATTGAGAAAAAATGCAGAAGATCCATCGACATTGGAAGGATTAAGGATTGTCTTAGCAGATAAAACCTTCACAAACAAATACGAATTGGTAGATGGTGATGTAAAGGTTATTGTAAAAAGAACTGGAGGGCATACTGAAGGGTCAAGTTACGTTTATTGTCCAAACTATAAGGTCTTATTTGCTGGAGATAATCTATTTAATAGACAATTTCCGTGGGGAGGACCACCTTCAGCTAATCCTATCCATTGGATTGCAGCATTGAAAGAATATCTTTCTCTAGATGTAGAATATTATATTCCTGGACATGGTCAAATCTCTGATAAAAAGCCTGTAAAAGAGTTTCTTGATTATCTTGAAAAAGTAGTCAAACTTATGAAAGAGCAAATTGCTGAAGGTAAATCTGAGGAAGAAATTCTGGAACAGGCAGAAAAGATTGAGTATTATCCTCCTAGAGAAGGAAGAGAACAGTGGAAAACTGCAACTTTGAAGAAATGGTATGAAGTATTAAAAGAGTAAAAGTTACTCTTTTCGTTTTTTCTTTTTAGAAACTTATTTAGTGCTTAAAATCATTGAACATTACAATAATAACAGAACCTGGTCCTGTAAAACAATACGTTATACCACTCATTGGAATTATACTGTAGAAATGCACTTCTGGAAATTGTTCGATTAGTATTTGTTTTGCAAGTTTTGATCCCCTTTCTGCATTTCCTGCTACTATATAACAACCTAGATTTTTGAAATGTTTTAACTTATCATAGGCTCGATTTATAATATTTTCAATTGCATCATCATATGTCTTTGCTTGATGAAATGAGTTTATTTCTCCTTCTCTTGTTCCTTCCAAACAAGGATGAATATTAAGAACAGATCCCATGAGATATTTTATTAAACCAATTCGTCCACTTCTCTGAAGGAATTTTAGGCTCTCAAATGTAAAGGTTGTGACTAATTCTTTAGTTTTAAAATCTTCTAAACTAGCAATTGTCTCCTCAAATGAGTATCCTTCTTCTAAGAGTTTGGCTGCTTTAATTACTGAAATACCGACCCCAAAAGAACCTTCTTTTGAATCATATTGGAAAAAATTGCATTTTCCTCCTTCTTTTTGATATTGCCTAATACTAACCTTAACAGTGTTTACTATGCCTGTTCCCCTTGATGTCATATTGATGATTAGCAGATTGTCATTTCCTTCTTTTTCTAATTTCTCAAAAACTTTTACAAAGTAATCAATTTTGGGTTGAACTGGCTGAGGATAATTTCTATCTGTATGAAGTCTCTTAAGAAAATCTTCAAAATTAATATCTCTAGGATAAAGTAAGACTTCATTAGTATCAGGAAATTCTACAGGTACTTGTATCATGAAAATTCGGTATTTATTTATTAGATTCTCAGGTATATCAGCAGCTATATTCGAGAGAATAGTAGTTTTACTCATGTGGTTTTTTTACTCTATATAAATAAAAATTTATTTTAGAGAGTATTTATAATCTTTTAGAAATATGGATGAAATTAGATTTGAGGAAAGCCTATTAGAAAGAAAAGATTTGTATTGTAATTTAAAATAAATTTATATTGGAAGCTAGCAATTGCAGTTTATGGGTTATGCAGGTGTTACTTTTCTATTATTTATAGCCTATGTACCACTAATATGGATAATATTTCGAATAAGACAGAGAAACAAAACACTAGGACATCTCTCTATAGGTGTTTTTTGTTTCTTATTGTTAGGTGTATGGGTTGTTGGTTTCTGGACTAGAACTATGATGGTAGCGGTTTATGAGCATTTGATACTGGTAGGATCTATCACTATCGTTCTTGCATTAACATTTGAAATTACGATGAATAGAACCAACATTATTGCTAGAGTAATACGAAAAAGAAAATCAGCCATCTTATTTGTTGTTTTGATTTTGATAATCATAATCGGAGGGCACTCCTTGTTGGGTATTCGAAAAACTATGCTGAGTGCAAAACACTTCGAATCAATGGTAATTTATGATTCAACAAATTTACCTTTTGTTGTTTTGAATGAGGAAAGCGAGATAGATGGTAATATCCGTCTTGTCACAAAAGAATTTGCTATAAGTAAAGCTGAACAAAACAAAGCAGTCTTCGGTTCTAATGCTGAACTAATGGAAGCTAATGTAATCTATGTAAATGGTTCTATCTATTGGTGTATGATATACGCACCTAAATCTTCTGCGCAGTTTTGGACACCAGGACAATTTAATTTGGCTTGGGGTTTAATCTTAGTAGAAGTGAACAGTCCAAATGCTGAACCAATAATTATTAATTTTGCTAGAGGAGATTTCAACTATGCTGAAGGTCTCTGGAGAAACCATGATATTGTTCTCAAAAACTATAGACGTGATCAAGGAGCTAAATATCTGCGATCCTATCCAGCTTGGACAGGATTTGAATGGGTATATGTTGTTACAAGAACCACTAGAGATGTTTATGGTGCATGGAAATCTGATGGTATAGATGTTCTCGATATCAAAACTGGTGAGTTGATTGTTCACTACTCAGTAAACGAATTAGACTCAACACCAGATTATATCTTACAGATTTATTCTGAAGTATTAATCGAAGAAAAGTGGATAATAAATTGGGGAAACAAGCGAGATACATCAGTTGAAGGGAATATAAGATTATTTAGTGGATTCCCTAATTATAGTTCAGATAGGTTGGGATTCTATGGTGAAGGAGTTGAAGATATACGATATGTTAAATTTGAAAATAAAACTTTAGCTTTCTTTGCTACTCATCCAAAAGATTCAGAAGAGACACTTGGAGGAATTGGAATTATAAGAAAGAATGGGACTACTTTTTATGATCTACGAAGTAGAGGATTTATATCTGCTCTTACAGCATCTAAATTAGCTAGAGGACAACTAACAGCTCCCAATACAGGAAGTTACATAGTTCAAATGCCAGTACCTTATACCATTAATACAACAATTGGTTATAGACTTGCTTGGTTTATTCCAATATATTGGCAAAGTGGATCAGTACAAAGACTGTCCCATGTTTGTGTAATTGATGCTCTAGATTCAAGTTATATCTCAATAGCTGAAGCAGAAGGTCTCACTGGGTCTCAAGTGGTTAAAGAAGCAAGATTAGAATTCAAATCATTTTTTGCATCAGGGACTCCTCAACAAGAATATGAATTTGCTCAGATTGAAGATGTAGGTATGTATGTGGAAGGAGGAGATAGCATATTTGTATTCCAATTAAATGATTCTCGAATTATTAGATGTTCTCAATCTTATCTTAATGAGACTCATTGGAATGGTGTCGTTTTAGCTAATGTCGGAGATGTTATCCAATATACATTCACTGAGGATGATGAAGGTATTTTATGGGCTACTGAATTTTTTATAATTTCATAGCCTACTTCTCCTCTTTTTAGTATAGTTTATTAAACAGAGCAATAATATTTCTTTCAATGAATAACGAGAATAAAAAATATGATTTGATTAGTTTAGGTTCATGTACTATGGATATGATTTTTACCTTTGATGATTTGATGAGAATGGAACTCTCGGGAGAGAATCAAGTTGAGAAGAAATATATTGCAATAGAATATTCTAGCAAATTGAATGTCAAGTCTATAAAATTCTTCCCTGGTGGTTCTGCAGCCAATATAGCTTGTAACTTATCGAACATAGGTTTCCACACAGCCTATCTTGGTGGAGTGGGTGATGATATGAATGGAAAAGTTTGTTTGGATAACATGAAAGGCCACGGTGTAGATGTTTCTGGCGTGAAGATTTTCAATAAAGATATAACTGCAGTCTCCATTGTTCTGATAACTCCATGGGGAAAGGATAGATCGATTTTAGCTTATAAAGGTGCAAATAATTTATTCTCAAAAACTAATATTCTTGAAAATATGCTATTATCTACAAAATGTTTTGCTTGGACATCACTTACTTCTGATCATGCTATTGATGCAATTAAGCATTGCATAGAACTTACAAAGCCAACAAATGGAATAGTTGCAGGAGCACCTTCCATATCCATAATAAAGCACCGTCTTGAAGAAACAATTGATCTCTTGAAAAGCAGTCAAATTACAAGTATGAATAATGAGGAACTTATAGCTCTTACAGGAAAGAAAGATATTCTTGATGGAATGAAAACACTATTTGATTGGGGATTGGAAAAAGTAAATATTACTCTAGGACATGAAGGGCAATGGTTTAGTGATGGTCAACAGCTTGTGAAAACCACTCCTCCCAAAACTCTTCTTGTAGATTCTACAGGAGCAGGCGATGCTACTATGAGTGGAATAATATATGGAACTCTAATGGGAAAATCATTGGAAGATACATCCAAGATTGCTGCTGCATTAAGTGCAATGGAAATTGAAGCTACAGGGGTTCGAGTTGGTACACCTATTAAATTTTCTGAGTTGGAAAATTTTATGGAAAAGCACAAGATTAAACAAGAGATAATAGATTTCTAGAAAAAATTTAAAGCATATTCTTCATTCTTATTCTTAATATGACTGTGTCTGATGAAGCAATATTAGAATTGCCGAAGAATTGCATTGCAGATGAAAATTCAAGTTGTGCTGAATGTGATATTGAGGGTGAATTAATCTGTTTTGTAGATAAGAAATTTGCTAACAAATTTACAATAGGAAATATTGCCTATCGGATTTTTGCTATTGCAATCTTTGTTTTCTCAGGACTTATAATTGGTCATTGGTGGATGTTTATTTTATATATTATGGTTCTTCTATTTACTTTTCTAATTTTAGAGCCTAGATTGTTGTGCAGTCATTGTCCTTTCTATGAAAAAGAGGGGAAGTTTCTGAGATGTTGGGCTTTAAGAGGTATGCCTAAACTTTGGGAATATAAACCTGAACCAATTAGTAGAACAGAAAAAATTATCATGTTGATATTTGGTACTTTTATTGATTTATTCCCTTTTTTGGGAATTGTTTGGGGAATAATCTACTTCGCACTAAATTATAACGTTTACTTATTTGCAGGTATCCCACTGGTGATTTGCTCTTTTCTATTTATGGTAGTAGCAGGGTATTTTTCGAGAGTATTATTAGGTAATACCTGTAAAAGATGCGCAAATTTCTCTTGTTCAATGAATAAAGTACCCAAGGAACTTGTTGATAGATTCCTAGAAAAGAATCCAAAAATGAAGGAAGCTTGGGTTGCCTGTGGGTGGCAAATAAAAGAATCATGAGTTATCAATCTCTTTTCTTAATCTTTTTAAGGTGATTCAGAAAACTTCTGATAATATTAAATTATCAGATGGTTCATATGGATTCTCAAGTTAAATTTGATTTGATAAAAAGAAATACTGAAGAAATCGTAACAGAAGACGAGTTAAGAAGTATTTTAGAAACAAAAACCAAACCTAACGTTTATACTGGATATGAACCTAGTGGTCCTGTTCATATAGGTCATGCTGTAACTGTGATGAAACTAAAAGATATGGAGGCTGCTGGATTTCATGTTAAAATCCTCCTTGCTGATGTTCATGCCTTATTAAATAAAAAAGGAACAGAAGAGGAAATAGCTCAACAGTGTGTTTTATGGGAAAAAGCCATGAATGCATTAGGTTTGAAAAATCCTGAAATTGTTTTAGGAAGTGATTTTCAGTATACAAAGGAGTATATCAGAGAACTCCATAAACTAGCTTTGAGAACTTCAATAAAGAGAGGTCTACGATCAATGCAGGAAGTTGCTCGAGATATTGATAACGCTACAGTTTCTCAAATGATTTACCCGCTCATGCAAACTCTAGACATTAAATACTTGGATCTTGATGCTGCTCAAGGAGGTATGGAACAAAGAAAAATTCACATGTTAGCTAGAGAACTCTTCCCATCTGAACTTGATTTACCATCACCAACTTGTGTTCATACTCCACTTATTTCAGCATTAACAGGACCAGGATCTAAAATGTCTTCTTCTATTCCAGAATCTATGATTTCTGTTACAGATTCAGAAGATAATATATATGAAAAAATGAGGAAAGCATATTGTCCAGCTAAAACTGTTGAAGAAAATCCTGTTCTTCAGATAGCTCGGTTAATTATTTTTCCCAATATAGATTCGTTAAAAATCGAAAGACCAGAAAAATTTGGAGGGGATTTGCAATTTAGTAATTATACAACATTAGAAAGATCTTTTAAAGCAGGTGAATTACATCCCCTTGATTTAAAGAAAACCGTGGCTAAAGAATTAACATTTATCTTTGCTCCTGTAAAGAAAGTCTTTGAAAAGCAATAACAACATGTGGTTACTGTATAATTTTCTTCAGATTCAAGTATGCCCCCAAAGTGTTTTTAAGTCATTCTTCCTCCTTTTTCTTAACATGACAAAATCGTTAGATGAAATTCTGGTTTCTTTAAGAAATATCTGTGACAAAGAAGTTATAGATTCAGTAAATTTTGGCATAGAATTCGGAACCTATTCCGAACATAAACTCAAAGCAACAAATGTAAAATGTATCATTACTTCACCATTGATGAATCTGAAACTCGTTCATTTTATGAAAGATAATAACGCTTTACTTGCAATAACTCTTTTGCCACTTTCCATAACACAAACAAAATTTCCTTTATCAGAAAGAGATTTTGAACTCCTTAAAGCCCTCGTAACAAACAACATTAAAACCATTCACTTACCAGAAGAGTGGATTTATTCTCAAAAAGGAAGTTTTGCATATTTCTTACAGACTTTAGGATTAACAAATGTCAATGCTATCGAACTTACAAGAAATGATGCATTTCCACTTATTAAATGGGATACTCAAAATATCACTTTTGATGATTATCTTACTAATTTGAGCCATTTGAACAAGAATTGGTTTGCTTATCCTTTTGCTCATGACGATTCTAACCTGTCAATGGTTCTTGAAAGAAATTCTTTCTCTTCAACACAATTAGAATTTTTACAGAATGAAGGTGTTAATACTATAATCAGTTTTAAGATTGATTCTATTAAGCTTCCATTATACCAGAACAGCAAAATGAATTTTATTTATGTTCCATTTGTTGATTATTGTAATATTGCTCTTCGCAAATTTGCACAAATTCTTCAACTAGAGGTTGGAGAACAAGTTTTATTCCAACCTTTTGAAACAAAGGGGGGTCTTACTTACCAAGAATTGCACAATAAAAAATAAATTTAATTTAGAATGAGGGGGTCAAATATGGATAATCTCTTACCTTTGGTACTTACTGCTCTCAAAGCTATAGACAGAGGAAAATCTATTCGTTCCTCTCTTAGATCTGTTATTGAAAATACCAAGATATCAAAAGAAGATGAATCTATTCTATATGTTTCTGTTTTTGAAATATATAAAAAACTCAATTTAATTGATATGTATATCAAAACCGGTTCTCCTTCCTTTTCTCTTAAAAAGATAAAACCTGAGAATAGAAGTCTATTTAGACTCTCAACTTATTTGTTGAAAATCAAGAAAAAATCAGTGACTGATGTTTATAAACTTCTGCAAGGATATTATTCTCAAATTGGAAATTTTAATTTCCTAGCTATTCTTAAATCAATAGAGGATATAGAGGAATTTCAGCTTCTCAAAGATCGAAATGATCTCGCAACCAGACTTTCTCTCCAATTTTTTCTTCCTACTTGGATAATTAGAAGATTTATAAATCAACGGGGAGAGGAATTTACTTTAGAATTGCTGCAATCACTTGAGATAAATCCTCCACTTTATGTAAGAGTTAACACTCTAAAATCTCGACTAGATAAAGTTGAGCGATCATTAAAAGAACAAGATATTCAATACTCAAGAGTTAACGAAATCACAAACCTCCTAAAGATAGAAACGAGTCCGGTCCCAATTCCTAGAATAAAAGAATATATCCAAGGAGAAATAGTTGTTCAGCAGAAAGCTTCTGCAGTAGTTTCTATTATTCTGAATCCTAAGAAAGGTGAGCGGATACTTGATATGTGTGCATCTCCAGGAGGTAAGACATCACATATTGCAGCTCTTATAGGAACTGGAAAAGGTATTACAGCTGTGGATATAAATGATGAAAGAACTATGCTTTTGAAAAACAGACTGAAGCTTTTACGTGTTAAAGGTATAAAAACAATAAAAACTGATGCAAGAGAACTCCATAAGAGAATCAATTCTACTTTTGATAAAATTCTTCTTGATCCTCCTTGTTCAGGGTCAGGTACATACTCATCCAGACCTGAGAATAGGTGGCGATTAAAACCAAGAGATTTACAATGGTACGTTAACCTTCAAAAAGAGCTGTTAGAAGCTGCTGCTTCCTTGATTAAGGAAAAAGGAACTATTATCTACTCTACATGTTCTTTATTTCAAGAAGAAAATTCTAATCAGATTGCGTCTTTTTTGAAAGAAAATACTGATTTCTATCTAGAGAAAACAAATCCAACAATCGGTATCCAAACAGAAATAGACGCAGGAGTAGTACAAGAAGTATTTCCTCATCTACATGAGACTGAAGGATTTTTTATGGCAAAAATAAAACGAAAATGACCAGTAACTATGTGTTACTATGCCATTTAATCATACATTTTATCCAGCAATTCATCTATTTTTTTTACCAATTCACTTTTCAATTCATATCTAGGAGGTTTCTCTAAGTTCCTTAGATTTTCAACATTAGATTCAAAGAGAATCTTTGACGCAAGAGTTTTGACTATATTTTCTATATCATAGCTGTTTGTTTTTAAATTGTGTTCCTCTGGTTTCTTGACATCAATTATTTTCGATTCAATCTCCCTTGATTCACTATCTATAGAAGATCTGTTTTCAACTGTTCTTGTAATAGGTAAGGTTTTTTCTCCGTAAACATAGGCTTTAGTAGGTAAATATTCTCTTGAAGAATGTGGCAACTGCTCAAAAGCACCAGATTCCATCCTTCGAAGTAATTCTGGAAATATTCTATCTCTCTCCTCATGTTCTATGTTTACTATGTTATACCTTGAACCTTTCAGTGTTTTCAAGTTGGTAGCAGCTCTTCCCGCTGAATATGAAAGAACACTTGAAATTCCATCCTTTCTATATATGTATATTTTTCTCTCATTCCTATCCATTATCAAATAAGCTCCATTTTCATCCAGGAAACTTTCTTTTTTAGCAGGTACTTCTTTATAGCTTCCATCCCTTCTTATTGAAAAAACACGAAAATCCATAATTACACCCCACTGTAATGTTAGGATTTTCACAAATAAAAACGTTTTTTCAAAAGAGATATGTTGTAGGATCTTTTTCTCCTGCAATTTGAAAGGCTCTTTTTCTTCTTTGACATGATTCACATTTACCACAATGGATTGGGTGACCATCTTTGGTCCAATCCTTTATCTGATAACATGAAGACGAAAATTCGATTGATGCGTTCTTATTTTTGAGAAATTTCGCGATTTCACTTTTCTGTTTCTCATGAAAAGGTGCTATTACTTCAATATTATTTCTACAACCTAGCTTGACAGCTTCATTCATACGGTCAACAAATTCTTGAGTATTATCCGAAAAAGTAGTTCCTTCTTCATAATTTGCACCAAATAGAATCTTAACAGGTAAAACTAGGCTATCTGCAAAAGAAGCCGCGATAGAAATGAATAGGATATTCCTCCCAGGAACCCAAACAGATTTTGCGGTTTGCTTAGTTAACTCTTCAGAATCAAGCTGTTCAAATGTAATAATTTCTGGTACCTCTCTACCTATTTCTGAAAGTGTAGAACCTGAGTTTATTGTAAATTCGTCTAGAAATGGAAGTTCTATTATTTTACTTTCCAGATTCAGTATAGATGAAAATTTTTTGTTTACTTTTATTATAGTATCATCTTCTTTGCTTCCATAAAGAAAACTAAGTAGCAATATTCTGTCAAATTTTTCAAGAGACCAATAAACACATGCTGTTGAATCTAATCCTCCAGAGAACAAAATAATTGCCGTATCCATCTTAATCCTTTTCCTCTGTAATTTCACGTATTATATGTGTATTATTTTCCTTTCTTATTCTGTATAAGAAACAATGCTGGTTGGCGTTTCAGACATTGTGATAGTTAAATTGAATTGAGGATATTGTTCCTTTAATTTATCATATAAATATTTAGCTAATAATTCAACAGTTGTTGCTTTAAGTGGGACCATTATTACATCCTCTTTTGGAAAACGATAAAATTTTCCATCTTCAGTAGAGACTTTATATTGTTTTTGATCCAATTCTATAGTAAGTTTTGAATTGTTTTCTGGTAGAATAACCATGTGATCTAGCTCTTTAATGATAGCACTAACACTTGCTTTGAATGGACCAAAATCAATCACCATATTATTTTCATCAAGAGATCCTTCAATTTCTACTTCAATTTCATAATTATGTCCGTGAAGACGTGCACATTTATCGTGATGAATTAACATGTGAGCTGCAGCGAAAGTAAGTTTATCACCTGAGATTTTTAATTTCATAGTAATCACCTAAATTGATCTGGTTTTTGATACATCTTCTTTTATTTTTGATATTTCATTTACATATCTTTCAGCAATATCGAGTGCTATATTTTCTATGTCTTCTTGTTTTATGCCAAGCTCTAGAAGACTAGTTGCATTTACATGTGTAGGAATTCCTGAACTTGTAATATTTATCCCCAGATGAATTTTGCTACTTGATATACTTGTAGTGGCAATAGCAACATTAAGTTTTTTCCCGGCAATATACATATCTGTTCCTTTCCTTGAGATTTCAATTTTATGACTTCTAAGAACCTCTATTACATTTTGAACCAATATCTGCAATCTGTAGTATTCAAGTTCCATGTTTGGGGGTTGAATGTCAAATTCCTCGATTATTAGATGTAATGAATCATCAGAACTTATCAGAATCTCGTTTAAGTGTGACTCTCTCACTATATCCTTTATATCTATCATCTCTTTTGGAGATAATTTCATCCCTCCTCGAAAAATTAATATGGTTTCACCAAATACACCATATCTCTCTGCTGTAAATCTGCTGGCTATTTGTGATCCATCATATGTGGTAGGTGTTGAAAAATCTTCCACAATTATTGTATATTGGTTTTTCTTAACTTTCTTCATTATTCTCAAAACCGTTTAATTGCTCTTTTAATCTTTGAAGTGTAGTTTTTACTTCAGCGACTGCGTTATGTTGATGAATACTTTCGTAATTTATCTGCTTAACACAAATTTGAGTTTCTGGTGGTTGATTTTCATACTTAAGTGCTACTTGTTTAAGAATAGTACGAACTACATCTTCGACAAAAACAGGCTTTTTATGTGCATATATCACTACTGACTGCTCATCTTTTCTCTTCAATACCTCATGAGTTGGTGCACTCATAGCGTTTTCAAGAATTCTAATTATATCTTCAAGTTCTATTCTTTCTGCATTTCTTGGTTGTTCAAAAATAAGAATTGATTTTGATCTCTGATTATGAGCTGCTAAAGGCATATCCTCAAGAGCAAGCTCTACTTGTTCTTTAGTAAAACCTTTTTCCAACAATTTCTCATAAGCATAATCTCTAGACAATTCTTGAGAACAAGGACATACTGTAGTTCCTTCAACCTCTGCACCAATAATTTTCCATACTTCTATGTCTTCACCGTTCTTTTTAGCTCTAGCTCCGGCTCTAAGCTTGTGAACACTTGATTTTTCACCATTAATAGCCTTAGAATATGTTTTTAATTCGTAGTCAGCTATTAGATTGACTTCTGAATTAGTTGCGCCTGGTTGAGCTAATAATACCTTTTTAGCAATTTGAGAACACAATTCTTCACTATCTGTGATTACTTCTCCAGTAAGGGTGGATATGACCTCATTAATTGCTTCAATGTTTCGAGACATATGTATGCCTCTTTTTGAAGGGAGTAAATCAACATAAACATCAATTTTTGTAGTTAACTCGTTTATCTCACCAAATCTTTTGCGTTTGATAATTTTAGGTATATTGCAAACACCAACCCTCTTGATTCCAATCTGTATTTTTGAATCATCTGATTGAACATCAGATAATGATTTGCTATTTAATTTCATTTTTCATCACCTAAAGTATCTCAATAGCTTTATGCATTTGTATTGAGACACCTATTTTATCAGCAGGTAAATACTCGCCTGCTATTATAGTGAAGCTATTTATTTGCTCCCATGTAGGTTTTTCAATATTAGATCCCAATGGAGGTGAGACAAATTGAATTACTAGTGGAACACCAATCTCTCCACATCTTTTTGCTATTATTTCGAAATCTTCTTTTTTTGAGGCTTTGGTTATTACCGTTTTTGCATAGATTTTAGTTCTGGCACTTTTTAATATCTTACACATTAAAAATTCCTGCTCTATTAGTTTTTCCCAATTCAAAGCTGCTTCTGCAGTTCTATCTTTAACGTCTACACAAGCATAATCTATTCTCTTTGCAATTTTTCTCAGAAATTCAAAATCATCAGTGAAGGCTGTTTCTAAATAAATTCTATAATTATTCAATCTGAGCAGATTTATCGTTTCCTCAAGAAATAATTCTTGAAATAAAGGTTCTCCTCCAGTAAAGCTTATGGAATGTAAATCAGTGGTTGTCAGATTCTTGATAATTTTTACAACATCATTTGGATTTAGTGGATTCTCAATCTTGTTAAACTTTTGACTACCAGGTTTTGTTTCTACGAGACATTTTTTTGGTTTAGTACTCCAAGATTTTGGGGAATCACACCAAATACAACCTTTAGTTCCATGTACACCTAAAGCCAAAGGACATCCTGAGAGTCTAACGAATATCTGTCTTAATCCGTAACAACTTCCTTCGACTGAAGCACCTTCTCCTTGAAAACTTGAAAACACTTCTTGAATATATCCTTGAGACATCTATTCAATATTTTTTTAACTCTAAATAAAAATTACTTATGATGATAATATTAAATTTGATATAAAAATTATAACTCATATCTTCCTATTTGCTCAAATGTAGCGAATTTTTCAACATATTCTTTTACTTTACGAGCATATTCTTTTGGATCACGTTTCATGAGATTAGCAGCTGTAGAATTTAATGGATCGTCTGGATTGGGATTACACAAAATAAATCGTATCGATTCAATAACATCAACTAGATTGTTTGCTGGAGTCCAATCTGCTCCAAGTACTCCTACACATATTCTAGTATCAAAAACATTGGCATGGAACACTTTTGTTAACATTTTTACTTTTGGAGGTTTAAATGGATACTCTCTTGGAATTTCTATTTCTAAAACAAACACTCCCCCTTCATATAGTCCAGCTCCGAAGATGAATCCTCTCCATAATAAAGTATTACCATCAACTGGTTTGAAGGTTGGTAACTCTTTTTTTAATTCGTTTGCTTCAATAGCAATCCGAGGCCAGAATTCTTCTTCAGATAACATCTTTATCCCTTGTTTTTAATTCCTATTTTCCTTCTAATATACTCCAGAACCTTTATTCTGCATCTCGAGTAATATCATTAGTATTGCAGCAATAAGTCCTTTTTGATCACCAGCTATTCTCCTGAATTCTTCTCTTTCTAGCATCATTGCCACAGAACGCCATCTAACAAGCAATTCTACAATATCTCTTTCACTCATTAGCCTTCATTTATGAAAGGTTTGCTAGCTTTATTAAGATTATGTAACTCCTATACACCTATATCTTTTCAATAGAATTTTAACAGCTAATTAATACGCCTAAGCCAAAAATTTTTTTAAATTTGATGTGATTCTCTTATTGTGACTATTAATGAGTAATCCAGAAGAAATGTTAGTACAATTAATTAATTCAATTAACAAACTATCAACATTAGTTCAAAACGTTAATGATTCAATTGCCAAATTATCCACACAAATTTCTCAATTAGAATCCAAGATGTCAGGTTTCTCAAATGTAGAGAATCAAGTGTCAGAAGTTGGACTTAAGCTTGGAGAAATACCGGGAATAAAAAATATGATTACCAATCTTAATGCGAAGATTGATGGCTTAGGTGCTTCAGTGAGCTCATCAACTCCAGTAAGTACCCCAGCTCCTGCTGTTCAAGCACCTGTTGCTGAATCCAAACCATCAAAGAAACAAAAGCAGGAAGAATATGTTTCCCCGGGTATTAGTGAGGAGAAACCAGCTGGCGGTTCTTCAGTTGAAGCTGATGCCGCATTTTCTGCAGTATCAGCAAAATTCAAACATATAACACAAATGATTAGTCCAAATTCCAGTTGTGGGAATATCTCACAAATGTTAGAGGAACTTAGAGATGAAGTGGAAACTCAAGTAGGAATGTCTCCAATGTTATATGAATTGAATTCTTGGGTACAACGAGTTGCTAAAATGCCTGAAAGTGATGTTCTACTACCAGAAGTTCATAGTGAGCTTATTGAAAAATTAGATGATTGGCTTAACAGAGTGACAAAAGCTATCCACTTAAAATATCAAGAGTGAAGCTTTTTTTACCTATTTTCTCTTTTTAGTAATACCCGTATTCATATTGATATAATACTAATTTTTTAACTTAATAGATTAATTGTATTATATGTTATGATGAACTTCAATGATATTAAAGGCATTATTGAAATTAATGGTGAATCTTATGATCCGAAGACTATTCTTAAAGCGTTAATTGAGCAAGGATTGAAGATTCATCTTCTTAATGGTTCTTTATTGGTTGGTAGAACATTTGTTGATGCTTCACCAAATCTTCAATATGGTTCATCATCTTGTCCAATTTCTGAACATTGTAAAATATATGACAAATTATATCAACAACAGACTAGTAAAACCTTCTCATCAGAAAATAACCTTAAACAAACTACTCAAACTTCAATTTATGATGGAGATTCTAATCAATCCTCTTCAAATCGTTTTTATACAGATCCTGTTAAAATTGACCTAGATGATTTAGATATAACCAATCTTTTTTCTGACCCGTTAACTGACTCCTTATCATCCGATGATTTAGAAGAAGACGTTTTCTTAGATTCCGATTTTAATAGAGAATTAGATTCTGATCCTGCTGAGATGGTTGGTTTATCGCCTGTAACTCGTTATGGTGGTGATATTTCCAGAATCCCTGAAACCAATATTCCAGCAGAATATAGAAGTAGATGTTCATATTGTAATTCTGTTGTTAATATAAGATGGAAATATTGTGGAAGTTGTGGAACTTCTTTGGAATAATACATTTAAGCTTCGTCCACATCAACACAGCCCTCTGGTGTTATAGCAAATACAGCTTCTGTTTCTGGTAGATAAGGCGAATCATAGATTCTAATAATTCTTTTTTCTCCTTTGGATTTTCTTAGATAAAATCGTGTTGTAGCCCAATGTCCTAAGATATTACCACCTATAGCTTGTGTTGGATCTCCAAAAAATGCTGCAGGATTTGATTGAACTTGATTTGTTATAGCTACAGCAACATCATATGTGTCAGCTAATCTGCCTAAAATACCTAAGTGATGGTTAATTGTTTGCTGCCTTTCAGCTAGTGTCCCTCTTCCCGCATATTCAGCTCTAAAGTGTGCTGTTGCTGAATCTAATGCAACAAAGCCATATTCGTCTTTATGATTGTAAAACAGTTCCAATAATCTTTCTACTAGAGTCATCTGATGGTCTGAATTGTATGCTCTAGCGTAAGTGATGTCTCTTAGAACGTCTTCAAAACTTTTCTCCCAACCTAAGTCTTTTTGCAGTTTTGCATGTATAGCTTTAATTCTACTTGGTGAAAAAGTACCTTCTGTATCTATAAAAACAGCTTTTTTACCAACACCGCCAAGTTCTGGGGGGAGTTGAACAGTTACACATAATTGATGACATAGCTGGGATTTTCCTGATCTGAATGGACCAAATAACTCTATGGTCTCTCCTAATCTAACACCTGAAACACCTAATTCATCAATGGTGGTTAGAGCATCCAAAGCTTTTATACCATATGTAAAAGCAGGTGAACCTTTTTGTTTTTCCATTATTTCAAAAGCATTAATGAATTCAATTCCACCTCTAATTTCACTGAGTGATTCTTTGTATTTTTTCGCAGCACTTTCTGTTATTCCATATTTCTCTTCTAATTCTCTTACAGGAGTTGTACCAAGAAGATAAACATTCAAACCTTTTTCTCTCAGCATATCAGCTGTTGATTTTCCAATACCCGGAAGATCTTCTAATCCTATCTCTTCTTTGAAAAACTTGTATTTAGGAACTGAGCTAGCAATTTCAGCTCTAATTTTTTTTGCTATTGCTCTTTGAATACCCATAGTTTGGAGTTCAATAAGTCTAGTGGTCATTAACTCCTCGATTTCATTGATACCATTTTCATTTAAAGTATCCAGAGTTTTCTTTCCTAAACCTGGTATATTAGATAAATCCTTGTAAACTTGTTTTTTGGATTCTTTTTTAGATTCCTCCTCAGCTAGTTCTATAAGATGTTCTTCATATTCTTCTTCAATCTCTTTATCATCAGATTCAGGAAATTCTTCTTCTGTCTCTGTCTTTTTGCTCATTACATTACACCACTACTATTACTTCGAAGAGGTTAGAGTATTTAAAGGTAATACTTAATCAGACAGTAGTTTAACATTAATTTAACTTCTTCGAAGGGTGACCCCATTTCAAAAGTAAAAAAATTAAATAATGTGTGAAAGTGAAAAATGATTTTGCTTAGAATTCAATCCCCTTTCTAGCTTTTATCCCTTTATGATAAGGATGTTTAACTTCTTCAATTAAGATTATTTTGTCCACCTTATGTTCTATTTCCTCTGGTATTCTTCTCCCTGTGATTATAATCTCCTCTTCTACAAGAGTTATAAGAGATTCAAAATCGTTCCATTTCGCCAAATTATGTGAAAAAGCTACTCCTAGTTCATCTAAAATAAGAATATCCGTTTTGTTTTCACTTAATTCCTGATAAATCCTTGCTATACCTTTAGTTATCATATTTTGAAATTCGTTTAATTGCTTATCTGACAAATAGAATTCGTCTTTTCCAAAATTAAACCATTTTACATTGTGAAATTCTTTGAAGAAATTACATTCTCCGCAATTTTTTCCAGTTTTTAGAAATTGTGCAATTACAATCTTTTTTTGTTTTAATTGATTTAAATAAGCATGACCAATAGAAGAAGACGTTTTGCCTTTTCCATCACCTGTAATGAGAATGATTTTAGCCATTGTACATTTCAGATAGCATATCTTTATTAATTTTGGCTATAATAGACTAGTTAGAAAGAAAAGTTGCTATCTCCTGTCTATTTTTCTTCATCTATTAATTTGCTTTCAGTATTCTCTTGAGTTTTTTTCTGAAGAACTTGTTTTCTTTGTTCTTCTTCCCACATTTTCGTTCCTTTATCATACATCTTTCCTGTCCCATTACAAACTGAACAGATTTCTTTTCTTGCTTGTTTTCTGAATCCTGCATCAACATAACCTGTTCCATGACATAAAGGACAGTTTGTACCTATAACTTTAGCGCCTGTACGAGCATAGATATAAGAAAGAACAACAAAAATCAATCCTAAAGCAATTAAGATAAATCCTGCAATTTCTAATCCTCTTTCATCTGGGTTGATTTCTGCAAGACCTGCACCATAATCATACATGTAAATACCAACAATGAATAAAACTCCTCCAAGTAGAAAAATGGCATATTGCGTTACATATATTTTGATATTCGAAACTCGTCGGATTTTTTTACTCATCAGTTTTTTGAATGTTTAGACGCTGAAAAATCTTCCGCTAAAAGATGAGTCAAAAGAAAAGCAAAAATTATCTTCCACTTAATTTGTATTTGTTGCTTTGGTCTTTCATTGCACTCTCAATTAAGGTTCTTAAAAGTATTGCTACACCATCTCCAGTAAGAGCAGAAGTCTCAACATAACGACATCCCAATCTTCTAGCTATTCTCTCGGCGTCATCACGTTGTATTTCTCTTGAAATGTCTGTTTTATTTCCAACAATAGTTATGTCTATGTTGATGTTTTCTTGTCTTAATTCCCTAATCCAATCTGCACACTGTTTGAAAGAATCTCTGTTTGATACATCATAAATAATAGCTGCTGCGTTTGTTCCAGGATATAGCAGTTTTCTTACAATCCCAAATCGTTTCTGACCAGCCATATCATAGAAAAGAGCAACAGCTTTACCTTGCTTAGTCCTAAATGAATAAGTATGAAATTCAGCTCCAACTGTTGGTTTATATTTTTTCAGAAAAATATTTTCGCTAATTCTCTTACATATTGTTGTCTTACCAGATCTTCCGGGACCACATATTGCAAGCTTATAGATGTCATAGTCGCGGAATTTAACTTCTACCTTTGACCCCATCTTCTGGTGCACCATGTAAAAAAACCTAAAAAAATATTAAAAGGCGATGTAATACCTCGCAGTTACGAGAAACTATATGTATCCAACTTTTACGGACACTTGTTAATTCTTAAATATTACATAGTAATATTTTGAATTGTATGGATTCTCAATTCAAGAAAATAGCTGTTATTGGTTCAGGGACAATGGGTAGTGGTATAGCTCTTGTCCTAGCAAAAGCAGGAGTAGAAGTGAATCTTGTTGATATTGATCAAAAATTTTTAGATTCTGGTTTAAACAGCATTCAAAGATTTCTCGATTCTAGGAAAAGAAAAGGGAAGATAAATGATGGGGAAATCAAAATTCTAAAGAAAAATATCCATCCTCACCTTAATCTGAAAGAAGCAACTCAAGATATACAATTAGTGATAGAAGCAATAACTGAGGATGAAAAAGCTAAAAAAAAGTTATTTGAAAAACTCGAGTTGTATTGTGATAACAATGTGATATTTGCTACTAATACATCAGCTTTAAAGATATCTGATCTTGCTTCTGCAACTAAAAGACCTGACAAACTAATAGGAATGCACTTTTTCAATCCCCCTGCTCTTATGGATTTGGTTGAGGTTATAAAAGGTGAGGAAACTAGTGATGAAACAATTACTACTATAATCGCTCTATGTAAACATTTAGAGAAAACGCCTGTATTATCAAGAGAAGCGCCAGGTTTTATTGTTAATAGATTATTATGGATGTTTCTAAATGAATCATACAAACTTTTAGAGTCAGGTGTAGCTGAAAAAGAACACATTGATAAAGCTATTAAACTGGGTTTAAACCACCCTATGGGACCTTTTGAGCTATCTGATTATATCGGCTTAGATGTTATGTTAAACATTGGAAATTATATCAAAGACCAGCTTGGAGAACAATATGAACCTGCTCCTTTATTGAAAAAGATGGTAAAAGAAGGTAAGTTAGGAAAAAAAGCAGGAATTGGATTCTACGACTATAAACAATAAAGAAAAGGAACCTTGAGACATTATCTTCTTTTGAAAGATAGAATAAATGACGCTGCAGCAGCAATTGCTACTGGTACCACCACAAAAATGACCCATACCCAACCTTCAGGAATTTTGTTACCTATACTCCATTGTGGCAAATAGGGATTTAACGTTGGAATACCAGAAACAAAATCTAATAGAAATCTATTTTTATTTCTGGTATTTTCCTGTAAATCAGTCCAGTTATCATAGTAGGACATGTAAGCATAGGGTATCTGAGCACTTACTATTGTATCTGATGTGATATTATAGTTGAAAATAACACTCTGATTTGGTTTAATTTCAGATATATTATATTCCAAATAGCTATTTGACATAAATAAACCAGTGATATTGGTTGCTGTAAAATCACCAATTGCTGGTGATGTTGTCATCTCATTAATTGTAATATTATCACCACTTAGAACACCAAGTGAACAGGATGATAATCTTAGTTGATTGGAATCTGTGAGGTTCAAGGAGACAGTGATGTTTGTAATTGTATAATTTAAGAAGTTTTTTATGAAAATTCCAACAGTTATATTATCTCCAATGACTGCTTCTCTTTGAAATGCTATTTGATCAAAAACTAATTGATCTTCTGGAATAAAACTTACTGTTGAATAAGAATAGCATAGAATAGATATAAGCAAAGTCATAAAGAGTATTTGACTGATTTTTCTCATTAGTATGTCTCCTTCAGACCATAGGAAGAACTAATGTTTTTAACTTTAACTCTTTATGAGCCATTTAAATTGTTCTTTCCTACATCAAATCCAAAGTGCTTTGATATGCTCTTACAATATCTATATTTTCTATTAATGAAGATTTAGCAACTATTTCAGGAAGATGTTGATTTACCCAATTCATTGCATCTTCCATTTTTTTGCGCATTATTGGATCTGTTTTTCTAAATATATCTACAAGATCATCGAAATCAACATTTTGCTTTTGTTCTAATAATTCAATCCAAGCTTTTAAAGTAGCTATTCTTTGTGATGGTAGTATAAATTCAACAGTTTTTGTTACTTTATTAGCTACAACAACTCCTTTTATTTTAACTGGCATCAGAGCTCCAAATTGAGCACCTAGTTGCGATCTAAAAAACATTGATAGTATTTTTGTTTTATCTGATATTCTTAATCGATTGTAAAGTAAATCATAATTAATTAAAGTAGCTCCAAAAAAGATTCTTGTATCTTCATGTTCAATATTTAGAGCTGTTTTAGATTCAAGTTCTTGATAGAGATCATTTGTTTTGAATCTAATACCAATCACTCTCGGCAAATCTGCTGAAAGTCTAGCAAGCACATTGTCAATATTTCCTTCTATTATAAGATCATCACCAGAATGTGAATACCGTGGATCAAAGATTCTTTTTATTGTAATTTTTTCTTCTTCAAGTGAAGAATATAGATCATTTAAATTTTCAATATTCAATGATTTTTGTGATATTCTGATCATACTAGTTTCTGGCATCTGCAAACCCCCATATCTATTTAAACCAATTATCTAAGGATTTTTGGCCTTCAATCGATTCAGTCCAAGAGATACCTATTGTATCAAGTAATTGTATTAAAGTAGATTTTAGTAGTTCTTTAACTTTCGCTATATCTACATCGGTTTTTTTAGCTAATTCAATTGGTTTAACAGAACACTCATAACTTCCAGTTATTTTATCAGATAATTTAACAGAGTGTGATGAAATTTTGAATGGCTTTGTTTTTACGAAACTTATGAGACTACCAATAGTTGGTTTTTCTCTTTCCGGAAACTTTTCTATAAGTTGAATTGCTGCTTGAAGTGGTTGCGTCCAGCTGTCATATTGATTAATTTTCTTAGATAATGTAACGCTAATAGCTAGTTCCTCAAGGTTAAATTCTCGTTTTGAAATTTTTTGGTTGACTCTTTGGACTGTTTTAATAATCTTGGATTTAGCTGCTTCAAGTTCTTCTGGATTTTTAACTTTTGCTAGAATATCTAATGCTTTTTCAAAAGGTTTCTTAGCTAATTCTGGTGTATTCTTCTTTTTACCCATTAATCCCTTAACAATTGGAACTCCCTTAGTAGTGATTCCGAAGTAATTCTTTTTCCTATCAGAAAGGCAGCAATATCTGAATATATAATCTGTACCTAGTTCAATCTGAAAAGTATCCATACTCCACTTTTCTAATTCTTTGATATTTTCAGAAGTAGGTCTATGAATAAAAACACTATCAGTATCTCCATAAAGGACTTTTAGTCCTAGTTTCTCTTCTGCATATTGTTTTGTTTTTGAAATAGCTTCTCGCGCTAAAGCTGCTGTTGATTCAGCAACAGGAGGGCAATAAAGAGCAAAATTATCTGAGCCAAAGACACCGTAACAATTGTGAACTACCAGACCATTAGTAGTTATGAACCACCCATTTCCAGTTGTAATGTCGTATACTCTTTCTTTAGGTAAAGAAACAATCGAAACTATTTTGTCAACAGTTGTATTATTAAATTGTAACTCGCTCATTCCCTTTCTTTTATAGTTCTTTCCATCAGTTTCGACAATACGAAAAATTCCACTCTTCCCTTTATGAATTGACGCGTTTAAATTTAAACCATTTATTAAATATATTAAGTCATTTTTAAGTTGAACACTAATTGTTGAGTACCTTTTCTTCCCTCGTTTGTTATAATTCCCATCGCCTAGAAAATAAGCATCAAGTAAAACTTCGCTTCGTTTTTTATTTAAGATGTGAGTAGGGATTCGCTTGTTTCTACTTCCTTTTCCGCATAAAGCTTTTAATAATTCAGTCATTATGTTTCCATTACCTGTGAAAGAACGTTCTGTTGTATACAGTTGAAAATACCTTTTCTTTGAAAATTTTTCCATTACATCTTCAATTGTACTATATTTCTTCTCGTTATTGATTTTTTTCTGGTAGATATGAAATCGATTCTTCGCTATCGATCCTTCACTAATATAATATCCTAATAGTTTAAAGAAATCCTCTGATAGTTCTATTTGAGCTGGATACCATTTTCCTACAATTCCATGTTGTTTAATCTTAAATTCAAAATTCTGAGAATTTTCTTTTAATAGAGATTTTTCTTCTTCTTGAAGTTGACTCCATAAACATTTATACATTTTTGATTGTTTGGAATACTGAAATTTTTCATTTATTAGTGCTATTATAGGATTTTCAGTATACTGATTGTTTCTATATGAATACTTTACATAATTGTCTCTGGATAATCCTATCAAGAAGTCTATTAGTAATTCATCTGGTATAAAGAGATGTTCTGATTTATTATTAGGTAATTCAATTTTATTACAAAAAAGAATATCATCTCCTACTTTTAAGTCCTCAGCTGCAATTTCTAAAATTTTTCCATTAAAAAATCTAGGAATTACGTGTTCTTTAGTACATCTTAACGACCTTCCGTCTTTAGCAGTAATTTCTATTAGTTCCTGCTCACCATTATCCATAAAGTCAAGAATAGGAACAAAAATCTTTTTACCAAAATTTTCTTTGTTGAGCTCAACAGAAAGAACCTCTAAATCTCTCCAATTTTGGAACTTCAAATCTCCGATTTTTATTTTCTTAATAGCCTTGTTTTTATCTCGAATTATTAGCTCTTCATCATATGGTAAACAAGCATTTAGTAGCACTTTAAGGGAAGATTGGATTACATCACTTTGTTTTCTATCATTTTCACTTAAAGAAGCATCTTTTGCTCTTTCCTTAAACCAATAAACCCTCATGTCACGTATAAAACCAATAAGCATTGAACTTATACCTACTTGCCTTTCACATATCCAATGATTTGTTTCAGGAATTTTATTTTTCTTACATTCTGGATGATTGCAGTTAATAGATTCATATGATAAATTTCTTGTTTTTATTATGGATGGGTACAAACTTGCAAAATCTAATGTATAAACATTCCACCAAACACCAGCTTGAGGTTCTATAACTATCGCTCCTTGGTATTTTTTACCTTTGATTATTGCTTCTGTTGAAGTGTCTCCTTTGAGTTGGAGTATGTCTTCTTGTCTAGGAATCAAATTATTTCTGATTCTATGCTCAAAATACATCCAATTTTGTATCCAGATACTGATACTGGCTCTTGTGAAATCATCGATAGGCATTTTAGTTATTCTTGAGAGCATAATTATTAATTCGATTACTTGATTGTTGTTGAAACTAGTTAATTCATAAGTTATTTCAGCATCTCTACCATTATACTCAATTAATTCCTCTAAATCTAGATCCCAGATGTCCTTTTCATGTTTTAATTTCTCCTTATTAAGAAGTGTTTTTCCAAGCTCATCTAGAGTATTACGCTCGTAAGCACCACCGAAAGCATATATTCGAATAGCAGGTTGTCTGAAAAATCTATAGAGATCAAAATGAACTCCATTTACTAAATAAACATCTTGAGTTCTAGTTCTGACAAAAGGAATTAAGCTTTCCTGTATCTTCAATTTCTTAGCACGATTATCAAGGTATAGAAAATCAAAACTATCTCCGTTAAAAGTCACAACCATAGGATTCTTGCTTATTTCTTTGAAAACTTCTACTAGGAGGTCTGCTTCATTTTCAAATTCCTTTACATTCATACTAATTTTATTTTTATCTATTTTCTTCTTATCTTCATTAAGAACATATACACAAGTTTCATTTTTCTCTTTTGTTATAGCTATCGAGATAACTTTTTGTTCTGCTGCATATGGATCAGGTATTTTGTTCTTTTCACTTTCAACTTCAATATCCACTGAACATCGCTTAATCATTGGAATTGGAGCAAAAAATAGCGGTAAATATTGTTCAACTAATTCTAATATCTCTGGAGATTGACCTTTAAATATCTCTAATATGCTCTGTTTAACATTCTGATCTATCTTTTGTTCTTTTCGAATCAGCTTTTTGTCTTTTACCTCATAAAATAAGCCTGGTATCAAAGAATTATCATAAATGTAATTAAGATGATATCTGATATTTGCTTCAAAAGCTGGTTTGATTTTTTCTCTATAACTTCTATCTCTTCCACCTATTGCCAAAGGATTGGTTGCTAAAACTTTAGTCAAAGAAAGATTTTTTTGATTTAACCGACTGTATTTCTTAACCACTTCACATCCAACATATTCTTTTTCATTTCCAATGATATTTTCAACATCTGCTTTTTTCATAGTTGTAAGCAAATAAGGTAGATGGTTAGTAGTATCATACCATCTATATACTCTTTCATCATCTGGATTATACAATTTAACATATGCTTTTTCGTTCTTTCCATCGTATTTTACATCAATTAGATAAGAAGGTGAAAGGTTTTCTGGAGCAAGAAGTACATAATCACTCCCTTTTTCTTCTAAAATTTGTTCTGAGGAATCATAACTTTCCTCCTCTAAATAATCATAATTATAATCATTATCTTCCGAGTCATCATACCATTCATCTGGATTTGAATCATGATGGTTCGATTTTGATGAATTATCCTGAGTTTTTTGGATAAAGCTCATTAAATTTGTATTATTTTGATTATTTTCTTTACTATTTTGGTTCAAAATTGATTTACCTCATGAACTTGTTCTTTAACTATTGCGTACGTAATTGGCTTATTTTTAATCAGTGTTCATCCATATCAATATATCGCTTTAATAGTTCAATTATACAACAATTACTATAATAATATTTGATATTTTGTCTTAAAAAATCATCAGGATTTTCCCACTACTTTTATTTATTATAAATTCTAGTAATAAAAATATGAAATCCAAAACTACTTCAATTAAACAAATTCATTTCCTTAGATTGATGAAGGGAGAAGATTTACTCGAAAGTATAATGGCTTACTGCTATAAAAACGAAATTTCATCGGGATCGGTTCAAGGAATAGGTGCGATACAAAATCCTTCAATTGGATACTTTGATTTAAAGAAGAAAGAATATTTCACAAACACGTATAATTTTAACGCAGAACTAGTTAATTGTTCTGGTAATGTATCTAAAAATAAAGAAACAGGAGAAATTATTATACATTTACATATGGTTGTTGGTGATCCCAAAGGTCAAGCTTTTGGAGGTCATGTTATGTCTAATAATATTATTAGTGTAACAGGTGAATTTGTGATTTTAGAAACTGAAGGTACTAATTATAGAGTTGTTGATGAGGACTTTAAATTAATGTTACTTGACTTATGAAAAATCCAATAACAATAACAATAACACTTTCATTTTAATCTTTGTTTTTCTTTAACTTCAATATTATTCAATCATGTTTGTGAATAATCCTCTAACAAACTTTTAATAAGGCGAAATGTGTTTATCATATTAAAAGCAATATCGTGGTTATAGTGTCAGATATACTAAAAACTATCCTTGAGAGTGGAGCAATTTTAGTGGTTGATCCAACTGTTATTCAAACTGATCCTGATGATTTCTTAGATCATTATGGTCATATTTTAGATGTAATTGCACTAGTTGCGAAGGGAAAATCAGGATTTACTTACTACCAAAGCAATAGTGCACCAAGAGATAAAACAAATGGGGTGTTTTTCCATTCATTCTGTACCATAGCAGATAATATGGGAATTCGTGTTAATGCAATTATAAATTCATATAGTGATAATTTTCTGTCACAAAACGCAGATTTCAAAGTTGTAAGTAGTGATGGGGCAACTATAACATCGTATGCTTGTCCAAGTCAAGAAAACTTTAGTAGATATTTAGCTTCTATTGCTTCAGAAGTAGCACAATATCCTATAGATGGGTTGATACTTGATGATTTAATGCTTCCAAACAAAAGAACTTGCTTCTGTGACCGATGCAGAAGACTATTTGCTAGCAAATGGAATATCGAACGTGATTTTAGTTTTGAATATCTGGAATCCAAAGACTTACTATCAAATTGGAATGATGAAAGGTCAACATACATAAATCAAACTTTGAAAGAGGTCACAGATACTGTCAAAGGTTTGAAGAATATAGACATATCAATCATTATGAAAATAGATAAAGAAACTGATTCTTTAATAGGTTCACAAGACCATTTTGGTCAAAACATCGTTGAACTGGCAAAAATCACTAGCGACATAATATTACACATAAATCCGTGGAGTGAGATTTCCTCCTCCTCTGATGATCCTTCATATCAACAAATTTTAACATCTCTGTCAGTTTTAGGTGAATATTCAGGAACAGGCATTAAGCCATCACTCTACTTTTGGGATATAACCTCGCCTGAAAAACTAGATGCAGCTATCAAATTAAAAGATGATTTGAAGGCTGAAAAGATATTCATCGATTCATCACTACCACCTGACTTTACAAAAAGACGAACTATTAATCTAGGTTTTTAACAATGACTCTTGAGAAAGCGATTGATGAAATAAAAAGGATGTTTTGGGGAGTTTTAAAGGGACAATATAATCCCGAAGAGGAAGAAGATGTAAAAACTCATCTTATTACCAACTTAGCTACCTTAACATCTTATGCGAAGACATGCCTTCCTCCTGAACAAAAGAAAGAATATGAAAAGCATTTTACTAAAGCTAAAGATGTTCTTCTAAAATTCGATAGTGCAGGACCTTGGTTCAGAGAGCTTCCAGAGATGATTGATACTGTATATAATGTTATTACTTATGCAAATATGCTCCAAATAGAATATCATCGTTTTAATGGGGCTGAGAATGATACTGTTCAATATATTAATACAAAACTTGAATCTTTAGAACTGCAAATTAATTCTCTTATTGAAGATTTAAAATCTTTAAAGAAGAAAATATCTCCACTTTCTCAAAAACCTCAAATTGCTTCAATTGATGAAATTGAAGAAGAAAATGTTGGTCTAGAAAAATCTGAACTTCAAACCAAAGAAGATATTCAAGAATTTGAAGAACCCATCGTATCACAACCTATTGAGATAAAGGAAATTGGGGAAATTGACAAAGATGAGTTAGAATTTATCGATGAAGAGATTCAAGAAGAACCTTCAGAAGAGATTCAAGAAGAACCTCCAGAAGAGATTCAAGAAGAACCTCCAGAAGAGATTCAAGAAGAACCTCCAGAAGATGATACACAAGATTTAATTGAAGGTATTGAACTTGCTTCTCAATATGAGTTTGAACAAGAACCTTTTGTTCAAAAAATAGAATCTGAGCAAGAAGCTTTGAAACAATTAGCTAATCTTTTATCCGCATTAGATCCTGGTGATGATACTGTTATATCTCCACTTACTGAAAAATTAATGACAATTGGAAAAGAAGATGAAATCGAAGCACTTGAAGAGATACCTTCATTAGACGAAGGAACTGTTGTTGAAGAAGGTTTAAGTGAGGAAGAACTAGCTGAGGTTCATGAATTCAGAACTTCAGTCTCAAGACTAAGTCACATTCTATCAACTCCAACAGAAATTGAAGACGCAGCTGAATTTGTTTCATCTATAAAGAAAACCATCGCAGATGTTTCTAAGGATAAAGATCTTGAAACTGGTAAAAAATCTAAGTTAACAGAAATCATAGAAGCTGAAGTGGGGGATGTTGAAAAACCTCCGATTCAGACAGAAGATATTGAGAACGTAATTAAGCATCTTGAGACGAGAAGGCAAAAAGCATTAGAAAGAATTCAACAATTAGAGGATGCACTTAATTCAGAGAAAATTGATGAGTCAGAATGGCAAGAATTAAGAATCAAAGCTGAACAACATATGTTAAGGGTTGAGGACACTTTAGATGGATATAAAAGATATCTAGCTAAATTAAAAACCAAATCTACTAAATAAGTCGATAATCATGAATGAAGCTTTTCTTATTCATTATTACTATGGAGATAGATATTCTTCTTTTCGAGCTGGTTTAGGTGCAATAATAAGAGCTAAAGGACAATCATTAAAGATTCGAGCTATTCTGATAAATGACTCATTTTCTTGGCTCTCAAATTTGACCCTATTAAATAACCTAGATGTTGTTATCTATGATTTGTCTCATTATAAAGCTATTTTGGATGCAGTAAAAAAGAATATTATATTTTCGGAAAAATCGATGTTACTAGCAGCTAACTTTGATTTGCTTATCGAAAATAATTTATTGAGTTTAGAAAAATTCATTGACATAATTTTAGATAAAAATAAGAAAACGGAGATTGTGCTAACAGGAGAAACAAAATACTCCCAATTATTAAAAATAGCAGATTATGCAAGTAATTTCAAATTAGTTAAAAACTAGGTCAATTGCTTTATGAGCTATTCTTGGAGCTACCCATCTTATTTTCTTCAGAGTCTCAACATGAAACGAAGCATCGATATGGTTCTTTTCTAAGATTTCTTGTATGCTTTGCTTAATTTCTTTAAGCGTTATTTCTTTTTCATGAACTTTTTCTGTTATTTGCCAGTGAATAATGCCCTTTCCTTGTTTCAAAGAGTGATAAGCTAGAGGAAGAGCATGTTCTGCTGCAAGAGGAAGAGGGAGCAATACTCTATCTACTTTGTTAAAAAATAATTTTGGTACAATATCAAAAGCATCTCCTAGATACGCTTTGACCTTTTCTTTACATTTGTTCAGTTCTATATTTTTCAGGAGATAATGATATGCATTTTCATTTATTTCTATACTATGAATAATACAATTGTTACATTTTGTAGCAATGGATATGCTGAATGGTCCAACTCCGGAAAAGAAATTTAAAACAATCTCCCCCTTCTTAACCATTTTAGCGATTCTTTCTCTCTCATAACTTAATCTTGGTGAGAAAAAAGATGTTGATATATTAACAAGAAATGTATTTCCATACTCTTTATACAGTGTTTCAAATGTGTTCTTTCCCATATAATATTGAAATTCTCTTGTTCTTTCAACTCCTCTTACGTTGGAAGTTTGGATAACTACCGTTTGAATGCTTGGGTACTTCTTCATCATTTTTTTAGAGAACTCTAATAGTTTTGATTCTTCAACGATATCCCTCACAATAAGAATATTGCCAATAATCTCATAGATTATATCTTTCATGATTCTCTCCATTGAGATTGATTGATATTTACTCTCTAAGTTCTCTTATAGATGGTCCTTTATAGACTGCATTATTAAACTCAATTCTTCTCATTTGAGGTTGAGTACTAATCTCTTCATAATAATGCGCAGCTAATCCAGCAACTCTTCCAAAGACAAATACAGCTTTAGCTAATTTAGGATTTATATCCATATCAGCTATAATCGCTCCAATTACACCGTCTACATTTATGGGAAGGTTCATTCCTCTAACCCTGTAAAACGCATCACTTATAACTTTTGAAACTGCAACACATTCTTTTGCATATCCAGCTTTCTCAGCTAAATCCCAAAGAACATCTCTTCTAGGATCTTGGGTGTGAATCCTATGACCAAGCCCTTCAACACGTTTTCCTGCTTTGATAGTATCTTTCATCAACTCAAAGGTTGTCTCTTCTAAATCCTTGGAATTTTCTCTGGATTTATTAACTGCTGAAATCATAAATTCAGCTGCTTTTTGACCTGCCCCACCATGGACATCAGTTATAGCTTGGATACCTGCTGAAACAGCTACTTCATAATTTGAGCGAGTTGAAGCTAATATTAGTGTTGTCTGTGTTGATGGAGGTGTAACACCATGGTCTACACATGCGGTAATGATAGCTTCAAGAAGTTTGATTTTTATTTTATCGCTAGGTATTTCTCCAACCAATCCTAGATATATTAATTCAGAGAAAGTTATCTTTTCTTCATCTTGTGTATCTATTTTTTGTGTGTTACCGAAGTAAATTGAAAGATATCTCAGAATCCTACCTAAAGAATAAACTGCAACCTTTGAATGATCTTTTTCTACCTGAGCATAGTTCGATAAATTCTCATCTAGTAAAAGAAATGTGCCAATTAATTTTGAAATGTCTGTCTCTTTTGAGAATTTATAATTAATAGAAAGTTGTTCTTTAGCTGCTACAATAGCTATTTTCTCTAGCTCTTTCAAGTTTTCTTTTGGAAATTCACCTTCAATTAGAAGATAAGTTGTTTCTAATAAGCCTTTTTTTGCAATGATTTCCTGTAAAGGATATCCTCGAATAATTAAATTATTAGGCATAACATTGGTAATCAGAGTTCCCCAAGTGGGTTCAGGAGGTTTTTCGTCCCATTTCTTTTTCATTCTCTGATAATAATCTTCAACTTTAAAGTATGTTCGATTAAGTTTGGATTTTACAGCTTGAATTAAATCGTTTTGGTGATTTACAACGATTGCTCCAGCTTTTTCTAATATCTCTTTCTTAGAATTGAAAGTACCATACATCTGTCCTGGAGCTATAACCGCTCCTGCATGTCCCATTGTTTTTCCTTCAGGAGCATTTGCTCCAGAAATGAGTGCAACAAGCGGTTTTGAATACCTCTCTGGATGTTCGATCATATCTTGAGCAAGAAGCTCTTCTTGCATTCCTCCGATTTCACCTGCTACAACCACCAAATCTGTATTTGAATATTTCATAACCAATGAAACTAAATCTACAAATCTTGAACCTATAGCACCGTCCCCACCTATTCCTAATACTCCATTTTGTGCAATTCCAGCACTTGCAAGTGCATCAGACATGTGATATAATATTGCACCACTTCTTGACAAGATAGTGACGCCATTAGGTCCAGTTTCTCCGTTTTCCATAATTTGTGCTTGAAAAATATCTGGAAGCATACCAACCTTTATACCTTCGGGAGGGAAAATTATTCCAGGAGTGTTACCTCCAAACAAGATAGTGTTATGTTTTCGTGCCTCTACTAAAATATCTCTTACATCCTTAAGTGGGATGAATTCAGAGATGAGAACAACAATTGGAACACCTGCTCTTATAACTTCAATTGTTGCATCCTTGGCAGTAGAATAATGTCTCCAAATACTAGCAACTGCGATGTTTGGATGTTTTTTTACAGCTTCATGAGCTGAATTATATACAGGTATTGTTTCATGAACCATTGTTCCACCTCTACCAGGTGCTACACCACAAGTTACATTCGTACCATACTCCATCATCAACTGAGCGTGTCTGGTTCCCTGTCTTCCTAATCCAACAATCATAGTTTCAATTGATTTAGATTTGTTTATTTTTTCTGCTAATTCTGGTCTTACATGATTTATAAGATAGTTGAGTAAACCTTTATCTGCTTCAAGTTTTACGCTTGTCATGAAACTATCCTCCAGTCTCCTGCTGCTGTTTTATTTTAAAGCCATATTCAATACTATCTTTGATGACATCTGCCATAATTTTTTGATTTCCTACAACAATATGTAAATCTTTCAAAGGATCAGGCGTTTCTCGTTTCGCTTTTTCAAGATATTCTCTTGCTGCTGCTAAATCAGTGCCAACCATTCTACCATAAACTGGGATCATCCTGCGTTTTTTCATGTATCTGTCTCTTAAAGCCATGATTAATCCGCGAATGAAAATATCACAGCTGGAAATACCTCCAAATCTGCTTGTAATGATTAAATCAGTAGCAGGGTGATCCATTAGTAGATGAAACATATCCGCAACTTTACTTAATGATGGTCCACCTCCACTATCCATAAAATTTATGGGAACTACTTTTCCATCAAAAAATCTGTTACCCACATTGACTACTTCATCTATTGAGAAAATCCCATATCCAGCTCCTCCAGGTACAAGTGCTACATATAATTTACTTTCATCTTTTTTGAAGTTCTCAGGATTTTTGAGTAAATCTAAGTAAGGAAATCCAATTTTGTACGCTTTTGCTTCATAAACGGTCTGCTCTGAAACATCGTGTCTTTTACTTCGAGGATCAATACCTATTGATTTCAACATAGGTTCTTGTCTGTATAAACTATTATCATCAAGTACCACTTTTGCATCAACAGCAACTATCTGATGATTTGTAGTAAGAATCAAAGGGTTAATTTCACAAATCTTAGCCTCGATACTTTGAAATGTTAAATATAGGTTTTTTATAGCATCTTTTAGTTGATTGGTAATATGCTCGTCAGTTGGTAAGTTCTTCGAAAGAAATTTGATTGCTTCTTCAGCAGTAATATCATCTAATTCTTCTGCATTATCAAGGATTTTTTGTTTCCAAATAAGTTCAGGTGTAGTTTTTGCTACTTCCTCAATATCCACTCCTCCACTTGCAGAAGTAACTAAGACTATGTCAAATGTAGCTGGGTCGGTTGTCACAGCTAAGTAAATTTCTTTTGATATATTTACAGTCTCTTCCAAAAGTATCTTTTTAATTGGATAACCACGGATTGAGCTTTGAAACATTTCTCCAACTATTTTCTTAGTATCCTCTAAATCTTTAGCTTTCTTAATTCCCCCAGCTTTGCCACGTCCTCCAATTAATACCATTGCCTTTATCATTAGAGGAAACGATAATACCAAATCATTAATCTCCTCAGTTTTTTCAATTATAGCTAATTGCTTAGGGATTATTAAACCGAATTTCTCAAAAATCTGTTTAGCTTCATATTCATATAATTTCATATTTACACACTTCTAAGATGAATAAAGTTGCTGATAGTATCTGATTAAACCTCCCGCGTTGAATATTTTAAGTAATTCTTTTGGGAGTTTAGGAAAAGTAAATGTTCGATCACCATTCGTAATTGTACCTTTCTCTAAATCAATGTTGACTGGATTGTCTGGATTATAATTCTCTACAAATTCAGGGTGAACTATAATAGGTAATCCTTGATTAATTGCTGACCTGTAAAATATCCTTGCAACTGATTTTACAATAACCGCTTTTATACCAGCAAAAGCAAGACCTACAGCTGGATGTTCTCTTGATGATCCGCATCCGAAATTCTCCCCACCTACTATAATATCACCTTGTTTTACCCTTGATGAAAATGTTTCATCTAAGCCTTTGAACAAATGTGGTACAATCTTTTCTCCTTCTGAGGATTTTATATCATAAGTTAATCCCCCAGCAAACATTTGGTCAGTATTAAAATCATTAACATCTCTATAATCCCAAACATTGTACTTATATCTGTTATCAGAAGGATCTATTGTAAGAGTTTTTGTTTCAACCTCTCTGTAATTCAATTCAACTGATTTCTCGTCTCTTCTAATGGGTATTGACATTTGTTGTCTAGGGTCCACGATTCTTCCTTCTATTGCTGAAGCAGCGACAGTAGCTGGCGATGCTAAGAAAACAAAAGAATTTTTATTTCCCATTCTTCCTAAGAAATTTCTATTTGCAGTTGATATTACATTCCAACCATCTGCTGGTATTCCCTGTCCCTTTCCAAGACATGGACCACAACTACAGGAAAGAATTGTAGCTCCAGCTTCTACTAAAACCTCAATTATCCCCTTCCTCAATGCCTGTAGATAAATCTCTGCCGATGCTGGAGCAACTAGTAATGGTACTCCTTTCTTTATTTTTTTATTTTTCAAAATTGAAGCAGCTATTTCCAAATCGTCTAACCTAGCATTCGTACAAGTGCCTAAAAACGCTTGTTGAATATTAGTTTTTTTTAGATTCTTTACATATTCTACAGTATCAACTTGATGTGGTATGGCAACAAGTGGTTCTAGAAGGTCTAGTTGTAGCGATACTTCAAAACTGAAAGCTGCATCTTCGTCCGACCATATTAGACCTTCTACATCAAGAATTTCCTGCTTTCCATGTTTCTCTTTTAGCCATTTTAATAATATTTCATCAGCAGGGAAAATAGCTGTTTTCGCTCCCATTTCTGATGCGAGGTTAGCGAGAGTCATCCTCTCTGAAATGGATAGTGTTTTTACACCATCCCCATGAAATTCAATGGCTTGATAAGTCGCACCAGATGCACCAATTTTATTCATTAACCAAAGAGCTATGTCTTTTGCGTAAACTCCAGCAGACAGTTTACCTGTTAAAACGACTTTAATGGTTTCAGGAACTCTGAACCATGTCTTTCCTGTTAACCATAATCCCGCAGTTTCTGTTCTATCTATTCCAGCAGCAAAAGTAGCAAACGCTCCACTTGTACAGGTGTGAGAATCGGAACCAACGATTAACATGTTTGGTAGAGCGTGGTTAGACATGAGTTGGTGACATATACCTCTCCCTTCATCATAGAAATTATCGATTTTGTACTTACTTACTAACTCTCTGATAGTTTTATGATCATTAGCCAATTGTACATTAGTCGGTGGTGAATCATGGTCAAGTACAATAACCAATCTTTTAGGAAATTTAATCTCTGTTCCTCCCATTTTTTGAAATGTTTTTAGAATTGAAGCTGAGTTGTCGTGCGAGAGAATTAAATCTGGTTCTGCATAGACAATCGCTCCTGCTCTAACATCTGATTCTGACTTAAGTGAGAACAATTTTTCTGAAAATGTTTTTCCTACCATAATTAAACCTCCTTAAAATTTTCCTCCAAGTTTTAATAGACCTCCAGCATTTATAATATCTAAAACAGGCTGTGGAATTTTATTACATTTTATTTTAATACCTTTGGTTTTGTTGAAGATAACAGATTGACCAATATCAATCTCTAATTCATCGTCAGATTCTATTTCAAATCCAGAAAGATTGGGAACTTCAATAAGGAGTAATCCTTCATTTACAGCGTTGCTATAATATATTGGACCAAATGATTCTCCGACAATGGCTTTGATTTTGTGTGCTAAAAATCCTGTTACTGCTTGTTGTCTAGTGGAACCCTTCCCAAAATTCTTTCCAACTACTAGAATTTTATTAGAATTATTTTCCTTTCCAAAATTCTCGAAACCTTCTAAATTACCGAAGATATGAGGTTTAATCTCTTCAGGTTTATGTATAGTTAATAGAGATTGATGGAAAATTTGGTCGGTATCAATATCGTCGATTCGAACTAATTTAGCTTTGCCTCTTATAATTTCCTCTGTCACTATTCTTCACCTACTCTAGGTCTTGCTATCTTACCTTCTATAGCAGTAGCTGCAGCTACTGCTGGACTTGCCAAATAAACATCTGCTGGACCTATTTTCCCTTGAGTATTTCTATTACCTGTAGTTAAAGTAACTGCTGTTTCTCCTCCTGTTAAGCCATATTGTCCTTTTGCACAAGTTGAACAACCAGCACCAAAAAAATTCCCTCCAGCTTCTAAAATTATTGTCATATCTCTATTTGCATTTATATCAATGAAATCTTCTCTTGTAGCAGGTACAATTCCAAATCGAACCTCAGTGTTTATTTTCTTACCTTCAAGAACTTTTGCTACTTCATGAATGTCTGATGCACTACCATTAGTGCATGAACCAACAACAATTGAGCTTATAGGCGTTCCTAAAACCTCTTCGATAGGTTTGACATTATGAGGGTGAGGTGGACATGCAATATATAATCCTAAATTATCAATATCAATTGTTATTTCCTCTGAATAATTAGCATTTTTATCAGCTGAAAAAATTTCAATTTCAATCCCTAATCTTTCATAATATTCTTTAGTTATCTTGTCAGGAAGAACAAACCCAATCATTCCTGATGCTTCAGTTATTAGAGAACAGAGCGTTACTCTCTCTTCTATTGATAATTCGGAAATAATCTCTCCATAAAATTCTATAGCTTTTCCTGTAATACCAAATTCATGTAGTTTCTTAAGAACATAAAGTGCCAAATCTTTAGAAGATGTGGGCCAAACATATTTTCCTTTCAAGTTCACTTTTATTGTTTCAGGAATCTTGATCCATGATTTACCTGTTTTCATAGAAAAAGCTAACATTACATCTCCAGCACCTTGACCCAATATACCTAGTGCTCCAAGAATATTATAGTGACTGTCAGCACCAAAAGCAATATCCCCCGGTTTTGCAAATCCTCTTCTAAATATAAGATGAGAACCTATACCAGACCCTAAGTCAGTAACTTTAATATTATGCTCTTTTGCAAAAAAACGTATTTTTTCTTGATCTATTGCATGCTTGGGATCATTGCCATAAGGATAACAATCTGGTGTAAAAATAATTTTTTGATTATCAAACACTTTAGAACCAGGATAGTTGTTTTGAAACAAATCTACAACTTGAGGACCTGCATAATCTCTCGCTGTCACTAAATCTAAATTTATCCATACTATATTACCAGGATAAATTTCTTCTACAGAGGCATCAGAGTGAGATTTGATGATTTTTTCTATAAATGTAAACCCATTCATTTATGTCAATTTGTTCCATAAAAAAGATGGTAATAAGGATATCTCTTTATGATTATAACAAGTGATTCCTTTATTTTTGTCTTAGTTAATTTTATTGCAAATTGCATCTGCCATCTCTGAAGTAGTTGTATTACCTCCCATATCATAGGTACGATATTTTCCTTCTGCAATGACTGCTGCAACAGCATCTTCAATTTTCTTCGCTTTTTCTTTTTCACCTAACCAGTCCAGCATCATCTTTGCTGCTAAAATTTGAGCTATCGGATTGACCTTGTTCATTCCCATATATTTTGGTGCAGATCCGTGTGTAGGTTCAAAGACTGCAAAATCCTTACCAATATTTCCAGAGCAAGCGAAGCCTAGTCCTCCTACTAACTGGGCAGCTAAATCAGAAATAATATCACCAAACATATTTGAAGAGACTAAAACACTATAGTTCTGAGGATTTTTTACAAGCCACATCGCCATAGCGTCGATATTTGTTTCCCACAATTCTATTCCTTCATATTCTTGTATCAATTTTCGTGCTTCTCTTACCATTAAACCGCTAGTTTCTCTTATAACATTAGGTTTCTCTACAACAGTAACCGTGGGATAACCAAATTCTTTTGCATAATCCATACTCGCCTTTAGAATTCGTTGTACTCCTTCTCGAGTGAAAATACGTGTAGATATCGCAATATCTTCAAGTTTTACATCTGCGAATCTTTGAGCTTTCGGGTGATTTTTTACAATTGTTTTCATTACTTCTTCTGGAACTGGGTACCATTCAACACCAACATAAAGACCTTCAGTATTTTCTCTGAAAACTACTAAATCGATATCATCTCGAAAGTTAATCGGATTACCTGGATAAGCTTTGCATGGACGCAAGTTTACATATAAATCAAACAATTGTCTTAATTTTACAATAGGACTAAAATAAACAAGTCCTTTTCCTTGTAATTCTGGAATAAGTTCTTTTGCTGCTTCTTCTTTTGGTTTCGATGTTATTGCAGAGAATAAGCAACAATCTGAGTTCTTCAACAATTCAATTGTTCTATCCGGGAGTGCATTACCTTCTTTACACCAAAATTCCCAACCAATATCTCCGTAAGTATACTCAGCTATTTCACTAAATCCAACAGCATCTAGAACTTTCATTGCCGCATCTGTGACTTCTTTTCCAATGCCATCTCCTGGTAAAACTGCGATTTTGTATTTCTTCATTATGTACACCTTTTACTATCTACTTCAATTTTCTTCAAACATTTTCTGTATGGGGGAAAAGCAAAGGAAATCAACGCGATGAATTATATCTACTTCTGGTAATCTATCAATCTTATCACCTTCTTTACTGTGAAAAACAATCGCTTGTCTTACAATAATTGGAAGGTTAAATTCTGCAACAATTTCTAATCCCATAGCTGGATGACGAATTCGCTTCCCTTCAAAAGTTTGAATAATTTTTCCGGATGAATCTTTTCTATATTCTGTGAACTTACCAACATCATGAAGCAAAGCACCAGCAATTAATTCATCTCTGTTTAACTTATCTCCTAAACCTAGATTTGAATATGTCTCATAGGTGGCAATACACATTTGAGTAACAGCTCTAATATGATCTACTAAAGTAATTTGTGCTTCTTGGTTTTCTGATATTAATTTGGGAATTAACAATGTAGCTGGTAAATATTTGAAGTCTTCATCAGACCAATCCCCTAAGTTTATTGCTTTCTCAAGGGATTTAGCAACTTTTTCTCGTAATTCATCATGCTCAATTTCATTGAGTTCTGGAAATAAAC
>Ga0315554_1000007_pt1 | contig 91119 bp, 92 predicted proteins | sample SalMarSW160370MG_FD_202114 | JGI IMG/M metagenome (GOLD analysis project Ga0315554, IMG submission 202114) | Salt marsh sediment microbial communities from the Plum Island Ecosystem LTER, Massachusetts, United States - Salt Marsh Sediment SW1603-70 ...
CCTCCTGGATGCCCTGGACAAAATCCTGCATGGCGAGGCGATGGTCCACCGCCCGGCGCCCCGCCCCCCCGGCATAGGCCCAGATATCACCCCGCTCGCAGGTGGCGGCGGCCCGGAACTCGGCCACCTCCGCCTCCCGCGCCACGATCTCCTGCTCCAGCCCCACCCGTCGCTGCTCGCTGCGGAACTCGGCGAACGAGGCGGTGAGCAGGGACTCGGCCTGCTCCTGCTCGTAGTTGGCGATCAGGTTCACCGCCATGTTGTAGGACGGCTGGAAGCTCGACACCAGCGGGTGGCTCCCTTCGGCGGCGATGGCGGCCACCCGCTCGAAGGGGAGATCCCGGTTGTGGAGCACCACCGCGCTCCCCCTGATGTCGATGCCCCGCCGCCCGGCTCGCCCGGTGAGCTGGGTGTAGTCCCCCGGTTGCATCACCTCGTGCGCCTCGCCGGTGAACTTCGTCAGCCGCTCCAGCACCACGGTGCGTGCCGGCATGTTGATGCCCAGCGCCAGGGTCTCGGTGGCGAAGACCACCTTGAGCAGCCCGCGGCGGAACAGGTCCTCCACCGTCTCCTTAAATGCCGGCACCATGCCGGCGTGGTGGGCGGCCACCCCCCGTTCCAGCTCCTCGAGCCATCCGGCGTAGCCGAGCACCCCAAGGTCCGCCGCCGGGAGGTGCCGGGTCAGCTCCTCGGCCCCGGCCCGGATCTCCCGCCGCTCCTCCTCGGTGGTGAGATCGAGGCGGGCCTCGGCCACCACCCGGGTGGCCTGCTCACAACCGGCCCGGGAGAAGATGAAGTAGATGGCGGGCAGCAGCCCCTCCCGACGGAGACGGGTCACGACGTCGAGCCGGCTCGGGTAGCCGAAGCGCCGGAACCGTCCCCGCCCCTTCTTGAGGAGGCGCACCACCGCGGGATTGGGGCGGGTTCCCCCCGGCCCGAACACCGGAAACAGGTCGATGTGGTGCTCCCGGTGCCGGTCCCGCAGCATGTAGAGGCTCTCCAGCGGCACCGGGCGGTGGGTCTCGACCACCAGGCCGGTCGGGCCCCGCCGCTCTGCGATCCAGTCGGTGAACTCCTGCGGGTTGGCGATCGTGGCCGACAGGCTGACGAGCTGCACGTCGCGGCGGAGGTGGATGATGATCTCCTCCCACACCGCCCCCCGGTAGCGATCTTGGAGGTAGTGCACCTCGTCGAGCACCGCCACCCCCAGGTCCCGGAGGGCGGCGCTGTCGGCGTAGATCATGTTGCGGAGCACCTCGGTCGTCATCACCACCAGCGGGGCGTCGCCGTTGATCACGTTGTCGCCGGTGAGGAGCCCGACCCGGCCCTCCCCGTAGCGATCCCGGAAATCGCCGTACTTCTGGTTGGAGAGGGCCTTGATCGGGGTGGTGTAGAAGGCGCGGCGCCCCGCGGCGAGTGCGAGATGCACCGCGGCCTCGGCCACCATCGTCTTGCCGGCGCCGGTGGGCGCCGTCACCACCACCGCCTGCCCGCGCTCCAGGATCTCGAACGCGTCACGCTGGAACCGGTCGGGGGTGAAAGGGAGCCCGGCGACGAATTCCCCCAGCACCGGGCCGAGGCCGTCACTCATCGTTTCAGGACGAGCCGGATCGCCAGGATCGTCGCCTCGTAGAGCAGGTACATCGGCGTCGCCAGCAGCGCCAGGGTGAGCGGGTCGCCGCCGGGGGTCAGCAGGGCCGCCGCCACCACCACGATGACGACCGCCCAGCGCCACCCGGCACGGAGCTGGTCGCTGCGCACGATCCGCAGGGCGGCGGCCGCGAACATGAAGACCGGGAACTCGAAGGCGATCCCGAAGGCGAGCAGGAACCGCATCGCGAAGCTGAGGTAGAAGGTGGCCCCGATGGTGGGGTCGAGAATGTCACTGCCGAATCCGAGCAAGACCCGCAGCGCCAGCGGGAGCGTCCAGTAGCCGAGGCCGACCCCGGCGACGAACAGGCCCCCCATCACCCCCGAGAGGGGGACGACGTAGCGCCGCTCCCGCCGGGTGAGCGCCGGGCCGACGAAGCGCCAGATCTGGTAGACGATGACGGGGCTGGCGAGGATCACACCTCCGAACAGCCCCACCTTCATCACGAGGCTGAACGCCTCGGTGGGTTGGAAGAAGGCGAGCCGGTCGCCGCCGACCGCGTCCTGGTAGGGACGGGCCAGGATCTCGAGGATGCGGTGGTAGAAGACGAGGCCGAGGATCGAGCCGACGGCCACCGCCGCCACCGACTTGATGATGCGGGATCGCAGCTCGACCAGGTGGTCGAGGAAGCTCATCCGGGCGACGTTCATGGCGCCTCGGGATCGGCCGGAGCGGCGTCGGCTTCGTTCGGGGGGCGGTCCGTGGTCCCGGGTTCGGAATCAGGCGGTGACCCGGCCGCTCCGACCGCGGGGCGGGGCGAGGTCTCCGGCTCTGCCTCCGACGGTGAATCCAGCTTCGGTGACGCCGCCGGATCCTTCGCCTGCTGCTCCTTCACCCGCCGGATGTCCTCGCTGATGGCGGCCACCGAGTCGTCGAGGTCGCGGCGCACCCCCGCCACCTCGTCGCGAACCTCCCGTAGCGGGCCCGAGATCTCGTGGTATTCGGACTCGAACTCCTCCCGCACCGACGCCAAAGTGGCACGGGCCCGGCGGATGAGCAGGGCCGCCTTGCGGGCCATCTCGGGGAGTCGCTGCGGGCCGAACACGATGAGGATCACGAGGACGATCGCCACCATCTCCGACAGGGTGAGACTGGGCATGACCACCGATGTTAGGGGTGTGTCACCCGTGACCCAACGAGCATGGCGGCCGGGCGGACAGGGTGCGGGGGGACGCCGGCGACGTCACCGCGGACGCGACGATCTCGAGTCGAGGTGTCGAGGTGAGCCGAGGCTCAGGAGGTCGCCAGCTCCGAGAACCAGTCCTCTTCGTCCAAGGCCCGCACGAACCCGTCGATCTCGTTCTCGGTGATCGGATGGCCGGTCGGAACGATGTCGTAGTGGACGCCGGTGGCGAGGAGGATGCTGACAACACGGTGGTTGGCGGGGCGACGCTGCACGACGCCACAGAACGGGCATTCGAAGCGGTAGGTGCCCGTCGAGGATTCCGACGTCAGCTCCAGGGCGATGTCGGAAGTCGTGAGTTCCACGTCTCCGCAACGGTTGCAAGTGGTTCGGATGGTCGTCATGTGTTTCGCTCCGTGAGGGGCTGTGTCCACCATTTCCATCGGCAGGCATGACGACCCCTGTATGACTATTTGACGGCTAGTCACCCTGCGCGGCGGGCGCCTGGCTCGACCGGTAGCGGGCGAGGATTCGGTCCCGCAATCGGCGGTGGGCGGTGGCCACCTCCTCCCCCTCGAGCAGCTGCGCCGCGGTCCCGAGACGGAGCAGGAGACGGGCCGCCACTGCCGGGTCGGCGGCCGAGAACCGCACGGTGAGCGAGTCCCCCGCGTCCTCGAGCACCTCCACCGGGTAGTAGTCGGCCACCCAGCGGGCCGGGCCCTCGAGCCGGATCACGGCCCGCACGTCGTCCTCGCTCGGCGAGTAGTGCACCACCGGCGGCGGGGCCTGCTCGGCGGCGGGGAAGGTCTCCCCGGTGGGAGCCGCGGCCCGGATCCGGTCGACCCGGAACACCCGCTCCCCCTGGGCGGAGCGGCAGAAGGCGGTCACGTACCAGTTTCCCATGGTCGAGAACACCGACCAGGGCTCGATGTCCCGTTCGGTGACGGCGCCACTCGCCATCGCCATGTGGCTGATGTGCATCACCTGTCCCTCGGCCGCGGCCCGGCGCAGCTCCGCCACCAGCTCGGGCTCGCTCAGGTCGACCACCAGAGCGTCGCGGGCATCCGGCAGCAGCACCGCCTGCAGCTTGTCCACCGCCCGCTGCAGCGCCTCCGGAGCCTGGCCCGACGAGAGCAGCGCCATGCCCGAGGCCAGCAGCGAGAGCGCCTCGGGAGGGCTGAGGCGCAGCGGAGCCGAGAAGTAGTCCGCCATCTCGACGACCACCTCGTCCTCGTCGATGTAGGCCACCATCAGGTCGCCCGGCCCGTATCCGGGAAGGCCGCACACGAACACCAGGTCGAGGTCGGCGGCCAGCTCCCGCGGGGAATAGCCGAAGCGGTCGCAGACCTCGTGCACGGTCGCCCCCGGGTTGGCGATCACCCACGGCAACATCGACAGGATCCGGGTGAGGCGATGGGCGGTCTTGGGACTCGTCACGTCGCCTCCCCCAGCAAGGCCAGCAGCCGGCGTCGCAGCTCGGGTGGGCCGACGATCTCGGCCGCGTCGTCGAACCCGAGCACCCAGCCGATGAACGTCTCCGGCGAGGCCACCGGGGTGACCACCTCGATGCCGCCGTCGGGCCGGTCGGTGATCACGCTGCCGGCGCCGAGCTGGCGGCGGGCCCACCACGCGATCTCCGGGTCGAAGACGACGCGGGCCTCGAGATCCTCGCCGCCCGCCTGCCACGGGGCCTCCGGGATGGTGTCGGAGGCCCGGAAGCCGGCGGGTCGCTCGAACACCCCCGGGTGCTCGCCGGCGGTGACGCCGACGGCGCGGTCGAGGCGGAACACCTTGATGTCGCTTTCGGGCCGCACCTCGGGACCCACCACGTACCAGTGGCCCCTGCGGTGCACCAACCCGTACGGCGCCACCACCCGGGGCCGGTCCCGGTAACGGAACTCGAGGTATCGCCGGTCGGCGACCGCTCCGAACGCCACCCCGAGCGCCTCACCGTCGGCGCCCAGGTCCGCCGCCAACGGCTCACCCGACGCCGTCACCAGGGCGCCTCCCAGCTTGAACAGGGCGTCCGGTCCCGAAGCCCGTCCCCCGATCCGCACCACCTGGGCGGCCAGCCAGAGGGCGGCCCGCTCCTCGTCGCTGAGGCCGGGATCGGGGAGGGCGTAGTCCTGCTGCTCCACCACGTACCCGTGCTCCACCTCCCAGGCGTCGGTGGGCCGCAGCTCGAGGGGGATGCCGAGGCGGCGCAGCAGGTCCTTGTCGCGCTCGAACATGCGCCGCCACGCCTCGTCGCTCGCCTGGTCGTAGCCGGCGACGGTCATGCGGATCTCGTCGGCCGTCACCGGGCGCTGCGCGGTGAGCAGGAACGCCAGGAGATTGAGGATGCGTTCGATGACCTTCTGCATGTTCGCGTGAGCGTATTCGGTGGGGACGGCGACCGAAAGGACCCCGCCGCCGCTCAGAGGCTGGCGATCAGCTTCTCCACCCGCTCGTCGACCGCCTTGAACGGATCCTTGCAGAGCACGGTCCGCTGCGCCTGGTCGTTGAGCTTGAGGTGGACCCAGTCGACGGTGAAGTCACGCCGCCGCGCCTTGGCCGCCTTGATGAACTCGCCGCGCAGCCGGGCCCGGGTCGTCGCCGGCGGTTGGGTCATGGCGGTGGTGACGGCCTCGTCGGTGACGACCCGCTCCATCTCGCCGCGGCGCTGCAGCAGGTAGTAGATGCCGCGGTCCCGATTCACGTCGTGATAGCTGAGATCCAGCAGGGCGAGGCGCGCCGAGGAGAGCGGCAGACCGTGGCGCTCCCGGTATCCCTGGACGAGGCGGTACTTGGCGACCCAGTCGAGCTCACGATGCAGCGAGAGCGGGTCCTTCTCGATCCCGGTGAGCAGGTACTCCCACATCAGCACCGCCTGCTCCACCTCGGCGGGGAACCCGGTGGAACGGGCGTAGCGCATCGCCCGCTCCAGGTACTCCCATTGGATGTCGAGGGCCGACAGCTCCCGGCCGTTCGCCAGCCGGACCCGGCGCCGGCAGGTGACGTCGTGGGAGATCTCCCGGATCGCCCGGATCGGGTTCTCCAGGGTGAGGTCCCGGAACACGACGTCGTCCTCCAGCATCTGCAGCAGGGCGGCGGTGGTCCCCACCTTCACGTAGGTGACGTACTCGGACATGTTCGAGTCGCCGGCGATCACGTGGAGGCGCCGGTAACGCTCGGCGTCGGCGTGCGGCTCGTCCCGGGTGTTGATGATGGGCCGGCTCCGGGTCGTCGCCGACGAGATCCCCTCCCAGATGTGCTCGGCCCGCTGGGCGAGGCAGAAGGCGGTGCCCCGGGCCGTCTGCAGCAGCTTGCCGGCCCCCGAGAAGACCTGGCGGGTGACGAAGAACGGGATGAGGGTGTCGATGATGCGCTGGAAGTCGCCGTGCCGGCCAACCAGGTAGTTCTCGTGGCACCCGTAGGAATTGCCGGCCGAGTCGGTGTTGTTCTTGAAGAGGTGGATCTGGCCCCGGATCCCCTCGTCCTCGAGTCGCTGCTCGGCGGAGCGCAGCAGGCCCTCCAGGATCCGCTCCCCCGCCTTGTCGTGGGCCACCACGTCGTAGAGGCTGTCGCACTCCGGGGTGGCGTACTCGGGATGGCTTCCGACGTCGAGGTAGAGCCGTGAGCCGTTCTCGAGGAACACGTTGGAGGAGCGGCCCCAGCTCACCACCCGGCGGAACAGGTAGCGGGCCACCTCGTCGGGGGACAGCCGCCGCTGGCCTCGCAGGGTACAGGTGACCCCGTACTCGTTCTCGATGCCGAAGATGCGCCGCTGCATGCCTGCCAGGGTAGACGTCGCCTCCCCCTTTCCACACCGCCCGGTCCCCGGGCACCCCGACCCTCGGGCACCCCGACCCCCGGGCGCGTGCCCGAAGCCGGCGGGAGCGACCAGAATGTGATCGTGAGCATCGACGTACCGGGCCACTTCGTGCGTGCCACCACCGTGGGCGACCTGGTGGCGGGCCAGGTCCTTGCGGCCCGGCTCCGGGCGGAGGGCATCGAGGTGCGGCTCCACAGCGAGGCGCTGGGACCCTACCCCACCACGGTCGGCCGCCTCGCCGAGACCGAGTTGTGGGTGCCGCAGGACCGGCTCGAGGAGGCAGCGCAGATCCTGCTCGACAGCGAGGTGAGGAACGCCCTGGCGCCGGCCGAGCCGGATTGTGAACCGCGGCTGCCCCCACCGCTGGAGCTCCGGATCATGGCCGCCGTGATCGGGACGATCCTGCTCGTGCTGTGGGTGCTGCGGATCGTGCGGGTGTTCTGACCCGGGATCACCCGGAGTGGCGAGCCGCCTCGATCTCGGCGGGATCCAACCGCCGGAACGTGCGCCGTCCCGCGGTGCGGTCGAGCACCGCCGCCTCCCACCCCGACGGCTCGATGCCGTTCCCCTCCACGTCCTCGATGGCCGCAGCGGCGATCCGGACCGTCTCCGGCAGGTCGGTGAGACCGTCCACCGCCTCGCCGAGGCGCTCGGTGAGCTGCTCCTCGCTGCCTCCCATCGCCCCGAACCGCTCGACGTCGCGCAGGGTCCCGTCGTACTGGACGCGGTACATCTGGGTGGCGGCGCGATCGAGGCCGATCTCGGCCACCATCACCTCGACCTCGTACGGCTTCACCTCGTGGGTGAAGATCTGACCCAAGGTCTGCGAGTAGGCGTTGGCGAGCCCTTTACCGCTGACATCGGCCCGGCCGTAGGAATAGCCCTTCAGATCGGCGTAGCGGATCCCGGCCACCCGCAACGCCTCGAACTCGCTGAACCGCCCCACCCCGGCGAAGGCGACCCGGTCATAGATCTCCCCGAGCTTGTGCAACGACCCGCTCGGGTTCTCGCCCATCAGCAGCACCCCGTCGGCGTACTCGACGATGACGATGGAGCGGCCCCGGGCGATGCCCTTGCGGGCGAACTCGGCACGGTCCTTGATCAACTGCTCCGGCGGGACGTAGAACGGCATCGTCATGGTCGATGCTCCACCACGTCGGCGGCGATCGCCGCGATCCGCTCCTCCGCCACCACCACGTATCCGCCGGCGGTGACCGTGACCACGTTGGGGTAGATGCCGCGACGCAGGTCGGGACCGCCGGTGGCGGAATCCTCCTCGGCGGCGGCCACCAGCGCCTCGACTCCGAGGTGAAGCGCGTCGTCCTCATCGAGGCCGGAGCGGTACGACGCCTTGAGGAACGACTTGGCCTCGGCTCCCCCCGAGCCGGTGGTGGCGTAATCCTGCTCCTCGTAGCGGCCCCCGACCACGTCGTAGCTGTAGAGCCGCCCGGTGCTCTCCTCCTCGTCGTAGCCGCAGAAGAGCGGCACCACGACGAGGCCTTGGAATGCCAACGGAAGGTGGCCGCGGACCATGCGGGCCAGGTAGTTCGCCTTGCCTTCCAGGCTGAGGCGGGTGCCCTCGATCTTCTCGTAGTGCTCCAGCTCGGTCTGGAACAGCTTGATCAGCTCCACCGCCATCCCGGCGGTGCCGGAGATCGCCACCGCCGAGCGGTCGTCGGCCGCGAAGACCTTCTGCACCCGCTTGTGGGCGATGACGTTGCCGGAGGTGGCACGGCGATCACCGGCCATGACCACCCCGTCGGAGTAGCGGAGGGCGAGCACGGTCGTCCCCTCCGGCAGGTCGAGGGCGTCGACCGGCCCCAACGGGGCCCAGCGGGGAGCGAGCCCGCGCGATTCGAGGAGGGAGAGGAAACTCGCTTCAGGGAGTCCCGAGTCGAGAGGGAGCGGGCTCGAGCCGCCCGGCCAATCCTCGCCGCTCACTCGCCACCCTTCTGGACGTAGTTTTTGACGAACTCCTCGGCGTTCTCCTCGAGCACCGAGTCGATCTCGTCCAGGAGATCGTCGATCCGTTCGGTGATCTCCTCGCCCTGGCCTTCAGGCAAGGCGTCGGCCTCGGCCTCAACCGCCTCGGCGTCCTGCGCCTTCGCCTGCTTGCGCTCCTGCTCAGCCATCTTCGCCTCCCAATGCCCGCAACAACGCTGCCGGCGAGTCCGATCGTTCCAGCAGCGGCCCTACCTGGTCCTTGCTACCGCGGAGCGGCTCCATCATAGGCACCCGTCTCAGCACATCTTCACCCGTGTCGAACACCAGCGAATCCCAGTTGGCGGCGGCGAGGGCGTGGCCGAAGCGGGAGACACACTGGCCCCGGAAGTAGGCCCGGGTCCGTTCCGGAGGCTCCGCCACTGCCCGGATGATCTCCTCGTCCTCGAAGAGGCGCTGGAGCCGCCCGGCGGCGACGAGCCGGTGGTAGAGGCCCCGGGCCGGGTCGACGTCGTGGTACTGGAGGTCGAGCAGGCGCAGCTTGGCGTCGTCCCAGGCGAGCCCGTCCCGCTCCCGATAGGCCTCGAGGATCCGGCGCTTGGCAACCCAGTCGAGCCGGTCGGCGGCCCGCCACGGGTCGGCCTCGAGGTCGGTGAGGATCTCCTCCCACCGGGCGAGGACGTCGGCGTAGACATCTTCGAGGTCGCTGTTGTTGGCGTACTTGCCGGCCCATTCGAGGTACTGCCACTGGGCTTCGAGGGCGGTCATGGTGCGGCCGTCGGTCAGCTCGACCGTCTCCTGCAGCGTCGGGTCGTGGCTGATCCGCCACAGCGACCGGACCGGGTCGGCCAGCAGCAGCGGCTCGGGCAGCGCCCCGTCCTCCAAGGCGTCGAGCACCAGCGAGGTGGCGCCCAACTTGAGGAAGATCTGCACCTCGGACAGGTTGGCGTCACCGATGATGACGTGGAGCCTGCGGTACTTGGCCGGGTCGGCGTGGGGCTCGTCCCGGGTGTTGATAATGGGCCGCTTCAGGGTGGTTTCGAGCCCAACCTCCTCCTCGAAGAAGTCGGCCCGCTGCGACACCTGGAACTCGACCTTGGGCCGGCCGTTCTCGGCGCCCACCTTCCCCGCCCCGGTGTAGATCTGGCGGGTCACCAGGAACCCGGAGAGGTGACGGACGATGGCCCCGAACGGGATGGCGCGGGAGACCAGGTAGTTCTCGTGCGCCCCGTACGAGTTGCCCTTGCCGTCGGAGTTGTTCTTGTGGATGAGCATGCGCTCGCCCGGCGGCATGATGCGATGGGCCGCCACCACCGCCCGGGCCATCACGACCTCACCCGCTTTGTCGTAGAGGGCGGCCTCCAGCGGGTCGTAGCACTCGGGGCTCGAGTACTCGGGATGGGCGTGGTCGACGTAGAGCCGGGCGCCGTTGGCGAGCACGACGTTCACCAGCCCGGTCTCGAGCTCCACCGGCGAGGCGTCGGCGTACCCGAAGCCGCGGGCGTCCCGCCCCGGTGACTCCTCGTCGAACGACCACTGGATCCGGGCCCGCTCCCCGGCATAGGAGTTGACGACGGTGCTGGAGGCGAGCACGGGATTGAAGTCGAGCTGGTGCTGGACCGTGATCCCGAACTCGGTCTCGGTGCCGAGGACCTCGTGGAGCGCCATCGGCTACTGCTCGGATCTCACAGGTACTGTCCCGGTGTGATGGCTTCGATGCTGCGGCCCTCGCCGTCGCCCTCGATCAGCGTCCGGACGTACACGATGCGCTCGCCCTTCTTGCCCGAGATGCGCGCCCAGTCGTCCGGGTTGGTCGTATTGGGGAGATCCTCGTGCTCCTTGAACTCTTGGGTGATCGCTCGCAGCAGGTCGTCGCGCCCCAGCCCCGATTCGCCGCCGGCGATCTCCCGCTTGATGGCGTACTTCTTGGCGCGCCGCACGATGTTCTCGATCATCGCCCCACTCGAGAAGTCCTTGAAGTAGAGCACCTCCCGGTCGCCGTTGGCGTAGGTGACCTCGAGGAAGCGGTTCTCGTCGGAGGTGGCGTACATCTTGGCGACCACGTCTTCGATGAGCAGGCCGAGCATGGCGGTCCGGTCCCCGCCGTGACGCGCCAGGTCTTCCTCGGCGTAGGGCAGGTGCTCGGAGAGGTAGATGCGGAAGATCTGGCGGGCGGCCGCCTCGTCGGGTCGCTCCACCTTCACCTTCACGTCGAGCCGGCCCGGGCGCAGGATGGCCGGGTCGATGAGGTCCTCCCGGTTGGAGGCCCCGATCACGATGACGTTCTTGAGGGACTCGACCCCGTCGAGCTCGGAGAGGAGCTGGGGAACGATCGTCGATTCCACGTCGGAGGACACTCCGCTGCCCCGGGTCCGGAACAGCGAATCCATCTCGTCGAAGAACACGATGACGGGGACGCCCTCGTCGGACTTCTCCTTGGCCCGCTGGAAGATGAGGCGGATCTGACGCTCGGTCTCCCCGACGTACTTGTTGAGCAGCTCCGGACCCTTGATGTTGAGGAAGTACGACCGCACGTCGGCGCTCCCCTCCTTGGCGGCCACCGCCTTGGCGAGGCTGTTGGCGACCGCCTTGGCGATCAGGGTCTTGCCGCAGCCGGGAGGTCCGTAGAGCAGGACGCCCTTGGGAGGCGCCAGCTCGTAGTCGGCGAATCGCTCCTTGTGGACGTAGGGCAGCTCGACCGCGTCCTGGATCATCTCGATCTGCTCGTCGAGACCCCCGATGTCGCCGTAGGTGATGTCCGGCACCTCCTCCAGGACGAGCTCCTCGACCTCGGGGCGCATGATCTTCTCCAACACGAGGCCGGTGCGCGGCTCCATCCGCACGTGGTCACCGGCCCGGATCCGTTCCCCCTCGAGCGGGGCGGCCAGCTCGACCACCCGTTCCTCGTCGGCCCGGCCCAGCACGAGCAGGCGCCCGTCCGGCAGCACCTCCTTGACCGTCACCACCTCGCCGGCCGGGTCGAAGGACCGCACGTCGACGACGTTGTACGACTCGTTGAGCAGCACCTCCTGGCCGGTCTCCAGCGCCTTGATCTCGAGGTTGGGCTCGACGTTGACCCGGAGCTTGCGACCGGCGGTGTAGACGTCGGCGGTGCCGTCCTCGTTGACCTTGAGCAGCACGCCGAAGGGATTGGGGGGTGCGGTGAGGCGCTCCACCTGCTCGCGGAGCAACGCGAGCTGTTCCCGGGTTTCCTCCAGCACGGCCGCCAGCTTCTGGTTCTGGGTGGAGGCCTGCGACAGGCGGTTCTTGGCTTCGAGCAGGCGCTCTTCGAGGACCCGGACCCGGCGGGGGGCGTCCTGAAGACGGCGGCGTAGCACCGCCACCTCTTCTTCGAGCATCCGAACGGTTACCCGAAGCTCGTCCGCCGTGCCGCCGGCGTGTTCCACCTGGTCGCCTCCTTGCCCTTCCTTCGGCGCGTTGCGGGCTCGGCTTCAGTGACCCGAAGACCGCCAAGTGTAGGCCGCCCCCACATTCAGCAACCCGGTCACCGGCCAGACCCGGGTGCGATCGGGAAGCTCCCCGGCGGCGGTACACTCGGCCACCGAGAGACCACGTTGAAAGGGACACCATGAAGGTTTGGATCGACCAGGATCTCTGCACCGGGGACGGCTTGTGCGAGGAGATCGCACCCGACGTCTTCGTCCTGCTCGACGACGGCCTCGCCTACGTACGCGAGGGGGCGAAGATCTTCGCCACGTCGGAAGGCAACCCGCAGGGAGCGGAAGGTCTGGCCACGATCCCCGACGGGCAGCTCGACCTGGTGGTCGAATCCGCCGAAGAGTGCCCCGGCGAGTGCATCTTCGTCGAGCCCTGAGCTCGGCGACTCCCCCCGGCTGCTCAAGCGCCGTCCTGGCGCGGCGGCTCGCCCTCTGAAGCGAGATCGGACCCCTCCCGCCGGATGCGGCGCGCCACCGTGACGAAGCCGGTGTGCCCCACCATGCGGTGGCTGGGCCGCACCGAGCGTCCCTCGACCGCCCATTCCCGCATCAGGATCTCGAACGTCATGATGTCGAGGAACGACCTGGTTCCGTCGAGGGCACGCCTTACCTCCTGGACCTGCGGCACGGTCGGGAGGTAGCAGCAGAAGACCCCGCCCGGGGCGAGGTGCTCGGCCGCCGGCCCCACCTCGTGCCAGGGCTCGGGCAGGTCGAGGACGAGGCGGTCCGGCCGGATCTCGGCGACCGCCCCTGCCACCTCCCCTATCCGGAGGGCGAGGGTGGCGGGGATCTCCCCGAAGAAGCCCTCGATCCGGCGGCGGGCCACCGCGGCGTGGTCTTCCCGGACCTCGTAGCTCACCACCCGACCGGCGGACCCGACGGCGCGCACCAGCACCATGGTGAGCGCCCCGGAACCGGTTCCGGCCTCGAGCACGGTCATGCCGGGACCGACGTCGGCCCAGGTGACGATGGCCCCGGAGTCCTTCGGGTAGACGACGGTGGCACGGCGTCCCATCTTCAGGGCGTAGTCGGCGAGACGGGGGCGCAGTGCGACGAGGGCGTTCCCCAGCGACGAGCGCAGCACCGTCCCGTCCTCGGCGCCGATGATCTCGTCGTGACGGAGCACGCCCTGGTGGTACTGGAACTCGGCGCCGGGCTGGAGGGCGATGAGGTAGCGGCGCCCCTTGGCGTCGAAGAGCAGGCAGGGCTCCCCCGCCCGGAACTCAGCCACGCCCGGCCCTGCCCGCGGTCACGTGAAGGCGGGGACGATCGAGGCGAGGATGGCGAGCACCATCGTGAACACCACCACCCACACCACGATCTTCACCATTCGCTCGCGATTCCGGAACACGCCCCTTCACCTCACTCGCTGGGAACGGGAGCCCCCGTCACCTCGGACTCTGCCACCACCTCGTCGCCGCGCAGCAACCGCAGCCGGATTGTCTCGCCTTCCCGCAGAGTGCGGCTGTAGACCAGGGTCTTCCCAACGCTGCGGAAACGGCGCACCAGGCTGAAGACGGTGAGGACCGCGGCGAAGCCGGTGACGAGCGGCTGTCCGCGGCGGGCACCACCGAACAGGTGGCGAAGGGAGAAGGAGAGGAGCCGGTCCATCGCCGTCCCTAAAGGCGGTAGATCTCGACCCGCGCCTTGCCCTGCTTCTTTCCCCGGCGCCGCCCCACCAGGAAGATCACCACGACGAGGACGACCACGCCGACCGCGATGGCGGTCCCGGTGGTCCGGGCCTGGGACTTGGTCTCCTCGACGATCTCCTCGATCTCCCGGAGTTTCGCTTCGAGGTCGGCTCGCTCGATTGCCACTGATTCAGCCCTCCTCGGACTCGTCACGCCCGGCGAGCCCGATGATGATTCCGATCAACACCACCAGCAGCAGCGCCGTCAACAGGTAGCCGAGCGCCGCCCAGTTGGGTCCGTCCGGCAACAGGCGCATCATGCCGCGCATCAACGCCACGCTAAGCAGGAGCATCCCGAAGCCGATGGCGACGGCCGCCCCCAGGGAGAACCCGGCAAAGCGGCCGAGCCGCTTGGCGGGCTCCAGCGTTTCCTGGCGAAGGTACTCCTTCGCCATGGTGGCGAACTCCCTGATGAGCTCCGGCAGTTCAGTCGGCCCCGCCATCGGCGCTCCCTTCTGGCTCTGCGACGCCACCACGGTGGCGGCGTCCTCCAGAGGGTACCGCAATTCGCCCCGCGACAGGATTCGCCGCCCGGACCCAGTATGTAGCATTCGGTCATGCCGCCCGTCGTTCAACCGAGCCTCGAGGAGATGAAGGCGGTCGCACTCGGGCGACGAAACGCCCGACCCATCATCATCGGGCAGACGATCTCCCAGTTCGGCGACTACATCGCATACGTCTCGCTGCCACTCTTCGTAGTCGAGTTGACGGGACGCGGCCTCGACCTCGGGCTCACCTCGGCTGCCGAGTCGCTCCCGGCGCTGCTGTTCGGGGTCACCGCCGGCGTGCTCCTCGACCGAACCCGCATCAAGCGGATCCTCATCGTCGCCGACCTGGTGCGGGCCGCCGCCTTCGGCCTGCTCGCCCTCGGGGCCGCCTCCGGCGCCGTCTCGACCTGGGTGGTGTTCCTCACCGCCTTCCTGGCCGGTTCGATGGCCACGTTCTTCGACAGCGGCCTCCAGGCGATCCTGCCCCACGTCGTCGGGCCCGACGAGTTGGTGCAGGTGAACTCGACGCTGTCGTTCGCCGGCACCCTCGCCTGGTCGCTGGGCCCGGCGGTGGGAGGGCTGCTCGTGAGCCAGTTCGGCGGCTTTTCGGTCGCCTTTGGTTTCGACGCCGTCACGTTCCTCGTCTCGGCGGCGTTCCTCGCCGTGGTGCGGGTGCGGTCCTACGCCCGGCCCCGGCGGGAACCGTTCGGCGCAGCCCTCAAGAGTGGCGTCAGGTTCCTCTTCGCCAATCGCCATCTGCGCTGGGCGACACTGGGCGCAGCCGTCATCAACCTGGTGTTCGCCCCCCTCGAGGCGTTGCTCTTCCTCCTCATCCCGGAGCGGCTCAGCGGTGGCGTCACGGTGCCGGGGTTCCTCGACTTCCTGTTCCTCGACCAGGCCGAGGTGGGCCTCTTTCTCGCCCTCCAGGCCGGGCTGGGCTCGATCGGGGTGATCCTGGCGCCCCGCATCGCCAAGCGGATGCACCTGGGACGGATGTTCCTGGCCGGCACCGGTCTGATGGGGATCGGCTTCGGGGCGATGGCGTCGATGCACAGCTTCGTGGCGGTGCTCCCCGCCGCGGTGGCGGTCACCGGGCTCGGCTGGACCAACGTCGCCGTCGCCACCATGCGGCAGCGCATCGCCCCGGAGGCGATGCTGGGCCGGGTGGTGGCCGCCTCCCGCACCATCGCCTGGGCCCTGATCCCGGCGGGAGCGGTGATCGGCGGTTCCCTCGCCGACACCGTCGGACTGTTGCCGGTCTACGTGGTGGGCGCCGTGATCGCGGTCGCCACCACGCTGCTGCTGGCACTGACCCCGCTGTGGAACGACCCGATCGAAGCCCTCGGCGGCCCGCCTCGCTCCGGTGGCCTGCCCCGCCCCCGGCTGCGCCCGATTGCCAAGGTCCGGCGCCGCTTGCGGCGCTGAGGCCCCGACCGGCGCCCCTCACCCGGCGCTGTCGGGTTCCTCCAGATCGGCCGCCTCCGACGCGGCGACGGGACACATCATGACGACATGGGGGCCGATGCGAGGCAGGTCGAACGCCTCGCCCACCGCACGGAACCCGCGTCCCCGGTAGAAGCCGGCGGCACCCATCCGGGCCGTGCACCACACGAGGTCGCCGCCGCGCTCCGCTGCGTATCCGATCACCCGTTCCAGCAAGGCGGTGCCGATGCCGCGCCCGCGGTGTGCCGGTACGGTGGCCATGCCCCGGAGCCGGAACGACTCCGGTCCGCCGAAGGCGCCCCTCTCCGGCTCCTGGCGGCTGACCGAGGCGATCCCGACCACCTCGCCGCCGACCACTGCCGCGTAGTGCCGCGCCTCGGGATCGAGATCACCGGGGTACACCAGCTCGTCCTCCTGCTGGTGGGGCCGGAGCAGCCGTTGCCGGAGGGGTCGCGTCGCCGCCGCGGAGACTTCCTCGATCCGGACGCGCTCCCGGCCGCTGCCGGTCGGGTCGGTCAGCGGATCCGCCGACGGGTGGGCTTCGACTGCTTCGCCCGGGCCCGGGCGAACCATCCGACGGTGAACCCGAAGAGAGCGGCGATGACGAGGAGTATGGCGATCTGGGATGCGACGTACATCATCGGGCGCTACTCCTCCAGAGCCCTGAACTCGATGCGGCGGTTGCGAGCCCGGCCCTCTGCCGTGCTGTTGTCCGCGATCGGCCGGGTCTCACCGTAGCCGACGACGGCGAAGCGGTTCGTATCCTGGCCGTGACCCACCAGGTAGGCGAGCACCGCCTCGGCCCGTCGCTCCGACAGCTCCAGGTTGGTGGCGTCGTCTCCTTGGGAATCGGCATGTCCCGAGATCTCGATCGGGACGTTGGGGAACTTCTCGAGCGCCACCAGGATCTCGTTGAGCAGGGCGATGCCCTTCGAGGTGAGGACGTCGCTGTTGAGCTCGAACTCGACGACCTTGCCTGCGATCAGATCGTCGATGTTCTCCTGCAGCTCCACCACTTGCTCCGGAGGGACCACCGGAGTGTCGGCGACGGTGAGCCTGCTGTCGAAGACGAAGGCCGTCTCGTTCACGATCTCCTCGACGGCTTCCCGCACGTCGTGCTGCTCCTGGCGGGTGTCGAACACGGCGGTCATCGAAATCACCCGCTGCTCCGGCCCCACGAACAGCTCGCCCTCCGGCACCATGGACCCGCCGAGTTCGATGATGCGGAGCACCCTGGACAGCCAGTCCCGTTCGCTCGGAATGCCCTCCTCGACGGTGAGCCCGGTGGCATCGACGCTCCCGAACGCCTCGTCGAGGGCAGCAACGATCGCCTCCCGGGTCGGCTCGTCCGACACGTCCCCGGTGATGGTCACGGCACCGCCGGACCACTGCATCACCAAAGGATCGGTCTCGACAACGGAGTCGCCGGTCTCGAGCGGGAGCACGAGACGGATCTCACTTTGGACCGACCGCACCCCCTCGAGTGAGGCCACCAGCTGCGGCGCGGCGACGAGATCCTCCTCCTTGGCGACGGAGCCGACGAGCTGGAGGTCCTGGCCGCTGGCATCGACTTCGACGTCGAGGATGGCGTTGGCTTGGAGCAGGGCGGTGGCCCGGTTCTCCAGATCTCCCTCGACCGCCTTGATCCCGTAGAGCATCCCGAGTCCCACCAGGATGGCGAGGCCGACGATCGACATCAGGATGAACGATTGAAGCTCGACGATCGGCCCCGTCTCCGTCGGACCGCGGAAGGGGGGCGAGTCGGACGTGTGCTTCGACTCGCCCAAGTCTCTGAGACGGCGCCGTGCGTCCTTCTTCCCCATGCCTCAGTCGCTTCGTCGACCTCTTCGATGCTACCGGCTCGGGAGTCTTCCGCCGTTCACGGGACGCCCCGTGGCATTCCGGAAGTTCCCGTCAGCCGCCGACCACCATGCCCGGAGTCTCGGCGGTGGCTTCCTCGTCGGAGAGTACGACCCGGATCGTCTCGTGGCGTTCCTCGGCTCCGGTCAGCATGTCGGCGACGGATGCCTTGAGGGCCCGCAGCAGGGTCGTCAGCTCCTTGTGCTGGCGCCGGGCGGCTTCGAGGATGCGGGTGGCCTCCGCCTTGCTCTCCTCGAGCACCGCCAAGCTGTCCCGTCGCGCCTCGACGAGAAGCTTGTCTGCCTCTTCGGCGGCCTCGGCCCGGAGGCGCTCCGCCTCTTCTTCGGCCTTCTCCAGGCTCTGCTGGGCGTGGAGCAGGACCTTCTCGGCCTCGGCGTGGACCTGGGCGACGTCGGCGTCCGGGCCTTCGGCCAGCTTCTGGGCGCGCCGCTCGGCTTCCCCGATGATCTTCTGAGCCCGCCGCTCGGCGTCGTCCAGGATCGCCTGCTTGCGGTCGACCGCCGCCAGGATCGTCTGCTCGACGGAGTCGTCGCGGCCGGAGAGCTCCCCGATCTGGCGCTTCTGGGCGTTGATCTTGCCGTGCGCCGCGGCGACTTCACCTTCGAGGTCCTTGACCGCCTCGCCGAGACGATCGAGGAAGGCGTCCACCTCCGCCGGTTCGTATCCGCGCTTGACGAGGGTGAAATCCGCGTTCTCGATGTCGGCCCATAAATCGCTCATGGCCGCCTCCTCGCACGCCGGCAGCCACCGGCTCCAATTCCCGTTGCATCTCCGGCCGATACTACGCTCAGTGTACGGACACTACTCTCGGTAGTCAAGAAGACCCTACAACCCCGCGGAGCCGCTGCAGCAACGCCGCCTGGGCCGGATTGAGCTTCTCGGCTGCCGTATCCAGAGGGTACCAGGCCACCCGATCGATCTCGGGGATCGTCTGCACCCGCCCCGACCGGGGCGGCCACTCGATCTCGATCGTGTTGCAGCGCAGCTCCGACGGCTCGAAGTCCCCTTCGGCGGCCCAGGCGTGCACCTCCTTGCCGGCCCGCTGGAACACGCTGCCGAGCGACACCAACGCCGCCGGATCCACCACACCGCCGGTCTCCTCGGCGAACTCGCGGCAGGCGGCGTCCCGCAGCGGCTCCCCCGGCTCGGGCTCACCCTTCGGGATGCTCCACGCCCCCCGATCACGGCGGGCCCAGAACGGGCCGCCGGGATGGGCGATCAGCACTTCGAGCCCGCTCCCCCGTCTCCGGTAGAGCAGGATCCCGGCGCTGGCGGACCCGGTCACCGCCGACCCGCCTCCCAACAGGTCACGCCGGTGGCACCAACCGTCGCCCCGTGCACGGTCCCGACCGGCACGTCGAGACGATCGCCGGGACCGAGGACACGATCACCCTCCGGGAGATGGAAGGTGATCGAGCCCGCCACACACACCAGGACCTTGTGGTAGGCGTGGTGATGGGGGGCGTAGACGGTTCCCGGATGGTTCGACCAGGCGTGCGGCGTCAAGCCCTCGTCCGCGAACACGGCGGACGCCGTCGCCTCCGGATCGGGAACCGTACCGCTCACCCGCTCCACCCTAGGAGGTGAGGTCGGCGCAGGATGCCTCGTCGGGCAGCAGGGGCCGGACGACCAGCCGGAATTCGGCACCGTCGCTGGTCCAGGGAGTGAGCTGGTTCGCCTGCCGGATCAGCGGCAGGGCGGCGGCGAGATCATCCCCCGTGATCACCCGGCAGGTGAACCCCACCGGCGACGGCTCTCCGCCCTCGAGGGACCCCGCCGGCCATGTCTGCGGCGCCTGGGGGAGATCCAGTGGGTCCTCGTAGGGAGCGGCGTACACCGCCAGAGCGGTAGGCGTGTAGTCGCCGGGCGGCTCGACGATGTTGTTGTTCCCCACGTAGGTCTCGAGCCCGAAGAGCACCGTGGCGAAGTCGGAGGCGGCGGTGCGCAGCGCCCGCTGGGTGTCGGTCAGGCCGAGGTCGCCGGCGGTGATGGTGCCCTCGAATCCGAGGGCGTACACGTCGATCTCGTGACGCTCCCCGTCGGCCACGACGGTGAACGAGGTGGTGGAGGCGTCGGCGATCGGGGTGGTCCCGTAGTCGGGTTGGGGGCCGAGCAGCCCGGCCCGATCGGCTTCGCCGATGAGGAACTGGATGCCTTCCTCGGTGATGGTGAAGGTCTGGACGGACGGCAACGCCGGCCCCGGGTAGATCTCGGGCGTGGGGCCCTGCACGATCACGGTGCCGTCGCCGTAGACCGACACCGGCGGGAGCTGCCCGACCATGAAGTCGACCGGCATCAGGCCGCCGCCGATCGAGCCGCGGACGACCAGCTCGGTGGCGCCCGTCGGGTGGTCGTAGCCCGCGGCCGTTTCCTGCTCGTCGCTCCCACATCCGGCGATCAGCACCGCGGCGAGGACGAGTGTCATGGTGAGTGTGATGAGCCTCTGCATGGTGGGTGGGGACGCTCCCGGTGGCGGCGGCGGTTCCCGTTCCGTGAGGTGTGCCTCTGGATCGGGGGCACCCCCCGTCTCTGCGATCGGAGCGGAGTCTTCGAACTGGCAGAGGCCGCCGGGAGCCCCCGCTTCGCCGGCTGGATCGGGGTCCCTACCGGCACCGCCGCCGTCGTGTTCACCCGCGGCGACGAGCCCGTTGGCTGGCAGTCGCCGGTGGGCGGCGTCGTCGTGATCCCGATCACGGAGGCGAACATCTCCGCGCTGGTGGCGATCGACGAAGCGGGTCGAGAACTCAACCGGCTCGCGCTTCCAGACGGTCTCGGCGCGGCGAGCGAGGTGGTGGTAACCACCACGACGATGCCGTGACGTCGTCGCGTCCGGTCACGAACGTATGCACATAAGGGCATTGACAGCGACGGACGCGAGGACAAGGCTCCGAGCGGTGTCCGGAAGGCCGGTGTCAAGGTGGCACCCAGTCCCGACATACTGGAGAGCCTCATGCCCGACACCGAATCCTTGCCCGCGGTTGCCTTGGTCCTCAGCTTCGACGTCGCCGACTTCGAGACCTGGAAGTCCTCCTTCGACGCCTACCGGTCGCAACGACAGGCCGCCGGCATCCTCGGACACCACATCAACCGGGGCAAAGACAACCCCAACTCGCTCAGCGTCTACCTTCCGGCCACCGATCGCGCCGGCGTCGAGGCATTCTTCGCCTCTGCAGCGCTGCCGGAGGCCATGAAGGCCGCCGGGGTCACGACCACGCCCCGGTTCATGTGGATGACACCGGTGCGGGAAGCCGTGGTCTGGGATCGGGAGACGCCGGCGTTCATCGTCACCCATGCCGTTGCCGACTTCGACGCCTGGCTCCAGGTGTACGACGGAGCCTTCGAGCTGCGCCGCTCCCAGGGCGTTGTCGGGGAGGCTGCCAACCGGTCGTTGGACGACCCGTCGGTGGCGATCGTCTATCACCAGGCCGAGTCGTTCGACGCCCTCGAGGCGCTCATCACCAACCCGGAAATCCTCGCGGTGATGGAGAAAGCGGGCGTCGTCTCGCAGCCCGAGGTCTCCTGGCACATCAGCGGTTGGGGCGAGCGGTACTGAAGCGCCCCGGTGCCTCGCAGCCTCAACCGAGGCCGGCGCGCCGACCCGGCACCACCGGCGCGGGAAGCTCCTCGACGTCGGGACCGCTGAACTGGGCGTTGTACAGCGCGGCGTAGGCGCCGTCGCGGGCGATCAGCTCGTCGTGGTTCCCCTGCTCGACGATGCGACCTTCCTCCATCACGAGGATCAGGTCGGCGTCGCGGATGGTGGACAGCCGGTGGGCGATGACGAAACTGGTGCGCTGGGTGCGCAGCGCCGCCATCGCATGCTGCAGCAGCGCCTCGGTGCGGGTGTCGACGGAACTCGTTGCCTCGTCGAGGATGAGCAGCGCCGGGTTGGCGATGAAGGCCCTGGCGATGGTGATGAGCTGCTTCTCGCCCGCACTGATGTTGGCACCCTCATCATCGACGATCGTGTCGTACCCGGCGGGGAGGCTGTGGACGAACCGGTCGACGAACGTGGCCTCCGCCGCGGTGTGGATCTCCGCTTCGGAAGCACCGAGCTTGCCGTATGCGATGTTGTCGCGAATGGTTCCCTCGAAGAGCCAGGTGTCCTGTAGCACCATCCCGGTGTTGGCTCGCACGTCCATCCGGGGCATCCGGGCGATGTCTTCCCCGTCGAGGGTGATGCGGCCTTCATCGAGCTCGTAGAAGCGCATGACGAGGTTGACGAGGGTGGTCTTGCCGGCGCCGGTGGGCCCCACGATGGCAATGGTCTGACCGGGCTCGACGGTGAGCGAGAGGTCCTCGATGAGGGGACGATCTTCGTCGTAGCGGAACGAGACGTGCTCGAAGCTAACCCGGCCGTGACGGTCGTTGCCGCCAACGGCGACCTGCTCGTCCGGTTCCTCCTCTTCGGCATCGAGCAGTTCGAAGACCCGTTCAGCGGAGGCGACGCCCGATTGCAGGAGGTTGACCATCGACGCGACCTGGGTGACCGGCTGGGTGAATCGCCGGGTGTACTGGATGAACGCCTGAACCTCTCCGAGGGACATGGTTCCGCCGGCAACCCGCAGCCCGCCCAGCACCGCGACGATCACATAGTTGAGGTTGCCGATGAACATCATGATCGGCATGATCAGCCCGGAGAGGAACTGGGCCTTGAAGCTGCTCTCGTACAGCTCGTCGTTCTCCAATTCGAAGACGGCCTGAACCTCCTCCTGCCGCCCGAACACCTTGGTGAGGGCGTGACCGGTGAACGCCTCCTCGACCTGGGCGTTGACGGCGCCGGTGTGACGCCATTGCCCGATGAATTGGGTCCTGGAACGCCGCATGACCATTGCGGCGAGAGCCATGCTCACCGGGATCGTCACCAACGCGATGAGTGCCAGGGTCCACGAGATGTCGATCATCATCACAACCACGAAGACAATCGTCAGCACCGATGTGAGCACTTGGCTCATCGTCTGCTGCAGACTCTGGGCCAGGTTGTCCATATCGTTGGTGACCCGGCTGAGTAGCTCGCCGCGCGGCTGGTGATCGAAGTAGCGCAGCGGGAGCCGGTTGACCTTGTCCTCTACTGCGGAGCGCATCCGGAGCACCGTGCCCTGCACAACGTCGTTGAGCAGCCACCCCTGGAGGTAGGAGAGAAGCGCCGAGCCGACGTAGAGGCCGAGCACCAGCAACAGCACGTGCCAGAGGGCGGTGAAGTCGATGCCCTGACCGGGGACGAGGTCGATCCCGCCGAGCAGATCGGCGATCTGGCCCCGACCGGCGGCGCGGGCGGCGTCGATTGCCTGCGCCTTGGTCATTCCCGCAGGGAGGTTCTTGCCGACCGCTCCGGCGAAGATGATGTCGGTGGCCCGGCCTAGCACCCGGGGACCGGCGACCGAAAGCCCGACGCTGGTGATGGCGGCGACGATGATCACGCCGATCTTGGCCCGCTCCGGGCGCAGCCGGCCCAGCAATCGCCGGGCAGACGACTTGAAGTTCGTCGCCTTCTGTCCCACCATCCCCCCGCCGTGCGGTCCTCTCCCCGGCGCCATGTGGCCGGTGATGCGCTCGGTCTTCCTCATCTTCTGCGGTGCGCTCATGACGCCTCCGCCTTCAGCTGGGATTCGACGATCTCGACATAGGTCGAGCACGAGCCGAGCAGCTCGTCATGAGTACCGAGGCCGACGACCTCGCCATCCTCGAGGACGACGATCTGGTCGGCGTCGGTGATGGTGAACACCCGCTGCGCCACGATCAGCACCGTCGCCGCGGCGGTCACGGGTCGGAGCGCACGCCGCAGCCGGGCGTCGGTCGCAACGTCGAGGGCCGAGAACGAATCGTCGAACAGGTAGATCTCGGGCCGACGGATCACCGCCCTGGCGATGGCGATCCGCTGCCGCTGCCCACCGGAGACGTTGGTTCCTCCCTGAGCGATGGGCGAGTCGAGGCCCTCCGGCATCGCGGCGACGAACTCCCTTGCCTGGGCGATCTCGAGGGCCTCCCACATCTCGTCCTCTGTGGCATCGGGCTTTCCGTGCCGGAGGTTGGAAGCGACGGTGCCGGAGAACAGGTAGGCCTTCTGCGGGACCAGGCCGATCCTGGCCCACAGGGCCTCGGGCTCGTAGTCACGCACATCGACGCCGTCGACCAGAACGCTCCCGCCGGTCACGTCGAACAGCCGGGGAATCAGGTTGAGCAGCGTCGTCTTGCCGGCACCCGTCGAGCCGACGATGGCGGTGGTCTTGCCGGGCCGGGCGGGAAAACTGATGTCACGCAACACGGGATGGGAGGCGCCGCCGTAGGTGAACTCGGCGTCGCGGAAGTCGAGCTCACCCCGGGTGGCGACGGTGGTGACACCGTGCTCTGGAGGCACGACGGAGGAATCGGTGTCGAGGACCTCGACGATGCGGTCGGCCGAGACCGAGGCACGGGGAACCATCACCAGCATGAAGGTCGACATCATCACCGCCATGAGGATCTGCATGAGGTACGACAGGAACGCGGTCAGGGCACCGATCTGCATTGCACCGGCGTCGATCCGGTTGCCGCCGAACCAGAGCACGGCGACGCTGGAGATGTTGAGCACCAGCATCACGGTGGGGAACATGCCCGCCATCCAGCGCCCGACGAAGATCGCCACGTTGGTGAGGTCGGTGTTGGCAGTGGCGAACCGATCGGTCTCGAACGGCTCCCGCACGAACGCCCGGATCACCCTGATGCCGGAGATCTGTTCACGCAACACCTGGTTGACGGTGTCGAGGCGGGTCTGCATGATCCGGAACCCGGGCACCATGTGGTAGATGATGAAGCTGCTTGCCGCGGCAAGCACCGGAACCGCAACCGCAACGAGCCAGGACAGCCCGATGTCCTCCCGCATCGCCATGATCACCCCGCCGACCAGCATGATGGGAGCGGTGATCATCATCGTGAAGGCCATCACGACCAGCATCTGGACCTGCTGGACGTCGTTGGTGTTGCGATTGATCAGCGTTGGTGCCCCGAACCGTCCCACCTCGCGGCTGGAGAACGAGCCGACTTGGCGGAAGAACCGGGACCGCACATCGCGGCCGAAGGCCATCGCGGCCCGTGCCCCGAAGTACACCGCGGTGATGGTGCAGCCGATCTGGATGAGGGATACCGCAAGCATCCATACCCCGATGCGGAGGATGTACCCGGTATCGCCGGTAACCACGCCGTTGTCGATGATGTCGGCGTTGAGGCTCGGCAGATAGAGCGAAGCGATCGACCCGACGAGTTGGAGGACCACGACGATCGCCATCCACCTCTTGTAGGGACGCAGGTTCTCTCGCAGCAGGCGCCACAGCATCAGGTGGCCGCCGGGTCCGGGGCGAGCACCCCGTCGAGGAGTATCGAGACAGCTTCCTCGACGGTGAGCTTCTCCTCCGGGGCGAGCAACGGGTGGACGTTGGTGAAGATGAGGCCGCGCAACGCGACCGCGGCTTTCCCGGGCGTGGTCGACAGCCGGTCAGGGTGGCGCCCCATGATGCCGGCCAGGTCGTCGGTGATCAGTGCGAGGGCTTCGTGAGTGTGGCGCCGTGCATCGCCCGAGTGTTCTGCCGGGTGATGCGGCACCCCCCGCAACATCCCCATCAGCGCGGCACCCCGTTCGAAGTATGCAGAGAGCGCTCGCGCGGCCTCGATGATCTGGGCCTCGAATGGTGCATCCGCGGGAATGCTCCGCAGGATCTCGCGAACCGGAAGCGGGTCCAGCATCCTTCGGACTGCCTCCCGTAGCAGCGTGGCCTTGTCGGTGAAGGCGCGGAAGATGGTGCCCTCTGCGATCCCGGCTGCCTCCGCTATCTCGGCGGTGGTCACTGCGGCCCCGTTCTCGAGCAAGAGGGGGATCACCGCATCCATGATCGCGGCGCGGCGATCGTCGCGGGAGAGTGGTTTGGCCCTACCTGTCCTGGCGCACATGGGGAGCGACTCTAACTGAGTGAGCGCTCACTCACAAGTCGAGATCCGCAAACGAAACGCTGCTCACCTGCCGGCCTCGTGGAAGCCGGCACTCCTCGCATGCCGCGGTCGAACATCGGGCTACACGTCCGGAAAGGGGGCCCATGAAGACACTGCTCAACGTGGTGTGGTTCGTGCTGGCAGGATGGTGGTTGGCACTCGGGTACGCGGTGGCAGGGCTCCTGATGCTGCTGACGGTGATCGGCGTTCCGTTCGGGCTCCAGTCGTTCAAGCTGGCCAACTACGCCTTGTGGCCCTTCGGGCGGGCGGTGATTCGCAGCCCCGACCGCGACGTCGCCCTCTCGACGCTCGGCAACCTGCTGTGGTTCATGCTCGGGGGCCTCTGGCTGGCGCTGGCGCATGTCGTCGCCGGGCTGATGCTGTGTGTCACCGTCGTCGGGATCCCGCTCGGTCTGGGCTCCTTCAAGATGGCGGGCCTGGCGCTCGTGCCGTTCGGCAAGCAGATCGTCCCCGTCGACGAGATCCCGCCGGGCACGGCGACCATCGTCGTGATCGGGTAGGAGGCGGCCACGACGGCGGAGCGGTTTCGTCATGAGGAGAGCGCCGCGCCCCCGGCGAGTACCCTGGCGGGAGCCCGTGACGGTGCAAGCGCGCGGTGTGAGGCGGCACGCGCTGAGAGCGGAGGTGCGGTGACACGCCACCGGTTGTTGCCCGGACGAGTTCCTCGACTCCTCGTCGCGCTCGCACTGCTCGGCGCCGCCTGCTCCGGAAGCGGCGACAGCGGCGGCGCCACGGTGACGACACCTGCTGCCGTCACCACCGAGGCGGCGTCGACCACGTCGACGACGACCACGACCGTCGCCACCACCACGACGACTACCACCGAGCCGCCCCGGTTCTGGGACGGCCTGGAGCGGGTGAACATCCTGCTGTTGGGGAGCGACGCCGGGGTGGGACGCACCGGCACCCGCACCGACACGATGATCCTGGTGAGCATCGACCCTGCGACTGGCGACGCCGCCATGTTCTCGATCCCGCGCAACCTCACCGAAGCACCCCTCCCCGACGGCATCGGCATCTGGGACTGCGACTGCTTCCCGGACATCCTCACCCACCTGTGGGCGAACGCCGAGTGGTATCCCGACGCCTTCCCCGGCTCGCAGGAGCCTTCGGTCAACGCCCTCAAGGCCGCCGTCGGCCTTGTCTTCGACCTCGAGGTCGACTACTACGCCAAGGTGGACCTGGAGGGCTACGTCGCCATGATCGACGCCGTCGGCGGCGTTACCATCGACGTGCCGAAACGGCTGGTCGACGAGAGCTATCCCCACGAGCTCGGCGGATCGGAGTCCCTCGTCTTCGAGCAGGGCACCCAGCACCTCGACGGCCATCTGGCGCTCGCCTATTCCCGGATCCGCCGCCACTCCGGCGACTTCGCCAGGATGCATCGCCAGCGCTGCGTGCTCGGGGCGCTGCTCGACCAGACCGACCTGGCGGACCTCGCCGCCGGCGCCGCCGACCTCGCCGCGGCATACCGGGAGCACGTCGACTCCGACATCCCGGTTGAGGCGCTTCCCGACCTGCTCGAGCTGCTGGGGCGGATGGATCTGGAGCGACTCGCCACCCTCCGCATCACCGCTTACAACTACGGCGCCTCCGGCCATCCCGGCTACCAGCTCTACGACCTGGACCAACTGCGAGCGGACGCCCAGGCGTTGATGGCCGACCCCACCATCCATCTCGACACCCAGGACGGGAAAGGCTTCGCCGCAACTTGCGAGCTGTCCTTCGACTGAGTCGCCTACCCCCGGAAACCCACAGCCGAGTTCCTGCAGCGCACTGACTCGAACGCCCCGACCGAACGTCGACCCCAGCAGCAGTTTGGCTTCGCCAAACTGCAACCGGCCGCCCGAAAGGCGGCCGGCAGTGTCGGAGAGAGGACTCGAACCTCCACGAGCAATTCAGCTCACTAGGCCCTCAACCTAGCGCGTCTACCAATTCCGCCACTCCGACGTAGCGGGCGGGAGTATACCGAATCGCCGGTGCTGCTCCCCTCCCGGCCCCCCCGGACGCTCACTCCTCGGCGAGATCCACCCGGTACCACTCCTCGATGTTCCAGGCGTCGCCGGCCGAGGTCGGATTGTGCTTGAAACCGGCGATCTCGTCGGCCCACACCGCCGCCGTCACCAGGCGGGCGTAGAGCGGGATGATGACCACCTGATCCGCCAGGATCTGCTCCGCCTCCTGCATCAGGCCCGCCAGCTCACCCGAATCGAACGTCTGCTCCATCTGGTCGTAGATCTCGGCGTAGCGCTCCGTGTTCTCGTCGATCACCGACGAGTCGGGGCTCCCCCACTGGTACACGTTCTGGCCCTCCGGGGGCGCCTTGTCGGGGTCGAACACGTCGAAGAGCGCCAGCGCCCCCGACAAGCCGGGCGGGCCCTGCACCGCCCACGAGGCGAGGTCCCACAGACCCTCGTCCCGGGTCTCGCTGAAGAACATCTGCGAGTTCTCCAGGCTGTTCTCGTACTCGATGCCAACGTCGGCGAACATCTCCGCCAGCAGCTCCGAGAGGCGCACCCGGGTGTCGAAGTTGGACGTCGTGGTGAACACCGTCCTGACCGTATCGATCCCCAGCTCCTCCTTCGCCGCCTCCAGGTAGGTGCGAGCCGCCTCGGGGTCGTAGGCGTACTGGGCCCAGGGATCACCTGCGATCGCAGGCGCCGACGGCTCCAGGATCGAGGTGAGCGGGTCGACCTGCCCGTCGAGGATCTCGTCGACGATGCGCTCCCGGTCGACGGCATGCGCCACCGCCTTGCGATAGTTGAGGTCCTCGTTGATCGAGTCAGGGTTGCGCTCCAGGCGGGCCGGACCGAACTCGAAGGCGAGGTGCTCCCACACCGTGCCGTTGAGCACCTCGACCACGGCACCGGCCGGCTCCAGCGCCTGGAGGTGCTCGATGACGGCCGTCCCCGGTGGCGGCTGCACCACCTCCACCTCACGGTTCTCGAAGGCCCCGACCAGATCGGAGGTCTCCGGGATGAAGCGGAAGATCACCTCGTCGAGGTAGGGAAGCTGCTGGCCGGTCTCCGGGTCCCTCTTCCAGTAGTTGTCGTTGCGGACGAGCCGGATGTACTCGCCTTTCTTCCACTCGTCGAAGACGAACGGCCCGGCCGAGACCCACATCGTGTCGTTCCAGTCCAGCTCGAAGTCGGTCCCCTCCACCTGGTGCTTGGGGATGAGGTCGGAGAAGAGCAGGTCGTACTTCACCGTCGGGCTCGACATCGTGTACTCGAAGGTCTTCTCCCCGACCTCGGTAGAGATGATGGATTCGTAGGTGGTGCGGTCGATCGGCAGCGCCGGGTCCATGATGACGTCGAGGGTGAACTGGAAGTCCTCGCCGGTGATCGGCACCCCGTCGGACCAGACCGCTTCGTCCCGGATCTGGTAGCGCACCGTCATGGTTCCGTCGTCATTGAGGGTCACACCCCCGTTCGCCACCGTCGGCAGCTCGGTCACCAACTCCGGCACCTGGTCGAGGGAGTAGCCGTCGACGTCCCACACCCCGGCGTAGAGGGCCTGCCCGATCCGCAGCATCACGGTGCTGTCCCCACCGGGAGCGAACTTGTTGAGGGTCGGCGGCTCCTGATCGTCGGCGATGACGACCGTGCCGCCGTAGGGGCGGTCCACCGGGGCGGTGTTCCCGGGCGCGGCCGGGGCGGTGGTGGTCACCTGGGTCGAGGTCGTCGACGTCGAGGTGGTCGTCGGGCCTCCCCCGTTGGTGCAGGCGGCCGCGATCAGGGCGGAGACGACCAGAACGCAGATCTCCATGAAGCCGCGGCTACGCCACCGCCGAGCCACCGTGTCGCCTCCTTCGTTCTGCCGAGTGGAGTGATCGTGTGGGGGCCGAACCCGGGCGGTCAGTTACGCCACAACCAGGTGAGCGACACCGTGGTGATGGTGAAGACGACCGACGCGATGACCGTGAGCCGGTCCAGGTTACGTTCGACGATGGTGGACCCCGAGAAGCCCGAACTCATGCCGCCCCCGAACATGTCCGACAGGCCCCCTCCCCGGCCGGCGTGCAGCAGGATCAGGAAGATGAGTCCTAGGGAGACGATGGCATGGAGTGCCGCAACGATGCCCGCTACCAAGGGAGAACCCTTTCTCACACACGAAACCCGCCACGTGCGGGCAGTCGGCGCCAAGTATGGAGGGTCGGGTCCCCGTTTTCAAGTCACGGGCCCCGGCGGCGCCTCCCGACGCATGGTGGCCGGGCGGCACCGGTCCGTGATCGGCCCCGCGCCCTCACTTGGCCTGGTCGGCCACCGCCTGCGCAGCCGCTGCGGCAGCGGCGGGATCGCCCAGGTAGCGGTGGCTCTCCGGATGCAAGTTCTCGTCGAGCCGGTACACCAGCGGGATGCCGGTGGGGATGTTGAGACCCGGGATCTCCTCGTCGGAGACACCGTCGAGGTGTTTGACCAGCGCCCGCAGGCTGTTGCCGTGAGCGGCCACGATGACCCGCTTCCCGGCCCGCAGGTCGGGCACGATGAAGTCGTACCAGTACGGCAGCATGCGGTCCACCACGTCCTTCAGGCACTCGGTGGCCGGCAGCAGCTCCGGCGGCATCCACGAGTAGCGGGGATCGTTGCCGGGGTGCCGCTCGTCGGACGGCTCCAGCGGCGGCGGCGGTATGTCGTAGGAGCGGCGCCACACGTGCACCTGCTCCGCCCCGAAACGGTCGGCGGTCTCCTTCTTGTTGAGACCCTGCAGCGCCCCGTAGTGACGCTCGTTGAGGCGCCAGTGCTTCTTGACCTCGATCCAGCCGAGGTCCATCTCCCCCAGCGCCAGATTGAGGGTGTCGATGGCACGGCGCAACACGGAGGTGTGGGCGACGTCGAAGACGTATCCCTCCTCCTTCATGAGTAGGCCGGCCTGGCGGCCTTCTTCTTCCCCCCGCGCCGAGAGGCCGACATCGGTCCACCCCGTGAAAACATTCTGGAGATTCCAGACGGATTCCCCGTGGCGCAGCAGAACGAGCTCGATCATCGATTGCTCCCGCGTGTGACGACTACGCCGCAACGGTAGCGGCGATTCAGGCCCGCCCGATCCACCCCGCGGGATGACCCGCCGTCACGCTCGCGTAGCCGTCAGAACCCGCCGTGGCGTCCAGTGCGGCGTCCGCAACCCGGCCCAGGCGTTGAGACGCGACTTCATCCGGCTCTCCTCACCGATTGAGAACAGCCCGATGTGAAGCGCCCCCGATTCGCGGATGGCGAGGCCGATGAGCGATTTGGCCAACTCTTCGGCCCCCTCCCCCGTCTCGGCCTCGACGCTCAGCTCCAGGTAGAGGCCGACCTGTTCGAGATCGGCCACCACCTTCACCTCGCGAATGACCGAGCTCTCCTCGAGAAAGGCCACGACATCAGCGACGTGTCCGTGGAAGGCTTCGATGTCCTGGTCCCACGAGATGCGCCGAGTGACTCTGAAGTCAAAGGCAACCCGGAACTCCATATCTTCCCGACCTCCGTGAAGCCGTGACGCCCCCTGACTGCACACGGCATTGATGCGACCGCCAATAGTGGTCACCGGAGGAGGAGTACGCAAGGTCCAGATTGTGGCGCTCCCGGTGACTAGACCCAGTACCGGATCAGCGAGGCGAAGGTGTCGGGATCGAGTGAGGCCCCACCCACCAGCGCCCCGTCGACGTCGGCCTTGGCCATGATCCCGGCGATGTTGCCCGGCTTGACCGAACCTCCGTAGAGGATCCGCACCCGTTCGGCGGCGTCGCCCCACTGCTCGGCGACCACGCCCCGCAGGTAGGAGGCGACCTGGCCGGCGTCGTCGGTGCTGGCGGTCTTCCCGGTCCCGATCGCCCAGATCGGCTCGTAGGCGATCACCAGGGAAGCCACCGCGTCGGGATCGAGCCCGCTGAGGCCGAGCCGGACCTGGGATCCGACCTTCTCCTCGGTGTAGCCCTGCTCGCGCTCATCCTCGGTCTCCCCCACACACATGATCGGCGTCATCCCGTGGGCCAGGACCGCCTTCACCTTGCGGTTCACCCCGTCGTCGAGTTCCCCGAAGAGCTGGCGACGCTCCGAGTGACCGACGATGACGTACGACACCGACAGCTTGGCGAGCATCTCGGGGCTCACCTCGCCGGTGTAGGCCCCCTTCTCCTCCCAGTGGCAGTTCTGCGCCCCGAGGCCGATCAGCAGGTGGTCGGTCTCGATGACGGTCTGGGCCGAGCGGAGCGCCGTGAACGGTGGGCACACCACCACGTCGACCCGCTCGTAGTCGGAAAGGTCCAGCCGGTAGCTCAGCTTCTGCACCATCTGAATGGCGTCGAGGTGGCTGGCGTGCATCTTCCAGTTGCCGGCGATGAGGTCCTTACGCATGCTGTGTCTACCTTCCCAGGGCGGCGATGCCCGGGAGGGTCTTCCCCTCGAGCATCTCGAGGCCTGCACCGCCCCCACTCGATACGTGACTCACTTCGTTCTCGAGGCCCAACATGCGGATGGCGGCCACGCTGTCGCCCCCACCGATCACGGTGAATCCCGAACTGTCGGCGACCGCCCGGGCCACTCCGGCCGTCCCGGCCCGGAACGCCTCCCACTCGAACACGCCCATCGGGCCGTTCCAGAACACACTCGCCGCGGTGCCGAGCACCTCGGAGAAGCGGGTCACCGTCTCGGGCCCGATGTCGAGACCCATCGTGCCCTCGGGGATCTGAGTGGCGGCGACGACCCGGTGGGGGGCGTCGGCGGCGAACCGCTCCGCCACGACCACGTCGGTCGGGAGCAGGATCTTGTCGCCGTGCTCGGACACGAGCAGGCTGCCCACCTCGATGATCATCGACTCCTCCAGCAGCGAGGCACCGACCTCGTAGCCCTTGGCGGCCAGCAGCGTGAAGCACATGCCCCCGCCGACCAGCATCATGTCCACCCGCGGCAGCAGCTGGCGCATCACGCCCAGCTTGTCGGAGATCTTCGCCCCGCCCAGCACCACTACGTAGGGGCGGGCCGGGTCCTCGAGGAGGCGGGAGAGGGCCTCCACCTCGGCCCGTAACAGGTCACCCGCCACCGAGGGGAGGCGCTCGGCCACCCCCACCGTCGAGGCGTGCGCCCGGTGGGCCGACCCGAAGGCGTCGTTGACGAAGACGTCCGCCAGGGCGGCGAGCCCGTCCGCCAGGGCCGGGTCGTTCGCCTTCTCCCCCGGCTCGAAACGGGTGTTTTCCAGCATGATCACCGCGTCCTGCGGGGCGGCCTTCACCGCCGCCGTCACCTCGGGACCGGCCACCGCGTCGAGCTTGATGACGGGGAACCCGCCGAGCTCGCCGAGGCGCCGCGCCACCGGGTCCATCACCAGCGCCGGATCGGGGCCCTTGGGGCGGCCCAGGTGACTGCACACCACGACCTTGGCGCCACGCTCGTGCAGCTTGGTGATGGTGGGGAGGCTGGCGACGATCCGGAAATCGTCGGCGACGGCGCCGTGATCGAGAGGCACGTTGAGGTCGGCGCGCACGAGCACGGTCCGCCCTGCCACGTCCAGGGAGTCCAGAGTTGGGAGGTCGGTCACGTCAGCCGAGCCGTGCCACGAGGTCGACGAGCCGCGTCGAGTAGCCCCACTCGTTGTCGTACCAGCCGAGCACCTTCACCATGTTGCCGCCGGGGGCGATCAGCGCCGCGGCGTCGTAGATGCAGGAATGCGGGTTGCCGACGATGTCGCTCGAGACGATCTCGTCCTCGGTGTACTCCAAGATCCCGGCCATGGGGCCGTCGGCGGCCTGCTTGAAGGCGGCGTTGATCTCGTCGGCCGTGACGTCGCGGTTCAGGAGGACGACCAGGTCGGTGATCGAACCGTCCGGCACCGGCACCCGGAGCGCCATGGCCTGCAGCTTGCCGTTGAGGTCCGGCATGATCTTGCCGACGGCGCTGGCGGCCCCGGTCGAGGTCGGGATGACGTTGGCGGCCGCGGTGCGGGCCCGGCGCAGGTCCTTGTGCGGGAAGTCCAGGATGCGCTGGTCGCTGGTGTAGGCGTGCACCGTGGTGAACATGCCCCGCTCGATCCCGAATGCCTCGTGGAGGACCTTCAGCATCGGCGCCACGCAGTTGGTGGTGCAGGAGGCGTTGGAGATGATCTTGTGAACGGCCGGATCGAAGTCCGCGTCGTTGACGCCCAGCACCACGTTCACGTCGGGGTCCTTCATCGGGGCGCTGACGAGGACCCACTTGGCCCCGGCGGTGAGGTGCTTCGACGCGGTGTCGTGGGTGCGGAAGATGCCGGTGGATTCGATCACGGTCTCGACGCCGAGCTCCGCCCACGGGAGGTTCTCCGGGTCGCGTTCGGCGAAGACCTTGAAGCTGTCCCCGTCCACGTCGATGCCGTCGCCGGTGACGACCACGGAGCCGCCGAACCGGCCGTGGACCGAGTCGTACTTGAGAAGGTGAGCGAGGGTCGCGGCGTCGGTGAGGTCGTTCACCGCCACGATGTCGATATCGGCGTTGTTCTTCTTGGCGGACCGGAAGAAGTTCCGGCCGATACGTCCAAAGCCGTTGATGGCTACCTTCATCGCATTTCACCCTTCTCGAGGAGATGGATCACTTCGAAATCAGCCTGCTCAGCACGCCTCCCAGCCGTGCCGGGTCGTGCCGGGCTGGCCCGGACAACGGTTCCACGAGATCCGCGAACACCACGTCGACCCCATACGTCGCCATGACGTCCGCGTCGACCCGCAACGCCTCGATGGGAGGCGAGACGTCGACCGCCGTCCGGTTCGCGACGATAGCACCCGGGGAGCGCACCCCCGTCATCCGCAACAGCGTCTCCAGATGGTCGGCGCAGTCCATGCCGAGGGTCTCCCCGTCCTGGGTCGTGAGGTTGGCGACCAGCACCAGCCGGGCCTCGGAACGGTTGACGGCATCCACCAGGCCCGGCACCAGCAGGGTGGCGATCAGGGACGTGTAGAGGCTCCCCGGCCCGAGCACGATCTGCTCGGCGCCGGCCACCGCCGCCACCGCCTGCTCACTCACCGTGGCGTCGGCCGGGACGAGGCGGACCTCCTCGACCGTCCCCCGATGCAGGGACAGGTTCACCTGGCCGTGGACCGTTTCCCCGTCGATGACGGCTTCGAGCCGGAGCCGCTGCGACGACGCCGGGATCACCGACCCGACCGACCCGAGCAGACGCTCGGCGGCCCGCAGCGCCGCCTCGAAGTCCCCTTCGAGGTCGGCCAGCGAGGCGATGATCAGGTTCCCGAGCGAATGCCCACCGACGTCGGATTCCTCGAAGCGGTACTCGAACAGTCGCCGCCACACCGAGTCGCGCGGGGTCAGGGCGACCAGGCACTTGCGGATGTCACCCGGAGGCGGGATCTCCAGGGCGGGGGCGAGCCGGCCCGAGGAACCCCCGTCGTCGGCCACGGTGACCACCGCTGCGATCGTCCCGGCGTAGCGGCAGGCCGCCTGCAACACCTGGGCCAGACCCTTGCCGCCCCCGATGGCCACCACCCGGGGCCCCTGCCGCTCGAGGACCACCGACTCCAGCACCGCCTCGGGCTCGGTCCCCAGGGGCCGCATCAACCCGTCGTCCCGAAGGAGCGGTCCCGATGCCGGACCGTGACGTCGATCCCCTGGTCCCGCAGGCGGCGCCCGATCTCCTCGGCGACCGCCACCGACCGGTGGCGCCCCCCGGTGCACCCGACCCCGATGGTGAGATACGCCTTGCCCTCCGCCTCGTAGCGGGGTACCAGGAACGTCAGCAGGTCGATCACCTTCTCGATGAACAACCGGGCGTCGTCCGAGTCGAGTACGTGGGCGCGCACCGGGCCGTCGAGCCCGGTGAGGGGCCGTAGCTCCCGGACCCAGTGGGGATTGGGCAGGAACCGCACGTCGAAGAGCAGATCCATCACGCTCGGCACCCCCCGCTTGAACCCGAACGAGGTCACATCGATGCGCATCTGGCGTTCCGGGAGCGCCTCGGCGAACGCCTCCTCGAGGCGCTTCCGCAACTCGTGGACGTTGAGCCGGGTGGTGTCGATGATGATGTCGGCCATCCCCCGGATGTCCTGGAACGCCTCCCGCTCGTAGGCGATCCGCTCCGAGAGGGAACCGTGGGGAACGGGGTGGGTGCGCCGGGTCTCCTCGAAGCGGCGGATCAGCGTCTCGTCGTCGGCGTCCATGAACAGCACCGTGGTGCGCACCCCGCGCCCGAGCAGGCCACGGACGGCGAGATCGAGATCCTCGAAGGTGACCCCACCCCGGGTGTCGACCACCACCGCGAGCTTGGCCTGCTTGCCCTCGGGAGTACCCGCCCGATCCACCACCTCCCCGATGAGCGCCGTCGGCAGGTTGTCGACCACGAAGTACCCGACGTCCTCCAGCACCTTGGCCGCCTGGGATCGTCCCGCGCCGGACATGCCGGTGACGATGACGGCTCGCGTGTCGATCACTGCCGCCTCACCTCGCCTCCGCTCCCCAGCACGGCATGGAGCTCGGCGGCGACGCCGGCCGGGACGACCTCGGCGATCTCCTCGCGGGAAGCCTCCCGTAGCCGCTTCAGCGATCCGAACCGCCGCAGCAGCAGCCGCTTCCGCGTCGGGCCGACGCCGGCCACCTCGTCGAGGATGGAATCGATCATGCGTTTGCTCCTCAACGTGCGATGGTAGGTGACGGCGAAGCGATGGGCCTCGTCCCGCACCTGCTGCAGCAGGTAGAGCGCGTCCTCGCCCCGCGGGATCACCAGGGGACGGGACCGCCCCGTCAGGTACACCTCCTCGAGCTTCTTGGCCAGGCCCGCCACCGCGATGTCGAGCCCGAGCTCGTCGAGGACCTTGACGGCCCGCCCCAGCTGGCCGGCTCCCCCGTCGATGATCACGAGGGACGGCGGGTACCCGAACCTGCCCATCTCGGCGGCCGGGCGGTCCCGCTCCGCCAGGTAGGCGGTGAAGCGACGCCGCAGCACCTCCTCCATGGCGGCAAAGTCGTCCTGCCCCTCCACCGTGCGGACCTTGAACCGGCGGTAGTCGGACTTGCGGGGCAGGGCGTCCTCAAAAACGACCATCGAGCCCACCGTGTCACGTCCCTGGATGGTGGAGATGTCGTAGCACTCGATCCGCAGCGGCGCCTCGGGCAAGCCGAGGTGCTGCTGCAGGCTGCGGAGGGCACGGGCCCGGGCGTTGTGGTCGGAGCTGCGCTTCATGCGGTGGCGGGAGAACTCCTCCCGGGCGTTGGCCCGGGCCGTCTCCATCAGGCGGCGCTTGGTGCCTCGCTGCGGCACCCGCAACGCCACCTTCGACCCGCGCCGCATCTGCAGCCACTCGGTCCAGACCTCCGGCTCGTCCGGCAGTTGCTGCACCAGCACCATCGGTGGGGGCGGCTCGGCCCCGTAGAGCTGACCGAGCATGATCCCCACCATCTCGGCCGAGGTGACGTCCTCGACCCGATCGATCACGGTGAAGGAGCGACCGGTCACCCGGCCCCGGGTCACGGTGAGCACCAGCAGCACCGCCTCCAGCTCGTCCTCCTCGATGGCGACCAGATCGAACGTCTCAGGGCGGTCGCTCACCAGCTCCTGGCGGGCCAGAGCCCGTTCCACCGCCGCGATCTGGTCGCGGAGACGGGCAGCCCGCTCGTACTCCCGCACCTCGGCCGCCGCCGCCATCTCCCGGCGCAGTCGCGAGACGATGCCCTCGCTGTCACCGGCGAGGAAGGCGGCCATCCCGTCGACGTGGGCGGTGTACTGCTCCGGGGTCACCGCCCCGATGCACGGTCCGGAACAGCGCTCGATGTCGAACAGGAGGCAGGGCCGCCCCAGGTTGATGTAGCGCCGGAACTTGGCGTCGGTGCACGAGCGCACCGGGAAGGTTCGCAGCAGCAGGTCCCTCGTCTGCCGGATGGCGTAGGCGTGGGCGTAGGGACCGAAGTACTGGACGCCCTTGCGGCGCTTGCCCCGCATCACCATCACCCGCGGCCACTCCTGATGGCGGGTGATGGCGAGGTAAGGGAAGCTCTTGTCGTCCCGCAGCCGGATGTTGAAGCGGGGACGATGCTTCTGGATCAGCGTGTACTCCAGCATGAGCGCCGCCACCTCCGAGTCGGTGACGATCCACTCGACGTGGTCGGCGGCGTCCACCATCGCCCGGGTGCGCGGCGCCAGATCCGCCGCAAAGTAGTTGGCGAGTCGCTTGCGGAGGGACTTGGCCTTGCCGACATACAGCACGGCACCGCCGGCTCCGTGAAACGAGTAGACGCCGGGGGTGTCGGGAATCGACGAGGTGGGAGGGCGGCGCACCATGTGGGCCCGATGCTACCCGGGGGTCGACGACGCGCCGACGTCCCGCCACGGCGTCCCCACCACTCCGGACGTCGACGGGGTCAGGAGGCCAGCGCCATGGCGAGGCGCTTGTTGCCCTCCAGGATCTGATCGAGATAATCGCCGTCGGCCAGTTCGACCGTGACGTGCTCCCGCAACCGGTGGATGTCGTCCATGCTCATCCACAGCGGCGGCAGGTTGTAGACGTCGACCTCCGGGAGCAGGTTCTCGATCTCTTCTACCGTGTCGGCGAGCACATATCCCCAGGCTGCCCCGGCCCCGTACTCGTATGCCACGAGATGCGCCTGCATGCGTCCTCCGATCGCAGCGCGAAGTCTCCTGTCACCATCGGCAACGAGCCGCCGAGTCTTGAGGTGGCAACCTCCAAGGAGCATCGTGATGGCGGTCCCGTACCGGGTCCGCTCAGGTCCGCCTCCAGCGGGCCCCGAGGAGGCGGGGCAAATGCTCCTGTCCGGCGAAGCCCGGGTCACGGGCGACGGCGCCCAGGCTGAGCCCTTGCTCGGCCAGGCGCTGCAGCGCCCAGCCGGCTTCGGCCGCCGCGGTGAGGATCGTGCCCAGCGGGCGGTGGTGGAACACCACGGTGTCCTCCCCCGCCGGTTCCGCCCCCGTGGCTTCCTCGAAGTAGCGCCCCCAGCGCCACAGCACCTCCCCGTCGCTCTGGTCGATGATGGGGCCGGCACCGGGGGGCGTATAGGCGGGATGGTTCATCACGACCACCAGGGCGCCGCCCGGCGCCACCACCCGGTGCACCTCGGGGAACAGAGCGAGGGTGGGAAGGTGTTCGAGCACCAGCACCGCGGAGGCGGACGAGAACGATCCCGGCCGGGCCCAGTCCAGCTCGGGAAGCCGGCACCGGACCGCGGCATGGGTCCGCCGAGTGTGGCGGAGCAGGATCTGGCTCACGTCGCAGCCCACCGCGCGGGGCACGTCGAGCGCCCGCAGCAGCTGGCCCTCGCCGCAGCCGAGATCCAGTAGGCGGCCGGCGATGTCGCCGAGGAGCTCTCGAGCCAGGGGCACGATCTGTTCCCGGTAGACCGGGTCGGTGGTGACTTCACCCAGCCACCACGGGGCGAGACGCTCCCAGTCGTCGCTCACCGCGGGACCCGCCGGGTGCCGCTCATGGCGCCGTCACCGTTCTGGTCGTCCATCCGAGGAACCTCCGGCATCCCGCTCGCCGCCACGGTACCGGGTCAATGGCCCCCCGTCGGTGCATGCCGCGCCGCCTCAGGAGGGGAGCACCTCGCGTAGGAACTTGCCGGTGTAGGAATCCGGGACCGCCGCCACTACCTCGGGGGTTCCCACCGCCACCACCTCACCGCCCTCGTCGCCCCCCTCAGGCCCGAGGTCGATGATCCAGTCCGCCGTCTTGACGACGTCGAGGTTGTGCTCGATCACCACCACCGTGTTACCGGCGTCGACCAGGCGGTGCAGCACGCCGAGCAGCTTGCGGATGTCCTCGAAGTGCAACCCTGTGGTCGGCTCGTCGAGGATGTAGAAGGTGCTGCCGGTCGACCGTTTTCCCAGCTCGGAGGAGAGCTTGACCCGCTGCGCCTCCCCGCCGGAGAGGGTGGGGGCCGGCTGACCGAGCCGTACGTAACCGAGGCCCACGTCATAGAGGGTCTGGAGGATGCGGGCGATGCGGGGTTGGTTCTCGAAGAAGTGCACCGCCTCCTCGACCGACATCTCGAGCACGTCGGCGATCGAGTGCCCCTTGAACTTCACCTGGAGAGTGTCTCGGTTGTAGCGCCGCCCACCGCAGGTGTCGCACGGGATGTAGACGTCGGGGAGGAAGTACATCTCGATCCGCAGCGTCCCGTCGCCCTTGCAGGTTTCGCAGCGGCCCCCCGCCATGTTGAAGGAGAAGCGGCCCGGTTTGTAGCCGCGCATCCGAGCCTCGGTGGTGGCCGCGAACAACTCCCGGATCCGGTCGAAGACCTTGGTGTAGGTCGCCGGGTTGGACCGCGGGGTGCGCCCGATCGGCGACTGGTCGATGTTGATCGCCTTGTCGAGGTACTCGAGGCCTTCGATCCGGCGGTGCCTCCCGGGCAAGGTGCGGGCTCCCTGTAGCTCGTGGTGCAGCGCCTTGGAGAGGATCTCCTGCACCAGCGACGACTTGCCGCTCCCCGACACCCCGGTGACGGCCACCAGCATGCCGAGCGGGAAGGCGACGTCGATCCCCTTCAGGTTGTTCTCGGCAGCGCCCACCACGGTGACCGCCCTCCCGTCGCCGATGCGGCGGGTCGGCGGAACCGGGATGGAGCGGCGTCCCGCCAGGTAGTCGCCGGTGAGCGACGCCCCCTCGGCGATGATGGCGTCGAGCGTGCCCTCGGCGACGATGCTGCCGCCGTGCTCCCCGGCACCCGGCCCGATGTCGATGATGTGGTCCGCGGTCCGGATCGTCTCCTCGTCGTGCTCGACCACGATGAGGGTGTTGCCGAGATCGCGCAACCGAAGCAGGGTCTCGATCAGCCGCCGGTTGTCACGCTGGTGCAGCCCGATCGACGGCTCGTCGAGGATGTAGAGCACCCCGACCAGGCCCGAGCCGATCTGGGTGGCGAGCCGGATCCGTTGTGCCTCGCCCCCCGCCAGGGTGGCGGCCGATCGCATCAGGGTCAGGTAGTCGAGACCGACGTCGACCAGGAACCCGAGGCGGGCCATGATCTCCTTCACCACCAGCGCCGCGATCTGCCGGTCCCGCTCGTTCAGCTCGAGGTCGTCGAAGAACTCGGCGGTGCGGCGCAGCGGCAGGGACGACAGCTCCCGTAGGTTCAGATCGCCGACGGTGACCGCCAAGGACACCGGGTTGAGCCGGCCCCCCTCGCAGGTGGCGCAGGGCACTTCCCGCATGAACTGCCGGTAGCCCTCCCGGGCCGCTTCCGACTCGGAGTCCCGGTACCTTCGCTCCAGCCACGGAATCACCCCCTCGTAGGTGGTGGTGTAGCGGCGGCGGCGGCCGAACCGGTTCTCGTAGGTCACGGTGTAGGAGGTGTCCCCCCCGCCCTCGAGGATGAGGTGGCGGTGGGCGGCGGGGAGCTCCTCGAACGGGGCGTGGAGGTCGATGCCCTCACCGTCGGCCACGGCCGCCAGCACCCGCTGGAAGTAGCGCTGCCGGTGCCGCCCGCCCCAGGGGGCGACCGCCCCGGCTGCCAGGCTGCGGTCGGGGTGCGGCACCACCAGGTCGACGTCGACCTGGAACCGGGTCCCGATCCCGGAGCAGGCCGGGCAGGCCCCGTAGGGGCTGTTGAACGAGAAGTTGCGGGGCTGGAGATCCTCGAAGGAGAGGCCACAGACGGGGCAGGCGAAGTGCTGGGAGAAGGTGAGGGTGGGGCCGTCGATCACGTTCACCAGGGCGACGCCGTCCGCCAGTTTGAGGGCCGTCTCCAGCGAGTCGGTGAGCCTGGTCTCGATCCCCGCCTTGCGGACCAGGCGGTCGACCACGACTTCAATGGTGTGCTGGTAGTAGCGGTCGAGCTTGAGGTCCCCGGTCAGCTCGATGACCTCGCCGTCGATGCGGGCCCGGCTGAAGCCCTCCTTGGCGAGGTCCTTGAGCAGCGCCTCGTACTCGCCGCGGCGTCCCCGCACCACCGGGGCCAGGATCTGGAACCGGGTGCCCTCGGGTAGCTCGAGCACCTGGTCGACGATCTGCTGCGGGGTCTGGCGGGCCACCACGCTGCCGTCGTTGGGACAGTGCGGGATCCCGATCCGGGCGTAGAGCAGCCGCAGGTAGTCGTGGATCTCGGTGACGGTTCCCACCGTCGACCTCGGGTTCCGGCTCGCCGTCTTCTGATCGATCGAGATCGCCGGCGACAACCCCTCGATGAAGTCGACGTCCGGTTTGTCCATCTGGCCGAGGAACTGGCGGGCGTAGGCCGACAGGCTCTCGACGTAACGACGCTGACCTTCGGCGTAGATGGTGTCGAAGGCGAGCGACGACTTGCCGGACCCCGAGATCCCACTGAACACCACGAGCTTGTCGCGGGGGATCTCGAGGCTCAGGTTCTTCAGGTTGTGCTCGCGGGCACCCCTGATGACGATTTTGTCGGTTGACACCGGTGTCCCCGTCCTCCGTGCCTCGTTCCGCCCCGAGCGCGCTCCCCGAGGGCGGACGGCTGCCGGATGGCGAGTGTAGCCAGCGGGTGTGACATGAATTACACGGGCGTAGCCCGCCTCAAGGGGCGGACGGGAGCAGGGAGCGAGTTGGCAGCTCCCAGCGGATCACGGCCCAGCCGCCGACGGCGGCAGCGACCAGGAACACCGGCGACCAGCCGAGGGTGTCGGCGGCGAGCTGCCCCCACGAGAGCGTGACCAGGCCGGCGGCCACCAGCCAGCCGGTCCGGCCCGCGGTGGGGGCGAGCAGGACGAGGGGAAGCAGCAACACCCCACCGTCGTAGTACATGGTGTGAGGGGCCGCCAGCACGATCGCCGCCACCGCCACCCCGTAGCGCACCCCGGGCACGGCCTGCGGGTGCCGCAACCAGAAGAGGGCGGCGAGGGCGGCAGTGACGAGGGCGAAGCCCCATCCCAGCACCGCTCCGAGCCCACTCCCTGCCCCCGTCACCCATTCGAAGAACCCCTGCCACGAGATCAGGTTGGCGCTGTTGACGTGGGCGTCGATCTCGAGGAAGGCGTTGGCCTGCCGCCACCACTCCCCCACCCAGTCGAAGCCCTGCAGGGCGGCGCCGGCCAAGTAGAGCAGACCTGCTCCTCCCAACCCGCCGGCCACCATGCGCCAGCGGCGCCCCACCACCAGCAGGGCCAGCAAGGGGGCCCCGAACTGAGGCTTGGAGAGCAGCAGGGCCGCCGCCAGGCCGGCCCAGACGTCGTGCCCTTCCTCGTCGAGGCGGGCCACCACCGCCACCAGCAGCATGGTGAGAGCGGTGTTCTGGCCCCCGGGGACGGCTCGCAACAGCGGGTAGAACAGCAGCGCCGCCGCCAATGCCGCGGCCGTGCCGATCCGGAACGGCAGGTAGCGGCGCCACAGCACCACGGCGCCCCACAGGGCGGCGACCATGAGCCCGGTGTGAACCAGGTACGACCAGCGGTAGGCGAGCCCGGCGAGCAGCCCGTAGCCGGCGGCCACGAACGGCGGGTAGGCGAAGTAGAGGTAACCGCCGGCACCGTCCACCAGCGTGCCCTGCGCCTGTTGCTGGCGGGCCGCCTCGTAGAGATGGCTCCAGTCGCCGTCCGCCGCGATCCGGCCCGCCCCGTAGAAGGCCGGGTAGTCGCCGCCGAGACGGCCGCTGAGGGCGGCGCCGTTGTCGGCCGTCACCGCCAGCAGCACCACCACCGCCGCCAGCACCGCCAGGATCACAGCCGGATAGACCCGCATCCGCCAGGCGAACGAACCGGGAGGCACCGCTCGAGAGCCCACTCTGCCGCCAGTCTCGCCGTGCACGATCGATCCTCCGCTGCGTCCCAGAGAGTATCGACCCCACCGGCCACCGCTTGACCGGGTGGTGGCGACGATCGCCGGACCGTCACCGCTCCCTCCGGTGCACCGGCGCCCGGATCAGCGGGCCGCCTCCCGTACCTCCCGCAACTCCCGCTTCAGCTCCTCGACCTCGTCGCGGAGGCGGGCGGCGTACTCGAAGCGCAGCTCGGCGGCCGCCTCGTGCATCTCCTCCTCGAGGCTCTGGACGAGCCGGGTGAGGTCGGCGCGGTCGAGGTCGAGCGGTTCCCGCGACCGCGTCTCCCGCGCCCGGCGGGAGGCGGCCGGGGCGTCCGACGTCTGCACCAGCTCCAGGATGTCGGAGACCTTCTTCCGGATCGTCTGGGGATCGATGCCACGTTCCTCGTTGAAGCGGACCTGGGCCAGCCGGCGCCGATTGGTCTCGCTGATGGCGTGCCGCATCGACTCGGTGACGGCGTCGGCGTACATGATCACCTGGCCCTCCACGTTGCGAGCCGCCCGGCCGATGGTCTGGATCAGCGAGGTCCCGGAGCGGAGGAAGCCCTCCTTGTCGGCGTCGAGGATCGCCACCAGGGTCACTTCGGGGAGGTCGAGCCCCTCCCGCAACAGGTTGACGCCCACCAGCACGTCGTACTCTCCGAGGCGGAGGTCGCGCAGGATCTGGACCCGCTCCAGGGTGTCGATGTCGGAGTGGAGGTAGCGGGCCCGGACCCCCATCTCGAGCAGGTAGTCGGTGAGGTCCTCGGCCATCTTCTTGGTCAGGGTGGTGACCAGGACCCGTTGATCCTGTTCGGCGCGGCGGCGGATCTCCTCCGAGAGGTCGTCGATCTGGCCCTTGGTGGGCCGCACCACCACCTCGGGGTCGACCAGCCCGGTGGGCCGGATGATCTGCTCGACGATCGCGGCGGATTCCCGCAGCTCCCACGGACCGGGAGTGGCCGAGAGGAGCACGCATTGCCTGGTCTTGCCGTACCACTCCTCGAAGGTGAGGGGCCGGTTGTCCATTGCGGAGGGGAGCCGGAACCCGTGCTCGACGAGCACGTCCTTCCGGCTGCGGTCCCCGGCGAACTGCCCGTGGATCTGCGGAATGGTGACGTGGCTCTCGTCGATGACCGTCAGGTAGTCGTCGGGGAAGTAGTCGAGCAGGGTGTAGGGCGGATCGCCCGGTTCCCGCCCGTCGAGGTGGCGGCTGTAGTTCTCGATCCCGGCACAGCTCCCCACCTCGCGCATCATCTCCATGTCGTAGGAGGTACGCATCCGCAGTCGCTGCGCCTCCAGCAGTTTCCCCTGGCTCTCGAGCTCGCCGAGACGCTCCTGCAGCTCCTGTTCTATCCCCACCACCGCCGTCAGCAACCGGTCCCGGCCGGTGACGTAATGAGTCGCCGGGTACACCCACATCTCGCTCAACTCGGCCAGCACCTCCCCGGTGAGCGGGTTCATCTGCAGGATGCGCTCCACTTCGTCGCCGAAGTACTCCACCCGGAACACCGTCTCCTCGTAGGAGGGAAACACTTCGAGGGTGTCGCCGCGGAGCCGGAACCGGCCCCGCACCAGGTTGACCTCGTTGCGCTCGTACTGGATGTCGACGAGGCGCTTGACGGCATGCCCCAGCGGGTACTCGACCCCCCGCACCAGGCGCAGCAGCTGGCCTTCGTACTGTTCGGGGGACCCCAGACCGTAGATCGCCGAGACGGAGGCGACGATGATGACGTCCTCCCTGGTGAGCAGCGCCGCCGTCGCCGAGTGGCGGAGCCGATCGATCTCGTCGTTCATCGTCGACTCTTTCTCGATGTACGTGTCGGTCTGCGGCAGGTACGCCTCCGGCTGGTAGTAGTCGTAGTAACTGACGAAGTACTCCACCCGATTCTCGGGGAAGAGCTGGCGGAACTCGTTGGCGAGCTGCGCCGCCAACGCCTTGTTGGGGGCCAGGACCAGGGTCGGCTTCTGCACCTGCTCGATCAACCAGGCGATCGTCGCCGATTTCCCCGACCCGGTGATCCCGAGCAGTGTCTGGAAGCGGTGGCCGCGGCCGATGCCTTCGGCGAGGCGCGCGATCGCCTCCGGTTGGTCGCCGGCCGGCTGATAGTCCGAAACGACACGAAATGGGTGCACCGCAGCAGGGTACTGCTTCCCTAGGACACGCTCGGACGCGCCGGCCCCGCCCCCAACAGCCGCCACAGGTCCTCGACCCGGTCTCGCAACCCCGTGAGATCCCCGTCGTTGACGAGCACGTAGTCGGCCCCGGCGAGCCATTCCTCCCGGGTGGGTTGTGCCTCCATGCGGAGGTGGACGTCCTCGGCCGCCCACCCGGCTTCCCGAGCCCGCCGGGCCCGCATCTCCGGATCGGCGTCGACCACGACCCGCGTCCAGCCGGGGCCGAGCAGATCGCGGTGCAGCGGCAGCTCCACGACCACGTCCCGCTCCCCCGCCGCCGCCACCAGCTCGCCGATCCGGGCCCCGATCGCGGGATGGGTGATTCGCTCCAACTCCTCCAGCTCGGTCGGGTCGGCGAAGACCGTCGCCGCCAGCCGGGACCGGTCGATCCGTCCCTCTGCCGCCACCTCGGGCCAGCGGCGCCGCACCGCCTCGAAGGCGGCGCCCTCCGGTTCGAGGACCGCGTGGCCGACGGCGTCGGCCTCGATCACCACCGCGCCCAGATCGCCCATCATCCGGCTCACCGTGCTCTTGCCGCTGCCGATGCCTCCCGACACGACGACACGCCGGATCCTCGGGTTTCCCATGGCCACGACTGTACCCTGGTGGCCGATGGTGCCCACCCGCGCAACCTGGGAATTGCGGCTCGACTGGACCCTCACCGCGGTCCACTGGTCGGGGCTCACCCTGGCCGTCATCTTCTCGGCCGCCGGCGAGGGCATGACCCGGGAAGTGGCCGCCGCCAGCGTCGTCGCCGGCGGCTACGTGGTGGCGATGCAGGTCATCCCCCGCTCGATTCGCGACGCCGAGCTGATCGGGGAACTGCTGGCGGTGATCGGCGTCATCGCCTCGCTGGTGGCGGTGGCGCTCACCGGCGGCATCGACTCCCCCTTCGTCCTCTTCTTGGCGGTGCCCAGCTTCTTCGCCGCCGCCTTCCTCGGGTTCCGCATCGGGCTGGAGACCGCGGTCCTCTCGGCGAGCGGACTGGCGGTGGTGGTAGCGACGCTCGACCAGGCAGTCCTGCAAGGCCAGGTCGCCCAGGCGATGTTCCTCTACGTCCTCATCGCCATCACCCTGTCCCAGGCCCGCCGCATCCTCATCGAGGAGCGGGCCCGCAGCGATGCCCTGGTGCAAGCCTCCGAACTCACCGCCCTGCGGATGGAACGGCTCGAAGCGGCCCACCACCTGCTCACCAGCCTCTCCGAACTCGCCAACGTCGATGAGCTCAATCCGGTCACGGTGGGCGGCGCAGCCCTCCGTGACCTCGCCCGGATCGTGCCGTTCCGGGCCGGCAACGTGGTGCTCACCGGCGACGGCGGGGACCCGGTCGTCGTCGCCCGGCGCGGCGAGGCGATCCTTGACGAGGAACCATCGGTGTTCCCGATGCGGGTCCGGGATCGCAGCCTCGGCAGGCTCGAGCTCTGGCCCAGCCCCGACGACGACCTGCAGCATCATGCCCCCCTCATCGACGAGGCGTTGCGCCCCGTCTCCCTCGCCTTCGACAACATCTTGCTGCTCCAGGGAATCGCCCACCGGGCGGTGCATCAGGAGCGGATCCGGCTGGCGCGGGAGCTGCACGACGAGATAGGGCCGGCCCTCGCTTCGCTCGGCCTCCGCATGGACATGACGATCCACACCGCCACCGACGATCCCGACCTGATCCGCTACCTCGAGGGCATGCGGCGCTCCATCACCACCCTGGTCGAGGAGGTGCGTCACACCGTCTCCGATCTCCGCCACGACGACGTTCCCTCGGTGGTGGAACAGGCGCATCGCATCGCCGCCGACATCGGCCCCGATGCCCCTGCCATCATCATCGACATCAACGAGCGCCGCCCGCCCCGCCCGGTGGTGACCGTGGAGCTGACCTCGATCCTCACCGAGGCCGTCCGCAACGCGGTCGACCACGCGGACGCCACCATGATCCGCATCGAGGGGTTCACCGATCGGGATCACGGCCGGCTCGTCGTCAGCGACGACGGCAAGGGCTTCGATCCTTCGCTCCAGCCGAAGGGCCACTTCGGTCTCGTCGGGATGAGGGAGCGGGCGGCCGAGATCGGGGCCGAGCTGACCATCGAGGCCGCGCCCGGACAAGGATGCCGTGTCACCATCGAATGGGAGGGAAACGAGTAGTGCAGATCACCATCGTCATCGCCGACGATCACACCCTCCTGTTGGAGGGTCTCGCCCAGGCTCTCGACAGCCTGCCCGACCTCCACGTCATCGGAACGGCCGCCGACGGCGAGGAGCTGATCGAAACCTTGGATCGGGTCACCCCGGACGTCATCCTCGTCGACATCGAGATGCCTCGCCTCAGCGGTATCGCCGCCCTCCGCAAGCTGGAGGGGGCTCCGCCGGCCATCGTGGTGACGATGCACACCGACGAGGACCAGCGTCACAAGGCCGAGGCGGCCGGGGCCGCCGGGTTCCTCTCGAAGTCGGCGCCGCTCCCCGATCTGGCCGCCGCGATCCGGGCCGTCGCCGCCGGTGAGACCCTGCTCGATCCGGCGGCGCTGGAGACGGTCCTGGATCAGTACCGCCAGCCCGTCCTCGACGAGGGAGCGGCCGCCCTCACCGCTCGGGAACGCGAGGTCCTCAAGCTGCTCGCCTCCGGGGTGAGCAGCTCCCAGGACCTATCGGATCGTCTCTTCATCTCCCAGAAGACGGTGAAGAACCACCTCGCCTCGATCTACGAGAAGCTGGCCATCACCGACCGGGCCCAGGCGGCGGTAGAGGCGATCCGGCTCGGGCTCCATCGCGACTGACATCCCAGGCGATTCCAAATGGGTCGGTCGCCCTATGGCTGCGCGTGTCACCGACCCGTACAGTGGGCAACGGATCACCCTGCCAAGGAGGACAGAAACATGCTTCGTCTGTGGACGGCCGTCGAGAGCCGCATCAGGGCGGAAGAGGGCGCCAGCCTCGTCGAGTACGCGCTGCTCGTCGCCCTGATCGCGGTTGTGGCCATCATCGCGATCACGGTCCTGGGTCAGAAAGTGTCGTCGAACTTCAACAACATCCAGCAGAACCTCTAGACAGAGATTCTCACACGAACAAGATCGTTTGGGGGACACCACCCGGTGTCCCCCAAATCGCGTCATGACACCACGGCCCGCCCCAGCCAACCCTGGTTTCCCGGAGCTGATCAGTCCCTCACAAGCACGACGAAGCTCTCGTCCCGGAAGCGCTCACCCCACCCGCTCTGTTGCAGGATCGTGACCAGGGGCAGGTCGGGGCTCACCAGCACCTGGTCGATGCCAAGGCTCGCCAGGGTCGCTTCGGCGTCGATGCCCGCCCACAGGTCCACAAATCGCCGGAACCCGGTCTCGCCGTAGAGCTCTGCCCGGTCGTCGATGAACACCAGTCGTTCCGGCCATTCGGCGTAGATGAGGTATCCGCCGACCGCGGCATCGTGGAAGAGCGGGCCGGGATCCACGGCACCGAGCGCCCCCCCAACCGGAAAGCGCTCCTCACTCAAGCCCTGGGGGCGGACGAGGCCGATCACGGCGAAGACGACCAGCACGCCCACCACCGCGAGGTTCAAGACCGTCGACTCCCCGCCTCGATCCCGAACCGACTGCCGCAACGGCAGGGCCGTCGCCGCCCAGGGAGCGAGCACCAGGAGCGCCGGAAACACGTTGCGTTCCGCCAGCAGCCCGAACCCCAGGAACGGCACGATCACGATGAGATCACGTGGCGCCACCTTCCCCATGGTCGCCGCCACCAGGATCCCGACGAGGGCGAGCACGAGTGGCACCAGGAACGGATTGGAGAAGTCCGGCGGCGCCCACTCCTGGATGAGGTCGAGGGCACCCCGGCTCTGGAAGAACCGGAGCAGCGTCTCCCACACCCCCAGCCCGTGGGCGGTCAAGGAGGCCGCCACCATCGAGAACAGCGCGGCCGTCAGCTCGCGGCGGGAGCGCCGGCGGACGGCGTCGAGCACGAGCAGGCCGATCCCGATCACAAACGAGCCGTGGACGGCGGCCCAACACCAGATCAGCAACGGCACGACCCAGAGCGGCGGATCCCGGCGAGCGACGACGGCGACCAGCGCGGCGAGCAGCAGGTAGCTGAACAGCACCGGCCGCGGGTTCAGGAACGGCGCCGCCTGCCAGGCGACGATCAACACGGTCAGGCCTGTGGAAACGGCGACCTGGGTTCGGGAGTAGACCGCAACGGCAACGAAGACCAACGTGGCGGCGGCGGCCAGGAACGTCACGAGGGGGACCCAGCCGATTCCTCCTGTCAGCCTCTCCAGCCACCCGTATCCGAGCTCCACCAGCCACGACTGGGTCCGCCACGGAGCACCCGCCATGGTGAAGGAGAAGGGATCGTGGCGCAGTACCTCGCCAGCGTCGATCTGCACGGTCCCGGCTCGGACGTGCCACAGGAACGAGTTGTCGTCGAGGGGGAGGCTGGCGGCCCACGCCAGGCCCGCGAAAGCCGGCAGTAGCCACAGGTGTCGTACCGAGAGCCGCCGAACCCAGGGAATGTGCGCGCTCACCGGGGCAACCGGAGGTCGATCAGAGGTTCAGGGTGTCGGCGATCTGTATCACCGCCGGGCCTAGCAGCACCACGAAGAGCGACGGGAAGATGCAGAGCACCAGCGGGAACACCATCTTCACCGGAGCGGCGAAAGCCCGCTCCTGAGCGCGTTGGCGGCGCCGCACCCGCATCTCGTCCGCCTGGACACGGAGCATGCGGGAGATCGACACCCCGAAAGCGTCCGCCTGGTTCATCGCCATGATGAACGAGTTGAGGTCCTCGACATCGGTGCGGTTGGCGAGCGCCTTCATCGCCTGGTGGCGGCTCACCCCGACCCGGGTCTCCTGCAGCATGCGGGAGAACTCGTCACTCAGCTCCCCGGGCACGTTCTGCACCACCCGCCCAAGGGCACCCTCGAAGCCGAGCCCGGCCTCGACGCTGATTACGAGCAGATCGATGACGTCGGGCAGGTCACGCTCCATGGCCGCACGTCGCTCCTCGATGCGGCGCGTGACGACGGCGTCGGGACCGAGGACGCCGACGACCAGCATGAGGCCGAAGACGAGGAGCCGACCGGTGCCGGTGACGAAGCCCTGGGCCACCAGGGCCAGTACCACACCGGCCACCCCGGCGAGGACCCGCACCGCCGCCCACGAATTGGCGTCCACCCGCGGGTACCAGCCGGCCACCACCAGGCGGTGGTTGGCGCGTTCCGCCCACCCCTGCGGGGTGAACCGCATGAACAGCTTCCCGAACTTCTCGATGGCCGGGGCCACCGCCCGCTCCGCGAAGCCGTGCTCCAGTACCTCTGCCCGGCTCTGCAACCCGATGAGCCGGCGCGAGGCGGTGGCCCGGGCCCGGATCAGCCCGTTGCCGGCGTACAGCACGGCGGCGGCAACGGTCACTCCGACGGCCACGGCGGCAAAGGTCACATCGCTCATCAGACGTCCACCTTCACGATACGTGTCAGCCAGTAGATGCCGACGAGGACCCAGGCGATGGAGCCGATCAGGACGACGAGCCCCACCGTCGACTCCAGCATGGGCTGGATGTACTCGCGGCGGGTCGCGAACAAGAACCCGAAGATGCCGAACGGGAGGCCGCCGAGCACGAGCGCCGAGATCCGGCCCTCGGCGGTGAGGGCGTGCATCTCACGGCGGAGGCGGTTGCGCTGTAGCATCGTCTCGGCCGCCGTCTGCAGCACCTCCGCCAGGTTGCCGCCCACCTCGCGCTGAATGCTGATGGCCAGCACCGCCCAGTCGAAGTCCACGGACTGCATGCGGTCGGCGACATCCTTCAGAGCGTCCACCGGTGACCGCCCCAGGCGGGTTTCGGACATGGCGCGCCCGAACTCGCGGGCCGTGGGCTGCGGGGCCTCCCCGCCGACGGCCTCGACGGCCTGCAGCAGCGAATAGCCGGCCCGTAGCGAGGTGGAAATCAGGTTCAGGGTATCCGGGAGCTGGTTCTCGAACTTCCTCCGCTCACGGCTGGCGGTCGTCTGCACCAGCACGGCGCCGAGTGCCATTGCCAGCGCGGCGCCGACGAGGGCTCCGAGCAGGCTCTGCGTCCAGATCCCGGCGAGCACCCCAATCACGATGGCGAGACCGATCATGGCGGCGATCGCTTCGCCGGCCCGCAACGGGATGTTGGCCTGCGCCAGCGCGGTCTCGAGAACGTCGAGCAGGCCTCTCCGCCGTGCCACGTCCTCCGCCCCGGCAACGAAGCGCCGTAGGAACGGCGCCCGCGACAGCCGGCTGCCGGTCTCGGCCTGGCCGCCGTAGCGCCCCAGGCGCCCGCTCAAATCGCGCTCCACGGCCGCGTTGGGGCCGAAGAGCACGAGGATCAGGAGAAACAGGGCGACGCCGCCCCCCAGCGCCCCGAGCATGATGAGTGTCTCGAGGCTGAATCCGAGAGCCGCGCCAAGGACAAACCCAGCATCGACCATGATCACCGTCCCGCGAAGGGTTCGGGCTCGAACAGCTCCGCCGGCAGGTTGATGCCGTACTGCTCCAGGTGCTCGCTGAACGAGGGCCGGATCCCCGTGGCCTTGAGGCGACCCCGGTACATCCCGGCATCGTCGATCCCCATCCCGAAATCGAACGAGAAGATGTCCTGCGTCGTGATCACGTCGCCTTCCATGCCAACCACCTCGGTGATTTGCGTGACCCGGCGGGTACCGTCCCGCAGGCGGTGGAGGTGGACGATCAGATCGACCGCCGACGCCACCTGCTCCCGGATCGCCCGGATCGGCAGATCCATCCCCGCCATCAGCACCATGGTCTCGATACGGGCAAGCGTGTCACGCGGGGCGTTGGAGTGGATCGTCGTCAGCGACCCGTCGTGGCCGGTGTTCATGGCCTGCAGCATGTCGAGAGCTTCGCCACCACGAGCCTCACCAACCACGATGCGGTCGGGACGCATACGCAGCGAGTTCCGCACCAGATCGCGAATCGTGACCTGGCCCTTGCCCTCGAGGTTGGGCGGGCGGGACTCGAGGCCGAGAACGTGCAGCTGGTTGAGCCGCAACTCGGCGGCATCCTCGATGGTGACGATCCGGTCGCTGTCAGGAATGAAACTCGACACCACGTTGAGCAGGGTCGTCTTCCCGGAGCCGGTCGAACCGCTGATGATGATGTTGAGCCGGCCGTGGACGCAGCGCCGCAGGAACCCGGAGACCTTCTCGGTGAGGGTGCCGAGACCGACGAGGTCGTCGGCGGTGAACGGGTCGACGGCGAACTTCCGGATGGTGAGGAAGGGCCCACCGAGGGCGAGAGGATGCACCACGGCGTTGACACGGGAGCCGTCGGGGAGGCGGGCGTCCACCATCGGCGTCGACTCGTCGATGCGCCGACCGACCTGGCCGACGATCTTCTCGATGATGCGCTCGAGATGGGTGGCGTCCACGAATCGGGTCTCGGTGAGGGCGAGCCGCCCGGCACGCTCCACCCACACCTGGTGAGGCCCGTTGACCATCACCTCGGTCACGTCCGGGTCGCTCAGGAAGGGATCGATCGGCCCGTACCCAAGAACGTCGTCGGCGATCTCCTGGAGGAGCTGGAGCCGGTCGGCCCGGGACAGGGGAACCGATTCCTCCTGGTCGAGAGCCCACTCGAGCATCTCCATGACGCGGAGCTTCAGCTCGGCGTCGCTCATCTGGCGGTCGTACAGGGTGGGTCCCAGGCCTTCGACGACCTTGTAGTGCAGCTTGCGGCGGAGATCCTGGCGCATCTCCTCGCGGTGACCGTCCAGGGTCACCTCGGCGGCCTTGGCGGCCTTGACCCGATCGGCGAGACTCATCGTGCTTCCCCTTCATGCGAGGCCGGGCAGCTGGTCACCTGAACCATCGGCGTCCCCTGGCGTCGTCTTCAGTGGGTTCTGACATCTCATCGTCGACCACCAGTTGGGCGACGCCCCGCAGGTCGCGGGCGACCCGGGAGCGCGGGTAGAGCGAGACGACCGGCTCGCCCTCGTTGACGGCACGCGGCACCAGCTTGTCCGACGAGATCGCCGCCTTGATGTCCAAGCCGAGCGAGCGTTCCAGCTCGTCGACATCGAGACGTGCCTTGGAGTTCACGCGGTTGAGGACCAGCTTGATCTTCTCGAACGGGAACTTGATGAGTCGAAGGGTGTCGAGCGCCAACTTGGCGTTCTTCACGCTCGGCAGATCCATGTCGACCACCAGCAGGACGGTATCGGAGCGCTCGAGGATCGAGAGCACCGGCTCGTCGAGGAACGGAGCGGTGTCGATGACGATGTAGTCGAACATGCGCTTCAGCATCCCGATGGTCTTGACCACGACCTGGGTCGACACCTCGTCAGCGAGCGAAGGCTCCAGCGGAGCCGAGAGCACCCGGATCCCGCTCGTGTGCCGGGCGAGCAGGCTCTCGAGCAGCTGCTCGTCGAGCTTGTCGATGTCGCGGGCGACATCGACGATGGTATGCCTCGGGTCGATCTGAAGGCAGATGCAGACGTCACCGAACTGCAGGTCGGCGTCCAGGATGACCACGCGCTCGGGATCGCCCCAGGCGGCGAGCGTCAACGCCACGTTGGTCGTGGTCATCGTCTTCCCGGCGCCACCCTTCGGCGACATGATGGTGACCACCTTGCCGATCTTGGCGCGCCGCTTGGAATCCTTGTCCTCCCGCTTGTGGATCAGCTCCACCAGCCCGAGGGCGTCCTCGATCTTCTTGGCCGTGAGCGGCGCCTCGACGACGTCCTTGATCCCGGCCCGCAGGGCAGCCCGCAGCACGTCGGTGTTGACCGCCTCCGTCACCAGCACCAGCGGCAGCTCCGGCTGCACGTCGAAGAGCAGTGTCGACTCGGCCACCCCCGCCTCGTGGGCGAAGGTGGGGCCGACGAGGGCGATGTCGATGCCCTCCTCGACGAGCCGGCGCTGGGCGTCGGAGATGTTCCGAGCCGTGTAGACCTTGTTCCCCTCGAAGAGGGCGCGCGCCTCCTCGACGAAGCCTTCGTCGGCGTCGACAAGAAGGATCGAGTACGTGCTATCCGTTGCTGTCGCCAAGGACGACTCCCGCCTGTTCGAACTGCTCCTTGATCCGGTCGATCAAGGTGAAGATGTCGTCCACCAGGATGCCACGTGCTTCGAACTCTTCGTACGGCACCTCGGACGGGAGCAGCGAGAGCGAAATCGACGTGTACTGGCGAGCGTATTCGATCTTCTCCGCCTGCTCGGGGGTCACCTCGAGCACGATCACCTGGCTGCCCTGTGGCTCGAGACCGGTCCCGAGCGGGCTGGGACGGGTGTCGGCGCCGACGGCCAGGACTTCGACGTCCTGGAGGATCGTCTGCGTGAATTTGATCTGCGCCGGGAAGGCCTCGGCCAATCGCGTGATCGGGTCCTGGGTCGTGTCGGCCGGGTTTCCGTCTTCCGCGGTGGGGGTGGGCTCGGCGGCGGTGACTGCCTCGATCAGCAGCCCGCGCAGATCGGGATCCTTGAGGAGGGCGATCGACGACCCGAGGTCGATGTCGGCCGAGGCGAGCAGGTTGACGCGGTCACCGGGGCGGATGAAGCCTCCCGCGGCCGATACATCCTCGGGACGGATCGAGATGGCGACCTTGCGCTCGGCGATCGACTCCGAGAGCCGGATCGAGTTCAGCTCGGCCGGCGTCACGAACATCTCGGAGGTGATCACCTGACCGGCGCTGATGGGACCGGCCGCCACCGAACCGTCGAGCAGGGCGTCGAGATCACGCGGATTCGGGTCACAGATGGCGGGATCGACGTCGTTGTTGTCCCGCTCGACGGGACCGGCGCAGAGAATGGTGGAACCGTCGAAGACCACCGCCTCGGCGAGCTCGTGCGACTCGACGATGGAGTCCCGCGCCGTCGCGCCCTCGGTCCCGGTCTCGATGAACTGGCTGGCGCGCCACACCCGGACCTCCTGGATGTTGGCGCGCACGTCGCTTTCCACGGTGCTGAGGTAGCGCCACACCGCGAACGCGGAGACGGCGGCGAGACCCAGTGCGATAACGAGCACGAGAGTTCGTTTGCCCATGTCAGTTGGCCCTTCCGGTCACAGATACACGCGCCGCACGACTCAGAGGCGAACGTCCCCCAGAGACTTCGGCAAGCCTCGCATACCGGGACCCGAAGTCAAGGACTCGGGACTCAGCTGCGGCCGATGCCCTTTTCTTTGAGTTCCTGGAGAATGGCCTCCAGGGAGGCGTCGGCGCTGAATGCAGGTTCACTGGAAGCTTCTTCTTCACGCTGGAATTCCCTGCGCTTCGGCCGGCCCTGGGTTTGCCTCTCGCTCCACGTCGAGCGTTCCTCCCACTCGGGAAGTGCCTGCTTGATTGACAGGCTCACCCGACGTCTGTCGGCATCGATCTCGGTCACCTTAACCCGGACTTGCTGACCGATCGAGAGCTCCAGCTCCGGGCTCTCGACGTGGTGGAGAGCGATCTCCGAGACGTGGACCAGACCCTCGACGCCTTCGCCGACGGAAACGAACGCTCCGAAGGGAACCGTCTTGGTGACGACGCCGTCGATGATGGCGCCGTCGTCGACGCCGCGAGCGAACTCCTCCCACGGGTCTTCCCGGGTCTGCCGGATCGAAAGCGAGATGCGTTCCCGGTCGCGATCGACCTCAAGCACCTTCACCTTCACCTTGTCGCCGACGCTCACAACCTCGCCGGGATGGCTCACGTGCTGCCAGGAGAGCTCGGAGACGTGGACGAGACCGTCCATGCCGCCGAGGTCGACGAAGGCGCCGAAGTTGACGACCGACGAGATGGTGCCCTCCCGCACGTCACCCGGCTGCAGCTCGCCCAGAAACGCCTGGCGCTGCTCGGCCTGGGCCTCCTCGAGGTAGGCACGCCGCGACAGCACGACGTTGTTGCGGTTCTTGTCCAGCTCGATCACCTTCGCCTCGATGACCTCACCCACGAAGGGATGGAGGTCACGGACCCGACGCAGATCGACCAGCGACGCCGGCAGGAAACCGCGAAGACCGATATCGACGATGAGCCCACCCTTGACGACTTCGATGACGGGGCCTTGCACGGTGCCGGATTCCTTCATGACGCGCTCGATGCGTCCCCAGGCCCGCTCGTACTGGGCCCGTTTCTTGGAGAGCACGAGGCGACCCGACTCGTCCTCCTTCTGGAGCACGAGCGCTTCGATCTCCTCGCCGATGCTCACCACGTCCTCCGGGCTGGCGGCGTTGCGGATCGACAACTCGTTGGAGGGAATGACTCCCTCCGATTTATACCCGATGTCCACCAACACCTCGTCGGGGTCGACCCGCACGACGGTGCCGGCGACGATGTCGCCTTCCTTGAACTCGAACACGGTGCGCTCCACCGCGGCGGCGAAGTCGTCGGCGCTGAGGTCGTCGGCGACGTCGCCGATGTCTTTCGGCGCCGTGATCGCCGGCATTTCCCCCACGTTGGCGGCGGAATCGTTGTCCGGTTCGGCGGGGATGGCGGCGGACTCCTCCGTCACTTCGGACGCTGCCTCTGCGGGCTCGGACGCGGTCTCCGCCACCTCGGAAGCAGGCTCCGCCACCTCGGACGCGGTTTCCGCCACCTCGGACGCGGTCTCTGGGGCCTCTGCCACCTCGGAAGCAACCTCTGCCACCTCGGAAGCAGGCTCCGCGACCTCGGCTGTGATCTCACCCTCTGGGGCGGCCACAACGTCGGCCTCGGCGGCGGACGTCGGGTCCGCGGGAGCTACGTCACCGGGAACGTGCTCCTTCTCTTTCTCGTCGGCCATGCGGGAACATCATCTCCTTGGGTACATGATTGGCCCCCGAGCGCGCTCGACCGGTCGAAGGCGACGACAGCGTAACAGGTTTCGCGCCGGCGCAGGAGGTCGCAACGGGCCTCGAGAGGGCCGTCGGGGAGATCGTGTTCAGGACCCGACCGGGTGTCCCGATATCCTCAGACCGGATCCACCCGAGAGGAGCCTCCGACGATGGCGAGCCCGAGGGCGGCCGCCGGGCGGCGCACCCAACCCACCGACGACCAGGTTCGCGGCTTCCTCCTCGCCGCCACCCTCCTCCTCGCCGCCATCGAGTTCCCGGTCGTGGTCATGGACTACCCCGGTCCCGCCCCCGGATTCAGCCGGCTCGTCACCGTCGACTACTTCGACATTCCCCTCGTGGTCCTGGTCGGCATCGCCCTGCCACACCTGTGGCGCCGGATGCGCACCGTGCGCCCCCGGCTGGGGGTGGCGACGGCGATGGGACTTCTCGCCACCACCGCGCTCACCCTCGGATTCGGGCCATCGTGGCGGGGCGTGGCGCTGCTGCTCCGCCTCGTCGGAACCGTGGTGGTCGCCACCATGGTGGCGTCGTTGGATCGTGATGCCCTGTGGCGCTGGGTCGGGGCGCCGATCCTGGTCGGGGCGGCCCTCACCGGCAGCGCCGCCCTCGCCCAGTCGCTCTCCGGAGGAGCCACGTGGATCCCCGGCTCTCCGAGCTACTACGAGCAGGTCGGGAACACGGTGCGAGCCCCCGGCCTGTCGTCCCATCCCTACATGCTCGCCACCTACGGGCTGGTGGCGATCTCGATCGGCATGCTCACCATCCGGCAGGCACGCTCCCGCTGGTGGTGGCTCGTGCTGGCGCTGGCGGCGATGCCGGCCAGTCTCAGTTTCTCCCGCGCCACCGTGATGGGACTGGCGGTGGCAGGTCCCGCCTGGCTACTGGCGGCTCGCCGCCACCGCGACCTGCGCCGCCCGCTGGTGGCGATCGTGCTCGGCCTGGCCGTACCGGCCGCGCTGTTCCTCCCCGCCTGGCTGGAACGAGTCGACGACACGGCCACCACCGACCTCAACGCGGCAACCACCTTGCGGATCGAACTGATCGAACGATCGATCCAGGTCATGGAGGATCACCCGGTGGTGGGGGTCGGTCCCTGGGGCTACGTGATCGACCACGGCACCGATCCCGATTTCCGCCTCCCCGTCCACAACATCCCGCTGCTCATCGGCGCCGAAGAGGGCATCGCGGTCGGCGTGGCGGCGGTCGTGATCCTGATCCTGCTCGGCATCGCAGCCTTCCGCGCCGGGCCCCTCGCCGTCGCCCTCTTCGGCTCGGTCCTTGGGTTCACGCTCTTCGACGTGACCCTGTACTGGTACCCGGCCGGACTCGTCGTCCTCGGGGTGTGGCTCGGCGCACTCGACCGCGCCCGAGACCCGGGCGGCCCGGCGGCTCGCTCCTCTCACCGGGCCCCGGTGACGCGATGACCGTCACTGGCCTCCGGCGCCACGGGCATCTCGTGTTTCTCGCCTGCGCAACGACGCTTGTCGTGCTGTGGAACGTCGGCCCGATCGGCTCGGGTGACGTCTGGTGGCATCTGCGGTCGGGGGATCTCATCCTCGACCGCGGCCTTCCCACGGTCGATCCGTTCTCGTGGACCGCGGCCGGCGCCGACTGGCAGCTCAACGCCTGGCTCGGCGACGTCCTGTTCGCGTTGACGCGACGCCTGGGGGGCCTGGCCGCACTCACCGTCTTCACGATCGTGGCCACGGCGGCCGCCGCCACCGGCACCTACCTCCTCGCCCGCCGCTGGGGTGCCCGCCCCTGGCCGGCCGCCACCGTCACCTCGATCTCCATGGCGTTGATGAGTCCCTTTATCCTGCTGCGCCCGCTGCTCGCCGGCCTCGCCCTCTTCCCCTTCGTGGTGTTGCTCGCCGACGCCGCCCTCGCCGGCTCCGGCCGCGCCCTGTTCGGCGTGGGAGTGCTGGTGGCGCTGTGGGCCAACCTCCACGCCTCGTTCTCGGTGGGTGTCGGAGTGGTCGGCCTGATGGCGCTGGGAATCGCCGTGGCGCGCCGGACGGTGAAGATCCCGCTGATCGTGGTGGTGACCGCCGCCGTCGCCGGCCTCTTCACGCCCTACGGCGTCGGCGGCTACCTGCACGCCCTGTCCGTGCGATCGGCTTCGGCGACCATCGAGGAGTGGCAGCCGCTCGATCTGAGCGATGCCCGCGGTGTGCTGGTGGCGTGCTTCGCGGTGGCGATGGCCCTCGCCGTCGCCTGGTCGCCGCCGCGCCGGTCCGGGGAGTCCGACCGACCCTCTTCCGGGCTCTGGAGCCGCCCCTTCTGGGGCGTGATCCCGCTACTCGCCGCTCTCGTCGTGCTGTCGTTCACCACCATCCGGTCGGCGGCGTTCCTGCTCGTGGTGGGCACCGCGCCGCTCGCGGTGGCAGTGGGCGGGCTCCGGATCCCCCGGTTGCAGAACTGGTTCGTCCCCCGGCGGGGCGCCGTGCTGCTCGGCCTGTCCGTCGCCTGGATCGTGGTCATGGCGCCCCTGGTTCCTTCCCTGGGCCGGGTCGGGACGATCGACGTCGAGGTTCCGGTGGCGGCGACCGACGCCGTCCCGGCCGGATGCCTCCTCCTCAACGAGTACGAGTACGGCGGGTTGGTCATCGACCGTCGCTGGCCCGATGTGCTCGTCTCACAGGACGGGCGCAACGACCTCTACGGGTCGGAGCTCCTGGAACGGGAGGAGTCGATCCTGGGCGGGACGTCCCCGGCCGCCGTCGACGGCTTCGGCGCCGGCTGCGCGCTGCTGCGAGCCGACCGGCCGCTGGTGTCGGCCCTCGAGGCGGACGACGGGTGGAATCGTGTCGCCACCGACCGGGGAGCCGTGCTGTTCGTGCGGTCCGGCTGAGACGGCGTCAGGACTTGCAGTCCGCCAGGGTGCGACCGGTGGCGGTGTCGACCCGGAGCGGCACTCGCAGCACGACGATGCCCTCCATGACCTGCCGGGTGAGGTCGGTGACGGCCTCCAGCTCGCCCTCGGGCACTTCGAGCACCAACTCGTCGTGGATCTGGAGCAGCAGCTCCGCCTCCAAGCCGTCCCGGCCCAGCTCTCGGTCGAGGTCGATCATCGCCTTCTTGATGATGTCGGCCGCCGAGCCCTGGATCGGGGCGTTGAGCGCCATGCGTTCCCCGGCCTGCCGATCGCGGTAGTTGCCGCTCACCAGCTCCGGGAGGTAGCGGCGCCGGCCCAGCAGCGTCGTGGTGAAGCCGTCGACCCGAGCCTGGTCGACGATGCCGCGCATGAAGGCCTGCACCTCCGGGAACTGCTCGAAGTAGGCGTCGATCTGTTGCTGGGCCTCGTCCCGGGAGATGTCGAGGCGTTGCGCCAGCCCGAAGGCCTCCATGCCGTAGAGCAGGCCGAAGTTGACCATCTTGGCCCGCCTCCGCTGCTCGGGGGTGACCTCCTCGAGGGCGACTCCTGCCACCCGTGCCGCGGTGGCGGCGTGGATGTCGAGGTCGCGGGCGAAGGCGTCCACCAGCCCGGGATCGCCGGAGAGGTGGGCCAGGATCCGGAGCTCGATCTGGCTGTAGTCGGCCACCAGGAACCGCTCCCCCTCGGCGGCGACGAACGCCCGCCGGATCGCCCGGCCCTCCTCGGACCGCACCGGGATGTTCTGCAGGTTGGGCTCCTCTTGGGAGAGGCGACCGGTGGCGGCCGTCATCTGATTGAAGCGCCCCCGTACCCTGCCGTCGGGTCCGATCAGCGGCACCAGGGCGTCGACGTAGGTGGAGCGCAGCTTCTCCAGCTCCCGGTACTGCAGCAGATCGGTGACGAGGGGATGATCGAGCTTGGCGAGCACCGTGGCGTCGGTGGAGGGGACCCCCTTGGGGGTCTTCTTGAGGACGGGGAGCCCGAGCCGGTCGTAGAGCACCTCACGGAGCTGCAGGGTCGAGTTGATGTTGAACACCCCGCCGGCCGCCTCGTGGATAGCGCCTTCCAGGGTCCCGAGGCGGCGGCGCAGGTCGTCGCCGAGCGTTTCGAGGAAGGGGTGGTCGACCGCGACCCCGGCGGCTTCCATCCGGGCCAGGATCGGCACCAGCGGCAGTTCGATCTCCCGGTAGAGGGGGAGGCTGCCGCGGGCTTCGAGCTGCGCCTGCAGCGGCCCCACCAGCCGCCCCACCGCCACCGCCCGCCGGGCGGCCGCCTCCAGGTCGGGCCCTCCGGCCCCTTCGAGATCGAAACTTCCCTGTCGCTCCCCGCCGTCGCGGTCAGCGGACGGGGCGACGATGATCCCCAGCTCCCGGTACACGAGCTCGTCGAGGTCGGGGGTGCGCTGCGCCGGGTTGATCACGTAGCTGGCGAGGGCGGTGTCGAAGGCGACGTCGGGAAGGGGCAGCTCACGTTCCAGCAGAACCCGGAGCAGTGGCTTGACGTCGTGCCCCACCACGCCCCGCTCCCCGACCCTCTCCAGGAGATCCAGGTGCCCCTCCGGCAGGAAGACACCATCGTCCCCGTCGGCCATCATCACCCCCACCAGATCGCCGCCTTCCCACACCGGCTCCAGCGCCAGCGGCTCCGAGCCAGCGGGAAGCCCGGCGTCCCCGGTGACGGTCCGCACCTCCACGTCGGGGGTGGTGGCCTCCAGCTCCGCCTGACCACCCACCTCCACCAGCCGGTCCCACAGGGTACGGAAGGCGAGCCCGTCGAAGACCCGCCGCACCGCGTCACGGTCCCATTCCCGCAGCGCCAGGGCGTTGATCGACACCGGAGCCCCGGCGGAGTCTGAGACCGGGAGGTCACGCACCAAGGCGATGAGGTCGCGGTTCAGGAAGACCTGGTCGCGGTGCTTCTCGAGGTTCTCACGCAGCTTGGGCGTCTGCTCGTCGAGGTGCTGGTAGACGCCGTCGAGCGACCCGTACCCGGCGATCAGCTTGGCGGCGGTCTTCTCACCGACGCCCGGCACCCCGGGGAGGTTGTCGGAGGTGTCACCGCGCAGGGCCGCGTAGTCGCGGTACTGGTCGGGACCGATGCCGTAGCGATCTCGGATCCACGACTCGGTGGCGGCGACCGTGTCGGAGATGCCGCGGCGGGTATAGAGGACCGCGATGTCATCGTCGACGAGCTGGAAGGCATCCCGGTCCCCGGTCACCACCAGCACCCGCCACCCCTCTGCTGCCGCCCGGGTCGCCAGCGTGGCGATCACGTCGTCGGCCTCGTACCCGGGCTGGCTGAGCTGGGGGATCTCGAGTGCCTCGAGCACCTCGTTGATGAGAGGGAGCTGGCCGGCGAACAGATCGGGCGGGGCGTCCCGCTGCGCCTTGTAGTCGGGATAGCGTTCCTTACGGAACGTCGGGCCTCTCAGGTCCCAGGCGACGGCGAGGGCGTCGGGGTGCTCGTCGTCGAGCAGCTTGATGAGCATCGAGGTGAACCCGAAGACGGCGTTGGTCACCTGGCCCGAGCTGGTGGCGAGGTCGGCCGGCAGGGCGTAGAAGGCCCGGTAGGCGAGGCTGTGACCGTCGAGCAGGGCGAGGGTGGGCATCGCCCCGAGGGTAGCCAGCGCGCGCACATTCCACGGTTTGCGCTCGTGGCGAGAGGAACCGGGCGTCAGCTGACGAGGCGCACCGGGTTGCCGTCGATGTGCACGGCCCAGGTGGTGGTGTCCTGCGTGCTCGACGGGTAGCTGTAGCGAACTTTCCACCAGCAGTCGCTGCTGCAGGTGTAGCCGGTGAGGTCGATCGAGATCGTCAGCTTGTTATCGTTGAAGCGCCCGTCACTCGTGTAGATCCGGCAGGGGCTGTAGTGGCCGCTGTATCCGGCGGCGTCGCCGTCGGCCGTCATGTCGCAGGCCGGGACGTTGCCGTGGGGATCGACGATCGAGATGTTGTGGTTGCCGGAGGCGTCGCCGGGGTCAAAGAGGCTGATGATGAGCGTCTTGCCGCTATGGATCTCCTGCACCTCGGCGAGGTAGAACTCGGTGATCCCGGCGTTGACGTTGGCATAGATCGACATGTCGCCCAGGCCGTAGAGGCGGGGCTGCTCCCCGGAGGCCGAGGCACGCATCGAGAACCGGTTCAACCCCCGCTCGTTCCCACTCGGCGCCAGCACTCGAATCTGCAGCGGGTAGATGCCGGGACCGTAGTCGGGAGAGTTGCAGAAGGTCTCCCACGGGATGGTCATGAGCGTCGTCCCGGGCGGATGGGGAGCACGAGGCGCATATTGGGTCTGGCAGATGATCGGGTTATCGGAGAGATCGAGCGGGGTCGGGTCCGGCCCGTACAGCGTGAACTCCGTGGTCGATCCCGGATCGCCGCCCGGCTGCCAGTTGTCGCCGTTGAGGATGTTGTCGCCGCCGCCCCGGACGAAGGCCGGATCGTACAGCTCGATCGTCGGCCCGGAGGTGGCGCCGGGCGGAACCTCGACTCCGTAGATGTAGCCGGTGTTGCGAGCGTCCGGATTCTGGGCGCAGCCTGGACCGTCCTGCCATTCGAGACAATGCGACGAGTAGAGGTCCCCCATTCCCTTGCCCGTGTAGTAGCCGTGGATGTTGGCCCAGAAGTTCGGCATGTAGCCGGCCTGTGGATCGTTGCCGAATCGGCGCTCCGGACTCCCCAGCGGGAGCGGCAGCACGTACTCGGCCACGGCCTCGCGGGAGAGACTGACGCTGTCGATCCCGAAGACTCGCATGAAGAACGTGGGGACGTTGTTGTCGACCGTCACCTGGAGCTGGTGGTCGCTTCCCGGCACCTTGGCCGGGGTGACGACAGCGTTGACGCCGTCGACGTATTCGTTGGCGGTGGCGGCGGCGATCGCCACCGACGAGGCGGTGGGGAACTCGTCGGGCATGTACACCACCCCGGCGAGGGCGGCGGCGTCGGCCGCCTGCTGGGTACGGATGCTGTTGAGGTAGAGCCAGCCGAGATCGACCGCCATGGCGGCGGCACCCATCATCACGACCATCAACAACGCCATGAGGATCATGGTGACACCGCTCTCGGTGTCACCACCGAACCGCTTCCGGATCCGGTCGAAGATGCGTCGGTTCACGGGAGTGACCCTCCTCAGGAGCTCGTTCCGTAGACGTCGGGCTCCATACGCATCCGGGCATCGTCCGCCCAGTGGGCCGGCGAGCTCATGAACGGGAGCACGTTGGTCACCCACTCGTGGGTGAACTGGATCTCAACGCCGATCACGTCGGGTTGCGGGACGAGGGTCGTGACCCGGGCGCTGGGAGGCCAGTTACCCGGATTCCCGTAAACGGGCGAGTTGTCCGGGTCGGGACACGGATCCCACTTGCACAGCGTCGCCGGGTTGTAGGTGTAGTGGTTCTGCGACGTCGACATCGACCCGTTGGGATTCGCCTTGTAGATGATCACCTTGTCGATCGACGACGGATCGACCGCTCCCACCAATCCCGCTTCGACGGCCTGCAGGATGGCGAAGTCGGCGCCGTCGTCGGTGCCCATCACGCTGCCGATGCGGGCGGCGCCCGCCACGGCGTGGCTGTAGGAGAGCCGGCTCTTGAAGGCGAGTCCGAACTCGAGCGCTCCGAAGACGAGCATCACGATGAGGGGCACGACGATGGCAAACTCGACCATGGCGGCGCCGCGCTCGGACCGCTCCCGGTGGCGACGCGTGGACTTGTTGCTACTCACAGTGGTCACATACTACCCCTGAGTGGTCGAAGGTGCCAGCGGATTCTACCGGTGATTCGGACTGTTTACGCGCGACCTGAAGGACTAGTACGGCGCTGCCTCAGAATGCGTCAGGCACCCAGCCTGCCGAGCAGGCGATCACGCCTGTGCTCCAGCTCGCGGCGCTTGCTCTCCAGCTCCGCGATGTGGGCCTCGAAGCGCGCCACGTCCCCGGCGGTCTCCCGGGCATCGGCCCGATCGAGGGGATGGTCCGACACCACGGCGTCGCGGGTGGCGTCGTCGTTGAGATGGATGTGGAACTCCAGCTCCTGGCGGGTGAGCACTTCGTCGCGGCGCAGCGCCTCGATCCGGTCGTTGATCCGGAACAGGCGGCGTTCGATGCGGCGCATGCAGGTGAGTCTACGGCCGGGCTCGGCGCGGTGGTGGCCCCGACCCTATGATGCCCGCCCCGCCGGGATGGCGAAATTGGTAGACGCGACGGACTCAAAATCCGTTGGGCGAGAGCCCGTGGGGGTTCGAGTCCCCCTCCCGGTACCAGCGGTCGGGCCCGCTGCGTCAGGTCCGGTTGCGGCGCATCGCCGCCGCCAGCTCCTCGACCGCCGCGCCCAGCGACTCCCCCGCCGCCGTGGCGTCGGCGGCGTCCAGTACCCGGCGTACCAGCGCCGACCCCACGATCACCCCGTCGGCGATGGCGGCGGCGGCGTGGGCCTGCGCCGGGGTCGAGATGCCCACCCCGAGCACCAGCGGCACGTCGGTCGCCTCGCGTACCCGCGATGCCAGCGCCGCGGCTCGCCCACTCGACGCGGTGCGCTCCCCGGTGACCCCCATGTCGGCGACGCCGTACACGAACACCGGATCGGCCGCCGCCACCTGTGCCAGGCGCTCGGGCGGCGTCGTCGGCGCCACGAACAGCGCCAGGCCGAGCCGGTGGCCGGCGAAGGCGGCCCGGAAGACGTCTGCCTCGTCGACCGGCATGTCGGCGACGATGACACCGGAACCGCCGGCCTCCTCCACCCGGCGGGCGAACTCCTCGATCCCGACCCGGAACACCGGATTGGCGTAGGTCATGACCACCACTGGCTTGCCGGTGCGCGCCGTCACCTCCGCCACCACCTCCAGGCCGGGCCCGAGCCCGGATCCGGTCGCCAGCGCCCGCAGCCCGGCTTCGTGGATGGTGGGGCCGTCCATCAGAGGATCCGAGTAGGGAATGCCGACCTCGAAGCCGTCGGCGCCGGCGGCGGCCATCGCCTCGAACAGCGCCGGGGAGTCGGCCACCGTCGGGAGCCCGGCCGTCATGTAGGGCAGCAGGGCGGCCCGTCGCTCGGCGGCGGCGGCCGCGAACATGCCCCGGAGCCGGGTGACGCCGTCAGCCATCACGCCGCTCCAACTGTTCGATGTCCTTGTCGCCCCGGCCGGAGAGGTTCACCACCACGTTGCGGCCGGCGAGATGCTCCGCCTCCCGCACCACCCAGGCGAGGGCGTGGGCCGACTCGAGGGCCGGGATGATGCCCTCGGTCTCGGTGAGCAGGTGCAGCGCCGCCACCGCCTCGTCGTCGGTGACGGCCTCGTACCGCACCAGCCCGGCATCCTTGAGGTAGGCGTGCTCGGGCCCGACCCCGGGATAGTCGAGGCCGGCCGAGAGCGAATGGGCCTCGAGGATCTGCCCGGCGTCGTCCTGGAGTAGGTAGGTCATGGCCCCGTGAATCACCCCGGGGCTTCCCGCCCCCAGTGAGGCCCCGTGTCGCCCGGTGGCGAGCCCGAAACCGGCCGCCTCCACCCCCACCAGCTCCACCCCCGACCCGGCGTAGGGGTAGAACACCCCGATGGAGTTCGACCCGCCGCCGACACAGGCCACGATGACGTCGGGCTCGGGACGCTCCGGGGACGACCCGTCCATCTGCTGCTGCAGCTCCTCGCCGATGACTTTCTGGAACTCCCGCACGATCCAGGGGAAGGGGTGGGGGCCCACCACCGACCCGATGATGTAGTGGGTCGTCTCCACCGTGGCGACCCAGTCCCGCAGCGCCGCCGAGACCGCGTCCTTGAGGGTTCCCGCCCCGATCGCCACCGGCACGACCTCGGTGCCGAGCAGCCGCATCCGGTGCACGTTGGGGGCCTGTCGCTCGATGTCCTTGGTCCCCATGTACACCACCCCTTCCAGCCCGAAGAGGGCGCAGGCGGTGGCGGTGGCCACCCCGTGCTGGCCCGCTCCGGTCTCGGCGATGATGCGGCGCTTTCCCATGCGCCGCGCCAGCAGCCCCTGGCCGATGGTGTTGTTGATCTTGTGGGCGCCGGTGTGGGCGAGATCCTCCCGCTTGAGGAAGAGGTGGAGGCCGAGCCGCTCGGAGAGGCGCCGGGCCCGGTACACCGGGGTGGGGCGGCCGACGTAGGTGGCGAGCAGCTCGTTCAGCTCCGCCACGAAGGCGGGATCGACCCGCGCCTCTTCGAAGGCGGCCTCCAGCTCGAGCAGCGCCGGCATCAGCGTCTCGGGAGCGAACCGCCCTCCGTACGCTCCGAACCTCCCCTGCGCGTCGGGACGCTCCAGTCTCACGCCCGTTTCGCCTCCCTGACGAAGGCCGTCACCCTACCGTGATCCTTGATGCCCGGAGCAGCCTCCAGCCCGCTCGAGGCGTCCACCCCCCAAGGCCGCAGCGTGGTGACAGCCTCGGCCACGTTGTCCGGCCCGAGGCCACCGGCGAGCACCCAGGGCCCTTCGATGCCGGTGGCGAGGGCCCAGTCGAAACGGCGGCCGGTGCCGCCCAGGGCGGCGCCGGCGGTGGCGTCCAGCAGCGGCACCCCCTCCCCGGGTGCGGGCAGCTCCAGGGCGGCGGCGACCAGCACCGGGCGCAACACGAAGATCCCGGCGGCGACCGCGGCGGCGGCGACCGCGGTGGCGTGGGCGCCGTAGGGCTGGATCGCGTCGGCCCCGATCTCATCCAGCAGCGCCGCCAGCTCGGCGGGCGCCAGGTCGACGGTGAGCAGGACCCGCCGCACCCCCTCGGCGGCGGCGGCGAGCGCCCCGGCCCGTTCCCGCGAGACGAAGCGGGGCGACGACGGGATCAGCACGATGCCGACGGCGTCGGCGCCGGCTGCCACCGCGGCGGCGACGTCCTCGGTCCTGGTCAGCCCGCACACCTTGACCCAGGTCACGGCGCCACCTGCCGGAGCGAGGCCACGAACCGGGCCGGATCACCGGAGCGCACCGCCGCCTCCCCCACCAGGACGGCGTCGTAGCCGGCGGCCGCCATGCGGGCCGCGCCCGCCGCCGACCCCACCCCGCTCTCGGCCACCTTCACGGCTCCGGGCCGGATGGCGGCGGCGAGCCCCTCGGCGGTAGCGAGATCGGTCACGAAAGTCCGCAGGTCCCGGTTGTTGACCCCGATGATGGAGGCGCCGGCCCGGTTCGCCACCGCCAGCTCGGCGGCGTCGTGGATCTCGACGAGGGCTTCGATCCCAGCCGCGGCGCTTGCCGCCAGCAACTCCTGCAGCCGGTCCGGGCCGAGGGTGGCCACGATCAGCAGCAGAGCGTCGGCCCCGGCGGCGGCCGCCTCGTCGACCTGGAGCGGATCGAGGATGAAGTCCTTCCGCAGCACCGGGAGCGGCACCGCGGCCCGCACCGCCCGCAGGTCGTCGAGCGACCCGCCGAAGAAGTCGGGCTCGGTGAGCACCGAGATGGCGGCGGCGCCGCCCTCCAGGTAGGCGCGGGCCTGGGCAACCGGGTCGAGCCCGGGAGCGATCGGCCCGACCGAGGGTGAGCGCCGCTTGATCTCGGCGATGACCTGGAGCCCGGGGGCGGCGAGGGCGGCGCCCAGGTTGCGCGCCGCATCGGGCCGCTCCGTTGCGATCGCCGCCGGGGAGGCGGCGAGGGCAGCGATACGGCGCCGGGTCGCGGTGAGGATCTCGCCGAGCATGGAAGGGCATCGTAGCCCGGACCGTCACTCGTTCTGGAGGCTCCGGATCAGCACCACCAGGCTGTCGATCTGCTCGGGGGTGAAGCGCCCGAACGACGGCATCGCCCCCGGTCCCACCTCGATCACCCGGGCGATCTGGTCGTCGCGCAGCCCGACGGCGCGGGAGTCGGGCCCGATCGCCGGGGCCAGGCTGCTCCCACCGCCCTCTTCCCCGTGGCAGCGGGCACAGCTGTGATCGAACAGGTCCCGCCCGACGAGGCCTTCGGAAGACGAGCCACAGGAGGCGAGGAGCAGGGCGGCGCAGGCGAGCAGGGCACATCGGCGGGTCATCGGCGCGAGGCTAGCGAGCGGCGACCGGCCGGGGGCACCGGTCAGAGGGACGGATCGAGTGGGAGCTCGCGGACATGCCCCTGCGCCGGCCCGCCCAGGGTCGCCACCTCGACGGTGGTGCCCGCCTCCACCTCGGCCCGCACCATGGCGAGGGCCACCGGGACGCCGAGACGGGACGAGTGGGCAGCCGAGGTCACCTCCCCCACCTCGCGGCCGTCGCAGCGGACGGGCCCGCCCGGCAGCGACGCCCCGGCCCCCATCACCAGACCCATGAGGTGGCGGTTGACGTGGCCGCGGGTGTCGATCCGGGCCACCAGCTCCTGGCCGAGATAGCAGCCCTTGTCGGAGTCGACCGCCGCCTCGACGAGGCCGGTCTCCTGGGGGATGGGCTCCCCGGCGGTCTCGGCCCACCCCGGCTCCCCGGCCTCGATCCGGAACGCCTCGAACGCCTCCACCGCCACCGGCTCGGCGCCGGCGGCGACGAGGGTCTCCGGGGCGACCCCGACGGCGAGGAAGCGGGGCACGCTCACCCGGAGGAAAGGGGTACGGGCCACCAGGCCGCCGCCGGCAAGGGCGGCCCAGCCGGCCGGTTCCGGGATTGCGGCGCCGGTGACGTGCCGCACCACCGCGGCGGCCCCGGGACCACACAGGTCGAGGGTCGGCTGCGCCTCGGGCTCGATGACGGCATCGACCCGGAGCCGGAACCGGGCCAGATCGCCGGCGACGATCTCTCCCCCGCCGGCGTCGACCACGATCCCGACCTCCTCTTCCCCGGCGAGCAGCCACAGCGCCGCCCGGAGCCGGCCCCGCGGGCTCAACAACAGGGCCCGGGCGGCGGTGCCGGGTGACATCGCCTCCACCGACCGGCTCACCAGCCCGTCGAGGAAGCGCACGGTGTCGGGACCGCGCACCCACACCACCTCGCGTCCCGCCGCGACGAGGCCGGTCCCGGTCCGGATCGGCCCGGGGCTCGCCCCGGAATCAGACATCCCACGAGCCTTCGATGGCGGCGAGCACCGCCGCCGCCTTGTTGAGGCATTCCTGATACTCGGAGGCGGGGTCGCTGTCGGCCACGATGCCGGCCCCGGCCTGGACCCAGACCTTGCCGTCGGCCGCCACCAGGGTGCGGAGGGCGATGGCGGTGTCCACGTTGCCGGAGAAGTCGATGTAGCCGACCGCCCCGGCGTAGGGGCCCCGCGCCGTGGGCTCGAGGTCGTCGATGATCTCCATCGCCCGTACCTTGGGAGCGCCGGAGACGGTCCCGTGGGGGAAGGTGGCGCGGAGCACGTCGACCGGACCCACCCCGGGCCGCAGCTTCCCCGACACGTTGGAGACGATGTGCATCACGTGGGAGTAGCGCTCGATCACCATCAGCTCGTCGACCGTGACCGAGCCGTACTCGCAGACCCGGCCCAGGTCGTTGCGAGCCAGGTCGACCAGCATCACGTGCTCGGACCGCTCCTTCGGGTCGGCGAGCAGATCCTGCTCGAGGGCGGCGTCCTCCTCGGGGGTAGCGCCGCGGGGACGGGTCCCGGCGATGGGACGGCTCGTCGCCTTGCCGTTGCGGGCCCGGGACATGACCTCGGGGGAGGAGCCGACGATGGCAATCTCCCCGTGGCGGACGAAGAACATGAAGGGAGACGGGTTCACCAGTCGCAGCGAGCGGTAGATGGCGAACGGGTCCCCGGCGAAGTCGACCTCGAACCGCAACGATGGCACGATCTGGAAGGCGTCGCCGGCCTTGATGTGCTCGATGGCGGTGCCCACCGCCGCCTCGAAGGCCTCCCGGGTCATGTTGGCCCTCGCCTCCGGCCTCCGGGTGAAGGCCGGCCGGGGCCGGATCCGGTACCGCTCCCCCGCTCCCAGCGCCTCCACCGCCTCCTCCAGGTCCGCCACCGCGGCGTCGTAGGCGGTGGCCGGGTCGGCGTCGCCCACGAACACGTTCCGGATGAGCCGCACCGTCTGCCGGAACCGGTCGACGACGGCGAGCATCCCGAAGAAGTGCCACATCATCTCGGGCAGGCCACGGTCGTCGGGGGGACGGTTGGGGAGATGCTCGACGTAGCGCACCACGTCGTAGGCGAGGTACCCGACCGCCCCGGCGAACAGCGGCGGGGGGAGGTCACCCAGGCCGAGGACGGCGGGGGGCGGGGTGCCGTAGCGCCCGATCACCTGCTCGAGCACGGTGAGGACGTCGCCGGCGGGAAGCTCGACGGCGCCCCCCTCGACCCAGCAGCGGCCGTCCCGGGCCAGCAGGGTGAATTCGGGACGCCATCCCACGAACGACCAGCGGGCCCAGCGGTCCCCGCCCTCGACCGACTCCAGCAGGAAGCCGGAATTCCGGCCCACCAGCTTCTCGAACACCGAGACCGCGGTCTCCCGGTCGCCGAGCACCTCCACCGACACCGGCACCACCGGGTACTCGGCCGCCAGTGCCACGAAGCCGGAGCGATCCAGATCGGGTTGCATCGGGCGAGGTTATCGGATCTCAGACCTCGGCAAGACCTTCCAGGCCGAGCTTCACCAGCAGGTTGCTGAACCAGGCGTTGAGATCGGTGATCCGGCCCGTCACCAGGAGCAGCCCGAATCCGGCCAGCAGCAGCCCGGAGACCACGCTGATCGGGGTGAGGAAGCGTTTGATCCAGTTGAAGAACGAGAAGGCCTTGGCGAGCAGCAGGGCCGAGACCAGGAACGGGATGCCGAGGCCCAGCGAGTAGAAGGCGAGCACCACCATGCCCCGGCCCATGGTCGCCTCGCTGGCGCCGAGAGCGATCGCCGCCGTCAGGAACGGCCCGATGCAGGGGGTCCACCCGAAGGCGAAGGCCATGCCCATCACCGGAGGGGCGAACACCCCGAGCCGGCTTGGCCGCACCTCCTTGCGCCGGTCCTTCATGAACGGCACGAGGAGCCGCGGGTTCCAGATCGCGGTGACCGCGATGAAGATCCCCATGACCACGATGACCCATCCGGCGACGGTGGTGAATACGTGGCCGGTGAGCGCGTGTCCGAGCGAGGAGGCGGCCGCCCCGAAGAGCACCACGAAGACCGCCGAGAAGCCGAGCACGAACAGCCCGGTGGCACGCGCCACCCTCCACATCGACACGTCGCCCTCGGCCAGTTCCCGGGTGGAGTACCCGGACATGAGGCTCAGGTAGCCGGGAAGCAGTGGCAGCACGCACGGCGAGAGGAAGGAGGCGGCGCCGGCGAAGATCGCGGCGAGCAGCGTCGGGTTGGCCACGCGGGCGCTCCTGTCGGGTCGTCGGGCGGTTCCTCGGTCAACACCCGCCGGACAGCCTCTGTTCCCCCGCACCATACGCCGGGCCGGCCTCGGGTTCGAATGCCGCTCACCGCCCCACCGGGTAACCTCATGGCCGCCGATGAGGACGGGGCCCACCACGGAAACGGACGGAACTGCGGCGGCGGATCGCTCATGACCAGCCGCGCCAAGAAGCCCTCCTTCACCGTTCGCGATCGCCGGATTCTCACCCTCATGGTGCTGGTCGGGTTCGTCGCCGCCTACGGCGGCAGCCAGATCACGTCCACCCTCCCCTTCGCCCGCAAGAGCCTGGGCATCAGCGAGGGCGGCATGTTCTGGGTGTTCGGGATCACCCGGGCGGCGTCGCTGGCGGGCCTCGCCTTTGCGGTGGTGGCCGATCGTGCCGGGCGCCGCAAGCCCTTCCTGGTGGCCTTCACCATGATCCCCGCCGGCAACCTGCTCACCGTGATGATCCCGGGGGTCGCCGGCTTCGTCGCCACCCAGGCGGTGACCCGGGTGGCGGTCATCGGCGTCGCCGCCCTCTCCGTGGTCTACCTGGCCGAGGAGATCACCCCGGGACGGCGCGCCCTCGGCCTCGGCATCTACGCCCTGGCCGGATCGATGGGTTCGGGCCTCGGGTTGGTGTTGCTGCCCGTCGCCGAGCAGTCGCCCGACGCCTGGCGCATCCTGTTCGGGCTCACCGCGGTCGGGTTCCTGCTGCTGCCGCTGCTGAACCGGTACCTGGCGGAGAGCCGGGCGTTCGTGCCCTTCGGGCGGGACGTGACGTTCCGGCAGGTGCTCAACAGCGGGCTGGCCAAGCACTTCTGGCCCCTCGCAGGCATGGCGTTCTTCATCGCGGTCTTCTCCTCCCCCGCCCTCAACTTCGTGATGGAGCGGCTGGTGAACGACCTGGCGTGGGAGGCGGCCCCGGCCCGTTTCTTGCTCATCGTCTTCAGCGGCCTCGGCGCCCTCGGGCTCATCCTCGGGGGGCGCATGGCCGACGCCATCGGGCGCCGCCACACCACCGTGCTGGCGTTGGCGCTGGGACTGCTGGGCGGGGTCGGCTTCTACACCCTCGACAGCGGCTGGCTCCTGGCACCGGCCATCTTCCTCGCCACCGCCGGGCTCAGCATGCTCACACCGGCTTTTGCCGCCCATCGCTCCGAGCTGTTCCCCACCCGGGTTCGGGCCATGGCGGCCGGCTGGATCACCAATGTTGCCATCGCCGGCTCGATCACCGGCTTCGTGATCGGGGCGCTGGTCGTCGATCGTGCCGGGCTCTCGACAACGATCACCATCCTCGGATCAGGCTTGCTGATCTCGATGTATCTCGTACTCCGGCTCCCAGAGACCCGTGGCATGGACCTCGTACGCGCCGGGGCCGCCCGCAGGCACACCGCGGGACGTGTCCCGAGAGCCGCCGTACCGCCGTCCCAGCCGGCATCCGGCACGGCCCGGCCGGATGCCATTCCGTAGCGCGGCGCTCCCTCACGTTCCGGCTGGAACCCGCCGCGGAGGCTGGGAGGATTCCTGGTAGTACACGGCCTTCCAGCGTCCGTCGATCTCCTGGAAGAGAAACGTCGCTCCCGCCTTGTCGAAGACATCCCGCTCCCCCGTCTTCAGGGTGGCGACGACCTTGTAGACCCAGGCGTACCGCACGAGCCCGCCGGGCAGGGTTTGCACGTCTGCGCCGAGCGTCTCGATCTCGAATGCCGAGCACTGCTCGAAGTACGCGCCGTTGCCCGCGAAGAAGGTGTCGAAGTCGCACAGCGATCCGTCGGCCCCATCATGAGGAAGTCGGACGACCGGGAGTACGGAGCGAATGCCGCCTCGAGGTCGAGCGCCTCGCACCCGGCGATCAGTTCGTCGACGATCTCACGCACCTCGTCTGCTCCCACGTCCCGCTCCTTTCACTTCGTGTCCGTCTTCCCCCGAGAGGCCGACCTCCTACCCACCGAGCTCGGGGGGCGGCGTCTTGTCGGGAAAGGGGCATCGATCCGCCAGCGGGCACTGCCAGCAGCGGGGCCTGCGGGCGTCGCACACGTCGCGGCCGAACTGGATGAATCGCATCGACACCCCTGCCCAGTCCTTGGCGGGGTAGAGCGCCCGCAAGGCGAACTCGATCCGCTCCGGATCGGTCCCGGAGGTGAGCCCGAGCCGCCCGGCAACCCGCTTGACGTGGGTGTCCACCGCGATCGCCGGGATACCCCATGCCTCCGCCAGGACCACGCTCGCCGTCTTGCGGCCCACGCCGCGCAGCGACGTCATCGCCTCCAGGTCGGCCGGCACCTCCCCGTCGAAGCGGTCGACGAGATCGGCTGCCAGGGAGATGATCGACTTCGTCTTCTGCCGGTAGTAGCCGGTCGAGTAGACCACCGCTTCCACCGCCTCGGGGTCGGCCTCGGCGAGGTCATCGGGAGTGGGCCAGCGGCGGAACAGCTCCGGGGTGACCCGGTTGACGTTGTCATCGGTGGTCTGGGCCGAGAGCACGGTGGCCACCAGCAGCTGCCACGGATCGACGTAGTCGAGAGCGGTCCCGATCGACGGGTAGCGCGTCCGGAGGCGGTTGAGGACGACTCGGGCATGGCGGCGCTCCTCCACCGAGGGGCCGGGTGATTCCGCTCCGCGCCGACGTGCCATCACGGCTCGATGCTAGAACGAGCCGCCGACACGATCCCGCCCCCGACCGGGGCGGGTACGATACCGCCGTGGATCTCAAGACCGCCGTCTCCTCCCGAGCCCGGATCGAGGGCGAGTTGATCCTGGTGGACGAGTTCCTCAACCACCGTGTCGAGCCCCCCATCCTGGAATCGGTGGGCCGCGAGCTGGCCGCCCGCTTCGCCACCACCACCCCCGACCTGGTGATCACCGCCGAGGCGTCCGGGATCCCGCCGGCGTTGATGTGCGCCCGCGAGCTCGGCATCCCGATGGTGTACGCCAAGAAGTACCTCGGCACCGGAGACCGCTACTCGTTTGCCCGGGAGGTCGCCTCCCCCACCAAGGGTGTCGAGTACCGGGTCGAGATCGCCCGGCGGGTCCTGACGCCGGGACTCCGGGTCCTCATCGTCGACGACTTCCTGTCACGGGGGCGCACCGCCGAGGCGTTGGGCGAGATGGTGGTCGAGGCCGGGTGCGAGATCATCGGCTTCGGCTTCGCCATCGAGAAGGTCTGGCAGCAAGGAAGGGACCGCCTGGAGCGCCACGGCTGGACGGTCCACTCCCTCGTCGAGATCGAGAGCATCGACGGGTCGGACATCCTGATCCGCTGAGCGCCGTGCACCCGTCCCGCATCGTCATCGTCGCCGGCACCGGGATCGGTGCGGTCTCGCTGCTGCTCCCGTTCCTCACCGCGCCGCTGCTGGGGACGATCAACGGGGCCGGGGCCGCCGCCGGGGCCGCCGTCGTCCTGCTCCTCGTCCCCGCCGCCGTCGCCCTTCTCGGGGATCGGCGGGAGGGGTTCGGGCTGCCCACCGCCCTAATCACCGCGGGGTGTGCCGCCGCCGCCACCATCTTCGCCGCCGCCAAGGTGGTCGATGCCCTCGCCGCGGCTCGCGACGTGCGGGCCGCCGGGGTCGCCGCCCAGGTCGGGCCCGGCCCGTGGACACTGCTCGCCGGCTGCGCCGTCGTGGTCGCCGGCATCATCGCCTCGCTGAGCCGCCGGGTGCGCTGATCATCCACCGGTCTCCGCCGCAGGGGCCCCGGCCGGCGACGCTGCTCCTCGTGTTCCGCCTCGGATCGGGACCCGCCGCACCGTGACCCGCCGCACCGTCGCCCACCTCGCCCTCGCCTTCGCCGCCCTGTTGTTCGGGGCGACGTTCGTCGTCATCAAGGAAGCGGTCGAGATCCTGCCCCCGATGAGCTTCGTGGCATGGCGGTTCCTGCTCGGCGCCGCGGTGCTGCTGACCGTGGCCCGACCCCGGGGCAGCCTCATCTGGAAGCACGGATTGGTGGCGGGGGCGTCGCTGCTGGCCGGCTACGCTCTTCAGACCCGCGGCCTCGCCTCCACCTCGGCCTCGAACTCGGGGCTCATCACCGGGCTCTACGTCGTGTTCACGCCGCTGATCGCGGCCGCCTCGTTCCGGCGCCGCCCCCACCCGCTCACCCTCGCCGGGGCCGTACTCGCCTTCGTCGGCCTCGCCCTCCTCACCGTGGAGCACGGCCTGACCCTGCGCAGCGGTGATCTGCTCACTGTGGGGTGCGCGGTCGCCTTCGCGGTCCACATCGTGATCCTGTCCCGGTTCGCTCCCCGCCACCCCATCGTCGCCTTCACTGCGGTCCAGCTGCTGGTGGTGTCGCTGGGAGCCATGGTCCTGGCCGTGATCGAGGGCTTCACCGTTCCCGGCTTCGACTCCCTCGCCGCTCTGGCCGCCACCGGCCTCGCCGTCAGCGCCGGGGCCTTTCTCATCCAGGTGTGGTCGCAAACGGTGATCGGTCCCAGCCGGACCGCGGTCATCCTGGCGCTGGAGCCAGCGTTCGCGGCGGCCACCGCCGCCGTCGTGCTCGGAGAACGGCTCGCCACCCGGGGCTGGCTCGGAGCCGGCCTCATCCTGCTCGGGATCTACGTCGTGGTCGGGTTCACCCCGGACGATCTCCCCGACGCCGAATCGGTGAGTGCCGCCCACTGAGCGATCGTGTCGAGCAGGAGGAAATCGGGGGCCGGCGTCGGGCTAGGTGCGGATCCCGTGCCGGCGCTCCACGATGCGGAGCACCCGTACGCAGAGAGCGATGAGGGCGAGGATGGCGAAGAGGGCCACCGCCAGGTAGGCGAGCAGCTCGAACCCCGAGAAGTAGGAGTTACGGCAGGTCCCGATGCCGTTGGGGCACAGGCCCCACCCGGTCCCGCCCCTCCGGATGTCGAGCAGGACCCACAACGGCACCATGGCCACCCCGATGGCGGCCGCGATCAGGGCCCCGATGAGGATGCGCAGTGCGATCACGCCGCCGAGAATACTTCCGATCCGATTGCAGCGGACTGACCGCACCGCTACGGTGAATCACAGCCGCGTCATTCACCATGCCCCCCACCCTCCCCAGCCCTGCTTCCGCCTTCCCGCACCACGTCGAGCCCTTCAGCGACGAGGAACGGCAGGTCCTGTCCCGTTTCTTCACGAACCTGGACGGGCCGGTGTTCGCCGTCGTCAACCTCCCCGAGGTGGTCAAAGGAGCCCTCTTCGCCCGCTACAGCCGGTCACACAAGTCGGTACGGAGGCTCTTCCTCGACGAGTTCGCCACCATCCCCGAGTTGGGCGGCGCCAGCACCACCCCCGGGGCGGCCGATCCGCTGGTGAACCTGCGCCGCGCCGAATCCCTCTACGACCGGGTCTTCACCGAATACGGGGACGACTCGGTGGCCCAGCTCGGCGGCGCCCACCTCGCCGTCGAGCAGGCCTCCAACGTCCTCACCAAAATCCTGGAGCGGGGTCGCCTCGCCTCCTACCTCGAGCAGAGCACCCGCTACATCTTCTACGACCGCCCGCTCGGCGACCGTTACCGCTACACGGTGCCGGCCGAGATCGCCGCCTCACCCCACCGCGAGGCCTTCGTGGCGACGATGGAGTCGCTCTTCACCACCTACGCCACCCTGGTGCAGCAATTGGTGCCCTACTACGGCACCCTCTTCCCCCGCCAGGAGGGCGACTCGGAGTTCGTGTGGACCTCCAGCATCCGGGCTCGGGCCTGCGACGACGCCCGCGGCCTGCTCCCGGCGGCCACCACCTCGAACGTCGGGATATTCGCCTCGGGGCAGGCCTACGAGGCGATGCTGCTGCGGATGCGGGCCCACCCGCTGGCCGAGGCCCGCCATTTCGCCGACCTGATGCTGGCCGAGCTCCGCAAGGTGATCCCGTCGTTCATGAGGCGGGTCGACGTCCCGGAGCGGGGCGGGGCCTGGTCCGACTATCTGGCCCGCACCGGCGAGGAGATGCAGCGCCTCGCCGACGGCATCGAGGCGGTGCCGGAGGACCGGCCCGAGGTCACCCTGGTCTCCTGGAACCCGGACGCCGAGACCGAGATCGTCGCCGCCGCCCTCTACCCCCACACCACCCTGCCGGACGACCAGCTGCTGCATCTGGCCCGCGACATGGACGGGGCGCAGCGGGCCGCGGTGCTCCGGGCCTACGTGGGCGAGCGCGCCAACCGCCGCCACAAGCCGGGACGGGGCATGGAGCGCACCGGGTACCGGTTCGACATCCTCTGCGACTACGGCATCTTCCGTGACCTGCAGCGGCACCGCATCCTCTCCATCGACTGGCAGCGGCTCGGCCCCCGTCACGGATTCGTCACCCCCGACGCGGTCGGCGACGTCGGGGCCGCCGCGGCCTGGAGCGAAGCAATGGAACGGGCCGCGGTGCTCCACGAGGTGATCGCGACCGATCTCGGGGACGACGTCGCCCAGTACGCCGTCCCGTTCGCCTACAAGATCCGCTTCTACCTCCAGCTCAACGCCCGGGAGGCGTTCCACCTGCTGGAGTTGCGGACCGGCCGCGGCGGCCATCCCGGCTACCGGCGGGTGTGCCAGGAGATGCACCGGCTCATCCGGGACCAGGCGGGCCACCGGTTGGTGGCCGACGCCATGCAGTACGTCGACTACGAGGACTACGACCTGGCCCGGCTCGAGAGCGAGCGGAGGGCGGAGGCGAGGCGTGCCGCCGCCGGGATCGTCCCACCCGAGGTCTGAGACGGGATGCTACGGGGCCAGCGGCACCCGCAGCACGAGCGAGTCGTCCTCCACCGACCAGGAGGCGTTCCCCACCAGCGAGTAGTCGAGGTGGTCCAGCTCGGCCTGGGCCACGAAGGCGCGGCGGGCCTCGCCCTCCAGCGGGGGAATGCCACGTTCGGCGACTGCAGCCGCCCGGTCCCGGAAACGGGCCAGGAACTTCTCGACGTCCAGCTCGGCCACTCCTACCTCCTCGTGGCGGATTCGGCGCCAGGGTACCGGAGGCGACCGGCGACCGGCGACCGGCAACGGCTCTGATACGCTCCGCCCTGGGTGCTCGACCGCAAGCTGTTGCTGATCTCGGGAAAGGGTGGCGTCGGCTCGTCAGCCGTCACCGCTTCGCTGGCGCTCGCCGCCGCCCGGAGCGGACGCTCCGTCCTGGCAATGGGGATGCTGGACGCGCTCGGCCTCGCCGACCACCTCGGGGTCGACGACCTCGACTACGAGGCCCGCCAGGTCGCCCCGGGGGTGTTCACCCTCGCCGTCGACCGGGCTCGGGCCCTCGACGAGTACCTCCGGGTCCAGCTCCGGCTTCCCCGTCCCACCCCGACCCGGCAGCTGGCACGGGCCCTCAACGTCCTGGTCGACACCGCCCCCGGGGTGCGCGAGATCATCTCGATCGGCAAACCGGTGTACGAGGTGTGGAGCGGCCGCTACGACCTGGTCCTGGTGGACGCCCCACCGCTCGGCCAGCTCTTCTCCTACCTGCGGGCCCCCGCCACGATCGCCGACCTCGTCCCGGCCGGTTCGATCCGGGAACAGGCGGGCCGGATGGAAGAGCTGCTGGCCGATCCCGCCGCCAGCGGCCTGCTGCTGGTAACGACCCCCGAAGAGCTCCCGGTGGTGGAGACCGAGTCCGCTCTCGCTCAGCTCACGCGGGAACCGGTGATCGATCTGGTGGCGGTCGTCGCCAACCGCATCCTCCCCGAGCTGGCCGTCTCCGCCGCCCTGGTGGCGGGGCTCCCGCCCGGGCCGCACCGCCGCGCCGCCGAGCTCCACCAGGCCCTGTGGTCGTCGCAGCGCCGCTGGCTCGATGCCCTGCCCCCCGGCCCCCGCCTCCCCTATCTCTTCGGCTCTCACTCCCCCGAGGAGGTGGCGACCCTGCTCGCCGCCGCGTGGGAGCAGCCATGACACCGCGGAATCCGGCCCATGCGGTGCTCGTCGCCGGCGCCGGCGGGGTCGGCAAGACCACCGTGTCCGCCGCCCTGGCGGTGGCGGCGGCTCGGGCCGGGAGGCGCACCCTGGTGGTGACGGTGGACCCCGCCCTTCGCCTCGCCGACGCGCTGGGCCTCACCGAGCTGGGCAACCAGCCCACCCGGGTTCCCGGCCAGCCGCACCTGTGGGGGGCGATGCTCGACGTCACCGCCTCGTGGGAGGCCATCGTGCGACGTCACGCCGCCGTCGACGTCGCCGACCGCCTCGAAGAGAACCCGTTCTTCCGGGCGATCGCCGACCGGTTCCCGGCCGCCCAGGCCTACGCCGCCGGGGAGCAGATGGCCGAGTTCATCGAGAGCGGCGCCTGGGACCTGCTGGTCGTCGACACCCCGCCGGCCGTCGGCGGCATCGAGTTCTTCCTCGCCCCGCGCCGCATGCGCGACCTGATCGGCAGCCGGCTGTTGCGCTGGTTGACCGGCGCCCACATCCCGGGCCGGCGCACCGTGTACCGGGTCACCGCCCGCCCCGTGCTCCGGCTCGCCGACACCGTGCTGGGAGGCCCGCTGCTCGAAGAGATCGCCGAGTTCCTCCTCGACCTGCGCACCCTCTACGACGGTCTGTCCCATCGCGCCCGCTCCATCGAACGGCATTTCCGGATGGCGACCACGGTGGTGGTCACCACCGCCCAACCCACCCCTCTGCGCGAGACGAGGCGCCTTTTCTCCGAGCTGCCGCCCTTGGCGGGCCGTCCCGACCTGGTCGTGTTCAACCGCACCCTCCCGGACGAATGGAGCGCCCGTTCCCGGCTCCGCTCCCCCGGCTTGGAGGAAGCGGCGCGGGCGGCGCTGCGCCACAACCTGGAGCGGTGGGCGGCCGAGTCGGGGCGGCAGCGTGACGCCCGGCACGACCTGGCGGCCCGGCTCGGGGTACCGATGGCCTCGATCCCGTGGCTGCAGGAGGCGCCGACGTCGCTCGCCGGCCTGGTGGGACTGCTCGAGGCCGCCGCGGGTCTCCACCTCGACCTGCTCGGGGTGACGGGGGACTCGCCTGCCGCGTGAGTTCGGTCGTCAGGAAGAGGTGCCCGCTCGACCGCGGCGCCGTGGTGGGGAGGGCACCCCGACCGGGGTGCGCCACGGTCCCTCCGCCCGGCGGGCCAGCGTGGCGAAGTCGGTCCGCTCCAGGATGGCGATGGTGGCGTCCCGCACCTCTTGCCACGTCTCCTTCAGCGAGCACCCGGGGTCCATCGGACACGACGCCGGGTTGCTGCGGGTGGAGCACTCGATCGGGGCCAGTGGACCCTGAAAGACCCGCACCACCCGTTCCAAGGTGATGTCCCCCGGGGGGTGGTTGAGCCGGTAACCCCCGGCCGGGCCCCGCACCGAACGCACGATCCCGGCGCCGCGCAGCTGGTACATGATCTGCTCGAGGAATGACTGGGGAACCCGGGTCCGGGAGGCGATCTCCTGCAGTTTGAGCGGAGCGTCTCCCGTCTCCAGAGCGAGGGCGAGCACGGCGCGGGTGGCGTAGTCCGTCTTCTTGGTGATCCACATCTCTTACTTGATCTCCTCAGTAAAGATTATCAGAACAATTCGGGATTGCCAACGCCGTACCACCGATGTACGATGCGGGATGATCCAAAGTTGATAAACCTTACCTGGTTTATCAACTTTACTAACCATTTGGGGAACCTGGGGAAACACACCATGCACACGAGGAACACCACGAGATCCCACGGGGGATGGCACCGCGCCACCCCGACCCGGCTCGGTGTCGCCACACTCCTGCTCGCCGTCGCCGCCGGCTGCTCCTCCGGCGCCGCGGCTCCCGGCGGCACGCCGGCCTCCTCCGAGGTGCGCCTCGGCTACTTCGCCAACGTCACCCACGCCCCCGCCATCGTCGGAGTGGCCGACGGGCTCTTCGCCGCCGAGCTCGGCGACGACGTCACCCTGACGACGGCGACCTTCAACTCCGGGACCGAGGCCATCACCGCCCTCTTCTCCGACGCCCTCGACATGTCCTTCCTCGGACCCAACCCGGCGATCAACGGCTATGCCCAGTCGAACGGGGAGGCGATCCGTATCGTCGCCGGCTCCACCTCCGGAGGCGCCGCCCTCGTCGTCGCCCCCGGGATCGATTCGCCCGCCGACCTCGTGGGCAAGAAGCTCGCGACCCCGTCCCTCGGCAACACCCAGGATGTGGCGTTGCGGGCATGGCTGGTGAACCAGGGTCTCACCACAACTCTCGAGGGCGGCGGTGAGGTCTCCGTGGTCCCCCAGCCGAATGCCCAGACGCTCCAGACCTTCCGGTCCGGCGACATCGACGGGGCCTGGGTTCCCGAGCCGTGGGCGACGCGCCTCGTCCTGGAGGGTGGAGGCCATATGCTGGTGGACGAACGAGACCTGTGGCCGAACGGCCAGTTCGTGACGACCCACCTGGTGGTGCGGACCGCCTTCCTGCAGCAGCACCCCGACCAGGTGGAAGCCGTGATCCGGGGCCTGATCGCGGCGGTGGACTCCATCAACGCCGATCTGGCCGCCGCCCAGGCGACGGTCAACGCCGAGATCGAGCAGATCACCGGCAAGGCCCTCTCCCCCGAGACGATCGCCGGCGCCTGGTCGCAGCTCACCTTCACCGTCGACCCGATCGCCTCGTCCCTCGAGACCTCGGCAGCCAACGCCGCCGCGGTCGGCCTGCTCGATCCGGTCGACCTCGATGGCATCTACGACCTCACCATCCTCAACGAGGTGCTCGCCTCGCTGGGCCGTCCCGAGATCACGCCATGAGGGCCCCCGCCGGCGTCGCTCCGACCCGCCGCTCGCCCCAGGCGGGCGCTGCCGTCGCCATCCGGGGCGTCTCGAAAACCTACGGTGACGGGCGCTCCTCGGTCGTCGCCCTCGACGACCTCAACCTCGACGTTGCCGGCGGCGAATTCGTCTGCCTGCTGGGAGCCTCCGGCTGCGGCAAGAGCACCCTCCTCAACCTCATCGCCGGCATCTACCGGATCGACCAGGGTTCCATCGACACCGGCGGCCACCGCATCGGGCTCATGTTCCAGGAACCGGCCCTCTTTCCGTGGCTCACCGTCGAACAGAACGTCGACATGGCGATGCAGTTCCGGGCAGTCCCACGGGCGCAGCGGCGTGCCCGCACCGCAGAGCTGCTCGCCCTGGTGAATCTCGATTCCTTCGGAACCTGGCGCCCTCATCAGCTCTCGGGCGGCATGCAGCAGCGAGTCGCCCTGGCACGGGCCCTCGCTCAGGACGCCGACATCCTGCTGATGGACGAGCCGTTCGGGGCCCTCGACGCCATGACCCGCGACGTACTCCACGACGAGCTGGAACGGATCTGGCAGGCTTCCGATCTCACCGTGCTGTTCGTCACCCACAACGTGCGGGAGGCGGTCCGCCTCGGGGACCGGGTGGTACTGCTCTCGAGCCGGCCGGGCCGGGTCGTCGACGAGTACTCCGTCGGCATCCCCCGCCCGCGCCGGATCGACTCACCATCCGTCGCCGAACTCGCCGCCACCGTCACCGATTCGCTGCGGGAGGAGGTGCGGCGCCATGGTCGCTAGCCGGACGCTCGACACCGACCTCCGAGGGCTCGATGCCCTCGACACTCCGCGGATCGAATCCCGCAACCGTGGCGTCGTCGTGTGGTCGGCGGCATGGCCCAAGCTCCTGGCGATCACCCTGGCGCTGGCAACCTGGCAGGTGATCGTGTGGAGCGGGTGGAAGCCAACCTACATCCTCCCCGGTCCCCAAGAGGTTCTGTCACGGCTCGGATCGGAGTTCACTCATTCGACCTTCTACCGGGCGGTATCGGTGACACTTCAGCGTGCCGTCACCGGGTTCGCCCTGGCGGCCGTGCTCGGCTCCCTGCTCGGCCTCGCCGTGTCGCAGAGCCGAATCCTGCGGCGAGGTATCGGCTCGCTCATCACCGGGTTGCAGACCATGCCGTCGATCACCTGGTTCCCGTTCGCCATCCTGGTCTTCAAGCTCAGCGAGGCCGCCATCCTGTTCGTGATCGTGCTCGGCGCAGGGCCCGCCATCGCCAACGGTCTCATCAGCGGTGTCGACCACATCCCGCCCATCTTGCTGCGCGCCGGGCGGGTGCTCGGCGCCCGGGGACTTGCCTGGTGGCGCCACGTCATCTTCCCCGCCGCCCTCCCCGGCTACGTGGCCGGACTCAAGCAGGGCTGGGCCTTCGCCTGGCGGTCGCTGATGGCCGGTGAGATCCTCGTCATCATCGCCTCCCGGCCCTCCATCGGTGTGCGCCTCAAGTTCGCCTACGAGATGGCAGACGCCGCCGGGCTGATGGCGATGATGCTCGTCGTGCTCTTCATCGGGATCGCGATGGACGGCCTCGTCTTCGGAGCGATGGAGCGCCGTATTTTGCGCAACCGTGGATTGCTGACCGGAAGCCGCTAGCCGCGGCCCGCACCTCAGCGGGCGCCAATCGCACTTTTGGGACGCCCTTCAGAACACCGCACCGGGCCCGAGCAGCTCCCGCAGCTCGGCGTAGAGGGCGGTGCGAGGCTCGACCCGGTGGTCGTCACCGAGGCGCAGCACCGTCTCCCCGCTGTCCGACGTCATGTGGAGATAGACCGATGCCGATCCCGGATGGTTCTCGAGGGCGGCCCGGATCCGGTCCACCATGTTGCGGGAGAGGCGGGACGCCGGAACCCGTACCCGGACCATCGCCTCGGCCCGCAGGTCGGGCTCCCGCAGCGTCTCGGCGATGAGCTTCACCTCGTCGCCGCGGTGGTCGACCCGCCCGCTGATGACCAGGATGGCGTCTTCCCGAACAAGGTGCTGATACTCCTTGGCAGTGCGAGGGAAGCACACCACCTCGGTGCTGCCCTGCAGGTCCTCGAGGGCGAAGAACAGCATCGGCTCGCCGTTGCGGGTGTAGCGGCGGGTGATGCCACCGACGATCCCACCCACCGTGACCTTCTCCTTGTCGGAGCGATCCCACAACCCCACCACCGTCGAGGTGCAGATCGTGGTGAGGGCCCGCTCGATCCCGAACAGCGGATGGTCGGACACGTAGAGGCCGAGCATCTCCTTCTCGAAGGCGAGCTTCACCTTCTTGTCCCACTCGTGCTCGGGCACCGTGATCTCGACCGAGGACAGCGCCGCCTCGCCTTCCCCGAACAGGCTGAACTGGCCCATCTCCTCGGCCCGGCGCCGGGTCACGGTGGCGTCGACCAGATCGAAGTAGCTCTCGAAGAGGCCGCGGCGGGTGTGCCCGAGGGAGTCGAACGCCCCCGCCTTGATGAGGGATTCGATGGTGCGCTTGTTGAGCACCGCCAGGTCGACCCGGTTCACGAAGTCCTGGAAGCTCTCGAACCGGCCGTTCTTGGTGCGCTCTTCGATGATCATCTCCACCACCGGCTCGCCGACGTTGCGGACCGCCGACAGCCCGAAGCGGATGTCGCCGTCGACCGAGGAGAAGTCGAGATCGGAGCGGTTGACGTCGGGTACCAGGACTTGCAGGCCCATCTGGCGGCACTCGTGCAGGTAGAGGGCGGTCCGGTCCTTGTCCCGCTTCACCGCGGTGAGAAGGGCGGCCATGTACTCGGCCGGGTGGTGCGCCTTGAGCCAGGCCGTCTGGTAGGCCACCAGGGCGTAGGCGGCGGAGTGGCTGCGGTTGAATCCGTAGCCGGCGAAGTGCTCGATGAACCCGAACAGCTCCTGGCCCAGCTCCCGGGTGTGGCCGTGGGCGACGCACCCTGCGACGAACTGCTCCTGTTGGGCCTTCATCACGCTCGGGATCTTCTTCCCCATCGCCTTCCGGAGCGTGTCGGCCTCGATCATGGTGTACCCGGCCATCTTGCGGGCCACCTGCATCACCTGCTCCTGGTACACCATGATCCCGAAGGTGTCGCCGAGGATCTCCTCCAGATCGGGGTGGAGGTACTCGATCGGGGCCCGCCCGTTCTTGCGGTCGGCGTACTCGGCGTGCATGCCGGCCCCGAGCGGCCCCGGCCGGTAGAGGGCGTTGAGGGCGATGAGGTGCTCGAACTCCTCCGGCCGCAGGTTGCGCATCAGGGCCCGCATCGGGCCGCCCTCGAACTGGAACACCCCCATCGAGTCGCCGGCGCGCAGCATCTCGAACACCATGTCGTCGTCGAGCGGGATCGTGTCGATGTCGACCCGTTCCCCGGTGGTGTGCTCGATCAACTCCAGAGCCCGCTCGATGGTCGCCAGGTTGCGGAGGCCGAGGAAGTCCATCTTGAGCAGGCCGAGCGCCTCCACCGCGTGCATCTCGTACTGGGTGACGATCTCGGCGCCCTCGCCCTTGCGCTGGATGGGGACGATGTCGGTGAGCGGCTGCTGTGAGATCACCACCGCGGCGGCATGGATCGAATCCTGGCGCCGCAGGCCCTCCAGGCCGCGGGCCGTGTCGACGACCTCCCGCGCCGCCGGGTCGGTGGCGTAGAGCTCGCGCAGGCCGGCGGCGCCGGTGTACCAGTCGCGGGTCGCCTGGTCATCCTCCACTCCGGGCGGCTCCAGGCACTGGGTGAGGGTTGCCTCTTTGCCCAGGATCGACTGCGGCATGAGCTTGGCGACGCGGTCACCCAGGCTGTAGGGATGCCCCATCACCCGGGCGGCGTCGCGCAGTGCCTGACGTCCCTTGATCGTCGAGAAGGTGATGACCTGGGCGACGTGGTCGGCACCGTAGCGATCGGCGCAGTAGCGGATCACGTCGCCCCGGTAGCGTTCGTCGAAATCCATGTCGATGTCGGGCATCTGGCGCCGGCCCGGGTTGAGGAAGCGCTCGAAGATCAGCCCGTACTCGATCGGGTCGAGCTGGGTGATCCCGAGGGTGTACGCCACGATCGACCCGGCGGCGCTCCCCCGGCCCGGCCCGGTGCGGATCCCCTGCTCCCGGGCGTACCGGATGAGGTCCCACACGATGAGGAAGTAGGAGGAGAATCCCATCTCGGTGATGACCCGCAGCTCGTAGGCGATGCGGTCTTGGACCTCGGGGCTGATCTCCCCGTAGCGTTCCCGCGCTCCCGTCATCACGAGCTCCGCGAGGTACGACGTCTCGTCGTGCCCGGCCGGCACCGGGAACTGCGGCAGCAGGATCGTGCCGAATTCGAGCTTCACGTCGGCCCGCTCGGCGACGAGCAGGGTGTTGTCGCATGCCCCCGGGAAACGGTCGGCCGGGAAACGGCTCCGCATCTCAGCGGCGCTCTTCAGGTAGAACTCGTTCGACCCGAACCGGAACCGCTTCTCGTCCGCCTTGTTCGCCCCGGTCTGGATGCAGAGCAGGACGTCGTGGGTGTCGGCCTCGTGGGCGTAGGTGTAATGGCTGTCGTTGGTCGCCAGCAGCGGCGCACCGATGTCGCGGGAGACCTGGAGCAGATCCTCCATGATCTGTTGCTGCCCCGGGATCCCGTGGTCCTGGACCTCGACGAAGAAGTTCTCCTTGCCGAAGATGTCCTGGTACATACCCGCCGCCGCCACCGCCGCGTCGTAGTCCCGGACCTGGCCCTGGTTCCCCTCCTCCTGGGAGGCGTCGGGGGCGAGGAGCTGCGGAACGTGGCCGCCGAGGCAGCCGGTCCCCGCCACCAGGCCGGCGGCGTGTTGTGCCAGCAGCTCGAGGTCCATCCGGGGCTTGTAGTAGAAGCCGTCGAGGTAGGCGGCGCTCGCCAGCTTCATGAGGTTGCGGTAACCGGTCTTGTCGATCGCCAGCAACGTCATGTGGTAGCGAATGTCATCGCGCCGCGGCGGCCGGTCGAAACGGGACCCGGGAGTGTGGTAGGCCTCGATCCCGATGATGGGTTTGATCCCGACCGCGGTCGCCGCCTTGTAGAAGTCGATCGCCCCGTAGAGCACCCCGTGATCGGTGATGGCCAGCGCCGGCTGTCCGTCGGCGGCCGCCGCCGCCACCAGGTCGTCGACACGGGCCGCGCCGTCGAGCATGGAGAACTCGGTGTGGACGTGCAGATGAACGAAACTGTCCGCGGCCAACGACCCTCCGAGCGAAGAACTACATTCATGTAACCACGTCGGGGCCGATGGCGCTACCCGCGAAATCGTGGCGAAAACTCCTCCCGGATGAGGGGCGCCGGAGGCCCGGCTACCATCGGGACTTCGAGACAGTTCGGCAGATCGGTTCGGCGCGGCCGGCGCCGAACCCGCAGAGGGAGGCGACAATGCGAATCGGAATCCTCACCGGTGGCGGCGACGTTCCCGGCCTGAATCCCTGTATCAAGGCAGTGGTCAACCGGGTCGCCGAGGAAGGCCACCAGGTCCTCGGTATCCGGCGCGGCTGGGGTGGCCTCCTCTACGCCAACCCCGATGATCCGGCCACCTTCGGCGACCACTTCGTCGAGCTCACCCCCCAGGTGGTGCGCACCATCGACCGCAGCGGCGGCACCTTCCTCCACACCTCGCGCACCAACCCGAGCCGGGTGCGCCCCGCCGACGTCCCGGACTTCCTGGCAGGGTCCGTCGAGGGTGACGGCATCCAGGACTTCACCGCCCACGCGTTGCGGGTCATCGAGAAGCAGGGCATCGACGTGCTCATCCCGATCGGCGGCGACGACACCCTCTCCTTCGGGTTGCGGATGCACGAAGAGGGCGTCCCGGTCATCGCCATCCCGAAGACGATGGACAACGACGTGCACGGCACCGACTACTGCATCGGCTTCTCGACTGCGGTGACCCGCGGCGTGCAGTTCATCCACAACCTGCGCACCGCCACCGGTTCCCACGAGCGGATCGCGGTCGTCGAGCTGTTCGGGCGCTACAGCGGCGAGACCGCCCTCGTCACCGCCTACCTGGCGGGGGTGAAGCGAACCATCATCTCCGAAGTCCCGTTCGACATCGACCGCCTCGCCCAGCTCCTCATGAAGGACAAGCGGGAGAATCCCTCCAACTACGCCATGGTGACGATCTCCGAGGGCGCCCGGCTGCTGGAGGGAGAGATGGTGCTGAGAGGCGACGAGGACGCCTACGGGCACCGCAAGCTCGGCGGCATCGGGGCATTGACCGGGGAGCTGCTCAAGGAACGCACCGGGGAGGGCATCATCTACCAGCAGATCGCTTACCTGATGCGGTCGGGCAGCCCCGACTCGCTCGACCTCATGGTGGCCACCAACTACGCCGTGATGGCCGCCGACCTGGCGCTGGAGGGCTCGACCGGGCGCATGGTTGCGCTGCGCGGCGGCACCTACACGACCGTTCCGATCGCCGTCACCAAGGAGGGCGTCAAGCGGGTCGACACCGACGAGCTGTACGACATCGACGAGTACCGGGCCAAGGTCCGGCACGTCACCGGCAAGCCGATGTTCCTCTACTGAGCCTCAGGGCACCAGCATCACCGGGCAGGGGGCGTCGTGCGCCACCCGGCTCGCCACCGAGCCCAGCATGATCCGCTCGATCAGGCCGGCCCCGCGCGTCCCCAGGATGAGGAGATCGGCGCCGGCCTCCTCGCAATGCTGGATGAGGGTCCGTCCCGGGTCTCCGACCTCCTCGACGGTCAGGTAGTCGATCCCCGACAGGTCGAGGTCCGAGAGCACCGAATCGAGGATCTCGTGCTGGGCGTCGGCCAGCGACTTGCTGAGGGCGGTCGGGGTGGGGGGCGAACCGACGATGCCCCACCACCCCTCGGGCGGGCGAACCACGGTCATCAGGTGGAGGGCGGCGCCGTTCTGGCGCGCCAGGGCCACCCCGACGCGGGCGGCGTGCCGTGAATGCTCGGAGCCGTCGATGCCGACGACCACGATCTTGGGATTCCACGCCGGGCGTTCCATTGCTGCCTCCGTTCCTCGGTCGCGGGACGCGCCGCATGCAGCCCCAACCTACCGTGCCCGGCGGAGCCAAGGCGCGTTCGGGGCGAGATCGGATGCAGGCTCGATCATCGTCGGTACGCTGGTGTCCTGGTACCGTCCGCGTATCCCAACCTGGAGCCTCACCATGCAAGTCATCGGAATCCTCACCGCCGGGGGTGACTGCCCCGGTCTCAACGCGGTCATACGAGGCGCCACCAGCCGGGCCACCGAAGTCCACGACGCCGAGGTGGTTGGGGTCCTCAACGGGTGGGAAGGCCTCATGGAGGGCCACACGATGCCGCTCGACCGGGACGCGGTGCGCGGCATCCTGACCCGGGGTGGCACCTTGCTCGGCACCTCGCGAATGGATCCCTACGTACACGGCGAGGGTTACGAGAGCTGCCGGCGTACCATCTTGCGGAACGGCATCGAGACCCTCATCGTGGTGGGCGGCGACGGCACCCTCGCCTCGGCGCTAAAACTGGCCGAAGAGGGCCTCCCGGTGGTGGGCGTCCCGAAGACGATCGACAACGACATCTCCGGCACCGACGTCACGTTCGGTTTCGACACCGCGGTCCAGATCGCCTCCGACGCCATCGACCGGCTCGCCAGCACCGCCGAAGCGCACAACCGTGTCATCGTGGTCGAGGTGATGGGGCGGACCAAGGGCTGGATCGCCACCTACGCCGGTATCGCCGGTGGGGCCGATTCGATCCTCATCCCCGAAATCCCCTACGACCTCGAAGACGTGGCCAAGGTGATCCGGACCCGCCACCGCCGCGGCAAGAGCTACTCGATCGTGGTCGTCGCCGAGGGGATCGAGCCGCCGCCCGGGTTCGACCCGGAGGAGAGGAAGGACGCTTTCGGCTTCGCCCGCCTCGGCGGCGTCGGCTATGCCATCGCCAACTCGCTGGAGGAGCTGACCGGGTTCGAGACGCGGGTGTCGGTGCTCGGCCATATCCAGCGCGGCGGCACCCCGACCGCCTTCGACCGGGTGTTGGGGACCCGGCTCGGGGTCGGAGCGGCCGATCTGGCGGTTGCCGGGGAGACCGGGGTCATGGTGGCGGTACGGGGCACCGAGATCGTGCCGGTGCCGATGGAGGAGGCGTGCGCCTCGGTGCGCGGCGTCAGCGACAAGCTGTACGACACCGCCTCCACCTTCTTCGGCTGAGCGGCCACCCTCAGCCCGTCGCCGGGACCTCCCCGCCGACGGGAGGGCCGAGGCGCGTGAGCGAGTCGGCGAGGTCGGCCGGCAACGGCGCCTCCACCTCCACCGTGCGGCCACTGATCGG
>Ga0315554_1000010_pt1 | contig 84360 bp, 80 predicted proteins | sample SalMarSW160370MG_FD_202114 | JGI IMG/M metagenome (GOLD analysis project Ga0315554, IMG submission 202114) | Salt marsh sediment microbial communities from the Plum Island Ecosystem LTER, Massachusetts, United States - Salt Marsh Sediment SW1603-70 ...
AGGGCGGACTCGGCGTCAACCACACGGAAGAAGACCACGGCGTTGACGCGGACAGTAACGTTGTCCTTGGTGATGACCTCCTGCGGCGGCACGTCCATGGTGATGACACGGAGGTCAGCCTTACGCATGTTGTCAACGAAGGGGATGATTAGGAAGAAACCGGGGCCCTTAGTCCCGAGCAGGCGCCCCAGACGCAGAATGACGCCCCGCTCGTACTCGGGGAGAATCTTGACCGTGGCTGGAATAAGAATCAGCAAGAGCACACCTATAACAGCCCATATAATCCAAGCTTCCATATAATTACCTCCTTAACTATTTCTTGACTACAGATAGTACCAGATTATCGACCTTGATGACGACCACCTCCTCCCCGGGCTCGACCTGGCCTTCCTCCGACACAGCCGTCCAGTTCTCACCTTCCAGAAAGACCGTACCCCGAGGAGATAGTGGTGTCTTAACAACAGCGGTCTTACCGACCAGACCTTCGCTGCCGGTAACCGACCGACGAAAAAATGTACCAAACCTGTTAATAATATCTCCAATGTAATACCCCACGACGAGCACCAGCAGTATAAGAGAGATTATGCCGACAATGACCAGCGGGCTCAATTACCTGCCTCCTTTTCCTGCCGGCGAACATATAGCTTCAAACTGTCAACCCGGTCGATAACCACCTTCTCATTAAGTTCGATGCGACCTTCCTCGGACACTGCCGTCCAGCGCTCTCCTTTATACAGGATCATGCCTTCCGGTGCCAGGGCCGCCTTCACCACGGCAGTCTTACCAATCAGCTCTTCCCAGCCGGTAGTAGGCTGACGACGGTGTGAAGCGACTACCCGGGTAATTACAAAGGCGATTACCGCCGCAATAATAAAAGCAATGGTACCGACAAGCCACGGATTTACCTGGAACAGAGGACCACCCTTGAACAGAATCAGCGAGCCGAGCACGAGCGCGGTGATACCTCCGGCAGTAAACAGGCCAAAGGTCGCGGTGAATACCTCGGCGATGAACAGACCAAACGCCCCTACCACCAGTATAATTCCGGCAATGTTCACCGGCAGATTACCCAGCGAGTAGAATGCCAGTACCAGGCAGATACCACCGGCTACTCCAGGGAAAACGAGGCCGGGATTGGATATTTCAACAAACAGCCCCAGGGTCGCCAGGCTCAGCAGCACATAGGCAATGTTGGGGTCGGTAATAGCGAAAAGAAAGTCCTCCATCCAGCTCATGTCGATACGCTGGATGCTAACATCTTCAGTCTCGAGGGTGACCACCGCCCCGCCAAGCAGAGTCACTTGCCAGCCGTTAAGGTCAGAGAGGAGGGCATTAAGGTCCGGGGAAACGATGTCAATAACGTTAAGCTCCAGTGCTTCCCGTTCGGTAGCGGAGACGGCCTCCCTGACCGCCTGCTCCGCCCACTCCATGTTACGCCCGTGAGCTTCAGCGATGCTCCTGATGTAGGCGGCAGCATCGTTAACTACCTTCTCCTGCATCGTCTCTGACATCTCGACCTCTCCCTCGGAACTGATGGAAACCGGGCTGGCCGCCCCGATGTTAGTATTAGGTGCCATGGCAGCAATATGAGCCGCCATCGTGATGAACACCCCTGCTGAAGCTGCCCGGGCCCCGGCCGGTGAGACATAGACCACCACCGGAACACGAGACTCAACGATTGCCTGCACGATGTCCCGCATGGCGGTATCGAGGCCACCGGGCGTGTCCATCTGGATGACACAGGCGGTGGCATTCATGTCTTCCGCCTCTTCAATACCGCGCGCGATGTAGTCGGCCAGGACAGGATTAATCACCCCATCGACGGTGAGGACAACAATTGTCGGCGAGGCCGCCCGAACACCAAGAGCCGTAAACGCTGTGATGAGTAATCCGAGCAGCAAAAGTATGCGTAACGCCCTAAACATCACCCCAACCTACCAAACCTACCCTGATGATAACACGGCCATACTGGCGTTTCAACACGAGGCGTTGAGTGGTGAGCTAAAGTAGTGTAGAATTGAATGATTACTAACCATAAACCTGCGCCACGAAGGAAACGACATGCGAGTCCAGAGATGCAAGGGGACCAGAGACCTTTCACCCAATGAGATGACCAGGTTCCGTCTCATCGAGGGGGTCTTCAGAGACTGCTGCCTCAAGGGGGGCTACCAGGAAATCAGGACGCCCACCCTTGAGTACCTGCACCTGTTCACCTCCACCGGTACACTGACACCCGGCACTCTGGGCAAGGTATACTCCTTCCTCGACTGGGACGGCTGGAGCGGGGAGAGGGTGGTGCTCAGGCCGGATGCAACCATCCCTGTGGCCAGGTCTTATATTGATACGGGGAAGGACGGAGGACTGACCAAGCTCTTCTACGTAACCAATATCTTCATCTTCGAGGAGACCGGTAAAGAGACCAGGGAGAGGTGGCAGTGCGGCGCCGAGCTTATCGGAGCCGGCTCAACCATAGCCGACGTGGAACTGATAACCCTCGCCCTCGACACCCTGAAGAAATTAGGCATTAGGAAGGTAGAGCTACGGCTGTCTCACGCCGGACTGATAAGAGCGCTACTGGCTGAGTTCGGGCTAACCCCACAGGAACAGACCAGCGTATTCGACCAGATTCTGGATGGAGATGAAGCCGTATTCAACAGACTGAAGGCGAAAACACCGGAAGCCGGTGAGACCCTGGCACCCCTGCTCGACCCCAAAGGGCAGTCCGCCGGTTTCCTCCGTAACCTGAAAGCATTATTCCACCGTGACCTGCCCGAATTCGAGCCTGCCCTTGACAACTTCATCGACATTGTCGACCTCATGGAAGCCCTGGACTACAGCTACCAGATTGACATTGCTTCGGGGAGGGGCTTTGAATACTACACCGGCATAATCTTCCAGCTCTTTGCCGGAAGAGAAAGGGTGGCCGGAGGCGGCCGATACGATGCCCTGATTCCCCTGATGGGCGGACGGGAAGTCCCGGCATCCGGTTTTGCCCTCTACCTCGACCCACTGATGGCTATGATAAAGCCGGAAACCCTCAACGGGCAGCTTCCAGAAAGAGTACTCATCAGAGCCGGGGACAGTACACCAGAAACAGTGCGAGAAGGCTTCCATATCGCCGCTCGCCTGCGTGACGCCGGGTATACAGCCGAGATGGACCTGGGAGCTCAACCACCCGCCGACATGCGGTGGATACTTGATGTCCAGAATGAGGCACCACAGTTCGTTGTCACTGACACCACTACCAAAAAGGAGTCTCAGGCACGGACCGCCAGAGAGGTACTGGCATTGCTGGGAGGAAATGGTGGCAGTTAAGATAGCCCTGCCCAAAGGACGACTCCTTGAAGCAACCTCTGCCCTGCTCCGGAGGGCGGAGTGGGGCCTGGAAGGCTACAATCAGAGCATGCGCAACTATCGTCTCAGGTCCCGCCGCTTCCCTGACCTCCAGGCCAAAGCATTCAACGAGCGTGACATCCCGGTCCAGGTAGCTATTGGCAACTACGACCTAGGCATTTGCGGGCTGGACTGGGTTGAGGAGCTTTCCATCAAGTTCCCAAGTTCGGCCCTGTTGAAGCTAAGAAACCTGGGATACGGTGAAGGCGTTGTCTGTCTCGCCGCCAGCAACTACCAGTCAGCACCCACCATTGAGGAGTTGAGGGAGGAGACAGGGTTAATCCGCATTGCCAGCGAGTACCCGAACCTGGCGGAATACCTTGCCCTGCGTCTGAGGCTGCGGCGTTTCAGCGTTTTTCCCCTCTGGGGAGCCGCCGAAGCCTATCCGCCGGAGAGCGCCGCCCTGGCACTAGTCTCATACCCGACAGAGCAGGAGATGCTTGCCTGTGGTCTGGTACCACTAAGAGTCCTGCTTAACCACAGCGCCTTCCTTATCGCCAATAAAAACAGCTGGGAGCAGAAGGACCTCAGCCAGATAGTGGAGTCGATTGACAGACAATTACCGGTCACCGCAGGAAGTCAGAAAACGATAGCCACCACGACACGCACCGAAAAAGGCTACCAACCGTGGCAGACCGACAAAGATACTGTCCGTATTGCCCTGCCTGACGGACACCAGCAGGCACACACGGTGAAGCTACTCGGTAAGGCAAGTATCCGGGTGGAGGACTACCCATCAGAAAACGGCAACCGCCGGCCAGTTACAGACCTGAAAGGCACGGTCATTAAGGTAATCAGACCTCAGGATATGCCGCTACAGGTGGCCAACGGAAACTTCGACCTGGCAATTACGGGTCGCGACTGGCTTAGCGACCACCTCACCATGTTCCCTTCGAGCCCGGTCACTGAACTCCTCGACCTGAAGTCCGGCAGAGTGAAGATGGTGGCGGTCGTCAGTCGGGAGGTACCCGCCGATGATATCTACGGCCTGAGGCAACTGGTTGCTACGCAGACTACACCCTTCCGGGTGGCCTCAGAGTACGTCAATATCGCTGATAAGTATGCCCGCGACAACCACCTCGGGATGTACAAGGTCGTGCCCACCTGGGGAGCCACCGAGGCCTTCCTGCCCGAGGATGCCGACCTTCTAATAGAGAATACGGAGACAGGACGGACGATTGCCCGGCACAACCTGAAAATCATCGATACCTTGTTTGAATCGACCGGCTGCCTTATCGGCAGTAAGGGTGAGGGAGCCAGCCCGGTCAAGCAGGAAAGAATAAAATTAATCGTAGAAAAACTGCGAGCGGCGGTGGAGGGGGGATGAAGATGGGCAGGAGAGTGATGTGGATAGTGGGTCTGACGATGGTCATGACTCTAGCTGTTCTGGCAGCCTGTACCACTTCAGTTACTTCCGATGATGACCAGTCCGCTATCTACGCAGCCGTGGCCCGCCAGCTATATACCGTGGACCACACCTTTGGTGATAACCCACCCAATTTCCCGATAGTCTACCTGGTGGGAGACACCTATTCTCCCACGGTGGGAGACGAATATATTGATATCAAGGAATCGGTAAAGACGGCGGTAGTAACCGCACTGAGTGACTTGCCTGCCCAGTTCATCTGGGTACAACATCGGGATGAGGTACCGATTGATGAAGCAACAAGCGGAGTTGAGGGTGGTGGTGCAATATTCACCCTGGGCAGCATCGAGCTTCAGGAAGATGGGTCAGTGCAGGTCACAGCCAGTTTATATTTCGCCTCCTTGGGTGGTGGCGGCACGACGTACATGCTTGAACGAGAGAATGGCCAATGGCATATCATTGGGACAACAGGCCAGATGTGGATAAGCTAGCTCCTAGTATGGAGAAATCAATTTGAAAATCGTCAAGGGATTTGAGGCAGCGAAATCAGCGTTGTCCCGTCAGGCTCCCAGGGAGCTGATTGGTGGCGACGAGCGCGAGCAATCCGTCCGGGATATCATCAATGACGTCGCTCAGCGCGGCGATGCCGCCGTCCTTGAATACACCCGGAAGTATGACGGCGTAGCACCAAAAACCTGGGAGGTGGACAAAGAGCAGATAGCCAGTGCCTATGATAAAATCGCCCCTGACCTGCTGGAGGCGCTCAAGCTGGCCGCCAAGAGGATACGCTCGTTCCACACCAGGCAGAGAGAGAGCCTCTGGAGCGGAGACACGGAAGGGATGAGCTGGCTGGTACGCCCGCTGAAACGGGTCGGTATCTACGTACCGCACGGGACGGCCCCCTACCCATCATCCCTGCTGATGACGGCTATTCCGGCGAAGGTAGCCGGGGTCAAAGAAGTCATTATGGCAACACCTCCTGGAGAAATATCACCGGTGATACTGGTGGCGGCTGATATTGCCGGGGTTGACCGTATCTTCTCAGTCGGCGGGGCGCAGGCAATTGCCGCCCTGGCCCTGGGCACCGAGTCTATTCCGAGCGTTGACAAGATTTGTGGTCCGGGTAATATCTATGTGACGCTGGCGAAGAAGCTGCTTTACGGCGTGGTTGGCATTGACGGGCTCTACGGACCAAGTGAGGTTTTAGTTATCGCCGATAACACCGCCAATCCCGCGTATTGCGCCGCCGACCTCCTCGCCCAGGCAGAACATGATGCGCTATCGTCCGCCATCCTGGTGACCACCTCCAAACGCCTTGCCGGAAAGGTCAACCACGAGGTCGGGCAGCAAATAGAGAAGCTTCCCCGCCGGGAGATAGCCCTCGAAGCGCTGGAGAATAACGGACTGATAGCCGTGGTCGACAGCATTGACGAGGCAATCGAACTGGCCAACCTCTACGCTCCAGAACACGTGCTCCTGATGGTGGCAGATGCGAAGTCCTGCGTCGACCGGCTGACAAACGCAGGCTGCATTGTCGTCGGTGAGAGGGCGACCGTGGCCATTGGTGATTACGTGGCTGGGCCAAGTCACGTGCTACCCACCGAAGGAACAGCCCGCTTCAGCTCGCCGCTCAATGCCACCGACTTCATCAAGTTTATCAACGTGGTCACCGTGAACCAGCTTAACCTTGAGGAATTGGGGCAGGCGGCGGCCACCATCGCCAGAGCCGAGGGATTTGAGGCACACGCACGAGCAGTAGAGAGACGCTTGGAGAAAGGGAATGACTGACAAGAAGGGAATAGAAAAATTTATCAGACCGGAGCTGACCAACTTCAGCGGTTACTCTGCAGCGACATCGCCGGAGACACTGGAGGGCAAAGTTGAGGTGCCGGTCGAGAATATTATCAAGCTGGACGCCAACGAGAACCCCTACGGCTGCTCTCCCAGGGTAAGCCACGCCCTGGCGAAATATCAGGGGTTCAGCATCTACCCTGATGACAGACAGACCAGACTCAGAGAGATGCTGGCAGGGTATACCGGAGTCAGCGCCGACCACATTGTCGCCGAAAGTGGCAGCAACCGTTTAATCGACCTTGTGTTGCGCCTTTTCATAAGCCCGGGAGACGAGGTGATAAACTGTGTCCCTACCTTTATCGTTTTCCGCTTCAGCACCGCGCTGTGTGGCGGCAGGGAGGTCGAGGTCCGCCGGGACAAAAACTTTGCCGTCGATATAGGAGCAGTCAAGGCCGCTATCAGCCCAAGGACAAAGATTATCCTTGTTGCTAATCCGAACAATCCCACGGGCACGCCAATACCTCGTGAGGACATCCTGGACTTGCTGGACACCGGCCTGCCGGTACTGATTGACGAGGCCTACTATGAATTCAGTGGGGAAACGGTAGCACCGCTGGTCAGTCAACGTGATAACCTGATAGTACTCAGGACTTTCAGCAAGTGGGCAGGACTGGCCGGCCTACGGGTGGGCTACGGCCTCTTCCCGTCCCCCATCGCCGATTATATGCTCCGGATTAAAACAGCCTACTGCGTGAATGTTGCCGCCCTCGTGGCCGTGGAGGAATCGCTGAAGGATACTGCATATCTGCAGGAGCGGGTAAAGGCCATAATCGTCGAGCGTGACCGTCTCTTTGAAGAACTGGGCAGAGTTGAATGGCTCAGGCCTGTCCCCTCAGCAGCCAACTTCATCCTCTGTCAGGTGCTCAAGGGTAAAGCCAGCGAGCTATACCAGCAACTACAGAACAGAGGCATCCTGGTCCGCTATTTCGACGAGCCGCTGCTGGAGAACTACATCCGCATCAGTGTCGGCAGACCGGAAGATACCGATGCTCTCATGAAAACACTCCGCGAAATAGAGCCCTGATTCAGATGATGCGTCCAACCACAATATATACTCTATTCAGATAGACGGAGGCATTATTCTAAAGTATTGTAACTCACTTTACAATACACTGTTACTATAATTAATATATAATACAAATACTTTACTATCTAGTCTCCATCTGATGTAACTGCTGTTAGCACTCATGTACTCATGCTATTGACAAGTCCTGGTCACTGTGTTACTATAGTTAACATCTCTTTCGGCAGACATTCTGGCTGTACTGGAAAGAGCTACAATACAGAACAGGAATATGATAATGAAGCCGGTTGAAGAAGCAATAGAGATACAAAAAAGACACGGATATACCGACCAGCAGATGGCCGACCTGCTCGGCTGCAGCAGGGTACTCTACCAGCAAACGCGTACAGGGAAAAAAGAGGCGGGCGGAGCCTTTCTTAGAGGCATGCTCCGGCTTCTCTCCCCGGAAGCAGGCAGGACCTCGGTTGTCGAACGGGAGACCAGTGAGACAAATGTCAGGCTGCAGCTTGGTGTCGACGGTACCGGCAAACACGAAATTGACACCGGCATCTATATGCTCGACCATCTCCTGTCACAGGTAGCCCGGCATGGTCGATTCGACCTGACGATTACAGCTTCGGGAGATGATATTCACCATGTTGCCGAGGACGTCGCTATCTGCTTGGGCAAGGCCCTGGGGCAGGCTCTCGGGGAAAAACGGGGTATTACCCGCATGGCCGATGCCTCCGTCCCGATGGACGACGCCATGGCAACGGTGGCGGTCGACATCAGTGGTCGCAGCTACACTGTGCTCGAACTGCCTTTCAGTGAAAACGATATGCTCGGGTTCCCCACCGACCTTATCCGGCACTTCCTTGAGTCCTTCGCCACTGAAGCCAGGCTTAACCTGCACGCCCGGCTTGCCTACGGCACCAACGACCACCACAAGGCGGAGGCACTGTTCAAGGCACTGGGAAGGGCACTTGATATGGCCACGCGGGTTGACGAGCGCCTGGGTGGTGAGGTCCCCAGCACCAAGGACCGCCTAGAGCAATAGGATACATGGCATTAATACGCTGGGAGGTGGCAGAAGATGACGAAGAATGCCAGCCAGACTATTCCTGACCTTATCTCACTAAAGGGCAAAAGAGCCCTGATTACGGGTGCTGCCGTCGGTATCGGCCGGGCAATTGCCCACCGCTTTGCCGAGGCCGGTGCCGACCTGCAACTGGTGGATATGGACGCCAGAGGGTTGGGCGCAGTCCGGAGCCAGCTATCACACCTCACTCAGGAAGTTGAGACCTACCGCACCGACCTCTCAACCAAAGAGAATATCGACGCTCTCTGGGAGGAGCTTGCCGGGAAAGAGCCGGACATTCTGGTAAACAATGCCGGGATATTCCCCTTCAAGAGCTTCCTGGAGGTAGATGAAGCCTTTCTGGAAAAGGTGATGAACGTCAACCTGAATTCCGCCCTGTGGATGTGCCAGCACCTGATAAAGAGGAGACTGCGCAAAGGTGGGGTCATTATCAACGTTGGCTCCATCGAAGCCATCCTGCCCTTTGAAAAGCACCTGTCCGCCTACAGTATCAGCAAGACAGGTGTGATTGCCCTGACAAGGTCACTGGCTAAAGAGTACGGCAGCTACGGGTTCAGGGTAAACGCGCTGATACCGGGCGGGATAGTAACCCCGGGGACGAAGGCGGTGGCCAGGGAGATTACCCAAGGCAATGTGCGGCTCCTCAGGACAGGCGTAGAGTATAAATTGAGACTACCGATAGGGAGAGGCGGCCAGCCCGACGAAGTGGCCCGTGTCGCCCTGTTCCTGGCCAGTGACCTGTCCAGCTACGTGCACGGGGCATTGATTCCGGTGGACGGCGGATTTCTATCTGCTTAGGGAAAGACCCGCCGGACAGACTTTCCAGCAGAGGTCGCAGCATTCAATCTTCCCAGGGTCAAGCGACCAGGCACTACTGGCACGACATGCCCGGGTGTCCCCCAGGTAGTAGGGCTCCAGCACACCCACCGGGCAGACATCGATGCAGGCAGTGCATTCCCGGCAGGATGGGTTTTGCTCGGATATGTCCGGTCCCGGACCAGTCCCATCAAGGGTAACGCCAGTTATTTTCAGCACGGCCAAGCGGAGTCGCGGACCGAAACGCGGATGAAGCAACATAGCATTCTTGCCCCAGCTCCCCAGTCCGGCAGCCACGGCCAGACGCTTCAGATTCAGTTCATTGCCTTGTGGATAACCGCAATGGCCTATTACTTGAACAGATAGCCCCAACTCACGGATGTAACACGTCAAGGAGTCCAGCAATGGCTGGAGATGAGTCTCAAAGCCACGGATAATAAAAGCCCTATTTTCGTCCCTAATGAATTCATCCAGGTCGCGTTCAGGTGAGGTTTCCAGCCCAACAATGAGGATACTATCGCCGTTGATTGGTACGATACCGGCGGCATCGAATAGTGCCCTTGCCTCGTTCAGTACCTGCTCATTCGTGCTCAATAGTCTTCCAGCTTCCGGCCGGTCAGCCGTTCGTAGGCCTCACGGTACCGTTGTGTAGTACTGTCAATGACCTCCTGGGTGAGTGTGGGCGCCGGTGGGCTCTTGTCCCACCCCGTCGCCTCCGCCCAGTCACGTACCGGCTGCTTATCATAGCTGGGTTGGGACCGCCCCACCTGGTACTGGTCGGCAGGCCAGAAACGGCTGGAGTCCGGGGTCAGCAGCTCATCAATCAGGATAAGCTCGCCGTTGTCCAGGCCAAACTCCATCTTGGTATCGGCAATAATGATACCCCGGTCGCGGGCCCGCTCCCGGGCAAAGCTGTAGATAGAAATGCAGCTGTCCTTTAATTTCTCAGCTAGAGCCTCGCCCAGCTGTCCCCTGACATCATCCATACTCATCGGCATGTCATGTCCGGCCTCGGCCTTGGTGGTCGGGGTAAAAATCGGCTCGGGCAACTCCTCGCTCTCCCGCAGGCCACCCGGCAGCGGGACTCCACAGACCGAGCCACTCTTCTGGTACTGCGCCCAGCCCGTGCCAGCCAGATAGCCGCGTACGACACACTCAATCGGAATACGCTCCACCTTGCGGACAACCATCGACCGGCCTGCCAGATAGGCAGGGTACGGAAAACAGTCATGCTCCGGCAGATAAGCATCGAGGCAGCCAACATCTTCGACGACCTCTATCACGTGGTTTGGAATGAATCCACGGGTCTCGTTGAACCAGAAGGCGGAGAGCTGATTGAGCACCAGCCCTTTGTCCGGGATACCGTTGGGGAGGACAACATCGAAGACAGATATGCGGTCGGTGGCAACAATCAGCAGGTGGTCACCCAGCTCATAGGTATCCCGTACCTTACCCCGAATGAATAACGGCAGTGGCAGGTCGGCTTTTAACAATACTTCCATAACAGGCTGAATATAACACAAACAACGTCAGATTGTATACTGCTTGTGCGCGCTAGAAGCAAGGGTAACCCTTACGGAAAAAGGAAGTCCAGTATTTTATCGATGTCCTCAGCAGCGGCATTACCCTCGATAGGGCGCCCTTCGAGGCAGGACTCGAAAATCTCCTGGTTCTGATGAATAACCCCGATGACGGTCATGTCCCGCTTGTCGAGGTAGTCACGCAACCGCTCGACAATATCGTCCGAGGTAATCTTGTTGAGAATAGCCCAGACATCAGCGATGTTTATCTGAGCAGACAGCTCGTTTATCTTTTCGGCGACCTCAAGCGAGTCGATAGAAGGTTCAACGACAACGAGGACACAGTCGATACTGGTCTCGACCCCGCGACCGAAGTGTTCGACTCCGGCCTCAAGATCAATGACAGCGACCTCGTCTGGCTCCAGGCGCAGCTTCTTCAGAAAGGAACGACTGACGATACCCATGGGACAGGCACAGCCCTCGAGTGCCATCAGTATCTTGCCGATATTTATCAGGCGGATGCCGTTATCGGTCTCGAACATGTACTCCGGCGGGATATCAGCCAGCTGCATCTCCTGATGGATAAGCTCGACACTCATTTCGGGAGTGCCTGCCCTTACGGCCGCTTCGAGCTGCTCCTCCAGCTTCTGCTTACCCCCGAGGAGACCTATCAGCGGCTCCGGTGGGTGGTCGAAGCCCAGCATACGGTGAAGCCCGGTGTTGGACTCATCAGCATCGACCACCAGTACACGCCGCCCCCGCTCGCGCAGCCCCCCGGCCAGCAGCCTGACAACGACGCTCTTGCCGCTACCACCCTTACCACAAATCGCTATCTTGTTCATACTTCCTCGCTAGAATCGCACTCTTCACCACATTTTCAGCCGCCGGGGATACCGCCGTACCGGCATCAAACGGTTCAACTCCATGAAGGAACGATAAATTCCTTCCAGAGTGTCGTTAGCCCCGTTCATCGCTCCGTTTTCCACCAGTTCGGCTACCCGGTTTATGTAATCGTCAAAAGTAGTGAAATCATTCTTGTAGCCCACACTGTAGGAAAAGCGGTAGACGTCGTCCTGACTGTACTCGTCGACAATCACGCGGTGCAGCTCTTCCCTGACGTCGCGAGGCAGGGCGTTCGGCCAGAAATAACCGGTGTACCGGCGCAGCTCGGGCAGCGCCTCTTCCTCCATCAATGAATCAACAACCTCATCGAAGGCGTCATCAGCTCCATTCTCAGCACCAATCGCCACCATATCGGCTACCTTATCAAGGAACTCTTCATAGCTGGAGAACAGCTCGCTGTAGCCCTGCCGGTAGACACGGCGGAACCGCCTCTTCCTGCCAAGCTGAGTCGCAACGGTCCGGTGCACATCCTCCCGGATGACCTGCTTATAGCCCTCCGGCCAGAATTTTTCCGCAGCCGAGTCTTCGTCTTCTGTATCGGGCATAAAGTGCATGGTTACTCCCCCTACCCACTTCGGCTCAGGGGCCACCCCTGACATTGATGACCTGCCCCGAAATAAAGCTGGACTCGTCCGAGACGAGGAACAGGGCAACACTGGCGATATCTTCGGGAGTACCCATCCGCCTCAGAGGTATACGCGCCGTGGCAAATCGGCGGTAATCATCGAGATACATTCCCTCTTTGCGGGCGGTGTTTCGGGTCATTTCCGTGTCAATGTAGTCGGGGCAGATACAGTTGACGTTAATCCCGTAGCAGCCCAACTCCAGCGCCAGGGCCTTGGTGAACCCCTGCACGGCAGCGCTGGCAGAAGCGTAGGCAGTCTGTCCCCGCTCACCCAGGCTGGCGGGGACCGAAGAGGAAATGTTGACTATCTTACCATAGTTCTGCCTCACCATATGCTTCTGTGCCGCCCGGGCACAGTTAAAGCTTCCCCTTACCTGGGTGGCAATGGCAGAATCCCAGTCATCTTCGGACATCTTATGTAAAGGAGCATCACGCCTGATACCGGCGTTATTTACCAGAATGTCAACCCCACCGTACCGCTTCTCCGCCGCCTTGAACATCTGGGCCACTTCATACCAGCTTGAGACATCGGCTTTGAAGGCCAGCGCTTCCCGCCCCGCCTTCTTGAGCTTGCCGACGACATTCTCAGCATAGGAAAGGTCAATATCACTGACAATGACCCTGGCGCCTTCCTCGGCAAACCTGTTAGAAATTGCCTTGCCGATACCTCTGCCGGCACCGGTGACTACAGCAACCTTCTTATCCAGCTTCACAGGACTTCCCTGGAGGTGTGGAGGCTATAGCTTCCTCATGTAAAACTCGCAGTAGCCATCCTTAGCTGTGGACGCCACCTGCTCGTTGAGCATCTCCATCTCCACGTGTTTACGCAATGTGTCCAGTGCCGTCATGCAGTAGTCCGAGCAGGTCATCATGTTGGCCACGTTCTTACCGCATTTCTCACCAATGGCGGCATACAGGGCACACTGCGGTATCCGGTAGGCAAGGACTTCCAGATTGTTCAGGATAATAGGTACCTTCAGGAAGTTCTGAGTGCCGAGATAGGCAATCTCGACAAACCTCTGCGGCACGTGAGGCCAGAGCAGGAACTGGTTGCCCTGCCGGTCAACACTCTCCAAGATAACCTCGATTGTCCTGTCCGAGTATTCTTCACCAAGCTGTATTGTCTTCTGCATCCAGGCTTTACCATGGTCGGTGAAGAATGCCCTGGCTGCTTTCTCAACATCGCCCTTGCTCTTGCCCTTGATAGCCGCGGCCAGTTTATCAGCGACCAACTCAGCCCCGAACTCAGCCCGAAGCATAGCTATCATATCCTCATTCAGGTCAAAGGAGTACGGCTTGGGAGCAATAAACACGGGATACGGTGTTTTTTTAAGCTCTTTGAAATAGTCCTTAGTTTTCGCCTTTGCCATAATTATCTCCTACTGGCCCCACTGCTCGCCCTGAACTTTAGGCCTGGCCCGTTCCTGCTTGGGTATCTCGATAGTGATGGCGTCAACGGGGCAGACATCAATGCATATATTGCACCCGGTACACTTATCGCGACGTGTGGCGAAGAGCACATAGTTACCATCAACCCTGGGATCCATTTCCCTCAGCCGCTCCTCCTTGGACATGACGCGGGTCACATGGAACACCCCCATGGGACAGGCCTGCAAACACCGCTTACAGAGAAACGGAACCGTGCATTTCTCAAGGTCAATCGTTATCTTAGGGAATTTCCTCCCCATCTGCAATCCGTAGGTCATGTCCACACCTCCGCGACTGCCGGTACGTTAACTCGCGGTTCCAGTTTAATTGCACCGCGCGGACAGCCGGTCTGGCAGAGGCCACAGCCATAGCACTTGAAGATGTCGACGTTGGCCTTCTCCGTGGTAACCTCAAACTTGAGAGCGCCCCACTGACACCGCTGGGCACAGATGCCGCAACCATTACACTTATCATAGTCGACCATGGCCACGTAATGGCCTTTTAGCGAACCAAGACCAAAATCAACGGCGTTACGGATGGCACCACAATCGGGATAGTCACACTGGCAGAAACCGCCAATGTAGGGTGCGCCGAAGAGCATCAGGATATGGACAAAGCCACGCCGGTCCATCTCATGGTTCCACTCCTTGGCTTCATCAATATTGACAAAGGCGACACCGCCCTTGTACCGCTCCGGCCAGCGCTCCCATTTGAGCATGCCGACGCCCATACCCATGCAGGTGTACTCGTGCTCGTTCCTCTCATCGATTGCCCGTATTCCCTTGCGGCAGATACAGGCAATCAGACCTATCGGGGAGCAGAGCTCAAGCACCTTGTCGGCATCCTCCAGAGGGACAATCTGGCTGCCCTGACCCCTGGCTGACATTATGGCAACAAGCCTATCATACTCAGCCCGGTCATTGTTCTCGATGGCGTTCAACAAGTCCAACTGTGACGGGCCACTACGCGCACCTGTCTCCAGGCCCGCCTCAGCCCCTTTGAAGCCCTCCCCTGGGGCCCGCAGTTTGTACATGTTTCTTGCGTAGTTTTTCGGGTTCAGATACCAGAGACCATTCCCATGCTCCGGGTCTCCGAACTCATCACACATCCAGCACATTTCTACCTCCTACAACCTATAGTAATCTTCCGGCTGTCTCAAAACATAATTGTCCACGCTCAAACACGCAGTTGGCGCACATCCGGCAATTCAAACAACGTCGTGCCTCCTCCACTGCCTGCCAGAACGTATATCCCAGATTCACCTCCTTAAATGTTGTTATCGCCTGTTTGGCCGTTAGTTTCGGTACTTCCCACTGGTCATGCCGGGTCAGGTAAGCAGGCACCTGCTCCGGCTTAATAGTAATAATCTCGCGGTCATCCCTGGCAGCTACGATGGGTCTTCCGTTGAGGTACTGGTCAATCGAGCGGGCAGCACGCCGCCCGGCAGCCATTGCCTCGGACACAGTCCCACGGATAGTAGTCACATCACCAGCGGCAAATATGCCCGGGGCGCTGGTCTCACCCGTTGCTTCATTGACCACAACAGCACCTCCACGGCTGATGTTAACCGGACCGCCGGAGAAGCCCGCCATGTCCGTAGCCTGTCCGATAGCGACAATGACAGTATCACATTCTACTGATAAGTCACTTCCCGGACCTTCTACCAGTGTCCAGCTTATCCTGCCTTCACTGTCCAGAGAGGTTGAGGCAACGCGCTTAAAGTCAATGCCACTAACCCGAGAGCCGCCTTTGGAAGTGAACCGCTGTGGGGCCAGCGATGGGTGGATATTGACACCTTCTCTCTCCGCTTCTTCAATCTCCCAGTCATAGGCTGGCATATCAGCCCGACACTCCAGGCATGCAGCATGAACCTCACGGGCACCGAGCCTGAGAGCCGCTCGGGCACAGTCCATCGCCACGGCACCACCACCAATCACCCATACTTTACCATCAAGTTTCACCAACTCCCGTCTCTTGACTTCTCCGAGGAATTGTAGAGCCGGGATGATGCCGGAAAGTTTCGAACCACGGATATTAAGCATGGCACTATTTTGAGCACCGATGGCAATCAGCATCGCCCCGAAGCCCTGGCGGCCAAGGGTATCGAGACCAATGTCACGGCCAATACGAACGCCGCTGTGAATCTTAACACCCAGGGCCTCGATATAGTCAATATCGGCCTGGACGGCCTCGGTCGATAATATGAAATCAGGTATTGCCGAGGTAAGTATTCCACCGGGCATTGGGGCAGCATCAAAGACAGCGACCCCATACCCCATTTTCACGAGGTCATGAGCGGCGGTAAGGCCGGCCGGCCCCCCACCGATTACAGCCACCCTTTCTGCTTTCTTTCTTTTGGCCGGTCTCGGCTTCCTGCTACTACCCCAGTCAGCAGCAAACCTCTTCAATGCCTGAATCGCTATTGGACTGTCCACCACTCTTCGGTTGCATTCTGCCTCACAGGGATGGTGGCAGACACGTCCACAGATGGAAGGTAAGGGATTGGTCTCTCTGATGATAGCTAGCGCCTTATCGGCATCGCCCTGGGCGATAGCCATAACGTAGTTGGGAACATCCTGATGCAGCGGGCAAACAGCCTCGCAGGGTGAATACTTGTCCACCTCTGGCCAGCACTTTTCGGTATGGATAAAAGCCGGTATCTCTGGACGCCGAGTATAATAGGTCTCAGTTGCTAGAACCATTTCGCTATGACCCTCCTCGCAAGTGAAACTGCCCTAATTCCAAACATTCTAGCACTTTAATAAACCCTAGGTCAAAAATAATTCCAGCAAAAATTACCAGCTCTCGCTCCAGTCTTTGACATCATGCCTCAAAGCTGGTAACCTCTAGGCGTCCGCACGATTGTATATCGATGAGTACACTTCTTGTCATTATAATCATAGGTATAGTGTTCATATTCAGCCTGGGTCTCGGAGCTGTGCTGCTTGTTCTCCTCCGAAGCAGTCCGGAGACTGCCGGCGATAGGACGTCGCCACCAGCAACCGAAGTACCTAATCTGGTATTCCGCTGGCGCTACGCTATACTGCCACTGGCTGTTCTTGTCCTAACTATTGCCCTGGTAGCTTATTTTTACCGATTATTGCCTGAAGAGGTCGTCTATCGCGTCGGGTCTGATAGCTCTCCAGACAAGACCATGACACGAGGTTCTATTGTCCTGTGGGCACTTTTGCCGCAGCTACTCCTTACTCTGCTGTCCCTGGCAGTCGCCTGGGGAATCACCAAACTGAGCACCACTTTCAAGCAGATGGAGGGCTTCGGGATAAACCTGAATACCATAGCGCTTACCATGGGCAACATGATTGCCCTGCCACAGGCCATCCTTTTCTTTGCAATGCTGGACATTTTCAGCTACAATTCATACGAGTTCCGGATTCTGCCCCTGTGGGTGATTGCCCTCATAATAATGGCACTGGGTGCTGTTATCCTTGGCATTTTCTTTATCCGAACTATCCGGCAGGTCCGGAGTAACCAGTAGCATTTTCCCATAACAACCTTGAGGAGTAGCACGATTGACTGAACCAGCACCAACTGTAGACATGGAAAAGCTCGTTTCCCTCTGCCAAAGGCGTGGCTTTATCTTTCAAAGCAGTGATATTTACGGCGGTCTGAATAGCTGCTGGGACTACGGTCCCCTGGGCGTGGAGTTGAAGCGCAATATCAAGGAGGCCTGGTGGCGTGCCAACGTACAGGAGCGCGATGACGTCGTTGGGATAGACGCCAGTATCCTGATGCACCCGCACGTCTGGGAGGCGAGTGGCCATGTCTCAAGCTTCTCTGACCCACTGGTGGAGTGCAAGCAGTGTCACCTGCGCTGGCGCGCCGACCAGCTGGAGGGTGACCGTTGTCCCTCCTGCGGCGGGGAACTGACGGAGCCACGTCAGTTCAATATGATGTTCAAGACCTTCATGGGGCCGGTCGAGGAAGATGCCGCCGTGGTCTACTTACGCCCCGAGACAGCTCAGGGGATGTTCGTCAACTTCCAGAATGTGGTCAACACCACCCGGAAACGTTTGCCCTTTGGTATCGCCCAGATAGGCAAGGCCTTTCGCAACGAGATAACTACCGGTAACTTCATCTTCCGCAGCCGGGAATTCGAGATAATGGAAATCGAGTTCTTCGTCAAGCCGGGCACGGATAAGGAATGGTTCGACTACTGGGGCGAGGAGCGGCTTAACTGGTATTGTAAGCTGGGCATCCGGCGTGATAACCTACGCCTGCGGCCGCACCGAAAAGACGAACTGGCACACTACGCCAGCATGTGCTCGGACATCGAGTACCTGTTCCCAATGGGCTGGTCCGAGCTTGAGGGCATTGCCAACCGTGGTGACTATGACCTGCGGCAGCACCAGGAGCACAGCGGGAAAAATTTAGAGTACTATGACGATGATACCAAGGAACACTATCTGCCTTATGTCGTCGAGCCGGCCGCCGGAGTGGACCGGGCCGCCCTTACATTTCTCTGTGATGCCTATACTGAAGAGCCAGACAAGGACGAAATCCGCGTGCTTCTCCAGCTTCACCCCGACCTGGCACCGATAAAGGTGGCAGTGCTACCGCTGAGCCGGAAGGAAAACCTGGCAGCCTTTGCCAGAGAGGTATACGCCGACCTGCGCCCGCAGTTTATGGCGAGCTACGACGACACCCAGTCTATCGGACGGCGGTACCGCCGGCAGGACGAGGTCGGTACCCCATTCTGCGTGACGGTGGACTTCGCCTCGCTGGAGGACAACCGCGTCACCATCCGCGAGCGCGACACCATGAACCAGATACGTGTACCCGTTTCTGGACTGAAGAACACCCTTCAGGCCAAGCTGGCCGGTGAGGACCTGTTCGTCCTGCCACCGGGTGGGGAGGTGTGGAAGGTGGAGAGGGAATAAAACCTTCTCCCTTTAACAAAGGGAGACCAGAGGGATTTATGTACTCAAAATCCCCCTCACTCCCCCTTTACAAAAGGGGGAGGCCAACCGGAGTGATTAAAAGAAGCGTCTAATGAAATACGCTGCTATAATCTTTGACCTGTTCGGGACGCTTGTAGATAACTACCCCTATGAAGGCTATCTGAATGTGCTCGGGCAGGTAGCATCAATTCTCACCACGCCATTTAGTGATTTCTGGCGCTTGTGGTCTGAAACCGCACATGACCGCAGCCTGGGGATTATCCCGACTATCGAAGATAACATTGAACTCATCTGTAACACATTGGGGATAAGTATAGATAACGAAAAGATAGAGCTTGCTACTAAAATCAGATACGATTTCATCGCCAGTATCATGATTCCGCGGCAAGATGTCGTGGAAGCGTTATCAAGCTTGAAGTCAAAAGGGCTTAAGATAGGGCTAATTAGCAATTGCACTTCTGAAACTCCAATCGTTTGGGGAAATTCGCCTTGCGCCCCGCTATTTGATGTAGCACTGTTTTCTTCCTCTGCAGGACTAAAGAAACCAGACCCGCGTATTTATCATTTAGCTCTGGAACGCTTGGCGGTCAAACCTGCAGACTGTCTCTATATCGGGGACGGCGATAGTCAAGAACTAAGCGGCGCTGCTCAGGTTGGCATGCACCCTGTGCTTATTCGTCTGGCTGGTGAGGATAGCACTCAGCCACATTTGATTAACAGGGAAGAGTGGGAGGAGCCAGTAATTTCGTTATTGCAGGAGGTTCTGGCTCTGATAGAATAGCTGGGAGTTTAAGAGGGGCTCTGCTCCTCTTAATGGGTAATGGGGTGGTGACACGACAGTGAAAGATAACGGACAGCCGGAAACGATCGAGAACCGCTGGGACATTCTTTACCGTGACTATCCTGAGGTCTATGACGAGTTTGCCAGCGTGCCCTACAGTAAGAGCTGGATAGAAGTTGCCAAAAAACTATTTAGTTTCGGAAACAAGACAATTGTGGATATCGGGTCAGGCTCTGGAAAATCAACCTTCGAAATCGCCAGGTACGCCAGACTCGTGATTGGCATTGAACCTGAAGACGCGATGAGAAAGCTGGCTGTTGAAAATGCCAGAGATAGAAAACTGGAAAATGTAATATTCAAGAAAGGCCGGGCGGAGAACATACCTCTGGATGATAACTCAGTCGATGCAGCGATTGCCGTTACAGGAGGAAATTTTTCAAGCCGCGCAAATATCACCAAATTTGTCAGCGAAGCCGAAAGGATTACAAAAAGGCGTGGGTATATCATAGCGGTTAATGTTGCTCCAAGATGGTATGGCGGGAACCTGGCACCGGTTCTTCTCGGTAAAGGACGGAGGACTGAGCTCGATGTCGAGGGACTGGCTGATGAGACACTGATACAGATGGGATTCAGCCACCAGGACTATTACTCTATACAGGATTATCGAACGGTTGATAAAATAGTTCAGATTTACGGTTTCATATTTGGTAGAAAGGCAATAGACTACATCCAGGAGCATCAGAAAACGACTATCAAGTGGAAATTCAGGATACACTACAGGGAAGTGTAAGTTGAAAATCATCCACTTTGCTGACCTTCACCTCGGCGTTGAGACCTACGGGCGCCCCGACCCGACTACCGGCTTATCTTCACGCCTCAGCGACTTCCTCTCCGCCTTCGACCAACTGGTGGACTACGCCCTCGATAATAAGGTTGACCTCGTCCTCTTCTGCGGCGATGCCTACAAGAGTCGAGAACCCAGCCAGACCCAGCAGCGGGAATTTGCCCGGCGAATTAACCGCCTTGCCACCGCCGGCATCCCCGTGTTCCTCCTAATCGGAAATCACGACCTGCCCAACGCTATCGGACGGGCAACATCAACGGAAATCTTTGATACCCTGGCCGTCCAGAACGTCTATGTGGCCAGCCGACCCGACATCTACCGGCTCCCGACTGCCAGCGGCGAGATACAGGTGGCCGCCCTGCCCTGGCTGAGGCGCAGCTCCCTGCTTAGCCGGGAAGAGACCAGGGAACTAAACTTCGAGGGGATAAATGAGAAGCTCCAGCAGATTTTGACCGGCATCATCACCGACTTCGCTGCCAGGCTTGACCCCGCTTTACCGGCAATACTGGCCGCTCATGTTTGGGTAGCCGGAGCGACCGCCGGCTCAGAAAAGTCGATGACGCTTGGACAGGAGCACGCCCTGCTGCTAAGTAACGTGGCCAACCCCGCCTTCGATTATGTCGCCCTCGGCCACATTCACAAGCACCAGGTCCTTTCCGAAAACCCACCAACCATATACGCCGGCAGCCTAGAGCGCCTCGACTTCGGGGAGGAGGCCGATGACAAAGGTTTCTATGTGGTAGACGTTCAACCCGATGGGGCGGAGGGCAAAAGGCAGGTCTCCTACCAGTTCCAGCCGGTAGCAGGACGGCGCTTCCTCACCATCAGTGTCACCCTTGACACCAACGATACCGACCCCACCGCCACCGTGGTCAGGGCAATCGCCGGGCAGGCCGACAGGGTCGCCGACGCTATTGTCCGGCTCCAGCTAACATTACCGGCAGAGGTCGAGGGACAGCTCAGCGATGCCGAAATCCGCAATGCCCTCAGAGAAGCCCACTACTTCACCGTCGCCAGGGACATCAAACGTGAAGTCCGCCTCAGGATAGGTAACCGGACCGCCGAGGAGATAACCCCGATTGAGGCCCTGAAGGCCTACCTGGAACAGAAGAAGGTATCGCCAGGGCGAACCAAAACCCTGCTGGAGTATGGGGAGCGGTTGATACAGAGGGAGACAGGGCAGGAGCAGGCAGAAGGGAATAAGTAATCATGGGTGCCTGGAAACTACAAGAGTTCAAGACCTTCTGCGAATACCAAGGGCTTGAGCGACCTTTGTTCTACACAGAAAGCCTTGCGCTCAAGTTCGCGGCTGCCAAATACCACAGAGACCGCTTGGAAGAGAAGATGGGAAAGATAGACCCACAAAGACTGTCGTTGGAGATGTTGGTTCGCTACGACTTTGAGATTGCCTTCGAAATAGATGCGCTGATGATGACATTAAACTCTATGTGGGATATTTTGGGACAACTGATAAACGCGTGCTTCATCCATGACGATCCGAACGAAATCAGTTTCAACAAGCTAGCCAAGTGCCACCCTGAGTTGATTCCAGCCAAAGTGATGCCCATTCTTAGGAGCATTCAGGAACATTCCCTCTATGCCACTATCAAAGAATACGCCAACGTTTCCAAGCACCAACATGCTATTAAAGGAGATGTTCATGTAGATTTCGGGGAGACGCCAACGAGGGTGTCATATGAAACCAAAGAGTTCAAACACAGACAGAAGCAGCAGCGAAGGTTGACGCCTGAGAAGGCATCTAAGTGTTTGAGTTTTGTAGGCAAGTCAGTGGACAAAGTCGGTGCCCAGATTCAAAGAGGACTGAAGAAAGGTTCTAAATATTGATAACAAAGTAGCTCAAGTATTTGACTCGGCATTCCATATTAAAAGCGCTCACCCACATGCTGTCTTTACCCAGATAAACTAGGAGGGAAACAGTATGACCGAACCGAAAAACACCCCCCGCCTTTACGATGACCTTGCCTCATGGTGGCCCCTACTCTCAGCCCCTGAGGACTATGCCGAAGAGGCCGCCATCTACCAAAAGACCATCGTCTCCGCCAGCAGTATATCTCCGAAGACCGTTCTGGAACTCGGTAGCGGCGGTGGTAACAACGCCTCCCATCTCAAAGCGCACTTCACTCTAACCCTGGTAGATATCTCCAACGGGATGCTGGCGGTAAGTCGTTCCCTCAACCCGGAGTGCGAACACATCCAAGGCGATATGCGTAACGTCAGGCTCAATCGGCTATTTGATGCCGTCTTCATACATGATGCTATTGCCTACATGACCACCGAGAATGACCTGAGAAGTGCTGTCGAAACTGCCGCCACGCACTGCAAACCGGGCGGTGTTTGCCTGTTTTGCCCCGACTATATTCGCGAGACCTTCCATCCACTAACACGTCATGGTGGCCATGACAGTGCCGACAGGAGCCTGCGCTACCTCGAGTGGACCTGGGACCCGGACCCAGCGGACAATACCTATATCACCGACTTCGCCTACCTGCTGCGAGATGATACCGGCATTCGCTGCGAGCATGACAGGCATCACATGGGCCTTTTTAGGCGCAATGACTGGCTCCGCCTTATCACTGAGGCAGGTCTGCACGCCCAATCTATCCCCTTCGAGCACAGTAAGATTGAGCCTGGGACTACCGAGTTGTTTTTGGGAGTCAAGTAAATAACAACAAAAACATCAGCAGCCTTTAAGTTTGACAGCCAAACAACAAAAGGTATAGAATTGCGTTTGCCACTATGAGGTATTGCCGAAATACTGTTGGGGGGATTCAGTGCTGGCATGGTCTTATCTAGATATAGCGTGTATTTGGCCGGGCCGATTCAACATGCCGACCTCACTAAAGCTCAAAGCTGGCGAAGGTTGATGGTTAAAGAGTTAGCCAAATGCAATATCCTCGGAGTCGTACCCCCTGATATTGTTAGATATGCTGAAAGCGGAAACTCACCCTGCGATGTAGATTTGGAGGAGATACGCAGGTGCCAGGCGTTGTATAGCAATCTCTGGATGCTCTCTGCCGGGACAATTGTGGAGATGTATGTTGCGAAGTACGAAGTCGGCATTCCTGTTATCACGCTTTGCAGAATCCATAACCCATCACCCTGGATAGCGTTTTGCACGACCCACTTTGCGAAGTCTCGAAAGGAAGCTATTGACATCTTAACCAATCTAAGAGAGAAGTGTTACAACTAGGTAGTATTCTAATACGTAATAGGTAATTCGGGAATTAAGCCAATCAATAAATAAAACAGGAGGTTCAAGCATGGGTGACAGATTGAAGGGAAAGGTGGCTATCGTCACCGGCGCCGGTGGCGGTATTGGACGGGGAGAGGCACTGGCACTGGCATCGGAAGGCGCCAAGATTGTCGTTAACGACCTCGGCGGCGCTGTCGATGGTAGCGGCAGCTCCGACGCAGCCGCCAACAAGGTCGTGGAGGAAATCAAGGCGGCCGGGGGAGAAGCGGTCCCCAACTACGATTCAGTAGCTACCGTGGAAGGCGGCGAGAACATCGTCAAGACGGCAATCGATGCCTTCGGCAAGCTCGACATCCTCGTCAACAATGCCGGTATCCTGCGGGACAGGATGGTCTTCAATATGGCCCCGGAGGAGTGGGACGCGGTTATCAAGGTCCATCTCTACGGCCACTTTAACGTTTCCAGACCAGCCTGTGTCCTTTTCCGACAGCAACGCAGTGGTCGCATCATCAATACCTCATCGACGTCGGGGCTGGGCAACCGCGGACAGTCAAACTACGCCGCCGCCAAAGAGGGCATTGTCGGCTTCACACGAACCCTGGCCCTGGAAATGGGCAGGTACGGCGTGACCTGTAATGCCATCCGTCCAACCGCCGGTACCCGCATGACCGTCAGTGATGACATGAGGCAGGCAGCCGAGAGGGCTGGCCGGGGAGCCGAATTTGAAAAAATGATGGCGTCTCAAAGGCCTGAGGATATCGGGCCCCTGATTGTCTGGCTGGCCTCAGACGCTGCTGCCAATGTCAATGGCCGCACCTTTGGAATACAGACAGGCAGGATTTGCCTGTACTCCGAACCCGTACCGGAAAAGACGGAGACCAAACAAGGTGGATTCACCATTGACGAGCTATTCGACCTTATGCCGAGGACACTGGCAGCCGGCCTGGTGAACCCGTCGCCTCCCGAGCCACCAAAGCAATAGACAACAGGAATAAGATATTATCACGCAACCCCATTGCAGACGTCAGTAACCGTATTAGGAGGAAAAAGATGGGTGACAGAGTGAAAGACAAGGTGGTGGTGGTCACCGGTGCGGGTCGCGGTATTGGCCGGGGAATAGCCATCCTCATGGCTGAGGAAGGCGCCAAGGTAGTCGTCAATGACCTCGGTGGCGCGGTCGATGGCAGTGGAGGCGCCCAGACGCCAGCCGACGAAGTGGTTGCCGAAATCAAGGCTAAAGGCGGACAGGCTGTAGCCAACTACGAGTCGGTAGCTACTGTCGAGGGTGGCGAAAAAATCATTCAAACCGCTATTGACAGCTTCGGCAAACTCGATGTCCTAGTCAACAATGCCGGTATCCTGCGGGATAGGATGGTTTTCAACATGGCCCCGGAAGAATGGGATGCGGTTATCAAGGTCCATCTCTACGGGGTCTTCAATTGCACCAAGCCAGCCGCTGTAATTTTCCGCCAGCAGCGGAGCGGGTGCATCATCAGTATGAGTTCTACCTCTGGCCTGATAGGGAACTCCGGCCAGGCAAACTATGGCGCCGCTAAGGCGGGCATCGCCGGTTTCACCCGTGTCATCGCCCGCGACCTGGGCAGGTATGGCGTTCGCTGCAACTATATCGCCCCTGGCGCCGGTACCCGGATGACACTATCCGACGAAGTACTGGCCGCTCGACAAATCAGAGCGCAAAGAGGTCTGACCGGAGGCAGCCAGCAGCCACGCCGGGCCGGGCCAGGAGACCCGGATGATGTAGCTCCATTAGTTGTCTGGCTGGCGAGCGACGCTGCCGCCAATATCAACGGGCAAGGCTTTGGTGCCGCCGGCGGGAACTATTCACTGTACCAGCAACCAGCACCGATAAAGACTATCATTAAGGACGGCCGCTGGACCCTGGATGAACTCGACAGTATTCTGCCAACGACTCTGATGGCCGGACTGGTCAACCCGGCACCGCCACAGCCACCGAAAGAATAAATCAACTAGCAGTTTATAAGAATCGGGGCAGAGGGTGTTCAAGCACCCTTTGCCCCTTTGTATTCACATCCGGACTACAACTACTTAATCAGACGGAACTCATTGACATCCACCAGTCCGAGGTCAGTTAACCTCAGCTCGGGGATGACGGGTAAAGCAACAAAGGAAAGAGTGGCGAAGGGAGAGGTCAACCCGGTACCCAGCCCAGCGGCAGCTCTCTCAACACTTTCCAGCCCGGCCACTACCTTCTCCAGCGGCTCGCCGGAAAGCAGCCCGGCAATCGGCAAGGCCAGGCTAGCAACCACACGACCACCGTCAGTCACCACCAGCCCGCCCTGCAATCGCTCTATCTCACGAACTGCCGCCAGCATGTCTTCATCACTGGTACCGACGGCGACGATATTGTGAGAATCATGAGCAATCGACGAGGCCAGAGCACCACGCTTGAGTCCGAAACCGGTTACCAGCCCGACGCCAACATTCCCGGTAGCCTTGTGCCTCTCGACCACCACCAGCTTAAGGATGTCACGGTCGATATCAGGGACAACCAGCCCACTTTGTACCTTCACCTTTTCCTGCCGCTTGCGGGTGATAATCTGGCCGGGTACAATCTCAATAACGTGCTCCTTCTCGCCGGAGGGCACCAGTTTCAACGCTTCGGTACTTAGTGGCTTTATCCTGACGGTGTTATTAAGTCCCCCCGCACCTCTTCCCCCTGAAAACAGTGGCTCGCCTCCTCTGGCAACGAGCCGACCATGATAATAGGCACTTTCCACCCGGAAGTCAGACAGGTCACTGAGCACAATCAGATTGGCCAGGTATCCGGGAGCGACCGCCCCGAGCCGCTCCAGCCGGAAGTGCTCGGCGGCATTGATGGTCGCCATCTGGATTGCCCTTACTGGCTCGAGCCCAAGGCGAACCGCCTTCCTGACCACGGCATCGATATCGCCATCACGGAGCAGGTCGACACAACTACGGTCATCAACCACGAAGAGACATCGCTTGTAGGTCTTGTCGGTGACCAGGGGCAGAAGGGCCTCGAGGTTTTTCTCGGAGGACCCCTCTCGAATCATGACATACATACCCCGCGCCAGCTTCTCCCTGGCTTCCTCAAAGGTGACCGACTCATGGTCAGAGCGAATACCGGCCGCTATGTAGGCATTGAGGTCATTGCCGGTAACGCCAGGGGCATGACCGTCAATCAACTTTCCGGCGGCGTGGGCAATCTTACCCAGTACCTGTGGGTCGGCATTGAGGACGCCGGGGAAGTTCATTACCTCCCCCAGGCCAATACACTGGCGCCATCGCAGCACCCGGCGGACATCCTCAGCATCCAACTGTGCGCCGGAGGTCTCAAGGTGAGTGGCCGGTACGCAGGATGGGGCCATCAAAAAAAGCTCCAGTGGCAGGCGGCGGGCACGGTCGAGGACATACCTAATGCCCTCCACACCACAGACATTGGCGATTTCGTGGAGGTCGGTCACCACCGCCAGCGTACCGCACGGCACCACCGCCCGGGCATACTGCCCAACATCAAGCATCGAGCTCTCAAGGTGAGTGTGGCCGTTGATAAGACCGGGAGCCAGGTACTTACCATCCAGGTCGATAACCTGCTTAGCCTCGTGGTAGTTACCCACCCCGGCAATATAGCCACCCCAGACCGCAACATTACCACGCTCCACCTCACCAGTGAAGACGTTGACCACATTAGCGTTGGTGAATAGCAGGTCGGCGGGCTGCTCACCCCTGGCTACCTTAATTAATTGACTATCTATCAACCTCACCTCCCCTCGTATTACACTCACCTCGGCTTCACACCAATATACAACAGGTGCCGTGAGGCGGCAATGATGGATTCCTCAGTGCTAATGTCATAAAGCAGGTCCAGCCACAGCTTCCTTCTTGTATCTTCGAGTCGATTATAGCTCTCGTCATCGGCGGATATGGCCGGTTCCACTCCAGCCATGACTAATGTCTTGAATCCAATCTCTTCATGCAGCGGCGTAATTTCGGATACTTTAACAAAGTAACCGCGAAAACCCCCTCTGTCCGCATCATCAGGTTCCCTGCCTCGTTCGATGATTGAGCGTACCTCGGACTGTTTCTCAATCCAATGAGAAATATTCTTCATCACGTCACCCAGAACGCCATACCTGCTAATGAAAGAGGAGAATATAACTCCCCCCGGCGTTAGTCTATTAAATGCCTCTTTGAGCGCCGTTTTCCTGTCTTCCTCCAAGACTAGGTGATAGAGAGGGCCCATGAGAAGAACGGCATCAAAGGTGTTACCGGCAACATCGCTAAGGTCCCGCGCATCGGCGACGAGGAAAGCCACTTTATCTTCAAGGCCTTCCTCAGCGACTCGCTTCTGACACACTTCCAGTAGCTTGGGTGAGAGGTCAACAGCCGTAACGGTATACCCTCGCTTTGCCAGAGGAATTGCATATGCGCCGGTTCCCGTCCCTATATCCAAAACAGAACCAGAAGGAGGCAGATACTTTTCCAAGTAACGCCAGGTTATATCGCGTTCAAGCTGGTGCCGCTCCAGCCTGACAAGTTCACTTTCCGAAGCGTCGTCATAATACGATTGAACATCACTGACGTCGTCGGGCATTGGTCACTCCTCCAGAATACAAACATCCGGCAGGTTACGATATTTCTCATCGCAGTCGAGCCCGTAGCCGACGAGGAATTTGTCAGGTACGGTAATACCGATATAGTCGATTGATATCGGTACCCGCCGGCGTGAGGGTTTATCGAGCAGGGCACACAACCTGAGCGAGGCTGGCCTCTTCTTATGAAGGTATTCCAGCAGGTAAGCAACCGTCAGGCCGGTATCGATGATATCCTCGATAACCAGCACATCCCTACCCCTGACAGTGGAGCGAAGCCCCTGCACAACGCTTATCTTACCAGAGCTCTCCGTACCCCGACCGTAGCTGGAGAGCCGGACAAAATCAAGCTCCAGCGGAAAATCAAGTCTACGGACTAAATCAGCCATAAACATGAAGGAGCCTTTGAGAATGCCGAGGAGCAGGGGTTCTTTACCGAGGTAGTCCCGTCGGATTTCGGCTGCCAGGCGGTCTACGGTAGCAGCTATTTCGGTGCTGGAGTAAAGGACCTCTGGTCGGCTTTCACTATTCATCTCTAACCTTTCAATGCGTCTCCTGGCGTGTTATCCCACACACCAGCCCTTCAGAACAGCTTTCACACTTCTCACACTCAAGCTGCAAGGTAGTATGGGTGATTTGGAAACGCCTGGACAGCTCCTGCTCAACCGCCCGGGCGATTTCGGCGCTCCGGGCAACCGTCTGGTCTTCAACCAGGACATGAGCACTGAGGGCATATATCCCGGATGTTATTGTCCAGATATGCATATCATGAACATCCCTGACACCGGAAACATTCATCATCGTCCGGCCGACTTCGCCCATCTGAATGTGTTTGGGCACCGCTTCGAGGAGGATGTCGCTGGACTCCCTGACAACCCGCACGGCCCCCCAGAGGACAATAGCACCGATAAGAATGGCAATAATGGGGTCGATAATGCCCCAACCGGTTATCGAAATGATTATACCGCCGACAATCACGCCCAGGGACGATACAGTATCGCCTAGAACGTGCCAGAAAGCAGCCTTGATGTTGATACTAGTGTGTCTGGCTCTGCGCAGCAGCAGTATTCCAGCAAGGTTGGCAACCAGGCCGATGGCCGCTATCGTCATCATCAACGATGCCTCAACCTGGGGCGGCTCCAGCAGGCGCTGGTAGGCCCGGTAGAAAATATAGATGGCCACCAGCGCCAGGATAACACCATTAGCCAGCGCTGCCATGATTTCAACACGGTGGTAGCCGAATGTTTTGGCAGTATTAGCCGGTCTCCGGGCAATCCAGATGGCAATAAGACTGATGCTCAGCGCCAGGGCATCTACCAGCATATGGCCGGCATCACTAAGAAGGGCCAGACTGTTACTGAGCAGGCCGCCAACGATTTCGGCGACCATTATCACCAAAACAATAAGCAGGGCAAACAGCAACGGCCTGGTGCCACCTGCTGTCTGGTGATGGTTATGCTCATCAAGCATAGTCAGTTCTCCAGCCCGCCGGGCTTCAGGTACATAATACCACGTTCGGGCTGCATGAGAAACAGGCAGACTCGACCACCTAACCCCAAAAAGGGGATTGACAGTTGACAATAGGTCTGTTAGAAATGTCTCAATAACACTGGCAAGAGGTTGTGAAGATGCTGGTACTGACTAACGGTATTCTAATTGACGGCACAGGACAGGAACCCATCGAAAAGGCCACCGTGGTATTGGAAGGAAATACTATCATGAGTACTGGCCCGCGGAGTGGCTACCCAGAAGGTGCACCGGCAATTGACCTGGGTGGCCGGGTGATTATGCCCGGGCTGATTGATTGCCATCTTCACCTCGGCGGATTTGTTATTGACAAGCCAGGTAGGCCGGTCGGCCAGGTCTCTTTCTTAGACATGTTCTCCTTTGTGTGGGACTACATGCGCAATTTTGCCAAGCGAAGGCGGCTGGCAATCGAGAACGGGGTCACCACCATCAGAAGTGCCGGGGACAACTATCCGCAAATCATAAAACTGCGTGACAAAATTAAGGCAGGCAAGCTCACCGGCCCCAGGATAATTGCACCCGGACCAATATTTACTGCCCCCGGCGGGCATCCAGCAGGCACCATATATAGGCGCAATCGCTACATTGTGGAGCATGCCACGAGACAGGTCGACAATACCGACGCAGCTAGGGGAGAGGTGAAAGAGTTAGCCGAGGGAAGAGTTGACTGTATCAAGGCCATCTATTCCAAGATAAATCCGATGGACCTTGCCCATGATGTCCCCCAACTGGACCTTCATGTGCTGGAAGCATTGGTGGACGAGGCCCACAGACATAACCTTCGGACAATGGTACATACGGGAAGTCCTGAGGAAACCAGGGATGCTGTCAGAGCAGGCGCAGACAGTATCGAACACGGGATTTTACCAGGAGCCGATTCCATGGATTTTCCCGATGATGTTATCACAATGATGCGGGACAATGGCACATACTTCGTACCGACTCTCGCCATTGCATGGGCAAACAGAGAAGAATTCCCGGAGTTATTTGCCGCGGTGAAACGAGCCGTAAAGAAGCTCCACGATAGTGGGGTAAGCGTTGCCACCGGCACAGACTCAGGCTCTCCAGGCGTCGTCATCGGCAAGGGTGTCCACATTGAAATCGAACTGCTGGTACAGGCCGGTCTGAGTCCAATGGAAGCGATAGTGGCAGCCACACAGAATGCTGCCGGGAACCTGGGACAGGGGTACCGCCTGGGAACAATTGAGGAAGGCAAGCTGGCGGATATCATTGTGGTCTCCGGGAACCCTCTGGAGCAGGATGGCAAGACGGGTAAAGTAGTAATGGTAATCAAGAATGGCGTGGTACTGGTCGACCACCTTAGTAATGGTCGGTTTGCTCGGGCATGATGACCACATGAGGAGCACCGGTTGCCGGATGAGCCTCCACCTTGACCGACGCCGCAAAGACTTCCCGAAGCATGTCCTCGGTGATGACCTCGGCTGGTGTCCCGTCAGCCAGCACCCTGCCCTCTTTGAGGAGTACCAGACGGTCAAAATAGAGAGAGGCCAGGTTGAGGTCGTGCATGGCGGCGACGACGGTCAGTCCCTGCCCGCGGTTCAGGCCCCTAACCAGTTCCAGAATCTCCACCTGGTGAGTAATGTCCAGGTGCACCGTCGGCTCATCGAGCAGCAGCAATCGAGGTTGCTGAGCCAGCACCATCGCCAGGATAACCTTCTGACGCTCGCCACCACTGAGCTCATCAAAACGGCGTTGCTCCAGTTCACCTATACCTACTACTTTCAGGGCGTAACCCACTGTCTCCCTGTCTACCTCCGTCTCACCCGTAAGAGTGCGAATAAAGGGGATTCGCCCCAGCATCACCACCTCGCCTACCGTAAAGGCAAAGGGGATATGGAACTGCTGAGGCATCACCGCAATACTGCGGGCTACTGCCTTCCGCCTCATCCGGCCCAAGCTGGAGCCGTCCAGCCAGATTTCACCCTGGCCTGGCTTCAGAACACCACTTGCCAGCTTGATAAGGGTAGTCTTGCCCGAGCCATTGGGGCCAAGCAGGCCTACCATTTCACCAGACTTGACCGACAGGTCGATATTATGTAAAACCAACCCGTTGCTGTACGAGAAAGAGACCTGCCTGATATCCAGGCCAATCATCAGAAAGCGTACTCCCTCCGGCTGCGCCGTAACAGGTAAAGGAAGAACGGAGCGCCAACAATAGCGGTGACAATCCCCACCGGAATCTCGGTGGGGGCCAGCACAACCCGTGCCAGCAGGTCGGCGAAAACGACGAAGATAGCCCCGGCCAGGGCCGAGGCCGGCAGGAGAAGCCGGTGGTCAGGCCCCAGAACGAGACGCACCGAATGCGGCATTACCAGCCCGACAAAACCAATAAGGCCTCCAATAGAAACAGCCGCCGCCGTCAGTAACGAGCCCAGGGCCAGAATGAGTATCTTGGCTCGCTCTACCTCGACGCCGACATAGGCAGCACCCTCTTCTCCCAGGGAAAAGGCGTTCAGATGGTAAGCAAAGAAACGGGCCACAACCACACCAGCCACCACCAGTGGGGCGATAAAAGCTAACTGCTCCCAGCCAACCACTGAAATATGCCCCATGAGAAATGAATAGACCGAGCGGATGTTAAGGTCCATCCGATCGCTTATGGCCATCATAAAAGAGATAACCGCCGCCAGCAGGGCACTGACCACGAACCCGGCCAGGAGCATGCTGACAATGGGCGTCTTGCCACCGACACGCGCCAGGTTATAGACGAGAATCACCGTGCCCAGGGCACCGATAAAGGCAGCCAGCGGCACCAGGCCGAAACCGAAGAAGGTGAGTTCTATCGGCAACACCATAGCCACGGTCGCTCCCAGGGCGGCTCCGGCCGAGGTACCGATAATGTAGGGGTCAGCCATTGGGTTTCGCAAAAGTCCCTGGAACAGCACGCCAGCCGTGGCTAAAGCTGCCCCTATCAAAGCACCAGCGATGACGCGGGGTAGTCTAATCTGGAAGAAGATTGTCTCATCGGCACCACGCCAGGTGTCCTGCAAATTGATAAAAGGTAGCTTGTCCAGCGTCATTTTGACCATATCCGGCAGAGATAAAGTCACCGTCCCGAAGATACTGGCCACGAACAATGCCAGGACCAGCCCTGCCGTCAGGAACAGCAGAACCAGGGCAAACCGGCTACGCCCCTTCAGCCTGCCGGACGTCTTCTCCTTCACGCCAGTTACGACACCCAACGTCATTTTTCTACCTCTAAAAAGATAGAATCCCCTCATCGCTCGAACAAGGGGATTCATAACTTGTCACTTACTTCCCCCATCTCCGCGGAGGTAACCAAGAAAAGTCGGGGCTGGCGTTCTGACTTCCGACGGGCTTACTACCCGTGGTAACAGCAGGCGGAACTGTGCCGGACTCTCACCGGGCTTGCGCTCCATTTAAGCCCTCGCTCGCGCTCGGGCACCCCTGGGACTCTCTATTCAGTTGTATTCTCTAGCGTAGCGGACGGGGCCGCAAAAGTCAATATGTTGTAACCTATCGCATCATTAGTGACACCCTGGCATTACTTTGTTCACCTTGCCCATCGGTTCGGCAATGGTAGCCCCATCCCCTTAATCCCTTTCCCCAGAGGGGAAGGGGATGATATGGCAAGAGGGGCTGCGCCCCCTCTTTGACTTCCCTTTAGCAGTGTTTAGAATGCTTGCTCGCCGTACGACTTCGACAGGCGAGGACTATGGCAGATGTGCTTGGCTACTCCAGGTGCTCTTCGTCAGGCAGTGCCTCTAGCTCAGCCAGAGTGAAAACCGGACCATCCTGGCAGACAAACTTAGAGCCTATGTTGCATCGGCCACACATACCGATTCCACACTTCATCCGTTTCTCCAGTGAAAGGATGACTCTCTCCGGTGGGAAACCCAGTTCCTTGAGGACTGGTAGCGTAAACCTTATCATGATAGGCGGGCCACAGACCAGGGCATAGGCATCTTCCGAACTGGGAGCGATTTCCCTCAGTACGTCCGGTGCCATCCCTGTTTTCCCACTCCACCCCTCTGCCTCCCGGTCGATGGTCAGGACTAGTCTGAGGTCTTCCCTCTCACCCCAATCTTTGAGTTCGTCCCGATAGAGGAAAAGACCGGGATTTCTCACACCGTAGATAATTGCAATGCTCTGAAACCGGTCTCTCCCCGTATCCAGGATGTATTTAACCAGAGAACGAAGTGTCGTGAAGGCAAAGCCACCGCTGACGATAACTAGGTTCTTTCCCTCTAGGTCAGCCAAGGGGTAAGGATGCCCCAAAGGACCTCTCACCCCAATAATCTCCCCCTCTTCCAATTGGTGCAGGGCTTTGGTCACTACGCCTGTCTTGTTTACCGTGAACCTAAGCCCAGGCTCAGTAGGAGAAGAAGCCATACCGAAAGGTGCTTCCCCTTTGCCGAAGATGGACAGTTCAGCAAACTGCCCGGGAAGATAGGAAAATGCCTTCTCGTCCTCCTCTCTGAGGAAGGAGAGGTAAAAGCTCTTTATGTTGCTATCGGTCGTTTCCGTAATGACCTTATCAACCCTCACCAGTAGGGGCAGGAAGGGATTGTTCAACCTTCACCTCCGACCAGACTGTTAATTATTTGGCGAATATCAATGTTCACCGGACAGTTCACGATACATCTCCCACAGCCGACACAGGACAACTCACCGTAGGTATCCGGGGAATACTTGAACTTATGCAATATCCTTTGCCTCGTTCGTTCTTTTCCGGTGGGCCGGGGATTAAAGCCCGAGGCCTGCTTGGTATACAAGGGGAACATGCAGGTGTCCCAGATGCGAATCCTCTCCCCTCCCAAACCAGTCTTCTCATCGACCACATCAAAACAACTACAGGTAGGGCACAGGTAGGTACAAATGCCACACCCCAGACACTTTTCCTGAACCCTGTCCCAGAAGTCGCTGTCAAATATCTTTGATAACTCTAGCTCGGCTACGCCCTTCCCCGCCACCTCAGTTGTAATCTGGGCTTCGGCTTGCTGCTTTACCTCTTCGGCCAGTTTAAGACTCTTCTCATCTGCCTCAACAAGCGTCCTGTCCTTGAATAACTCTTCGCCTTTTTGGGTAAGTACTTCTATCACGTATGCCTCACCGATGTCCACAAACAGAGCATCTGCGCCCTCTTTGGAGAAAGGGCCTCCCCCTACGGAGGTGCAGAAGCATGTGTTTCGTGGGTGGTTGCAGGCCAGTGCCAGAATAGTGGTGTTCTCTCTCCTCCTCAGATAGTTTAAGTCCTTAGATTCACCTTCGAGAAATATCTTATCCAGCAGGAGAAAAGCTTTTGCATCGCAGGGGTGCACCCCGAAGAGTACCGTTTTCTTTGGCTCTGGGGGGGCTTCATGTAACACATATTCGCCGTTTGAGAGCTGGTAGCTAAAGAGCACCTCTGCCTGGGGGAAGAACAGCTCTTTGGGAGATTGTCTCGAATTAGTATAATCGAGCAATGCTTCCGCTCCAGAGCTAATTTCCCTGAAGAGGACAAGACCCCCCTCATCTACTGGGGCAACCACTTGAAACTCCTTACGGAGTTCATCCAGAAAGCCAGCCAGCTTATCCTTATCTATCTTCAGATACCTCATATCTTTCCCTGACCACTCCTCCCGTGCTACGCGGCCTTCATCTGATAAACTCCTGCTCATCTTCAGGTTTGTAGGTAGCCAGAGGTGGTAGTTCTTCCAGGCTAAGTCCTGCTTTGTAGCCGAACCTCTCCTCAACGTCTTTCTCGAGCTTCTTGTTGAGCTTTCTCAGGTCTACTCCCATGGGGCAGGCCCGCTCGCAGGCGCCACAATCAACGCAGCGACCGGCCAAATGTAAGGCTCGAACCAGATGGAAAAGCTCGGTGTCAACGGGGTCGACGGTTTTGCCGACCCACTGTGGTTCGGAATTATCCACGAAGCACTCGCGACAGTAGCAAAAGGGACAGGCATTTCGGCAGGCATAACAGCGGATACATTTGTTTATTTCGCTGGCTAAGTAGGCCCTTCTTTCCTCTGCGCTCTTCGCCTCGAACTGCTTAATGTCTTCATACTCGTCGACTTTTTCGCTCTCCGGGACCTTCTCCCCGAGGAGGAAGTCATAGATTACCGGGTTACGGTGTCGGCAAACCCTGCAGGACTGATGCAACAGGTCGGCTCTGGGTAGCACCTTCTCAAAGTCGGAGCCCCTGACAAGGATTTCTTCATCTCTTTCCTCAGCTTCCAGGACTTCTTTTCCTCCCACTGCCGACTCCAGCTTTTTTCGGTCAATCATGCCATGACAGGGAATGCCCAGGATAACCAGCTTCTCCCGTTCTATCTGGTTTTCCTGAATGAGGCCGACTATGGCCCGACTATCACAGCCCTTGGCCACGATGCCTACCCTTTCCCTCCTGCCTGGCAGGAACCTGGCCAGGTTATTTTCGCAACTCGAGTCCCAAGTCAGTCTCTCTACGTCATCGGGGTTGCGAACAAAACAAGGCGAACTAAAGAGAGGAAGAGTGCCATCCTCAAACCCGATTATCAGGTCAACTTTATTCTCTTCAAGCAGCTTCTTAGCTGTTTGCCTTATCGCTGCGATTACGTCATTCATCTTTCGGTTTTGTTTTTACCAGTTTTTTACTCGGACCCAGAGCTTTTATTTCTTCGGTGACTTCCCTCACCACCTCGGAGAACTTGCTGCCCTCTGATGCTGAGACCCAGGAGAACTGAACCCTGCCCGGCTCAACTCCCACATATTCCAGCAAGCTCTTGAGCAGGGCAAACTTTCTCCTTGCATAGTAATTACCACTGAGATAGTGACAGTCACCCGGATGGCAGCCTGAGACCAAGACACCATCAGCTCCCTGCCGCAGAGACCTTAGAATGAAGAATGGGTTTACTCTACCTGAACAGGGTACCCGGATAACCCGTATATTCGGTGGGTACTGCAACCGGGATACCCCGGCCAGGTCTGCCCCGGCGTAGCTACACCAGTTGCAGAGGAAAGCGACTATCTTGGGTTCCCAATCTTTTCTCTCTTCTTTATCCATTGTCTACCCGACGGCTTCAAGGGCATCAATCATTTCCAGGATTTCAGAATCGCTGAAGCCCTTGAGGTCAATAGCACCACTCCGGCAACTGGAAGCACAAACTCCACATCCCTTACATGAAGCCTCGGTAACCACAGCTACCTCTCTCCCCAAACGCTCATTATACTCAAGTTTTATCGCCCCAAAAGGACAGACAGCTTCACAAACTCCGCAGCTATTGCACTTATTCACATTCACTGAGGAGACCACCCCTCCAGCTTCGATAAATTTCTTCGAAAGAACGGTACAGGCGCGTGAAACGGCTGCCTCAGCCTGTGTAATGCACTCCTCAATGGTCTTGGGGCTGTGGGCCAGACCGCAGAGATAAAGGCCATCGGCAGCAAAATCCACCGGACGTAGCTTAACATGGGCTTCCAGGAAAAAGCCGTTCTCATCAAGTGAGGTCTTGAAGAGCTGCGAGACAGCCTTATTGTCACTGGGCGGTAACGTAGCTGCTGCCAGAGCCAGCATGTCCACGTCTATCGACACCTTCTCACCCAGCGAAGTGTCAGTGACTTCCACCTTCAGCCTGTCGGCGGCGTTCACTTGCGGCTTGTCCTCCGGTTCATACCTTATGAACAGCACTCCCTGTTCTCTGGCTTTCCGGTAATAGTCTTCTTTAAAGCCGTAAGTCCTGATATCGCGATACAGGATATAGATATTCATCTCAGGATTAAGTTCTTTAAGCCTTAGAGCACTTTTTATAGCTTCGCTACAGCATACCCGGCTGCAGTAGTTCCTGGGTTCTTCTCGCGAACCGACACAGAGAATCATTGCTAGATTCTTTACCGAATTGACCTCTCTTTTGGCAATCTTCTCCTCAAGCTCAAGCAGAGTCACTACCCGGGGGTCTTTCCCGTAAAGATATTCTGCAGGTTTATACTCCTCGCCGCCGATAGCAACTATAGCGACGCCGTGCTTGATTTCCACCACATCACCGGAGCCGGTCCTTATCTTGGTCACGAAGTTCCCTACGTAACCGGAAGACTCAATCACTTCGGAACCAGTATAGACATGAATCAAATGATTTTGGGTAACCCTATCTATCAGATTGCTTAGATATAGCTGTACATCTCCGCCTTCCAGGGTAGAGTGCAGTCTGCGCGCCATCCCACCGAGCGCCGGCTCCTTTTCCACGAGGTATGCTTCAAACCCCTGTTGAGCTACTCCCAGAGCCACCTGCATCCCGGAGACGCCTCCTCCAACTACCAGGGCTGACGGAGTCACCGGCACACCTACCTGGCTAAGCGGTCCAGATGCCCTTGCGCGGGACACGGCAATCCTCACCAGGTCTTTCGCCTTCTCCGTGGCAGCCACCTTCTCCTGCATGTGCACCCAGCTGCACTGGTCTCGAATGTTGGCCATGGTAAAGAGATAGCGATTCAGACCAGCCTCTTTAATCGTTTCCTGGAAGAGCGGTTCATGTGTCCGGGGGGTACAGGAAGCCACCACAACTCGGTTTATACCAAGCTCTTCTATCTTCTCCTTGATACGGTCCTGAGTATCCTGAGAACAGGTATACAGGTTCTCCTCAGCATGGACTACATTGGGAATTGTTTTCGCGTACTCAACAACCTCTGGCACATTCACCACCCCGCCGATGTTTATACCACAGTGGCAGATAAAGACCCCGATGCGTGGTGGCTCACCGGAAACATCCCTTTCTTCAGCATACTCCTTCTCCTTTACCAGGGCTCCCCTGGCTGGGGAGAGAATGGCTGAAGCCTGATGGGCAGCGGCACTTGCCTGTATCACTGTCTCCGGGATGTCTTTAGGGCCCTGGAATACCCCGCAGACGAAAATTCCCGGTCTGGAGGTCTGGGTGGGACTGAAGCCATCCGTCTGACAGAATCCGTACTGGTTTAACCCGAGGTCTAGTCTCTCAGCCAGCTGGCGAAGCTTTGGGGGAATACACAAACCAGTGGAGAGGACCACCAGGTCGAACTCCTCTTCCTTTACCTCACCATTGGCTGCATAGCTCAGGAGAAGGTTCTTGCTCCTCTGGAGTTCCTTTATACCTGAAACAAGGCTCTTAACAAATCTGATACCCGACGTCCTGGCGTTCTCATAGTATTTCTCAAATCCTTTGCCGAAGGTGCGCATGTCGTTGTAGAAGATGGTAAGCTCCAGGTCAGGCTGATGCTCCCGTGCAATAACCGCTTCCTTGATAGCATACGTGCAGCACACCGAAGAACAGTAACCGTTGCCCAGACCGATATCCCTCGAGCCAACACACTGCACCCAAGCTACTTTCTTAGGGGGCTTTCCGTCTCCAGGCCTCAACACGTGCCCTTGATAGGGACCGGATGCAGAGAGAATCCGCTCGAACTCCAGGCTAGTGACCACATTCTGATACCGGCCATAGCCATATTCTCCCTTCAACCTGGCATCGAATTCCTCATAACCTGGGGCCAGAATTACCGACCCTGCCTGAAGCTCCACCAATTCATCTCCCATCTGGTGATTTATAGCGTCAGCTTTGCAGGCAGCTACACATTGCAAACACTCAGAGCACACGCCACAGTTAAGGCACCTGGAAGCCTCACTTATTGCCTGCTCCTCAGTAAGACCTAATCTTACCTCATCAAAGGTGGACTTTCTTCTCTTTAAGTCGGTGGTAGCCATCTCCTCTCGCGGTTTTAGTCTCTCCCCCTCAGGGATTGGCCTCAGGTTCTCAGGTTTCTTTCTTTCCAGCGTCCTACCCTGCCCCAGGTCCTCCCCTTCGAGATATCTTCGGATAGACTCGGCTGCCCGTTTGCCACTAGCCACAGCCTCAATAACTATCGCCGGGCCTGACTGACAGTCCCCACCAGCAAAAACACCCGGGCGGCTGGTGGCCAATGTAAGTGGGTCAACCTCAACGGTACCCCTCCTGCCGACCTCGATGTTACTTCCTTCCAAGAAGGATAGGTCTGACGTCTGACCAGTGGCCGGAATGACCATATCCACTTCTACAACAAACTCGGAGCCGGGAATGGGTATGGGCCGCCTCCTCCCCGAGTCATCTGGCTCACCCAGCTCCATCCGAATACATTTTATTCCCTCTACTCTGCCGTCCTGTGAAATAACCTCCACAGGGGCACTAAGGTACTCGATTTGCACCCCTTCGGTGATGGCAGCTTCAACCTCTTCCTCACTCGCTGGCATCTCGGTCCTGGTCCGGCGATAGAGGATGGTGACCTGGTCAGTACCAAGACGCAGCACCGACCTAGCAGCATCTATGGCTACATTTCCTCCACCGATTATGCCCACCCTTTTCCCCACGGATGGATTCTTACCCAGGTTCAAGTCTCTTAGAAAATCGACCCCCTGAACCACTCCCTCGCTATCCTCACCGGGAATCCCCAGACTAAGGCTCTTGTGAGCCCCAACAGCCACAAATACTGCTTCGTAGCCTCGCTGGAACAGGTCGTCCAGACTCAGGTCCTTTCCTAGCCTGGTATTCATACGGAACTCTACCCCGAGCTGCCTCACCACATCAATCTCTTTCTCAAGAATGTCCCGAGGTAGCCGGTATTCAGGTATGCCAACATAAAGCATGCCCCCTACCACTGACATGGCCTCAAAAACAGTGACCTGATACCCCTCCAGAGCTAGATAATAAGCTGCGGTAAGACCGGCTGGGCCAGAGCCGATGATAGCCACCTTTTTATTCTTCTCAGCCTTCTTCTCAGGGACGGGCATGGTTCCTACCCTATCAGCTACGAACCATTTGAGGTCACATATTGCCACCGGCTCATCTAACTGCTTTCTCCGGCACTCAGCTTCGCAGGGGTGAGGACAAACCCGACCAAGTATACCCGGAAATGGGAGCTCCTCACGTATTAGCCGATAAGCTTCTTCATATTTACCTTGGGAAATTAAGGCAACATATCCCTGGACATTTATTCCAGCCGGGCAGGTCTGGACACAGGGCGGTCTATCTTTCTTGTCTACCGTGAAGATATTTGGGAAAGCCTGAGCATAGGGCCTATAAATGGCTTTCCTTACACCCAGCCCTTGGTCAAACTCGCTTTTCACTTCTACCGGACAGACCTCAGCACACTCCCCACAACCAGTACATCTATTCGGGTCAACATACCTTGACCGTTTTAAAACCCTAACACTGAAATCACCTGGCTCGCCTTGAATATCGACTAGGTCGGAGTAAGTAAGGAGTTCAATATTAGGATGGCGACCGCACTCTACCAGCTTGGGCGAGAGGATACACATGGAGCAGTCATTGGTGGGGAAGGTCTTGTCCAGTTGGGCCATCTTGCCACCGATGGCAGGCGATTCCTCTACGAGATAGACCTTGTAACCCGATTCAGCGAGGTCAAGCGACGCTTGAATTCCCCCTATCCCTCCGCCTACCACAACTACAGCGCCGACTACGTTATCTTGTTCCATTACTAATCACTTTCGAGTAAACCCTTAGCGTTAAGCAATTCCTTAGTACTTACCAGATGCCGCTTGAACCACTGTTCCGAGCCGGTCAAGCCCAGTGCTAGCCCCAGAAGCTCAGTGAAATAGAACATGGGGACATGGTAATTTCTTCCCGTCTCCCTAGACAGTGCCCCCTGGCATCCCTCAAGGTTTGCTTGACACATAGGACAGCAGGTTACGATACATTCTGCGCCAGCCTCGATGGCCATATCCAGCACCTTCCCGCTCAGCTTTCTCACTATGTCGGGGCGAGTCAAAGTAAATCCAGCGCCGCAGCAATCGGTCTTGTATGACCAACTAACACTTTCCGCTCCGGCCAAGTTCATTAGCTTATCCATATTCTGCGGATCCTCGAAATCTGCGGCATCGGTAACCTTAGGGGGACGAACCACCAGGCAGCCATAGTAGCAGGCTACCCGCAATCCAGAAAGGGGCTTCTTTACCCCCTCCCTCACCCGTTGAAGTATTTCTTCTTCAGAGCAGAGGTCAAGCAGATGTTTCACCTTGATCTGACCCTTATAGGGGAAATCGGGGAGCGGGTTCTGCGCCAATTTCTTCTCGGCTACTTTCAGTCTCTGGTAACAGGCAGCGCAAGATACGACAAGGTCTAGACCTTTTGCATCAGCAGAGCTCAAATCTCTGGCAGGCAGGGCAAGAGAGAGGAAATCATCGGTGCTGTGAGCTGAACTTGCACCGCAGCAATTCCAATCTTCAAGCTCATCAAGTTCAATTCCTAGGGCATTACAAACGGCTGCAGCCGATTCGCCATATTCTCTTGCTGTTCCCTCTAGAGAGCAGCCTGGATAGTATGAAACCCTCATGTCCTTTTCGCAAACAACTTTTTTATCTCTCGAGTCTGGCGTATTCGATTTGGGCGGAGCTTGAGCTTACCACGCCAGAGCATACCCCAACCCAGCCTGGCCTGCTCTAGAAGCTCACCGCTGAAGAGTTTGGCTAGCAGGTTGGTTCTGAGCATATACATGGCCAGCATTCTAACCTCATGGACCCTGCCGCCAGCCTTAATCGAACCAAGAAAGGCCTGGTGAAAATTGGGAATGTCCCTCACCTCCGGAGCCACTCTACGTTCACGTAGTGAAATCTGCCTCAGTGCATCCATCACACCAGCAATATCAATGTCATTAGGGCACCTAGTGGTACAGGTTTCACAGGAAAGACAAATCCAAATAGTGCGGCTACCGAGCACCCTATCCCTCAAGCCGAGATGAACCATATGCAGGATGACATCCGGAGGGTAATCCATGGCAAAGGCTACCGGGCAGCCGCTGGTGCACTTCCGGCATTGGTAACAGAGAGAAACATTCTCGCCACTTTCTTTCTCAACCTCGCGGAGGAAGAGAAAATCGTGACCAACAGACGCTATTGCTTCAGGTTTAATTCTTTCCTTCTGTAACATTACGGCCTAACGTATCCTACGTAACCTCATACTTTCGGATTGTGTTATGGTAATGTCCGGTTTGTAAAGGTCCGGTAACTTTACCCCCTCATCCTCATCGGCAGACTGAGCAAACACTCCTTCCTATTAATATTCTAGCATTTTAACAGCAAATTCTTCCACAGTTTGTACGGGGTCAGGCCAACTTGAACTCAATAGATTAATCTGCACGAAGGGTAACCTCATTTTTGAGAGGCCCCATCGAAACTACGGCTACCCGGAACCCATACCAATCTTTAGACGCAGGCTTTCCTCCAGGGCATGGGTATCAAAGGGATTGACAATGAACGGCACACCCTCCCGAATCAGGGTGCCAGTCTCAGGGTCAATCTTTACCTGGGTGGTGTCCGGTACCTGCTTGACACATGCAACACTAAGCATTACCTACCTCCCTCTGGATTCTGCTGGACTATAACGCCAGAACGCTATTATGACGGTGGTAACCGGTAAAGTTCACCAGGGCCTTGGCGGCCCGTTCCAGTGTCAAATAGACAGGCAATCCCTGCTCCAGGTAATAGTCACGGATATGGCGGCGGGCACCTTCCGATTCGAGTGCTGCGGTCCCGGTAGCCTCGACCGGCATCACCATAATCACCGGTTTTCCGAATTTATTCTTGATGTCCACCGGCACCTGGGCCCGTTCTTTAGACAATTCTGGCGGTCGCATCGCCTGGTCACCAGACGAAACCACCATTGTCATATCAATCTCATCCACAATGATTATGTCAATATCTGCCTCAGTGGCGACTGTTTCCATGACTGCCCTGAGCATCTGGGGTGGCGGTCCGGGACTGGCCACGTCCACCGGATTCCGAGCGCTGGCACCGGCTGCCGGGACTATCGACATCAGCTTCTTCTGAAGCTCGGAGGGGAAAACCGGCACTTCAAGCCCCATCCGCTCACAGCTATCACTTGCCGCCACACCGATGCCACCACCCCCGCCGATAGGACAGACACGGCACCCCGTTTGCGGTTCCAGGTAGAGGAAGGCAAGCATGGCATCCAGCAGTTCTTCAAGGCCGGTAACCCGTACTGCGCCAGTCTGTCTGAAGACAGCGCCCCAGATTTGTTCTTCACCACCCATTGAAGCAGTATGAGACTGCACAGCCCTCGCCCCACCCTCGGTAAGACCACCCTTCCACAGTATCACCGGTTTTGTCCGGCAGACCTCCTGAAGCAGCTTAAAGAAACGGGGGCCATCTTTCACTCCTTCGATATATCCGGTGATTATTTTGGTCTGAGGGTCCTGATGGAAATACTCCAGAAGGTCACACTCGCTGATATCGCAAGCATTGCCGTAGCTAACCACTTTGCTGAACCTGATTCCAAGGCCTTCAGCACGACGTGGCACCCGTATGGCGTAACCGCCACTCTGGCTGATAAAGGCCACCGGCCCGCTCTCTTTGGGCAGGGTTGCACCTGGTAAAATGGTAATACCACCATCAGGGGAGTAGACTCCAAAGCAGTTGGGGCCGACAATACGGATACCTCTGGCAGCTATATCGGCCAGTTCCCTTTCCAGCCTTGCGCCCTCTTCTCCTACCTCACGGAAACCGGCGCTAAGCACCTGTGCCGCCTTGACTCCTTTGTCAAGGCACTCCTGAACGACCTCCGGGACTGCCCGTGCCGGGACAGCGATTGAAGCGAAGTCAACCGGCCCGGGGATGTCTTTAACACTGGCATAGGTCTTCATTCCCTGTACCTCAGTTTCCTGAGGGTTCACCGGATAGAGGCGGCCAGAGTAACCAAAGGTGAGCAATACCTGCAGCATCCTGCCGCCGAATTTTCTCAGGTCCGCCGATGCTCCAATCACCGCATGAGATTTTGGATAGAAAATTGGGGCAAACTCATCCAGCCTGTTCTCGGGCATACTGTCCTTTCACAAAATGTGCCGGGTATCATAGAGAATGCAAACGGCCGATAACTACCCAGCACAGGCACAAAAATATAATATACTAATGGTTTGCCTTAGTCAATTTACTCACCACGGGATAAATCAGCCGCCATTCCTGTGTAAAAAGTCGCAAATTCAGGTTGACAATGGCACTGCTTTTATCTAGACTGTTAATCGGTAGAATTTGGCCTCCTGGCTAAATCTGACGAGACCTCTCAAGTTATCCCCGGGCCAAAAGTGAGGAGGGAAAGCAGTTGAGAATCCCCTTCCTGCCCCGAGAAGAGAAGTTTTTCGACCTTTTTGCGGACAGTGCCCATAATACTGTGAAGGCAGCCAAGATATTGAATGAACTGGTCGACAACTGGGAACACATCGAGCAAAAGGCGGAGGAGATAAAGGAGCTAGAACACGCCGGTGATACCATTACCCACGAAATCATTGCGCGCCTGCACCGCACTTTTGTTACACCGTTCGACCGGGAGGACATTGCCCTATTAGCCAAAAGCCTGGATGACATCATAGACTTCATCGAAAGCGCCTCCACTGATATGCTCCTCTACAAAGTGGAGTCCCCCAGCCGGCGAGCCAAGGAGCTCGCCGATATTATTATTGAGGCAACCGCTGAAGTCGAACAGGCGGTACTTGACCTGAGGCATAAGGCCAAGCTAAAGCAAATTCTCGAACGGTGCGTAGAGATAAACCGGCTGGAGAATATGGCCGACGTGGTCTACCGGGCCGCTCTGGCGGAGCTTTTCGAGGACTCCACCAACATGGCACACGTTATCAAATGGCGCGAAATCTACGAGCATATGGAGAGTGCCACCGACAGGTGCGAAGACGTGGCCAATGTCCTGGAAGGGGTAGCCCTCAAGCATGCCTGATTCCTCACTCGCCGTCTTGATTGTCATCGTCTTCCTGGCGATTGGTTTCGGACTGGTCAATGGTTTCAATGATGCCGCCAATGCAATTGCTACTGTCATTGGTACCCGCGTTCTTTCCCCCAGGAATGCCATTCTAATAGCCGCCGCTGCCAATCTAGCGGGCGCGCTCACCGGCCTCGAGGTTGCCAAGACTATTGGTAAGGGTATCCTTGTCCCGGATGCAATCTCAAATATTACCGTAATTGCCGCTCTGGCATCCGTCATAGTCTGGGGCTCCATTGCCACTTACCTTGGACTGCCAGTGAGCATAACGCATGGATTCGTTGCCGGACTTGCCGCGGCTGGCATTGCCCTGGTCGGCACCGAGGCTGTGGTCTGGGGCAAAATAGCACAGGTCGGCTCATCTGTAGCGATTGCTCCGGTCATGGGCTTCATCGGCGGTTTTACCCTGATGGTCGCCCTGCTGTGGCTCTTACGGAGTGTTGCACCGGATAGAATACAATCAACATTTGGCCGCCTGCAATGGTTCACGGCTGCCTTTATGGCTTACAGCCATGGCAAGAATGATGGCCAGATGCCTATTGGCGTGATAACTATGGGCCTGGTAGTCTACAGTGGAAACACAGACCTATGGAATAATGTGCCCTTTTGGATAATCATCGTTTCCGCACTGGCCATCAGTACCGGGACCGCTGTTGGCGGCTGGCGTGTTATTAAAACACTGGGAACAAGGGTCACTCTACTTCGCCCGGTAAATGGTTTTGCTGCCGAAGCATCAGCAGCCACGGTTATAGAGGTGGCCTCCCACTTTGGCATCCCGGTAAGCACCACCCACTGCATAAGCGCATCCATCATGGGTGTTGGTGCAACCAGAAGACTATCGGCGGTACGCTGGGGAGTGGCAGGCAACATTGTCACTGCCTGGATACTGACTTTTCCCATCTGCGGGGTGCTGGGCTACCTGTTTGCCAAGCTCCTCCAGTTGATATTTGGCTCAGGGTAGGGCAATCCGCCGCGGGGTCACCCGGTGTTTTTCTGCGGTAATAATAGCCTGGATTGCGGACACTGTCTGGTCCATCTCACCGCTCTGATTCACCACCACGTAATCGAAACGTGATAGCTGTTTCATCTCCTCTTCGGCTGTCTCCAGACGCAGGGCCAGGTCAGCAGGCGATTCCGTCAGACGCCAGGTCAGCCGGGCATCGAGTTCCTCCATAGATGGGGGAGCAAGGAAAATAAACACAGCCTCAGGTACAGTTTTTTTAATGGTCGCCGCACCCTGGACATCTATCTTTATAATTGCGTCCTCACCTCTGTCCAGGGCCATCTTCACCGCCGCCCGGGGGACCCCATACCAGTTGCCATAAACATTGGCTGATTCCAGGAGCTCATTTTGGGCCAGCATGCTGCGGTACTCCTCGGTCGAGACAAAATGATAGTCCACCATATCTTGCTCGTTGTCCCTCCGGGGCCGTGTTGTCAGGGTAATAATGTAGCAGAGGGGATAACCTGATTCCTTGAGCCTTGTCAGGACCGCATCCTTACCTACACCCGAAGGACCGGAGAGCACTATCAGCAGCGCCCCTGGTGGCCGATTTGTTTCGGTGGGATACTCACGTCTGCCAGGCTCTACACTCATCACCCCAGCCTATCCCCTACTCTATACTACCTCGACATGCTCTTCTTTCGGTTGAGTTGCCTGCAATCTACCGGCGATAGTCTCTGGCGCAAGCGCCGCCTGTACAATGTGTCCGCTATCGGTGATGAGCACCGCCTTGGTCTTTCTACCATTGGTCAGATCAATCAGCAATCCCTTGTTCCGACCTTCCAGGACCATCCGCTTCGTTGGTGCTGAGTTAGGTGTAGCTATGGCAACAACCCTGTTCATCACAACAATGTTGTTGAAGCCAACATGAACCAATTCGATGCCCATCATACTCTCCTCAGAAGCTCCAGCCGCCGGTCGCTGGCAGTACAACCCTGACCAACTATCGGTGACACTGGGTATTTTTGCCTGCTCTGGCTTCTACAATCATCGTGATAGCGCCAGGGCACACAATGCTATATGTTATACCTTTGCCTGCCTTCTGGCAAGCCCCCAAGGTCTTGAACCACATCCCTTTTCGTGATAAACTATTTGTGGGTTGAGTTTTTCTTGAGGGTGATTTTTTGGAACAAAGCTTGCGGGAGCGGCTGTTGCCCATTCTTGAAGGCCACCGAGGGCACCGAGAATCCCTGATTCCAGTCCTGCAAAAGGTACAAGGGGAGTTGGGCTATCTACCTGAAGAAGCAGTTTCAGAGATAGCCCATTTTTTGGGCCTATCTAGAAGTGAAATTTTCGGCGTTGCCAGCTTCTATGCCCAATTCCGCTTCGAGAGACAGGGCGAACATATCGTAAAGGTCTGCCAGGGGACCGCCTGCCATGTCAGGGGCGCAAAACGCATCTTGGAGGCGATAATTCAGGAACTGGGTATAGAACCAGGTGGAACCACAGCCGACTATAAGTTCAGCCTAGAACGTGTTGCCTGCTTCGGCTCCTGCGCACTGGCCCCGGTACTGGTAATCGATGGACAGGTGTACGGCCGAATGACCACATCCAGCGCGAGAAAGGTACTGGAAGAGTATTAGATAGCCCACCTGACCACTACTATTCCGATTTACGGAGAAGCACAAGACGATGACGTTCGATGAGCGGCGTAAGCAAGCAACGGCGGAGTGGGAGGCCTTACAGCAGAGTGACAAACCCAGAATAATTATCGGGATGGCCACCTGCGGTCGGGCCGCCGGGGCAGCCGCGGTACTAGCAGCAATTAAGGATGAACTCTCACGGCTCGGCATAGAAGCGTTGATTACAGAGGTCGGCTGTATCGGCATGTGCTATGCTGAGCCCCTGGTGGATATCATCAAGCCAGGTCAACCCCGTATCTCCTACGGCAATTTAACCCCGGAAACCGTAAAAGGGCTGTTAGAGGACTACCTCATTAATGACAACCCCCGCCCAGACCTGGCGATGGGCACCATCGGTGAAGACAGTATCGAGGGTATTCCCAAGCTTGCCGACCTGCCAATAATGAAACCACAGGTGCGAATTTCGCTGCGGAACTGTGGTCATGTTGACCCGACCGACATCAATCAATACATCGCCAACGGTGGTTACACTGGCCTAATTCGGGCACTGGGAATGGCTCCAAAAGATGTTATCGACGAGATAAGCAAATCCGGCCTGAGGGGACGCGGCGGTGCCGGTGCCCTTACCGGTTTTAAGTGGGAGCGGCTCTGGGAGCAACCGGGGGACGTGAAATACCTCATCTGCAACGCCGATGAGGGTGACCCCGGGGCCTTTATGGACAGGTCATTACTGGAAAGTGACCCGCATTCGGTACTGGAGGGTATCCTCATCGGGGCCTATGCCACGGGGGCTTCGCACGGCTACATTTACTGCCGGGCAGAGTATCCGCTGGCAATACAGCGGCTCGAAACTGCCCTGAAGCAGATGGAGGAATATAACCTTATTGGAGACAATATCCTCGGTTCCGACCTCAGTTTTGATTTAGAGATAAAGGAAGGGGCTGGTGCATTTGTTTGCGGTGAGGAGACCGCCCTGATGATGTCGATTGAGGGTAAACGTGGCATGCCGCGACCCCGCCCGCCCTTCCCCGCTCAGTCCGGCCTGTGGGGCAAGCCGAGTAATGTCAACAATGTCGAGACGTGGGCCAATGTCTCGGCGATATTCCAGCAGGACGCTGAATGGTACGCTCAGTATGGTACGGAGTCCAGCAAGGGCACCAAGACCTTTGCCCTGGCAGGCAAGGTGGTGCGCACCGGTCTGGTAGAGGTACCGATGGGCATCACCATCGGCGGCATCATCTATGACGTCGGTGGTGGTATCGTTAATAACAAGGAGTTCAAAGCGGTGCTCACCGGTGGCCCATCTGGCGGTTGTCTTCCGTCAAGCAAGCTTGACCTACCGGTTGACTATGAGTCCCTGAACCAGGCAGGCACCATCATGGGCTCAGGGGGGTTTGTCGTTGCCGATGAAGATACCTGCATGGTGGACATGGCCAGGTATTTCCTCGCCTTCACTCAGGACGAGTCATGCGGCAAATGCGTGCCCTGCCGTGTCGGCACCAGGCATATGCTCAACATCCTCGAGCGTATTACCCAAGGAAAGGGGCAACCAAGCGACATAGACCTTTTAGAAAGGCTGGCTACTACTGTCAAGTCCACCTCCCTCTGCGGACTGGGACAAACAGCTCCTAATCCGGTGCTGACCACCCTCCGCTACTTCCGCGAGGAATATGAAGAGCATATTTTCAACAAGCGGTGCCCTGCACTGGTATGCACGGAGCTGATTAAGTTCTATATCCTCCCTGACAAGTGCCAGGGATGCGGCATATGTATCCGGAACTGTCCCGTTGAAGCCATAGTTGGTGACAGGAGGATGATACATATTATCAATCAGGATAAGTGTATCAAGTGTGGCACCTGTATGGATGTCTGTCCCGAGCGGTTCGGTGCAGTCGTGAAAGTCTCCGGGGAAGAAATAGAAGTTCCCAGTGAGCCGATTCCGGTGACAGCGCCCAGGCCATCAGCAAAAAAAGAAGGCTCAAGTGAGCCTACAACTAGCGATTGACGAGGTCAATTATGGGCGAAATCACATTAACTATTGACGGACAGGAAGTCAAGGTAGAACAAGGTATGACAGTGCTCGATGCTGCCAAGCAGGCGGGCATCTACATACCGACATTATGCTATCACCCGGACCTTGCCCCGTACGGCGCCTGCCGATTATGCATCGTTGAGATAGAGAAAATGCGTGGCCTACCGACTTCCTGCACGACACCGGCCACCGACGGCATGGTAGTGAAGACCAAGACACCACAGCTCCAGGAATTCCGTCGGGGCGTTCTAGAGCTAATGCTCAGCGAGCACCCCCACCCTTGCCTCACCTGCTGGCGCCGGGAGAGGTGCGGGCCATACGACATCTGCCTGCGCAGTGTCGACGTAACGCAGCGCTGCGTCACCTGCCCCAATAACAAGATATGCGAACTGCAGGACGTGGTCGACTACATCGGAATCGACCATATAGACTTACCCTATACTTCCCGGGAGGTGCCCATTGACCGTGAGAACCCGTTCTTTGAGCGGGACTATAATCTCTGCATCCTCTGCGGTCGGTGTGTCAGGGTATGCCAGGAAGTCAGGGGCGTTGGTGCGATTGCTTTTACCTCCCGCGGCAGCGAGTCACTACCCGGGACTGCCTTTGGTCGTCCCCTTCGGGACTCCGACTGCAAGTACTGCGGTGCCTGTGTCGATGTCTGTCCTACGGGGGCGCTGATTGAGCGCCGCCGCAAGTATGAGGGCATACCTGATACAAGAGTAGCCACCACGTGCCCGTATTGTGGTGTCGGCTGCCAGCTTGAACTGGAAATAAAGGACGGCCGCATAATGGAAGTTATCCCATTACGGGATAACGACGTAAACCGGGGACAGGCCTGCGTTAAGGGACGCTTCAGCATCGCCGAGGTTGTACATCACCCTGACCGGCTGACTACCCCGCTGATAAATAGGAACGGGACATTCGAGGAAGCTACCTGGGATGAGGCCCTGGAACTGGTTGCCAGCAGGCTCTCCAGCTTCAGGAAGGACGAAGTGGTTGTTATCTCCTCGGCCAAGTGTACCAACGAGGACAACTATGTGGCCCAGAAATTTGCGCGTGCAGGACTCGGCCACAACAATGTGGACCACTGTGCCCGCCTCTGACATGCCCCCACCGTGGCCGGTCTGGTCACGACATTCGGCAGCGGCGCCATGACTAACTCCATCCGCGATATCAGTAATGCCGCCTGTATTCTGGCCATTGGCACCAATACCACCGAAGCTCACCCGGTGATTGCCCTGGAGTTTAAGAAAGCAGTCAACAAGGGCGGCAAGCTGATTGTTGCCAATACACGAGAGATCGACCTCGTCAGAGACGCCACTATCTGGCTGCGACACCGTCCCGGCACGGACGTCGCTCTCCTTATGGGCATGGCCAAGGTTATCGTGGACGAAGGATTGGCCGACACCACCTTCATCGAAGAGCGCTGCGAGAACTTCGAGGAATTCAAGGAGTCACTCAGGGCTTTCGACCTGGCTACCGTCGAGGATATTACCGGCGTGCCCGCCGGGAAGATAGCCGAGGCTGCCCGCATCTATGCCACCAACAGTCCGGCAGCTATCTTCTACGCAATGGGTATCACCCAGCACACCCACGGCACCGACAACGTCATAGCCACCGCTAACCTGGCGATGCTCACCGGGAATGTGGGTAAGCTATCCGCCGGGGTCAATCCGCTACGAGGTCAGAACAACGTCCAGGGTGCCTGTGACATTGGCGCTCTGCCCAATGTCTACCCCGGCTATCAGTCGGTTGCTGACCCTGCAATTAAGGACAAGTTCGAGAGAGCCTGGGATGCCTTTTTAAGCGACAATCCGGGCCTGACTATTACCGAGATGTTTGATGGGGCTTACGAGGGCACCATCAAGGCAATGTATATTATAGGCGAAAACCCACCGCTTAGTGAGCCTAACGCCAACCACGCTATAGAAGCACTGAAGAGGCTGGACTTCCTCGTTGTCCAGGATATTTTCATGTCCGAGACTGCCGAACTGGCTGATGTTGTGCTACCAGCGGCCAGCTCTGCTGAGAAAGACGGCACTTACACCAATACCGAACGCCGGGTACAGCGCGTCCGCAAGGCAATCGAACCGGTCGGTGATGCCAGGCCGGACTGGTTGATTACCTGCCAGATAGCCCAGAAGATGGGGATAAATGGCTTTGAGTTCGAGAGCCCTTCAGAAATAATGGAGGAGATTGCCAGCCTGACACCGGCCTATGGCGGCATCACTTACGAGCGTCTGGAGCAGGGAGGACTGCAATGGCCGTGTCCTACTCCAGAACATCCCGGCACTCCCATTCTGCATATTGGTATTTTCTCCCGGGGTAAGGGGCATTTCGTGCCGCTGGAATACAAGCCTTCTGCGGAACTACCTGACGAGGAATACCCGCTATTGCTCACCACTGGCCGCAACCTGTTCCACTGGCATACTGGCACAATGACACGCCGCGTTGGTGGCCTCGACGACCTGCTTGGGGAGGGGTGGGTGGATATCAATCCAACGGATGCCGAGAAACTCGATATCGCCCACGGGGACCGCGTAAAAATTACCTCGCGCCGCGGGAGCGTAACTGCCCGCGCCAACGTTACCGATGTATCGGACCAGGGCGTGGTCTACATGAACATGCACTTTGCGGAGAGCGCCGTCAACGTGCTCACTAATCCGGCACTCGACCCGGTTTCAAAGATACCCGAGTTCAAGGTCAGCGCCGTAAAAATCTCCAAGAGCGATAATGGTTAGCTAAAATCCTTGGATAAACGGCTGTACCATAGCGAATAATGAGTTAAAGTGAGGCTGAAAACTGTTTAAAATAGCTCTTAAACAAAACCTGGTACCTAATGTTAATCTCTACAAGATTGAGGCACCCAGCGTCGCCAAAAGAGCCCAAGCCGGTCAGTTTGTGGTTATCAGGATTGACGAGAAGGGAGAACGCATCCCTCTGACCATTGCCGATTGGGACCGCGAAGAAGGTACCGTTACCATTGTCGTCATGTCAGTTGGCACCACCACCCACCGGCTGGCACAGTTGGAGACCGGTGACTCCATCTCTGATTTTATCGGGCCACTCGGTCTGCCTACCCACATCGATAAGTTCGGCACGGTTGTCTGCGTCGCCGGCGGCTTTGCCGTGGCTACCATCATGCCGATTGCCCGCTCCATGCAAGAGAAGGGTAACCAAGTCATCTCAATCATGGGCGCCCGAAACAAAGACCTGATTTTCTGGGAGGACGAGCTACGCAGCGTCAGCGATGAGTTAATTGTCACCACCGACGATGGCTCCTATGGCCGTAAGGGGTTGGTTACCGAGCCACTAAAGGAACTGCTCGATGGTGACCGGAAGATTGACCGTGTTATCGCCATCGGGCCCAGCGTGATGATGATGGCCTGCTCCCGCACGACCAAGCCCTACGGAGTAAAGACCATCGTCAGCCTTAATCCCATCATGGTCGATGGCACCGGCATGTGCGGCTGCTGTCGGGTGAGCGTGGGAGGCGAGACCAAATTCGCCTGCGTTGATGGACCCGATTTTGACGGACATCAGGTCGACTGGGAACTCCTCTTTGCCCGCCAGCGCAGCTACCTGGAACAAGAGAAAACGTCTTTTGAAGACTGGAAGCGTCAGCACGGGTTCTAGCTGAGATATACCAACAATACCAATCAGGAAGGATACCTATGGCAAAACTTGACCTTAACCGGGTCTCAATGCCCCGGCAAGACCCCAAAGAACGAGCCAAGAATTTTAATGAGGTCGCCCTCGGTTACTCTGAGGAGCAGGCAAAATACGAAGCCAACCGCTGTATTCAATGCCCTAAGCGTCCTTGTGTCAATGGTTGTCCGGTAAACGTCGATATCCCTGAGTTCATCAAGGCAATCCGGGAGGATGATATGCCTGCGGCTGTCAGGATACTCAAGAGCAAGAACGCCCTTCCCGGCATCTGCGGTCGGGTATGTCCTCAGGAGTCTCAGTGTGAGGAGGTCTGTACGCTGGCCAAGCGTGGCGCACCGATTGCTATTGGCCGCCTCGAGCGTTACGTGGCCGACTGGGAACGGAACAACCAGCCAGCCACGGAGGCACAAACTCCCGATATCCCGAAGCCTACGGGCAAGCGGGTGGCCGTTGTCGGTTCGGGGCCAGCGGGGCTGACAGCCGCTGCCGACCTCGCCAAGATGGGACACTCGGTGACCATTTTCGAGGCACTGCATGTCGGCGGAGGTGTGCTCATGTACGGCATCCCCGAGTTCCGTCTGCCCAAGGAAATTGTCCAGGCTGAGGTAAAATACGTCGAGTCTCTTGGCGCAGAGCTGGTGCTCGATGCCGTAATCGGCAAGATTGATACTGTTGACGAGCTATTGGCCAGCGGCTATGATGCCGTCTTTCTCGGCACTGGCGCCGGTCTGCCAATGTTCATGAATATCCCCGGTGAAAACCTCTGTGGCATCTATTCTGCCAATGAGTTTCTCACCCGCACCAACCTGATGAAGGCCTACCTTTTCCCTGTATATGACACCCCTCTCAGTGCAGGCAAGAGGGTAGCTGTCATCGGTGGTGGCAACGTTGCCATGGACTCGGCACGATGCGCCCTCAGGCTGGGTGCTGAAGAGGTCTACATTATCTACCGCCGGTCTGAGGTAGAGATGCCTGCCCGCCGTGAGGAAGTTGAGAACGCCATGGAGGAGGGTATTATTTTTAAGTTCCTCACCAATCCGGTGGAATTCATTGGCAACGAACAGGGCTGGGTAACCTCCATGAAATGCATCGAGATGGAGCTTGGTGAGCCGGATGACAGCGGACGGCGCCGCCCCATTCCCAAAGAGGGCAGCGAGTTCATCATCGATATCGATACCGTGGTTGTCGCCCTGGGCACGACCCCTAATCCGCTAATCGCCTCAACAACAGAAGGCCTGGACACCACCCGCCGGGGCACGGTTGTCGCTGACGAAGAGACCGGCAAGACGAACAAAGACAGGGTCTGGGCGGGGGGTGATATCGTTACCGGGGCCGCCACCGTCATCAGTGCCATGGGTGCCGGTAAACGTGCCGCCGCCGACATCGATAAATTCCTGAGAAGCCACTGAAAATCTTTTAATTACCTCTAGGAAACATTGGGGGGATTCTGCCATCCTTATTTACACTTAACTATGTGGCAGTCAGTCTTACGACTGGTTTTATGTCACCAACGAAGTAGAACAGATTACTCCGAAGAAATCTCCAGCAAAGCAAATCCGGTAGTCTCATCCATTACGCGGGCGACATCTGCTCCCAATATCTCGTAGATGATGACCTCCCCTACCACCCAGGTGGTCACACCGGGACGCAGGCAGCCAGTGGTGGTCTTACCAGAGCGCCCCAGGGCGGCATGAATGTGCAGTACCGGCAGGCCATCTTCACCGGGAGCGATAACACCGACTCCGGCAACCTCATGGGCACCATCAACTGGCAGGAGCATCGGCTCCGGAGGCATCTCATCGGAACGGCGGGGACCGACCACCACCTCCCCACCACCGATGCCGCCTATCAGGATAACCTGACCCACCGATATCCCCTGCTCGGCGGCAAAGCGCTCAATACACCCGGGAACCATATCCCCATCCTCCAGCCGCATCACAAAGACCCGGCCTATCTGTCCCTGGCACGCTTTCATCGGAAGCCTCCTAACAATTCTGGATAGCCCTCACTTTAAAGTCCTATCCATTTGCTGTCAAGTCCATTTATCTGCGTTACTAAGTACGCCATTACGATAAAATAACAGTTAGAGATACACCCCTCATGTCTTGTGGAAAAACCCTGGCAGCGAAACAATCTACCACAAAAACACAGGTAATAAACAGCCCTCTGGACTATCTTGCTCTCCCAGCAGGGGTGTCTAAGAGGGACTTCCGCCCCTCTTTTATCAAAAATTCCCCCTTCCCCTTAAAGGGGAAGGGGGACAAAGGGGGATGGGGTCGTGGGGTAATTTATTGCCACCGACTATGCTAAAATAGGTCGGTATGATTCCCATCAGACTGGCTTTAAGCAATTTCATGTGCTACCGCGATAACGTGCCGCCGCTCTATCTTAATGGCGTGCACACCGCCAGCATCTGCGGGAGCAACGGCCACGGTAAATCAGCCCTGATTGATGCCATAACCTGGGCACTCTGGGGGCAGACCAGGGCCAAGCGCGACGATGACCTCATCCACACCGGTGAAACCGAGACAGCCGTCGAATTCGACTTTGCCGTTGGCGAGCAGGAGTACCGCATCCTGCGACGGCACCGCAGACCGAAACGGCGCGGGGCGTCGGGGCAAACCATTCTGGAACTCCAGATGGCCGCTGACGGTGGCTTCAAGGCGATTACAGGGAACACCATCCAGCAGACCCAACAGAAAATCATCGATACCCTGCACATGGACTATGCCACTTTCAGCAACAGCGCCTACCTGCGCCAGGGCCATGCCGACGAGTTCACCACGGCTAATCCTGCCCGCCGCAAGCAGGTACTGGCCAATATCCTCGGTCTCTCATACTACGACGAACTCGAAGCCCAGGCAAAGGAGATGGCAAAACAGCAGGAAACGAAGAGGGAACAGCTTGAAAGCGCTATTGCCGACATCAACGAAGAGCTTGCCCGGAAACCAGCCTACGAAGCAGAACTGGAGCAAGCCCAGGAGGAACTCTACCGAATATCAACCGCGGTAAAGGAACACGAAGCCTACCTCAACCAATTACGGCAGCAGAAAGAGGCACTGGAAGCAAAGAACTGGCAGCTAACACAGCTTGAGGAGCATATCACGCAGCAGTCAAAGACGCTGGAGCAGTGGAACGAGCAGATTAAGCGGCAGCAATCGCAACTCAGGGAGCACGAAGACCTCATCGCCCGGCGCGACAGTATAGAGGCAGGGTATGCACAATTCGTCGAAGTAAGAAGGTCAAACGACGAACTCGAACAAAAATTCCGCCAGTCGGTCAACCTAGAAAGGCAGAAGGCACAGCTCGAACTCAAGATAAAAGAGGCAGGACAGGACCTGCTGACAGAACACGCCGTCGCCCAGAGAGGGATTAGTGAGCTTGAGGCCAGGGTTGACAGACTGCCTCAGCTGAGGACCGAACTACAACAAGCACGACACCATTTGCAGCACCTCACCGAGGAAGAAGAGAGCCTCCACCAGAAAAGCGCGGCAGGCCAGGAGCTACGGACCCGGCTATATGGACTGGAGACGAGTCAGTCTCAGCTTGAACGGGACATCAGTGAGATAACCGAAAAACTCGACCTGTTACTCACCGAGCACGGTGCCAAATGCCCGCTCTGCGAGACGGAACTGGGCACCGAAGGCCTGAAACTCATCGAGACCAAGTATACCTCCGAGAAACGGCAGAAGTCCGAGTCCCTGGAAACAACCAGGACAGGCCTGGCCAGCGGTAAGAACGAACTGAAATCGCTCGAAAACGAAATCGCCCAACTTGAGGCGAGGCTGAAACAGGAAAGGGCAACGGTGCAGGGCAGGGTCAGTGTATTAACCCAGGAGACAGATGAAGCAGAGCAGGCCGGCAAGCAACTGGAGGAGGAAAGGGGCCGGTTGAGTCAAATCGAGGAGCGCCTGGCGCGGCGGGATTTCGCCGCCCCCCAGCAGGAGCTTTTAACCGAGATTGAAAAAGAGCTGGCCAGCCTCGACTATGACGCACAGCGGCACGAACAGGTACGGCGGCAACTTTCGGGGCTGGAGCAATATGAAGAGCCGAAACGCAAGCTCGAAGAGGCCATCCAGCTCATCGACGAAGAAAGAAAGACAATTGCCAGAGCAACCGAAGCCAGCCAGCAACTGCGTGCCAGCCTCGAAACCGACAGCCGAAAGAAAGAGGAACTGGCGCGAGAGCTGGCTTCGCTCCCCCGGGTGTCCGATGACCTGTCGCGGGCTGAAAGTGAGCACCGGAACCTTACAGCAGAGCAAGAGCGTGCCCAGGAATTGACCGGGAGCATCAAGGGGAAGCTGGAACGTTGTGCCGAACTGGAGATAAGGAAAAAGGAGAGAGAGAAGCTTATCACCGAGACCGCCCGGGAGGAGCAAATCTACCGTGACCTGGCGGAGGCCTTCGGCAAAAAGGGGATACAGGCTTTACTAATCGAGACGGCCCTCCCGGAAATCGAGAGCGAGGCGAACCGGCTACTGGGGCGGATGACCGATAACCGAATGAACGTGAAAATCGAAACACAGCGGGAAACAAAGAAGGGGGACACCATTGAGACCCTGGATATCAATATCGCCGACGAACTGGGGACGAGAAACTATGAGATGTTCAGTGGCGGGGAAGCCTTCCGGATTAACTTTGCCATCCGCATCGCCCTGTCAAAGCTGCTGGCGAGGCGAGCGGGAGCGCCGCTGCCGACCCTGATTATTGACGAGGGCTTCGGCACTCAGGACACTATCGGCATCGAGAAGCTCAGGGAAGCGATAAACTCCATTCAGGACGACTTCGAGAAGATACTTGTTATCACGCACATTGAGGAACTGCGGGACGCCTTCCCCACCCGCATCGATGTCGTCAAGACACCAGACGGCTCGACGCTCAGCTTCGGCTAGAGGCCGAGGTTAGGGGCAATCTCCTGCATGGCGGTAACTCCCAGTTCAATAAACTCGTCGAGCTCTATTCCCAGTTCACTGCACCTGGCTATCTGCTCCCGGTTTGCTCCGGCAGCGAAGCTCTTTTCCTTAAACCGCTTCCTGACGGATTTAGGCTTGAGGCTGGCCAGCTTCTTGTCCGGCAGCACCAGAGTCCCAGCGGTAATCAGGCCAGTCAGTGGGTCGGCACAGAGCAGGGCCTTATCCAACTGTGTATCCGCGGGAACCCCATGCGCCTCATTGTGACACAGTACAGCGTGGACTATCTCCTCGCTGGCTCCCATTTCCCGGATGAGGTCGGCCCCGAGCCGACTGTGGGCATTCATGTCACCCTCAGTCAACTCCACATCAATATCATGCAGGAGACCGGTTATCCCCCACACATCCTCGTCCTCACCCAGTCGTCTTGCCAAAGCACGCATGATAGCCTCGGTAGCCAGCATATGCTTTATCAGGTTCTGGCTCTCAACATTAGCTTCAACAGATTCAAGTGCTTCCTGTCTGTCCATCTTTCCTCCAGTTCAAACTGATACAGGGAACCCTACCCGGCCACGTTGTAGATGAGGGGCCAGGTACTGCCCGGTCAGTGAGTCCTTATTTTGCGCTACCTCCTCGGGCGTGCCCGTGGCGACAACATAGCCACCCTGGTCTCCGGCCCCTGGCCCCAGGTCGATAATATAGTCGGCGCTCTTTACCACATCGGGGTGGTGCTCAATGATTACAATGGTGTTTCCAGCATCGGCCAAGCGGTGCAGCACTTTGAGCAGAGCAGCCACATCAGCAAAGGAAAGGCCGGTTGTCGGCTCATCCAGAATGTACAGCGTCTGTCCGGTGGACCTCTTGGAAAGCTCGGTGGCCAGCTTCACCCGCTGCGCTTCACCACCGGAGAGGGTGGGTGCCGGTTGCCCCAGACGAATATAGCCCAGACCAACATCGTTCAGTGTCTCCAGCCTCCTTCTTATCTTGGGAAAGTGCTCAAAGAAAGCCAGGGCCTGCTCCACGGTCATATCGAGCACCTCGGCAATATTCTTTTCCTTAAACCTTATCTCCAGGGCTTCCCGATTATAGCGCTTGCCCTTGCAGACCTCGCAGGGAACGGTAACGTCTGGCAGAAACTGCATCTCAATCTCGATGAAGCCTTCACCACGACAGGCCTCACAGCGCCCGCCCTTAACGTTAAAGGAAAAACGGCCGGGGGCATATCCCCGCATCCGGGCCTCGGGGACGGTGGCAAAGAGTTCACGAATCGGGGTGAAGGTACCGGTATAGGTAGCCGGATTGCTCCGTGGCGTCCGTCCGATGGGGGACTGATTAATATCAATGACCTTATCAATATGCTCGACACCAATAATCTCATCACAGTCGCCTGTTACTATCCGCGACTTATAAAGTGCCTGAGCCAGTTTACGGTAAAGGACTTCGTCCACCAGGGTGCTCTTACCACTGCCGGAGACTCCGGTGACACAGACAAACATGCCCAGGGGAATACGTACATCGATGTCCTTCAGGTTGTTTTGCCGCGCCCCCTTGATAATCATCTCCTCCCCGGAGCCGGAACGGCGTGCCTTTGGGAGCGGTATCTGCTTGGCCCCACTGAGGTACTGACCGGTCACCGATTCCTTACAGTTTATGATGTCTTCGACAGTCCCGGTAGCGACAATCCAGCCGCCATGCTCTCCAGCCCCAGGCCCCATATCGATAATGTGGTCGGCGGTCCTCATCATGGCTTCGTCGTGCTCGACAATCAATACCGTATTACCCAGGTCTCTTAGCCGCTTCAGGGTCTCAATCAGGCGGTAATTATCGGCCTGGTGCAACCCAACGGTCGGTTCATCACAGATATAGAGTACCCCCATCAGTCCACTGCCAATCTGGGTTGCCAGACGGATACGTTGCGCCTCACCCCCACTCAGGGTAGCCGAGGGACGGTCAAGAGTAAGGTAATCGAGACCTATATCCTTAAGAAAACCCAGACGGGCCCGGATTTCTTTGATAATCTGGGTGGCAATCGTCTGCTCCCGTTTGGAAAGGATGGCACGCCTGCCATTACCGCTCAGGGCAGCCACCCATTTCAGGGCCAGGGCAACCGACTGCTCCGTCACGTCCATAATGTTTTTATCGCCGATGGTTACCGCCAATGACTCCGGCTTGAGCCTCTTGCCATGACAGACCGGGCAGACCCTGGTAACCATGTAGCGCTCTATCCCCGCCCGGGAGTACTCGGACTCGGTATCGTGGTAAAGGCGCTCCAGACGGGGGATAACCCCCTCGAAGCCATCGGAGTACTCCCTGACACGGCCAAAGCGGTTTCGGTATCGTACCGCCTCTCCCCCCTCACCATAGAGCAGCATGTTGTACTGTTGCTCGCCGAGGTCCTTCACCGGTGTGTTCAAGGGAAAACCGCAACGTTGAAGGGAGTAAAGATACCAGGTATGCGTCTGATATGGTTTGATAGCCCCCTGGGCAATGGAGAGGTTCTTATCAGGGATAATGAGGTCAGGGTCCAGCTCCTGCCGGTAGCCCAGACCGGTACAGGCCGGGCAGGCACCATGGGGGCTATTAAAACTGAAGTTGCGCGGGGCAATCTCACCCAGGCTGATTTCGCAATGGACGCAGGCAAAATGCTCGGAGAAGAGCATCTCCACCCCGTCCACAACCGATACCAACACCACCCCGGCCCCCAACTTAAGGGCCGTCTCCACAGAGTCGGCAATTCGTTCCTGGCTATCGCTCTGCCCAATAACCAGCCTGTCCACCACCACTTCAATCGAATGCTTCTTGTTCTTGTCAAGCTGGAACTGCCCGGAGAGGTCATGGGTCTCTCCATCGACCCGCACCCGCGCATAGCCAGCCCTGCGCAGGTCATCAAAGACGGCCTGGTACTCACCCTTGCGGTCGCGGACAAGGGGTGCCATAATCATCAGCCGGCTGCCTTCAGGAAGCCCCCGTATGGCATCGACAATCTGCTCTACCGTCTGAGTAGTTATCTCCCGTCCGCAATTGGGGCAATGGGGGTGGCCGACCCTGGCGAATAGGAGGCGCAGGTAGTCGTAAATCTCAGTGACGGTGCCCATCGTCGAGCGAGGGTTGCGTCCCGGCCCCTTCTGGTCAATCGAGATGGCCGGACTCAGTCCCTCGATATAGTCCACCTCGGGCTTCTCCATTCGCCCGAGGAACTGCCGGGCATACGCAGACAGCGATTCCATATAGCGGCGTTGTCCCTCGGCATAAATAGTATCGAACGCCAGTGAGCTCTTCCCCGAACCGGAGACACCGGTAATGACCACCAGCTTGTCCCGTGGTATGGTAACATCGATGTTCTTGAGATTGTGCTCACAGGCACCCTTGACAATGATGGAATCGAGCGGCATATCTTTGCATCCCCCCTCACCAGCACCATTTTAACATTCTGGCTACTGGAGCAACAACCAGAGAGTGACCTCAGTATACCGACAATATCTAGTCAGAACACGTAACGGACAGCTTCGTACCCACCTTCTTTTGTTTATGCAGATGTCGAGGATAGTATTGTCAAACGACCCAATATAGCGTTAAGATTCATGATACTAAACCAAGGGGGTAATCATGTACGGCGTATGGAAGATATTGTTTATAGTCGTGACAATTTTATTGGTCGCCTGTTGCGCTTGTATTGGAATTGGCTGGTATGTACTAAATGATAAAGAGAGCCAGCTGGTCATAGCGCAGGAACAGTTAGTTGATGTTGAGGCCGAACTGGATACTGTAGAATTACAGCTTGCTGAGAAACAGGAATCATTAGATACAGTCCAGCAGCAGCTAGTTGATATGGAAGGTGAATTAAATGCAGCCGAAAGCCAATTAAATTCTACTGAAGCCCAGCTAGATACTGCTGAAAACCAGCTTGCTTATACCTCAGGTCGGCTAGAGGCAGCAAAGCGTGAGAATAATCAAATGTTAGAGCAATATGCCAGTCTAAGGGCACAAATCAATGTACGTTTCGGTGATACAACACAGGATATTCAGAGCTTCATCACGCCGGATAGTCCGACAGTTTATGACAAAGTACAGGAAATTACTGGCGGTTATTCCGGTGATACTAACGAGTACTGGAGGGATTGTGAAAGACTGTACCAATGGGTGGTCGATAATATAACGTATTCCTATGATAGCTATGTCCCCATCCTGCCGTTACTCATGTCGGACGAATTAAGGTGGTATGGTGAATGCTGGCGAATGCCCGAGGAGACTATCGAGGATGAGACTGGCGACTGTGAGGACATGGCACTGTTGCTGGCCAGCATGCTGCTAAGCTATAATAAGGGTGAATATGCCGTTTGGCTTCTGACTATCAGTGCGCCTGACGGTGCACATATGGCTGTTGCTTTTCCTGTTGCAGGTAATGAGTTTGCTATACTTGACCCGGCAGGCAACTATTATACTGGCTGGCTACATGGCTCATTGCGCTCAGAGCCTATCTCGACTGCCATTAGTAACTGGCTGTCATACTGGTCGAGTGAATTACCGGGTGCTGAAGTAGTGCAGGCTTTTTCTAACGATTTTAACGAGCATTTTTCCAGCACAGACGAGTTCATATCCTGGGCAACTGAATAATACAGTAAAGACATCCTCCGTTGGCACCCTCGACCCTGGCCCGTAACATAACTCAGAACCACGTTAGCTAAAGTAATTAGCTGCGCCACCGTCGGACTGGAAGCTGTAATCGTCAAGGAAGGTACACATCTCCCCCACAATACTTGACAAAGGCCATATACTAACATAAATTTTGGATAGACCCAGGCAGGATAATGCATATAAAATGTTAGGTACTGAAAACAGCAAGACGTGATTAAATGCAAGATACTGCTTCAACAATCGCTTTTGTCGGTATTTTAGTATTCCTGGCGCATCTTTTCACGAGCATTTTCAGGCGAACTAAAATTCCCGACGTTCTTTTCCTGGTCATTATCGGCGTTTGTGTCGGCCCGGTATTAGGCCTGACTTCACCCGACCTCTTTGGTGCCGTAGGGCCTGTGTTCACCATAATCACTTTAATTATTATCCTGTTCGAAAGCGGACTTACCCTGAAACTTAACACTATTCGCTCTGCCCTGGGTGGTGCGATGATTTTAGCCCCTCTCACCTTTTTTTCTACGATGGGGATTGTTGCAGGATTTACTCTATGGCTGACGGACCTGGAAGTGCTGCCCGCTTTTATTCTGGGAGCTATTGTCGGTTCTACCTCAGAGGCTATAATCATTCCCTTAGTCAGGCAGCTAAGAGTAAAAGACGGTACGATTACTCTGTTGTCCCTGGAGTCATCAGTTAATGATGTCTTGAGCATTGTCATTACCGTTACCCTTGTGGAGGCATATGCTCTTGGTAAGTTCGAGGTTGCTTCCGTATCCGGTGACCTTATCGCTTCTTTTCTCGTGGCAATCATCTTTGGAATCATTGGTGCATTTATATGGTCAATACTACTAAATAGAATTCACGCTATTAAAAATGCCATGTTCACGACACCAGCTTTTGTTTTTATCCTGTTCGGTATTGTTGAGACATTAGGATTTAGTGGCGCTATTGCAGCGCTGGTCTTTGGTATAACACTCGGTAATATTGAGTCAATTAATCTCTCAATTTTTAAGCCCTCGACTGCTAAAGAGCCTGTCGGGCTCACGGAGACAGAGAGGGTATTTTTTAGTGAAGTGGCCTTTCTACTGAAGACGTTCTTCTTCGTCTACCTCGGGATATCACTGCAGTTCTTCAGCAGCGAACTCATTATTATCAGCCTTGTATTGACAGCCATAGCCTTTGTACTGCGTATACCATCAACCAGGTTAGCCCTGGGACGTTCACTACCGCTTAAAGATATGTCTATTGTGGCCGTCATGGTGCCAAAGGGCCTAGCTGCAGTGGTGTTAGCTTCATTTCCGTTGCAACAGGCGGTTGCTGGCGGTGAGCTAATCCAAAATCTCACCTACGGTGTCGTGTTGTTGAGCATCGTCATTACTTCGCTTTTAGTGATGCTAATTGATAAAACGAAATTCTACGAAATATATGGTTGGCTTTTTTCTCCAAGCCTGCCAGATATTTTGGGCAGGAAAAAACTTCAGGAAAGAGAGTCTTTAAGTAAGCCGGACGATATCGTACCGGCCGGGCCAAAGCTCTTTGGCAAACAAGGCAAGAGTGATAGTCCTGGCTAAAAAGAAGAAGCTACCGCCGGCTTTAAAGACTAATTTGAAACTATCTCTTTTACCTTATTCAGCACGTTGCTAACGGCGTCTGAAAGAGGCTGCCTGGCTGTACCAGTTTCCTCAAAATATTGAGCTACAATTTCTAAAGCCTGCCTTTGCACGTCACTTATTTCCATAACGCCAATGGAAATACCCTCAGATTTCTCTAAGCAAATAAGCGAGCCTTCCTTGCCCTTTTTACGTAAAGCTTCGAGCTTTCTTTCCGCCTTATTGATTTGTTCCTCAGGCAAAGTAATCGCCGCAACATCACCGTCGCTATCTAGAATCAGCAGGGGTTGTTCGCTTGAGCCTATATTATTTTCCTGAACAAGTTTTTTTAATATGATGAGGGGAAAAGCATATTCGGCTTTGTACAGAGGAATAGATACCTCGACATCATTCCTACTGGAATAAGGTAATATGTCAAGTACTTTTGATGGCGCAGGTGACGTAGCTCTATGAGCGCCCTTTGTTTTTTCTTCAACAAGTTCTTGATGTTTGTTTTCTCCCAACCCAATGATTTCCCGTATAGACCCTACAAGCACATTGGGGACTACAGCACTTCTAAAAGCATGTTCCAGTAAGCGTTCCAGAGCCCAGTTCTCCCTATCCCCTATTTCAACAAAAACGGGGACGTGCCGATTCATACCAGCATCCCAATAAATAGTGGCATAGTTATTGGGAGACAACTCCCTGCGCTGCGCTTCAGCTTTTATACGCTGGTATACGGACCTTCCAATAAGTTGAGTGAACAGGTTCCCTTCGGTGTCACACGATAATATCCGCACCTTGTTCTTCGGCCACCGCTCACTTTTGAGTCGTACCGGCATGAGTAAGAGTGAATGATTAGGTTGGTTGCGATGAAACAAAGGCATGACCATAATACCTACATTACTAATTAATTACACCTAAGTATATATCCTATATTATTTCGGTATTATAGTCTAGCTGAATAACAAATATGTATCAGGATATATTCTGATTTGTTCATTACTGTTCTCCACCGCTTGTCAAGGGACGGCTACGCCCTTGCTTCTACAGTATTTTGAAATCATTTCCTCAACTAAACACCCCTAAATCTTGATTCTGCTTAGTCTCAGTACACATTGTGATACTTAAAAGAAAACAACGTATATATGATTTAGTGCAGGTCTCATTTTTTTCGTAAAATATCACTCATAGAGGAGAGAACTAAATGAAAATAGGGGTAGTATCAACTTTTATTGTTAGCGTCATCTGTTTTGTTTTTTCCTATCTTGTTCTTAATCGTGATGAGACTTTCCTGACGCTAATATTTCTAGGAATTGGTGTCGTATTGGCCGGGTGTGGAGTCTATTTAACTGCTATGTGTAGGGAAAAAACTACTAGCTCGGATACCTAATGAAAAGAACTTTGGTGCTTCTTTCAGTGATAATCACTGGACTAATATTAACAGCCTGTTCTAATAAAACAGTAGAGATGGGTTTGCTTCAGGGCATTGTGACTATTGGACCCTTATCTCCCGTTGAGAATCCAGACGAAAGGCCTCCTGTCCCTTGTGAAGTCTATGAAGCAAGAAAAATAATGGTCTATGACAAAAGTGGACGTAACTTGCTACATCAGGTAGATGTTGACTGTAATGGCAGATATAGAGTGGAATTAAAGCCTGGAACATACACAATTGATATCAATCATATTGGGATAGATACCAGTGGCGATGTCCCCAAACAGGTAGAGATAATGTCTGGTATTACTTTTAGGTTGGACATTGATATTGACACCGGAATACGCTGAGTATGACAAGGAAATACAACCAAAGTTAACGTAATTATTCAAGTTAGCTTCACTCACAATGATATCAATTCCTTTCTTAAACGACCCTTATTATTAAATTCTGCCCTATTCCGGAATAACTTTTCACAAAGTTTTACACTAAAACTACATTCAATGTATTACATTTTCAACATTTCAGAGAATCAGCTGACACAATTGTCTCATTCAAGCTTTACAAATCTATAAAATGGCGATAGTATCTATAACTCTGGCTCAAAGAGTGATATCCTTTATGGGGGTAAGTCAGTGTAAAGAGAGGAGTAAATATGCCTAAGGTTAAGGTTAACGGAATTATGCTTTACTACGAATCAGTTGGAGAGGGTTATCCCTTAATTTTTACACACGGTTTCTCAGCAACTCACGCAATGTGGAAGGCACAGGAACCCTTATCAAGACAATATCGACTTATCACCTATGATGCACGGGGCCACGGTGACTCTGATAGCCCATCTTCAAGCGATGAATATTCAGCTGACATCTCGGTCGAAGATCTTTTCCAATTAATGAATGCACTGGAAATAGAGAAAGCGGTAATCGGTGGACTTTCGATGGGTGGTTATATTTCTCTCCGATTCTATCTTAAATACCCGGAACTGGTTTCAGCACTGATTATTATGGATACCGGACCTGGCTATCGCAATCCAACACGTATGGCCGAATGGAACCAAAGTCGTGAGGAACTGGCAGAGCAATTAGAGAGGGAGGGAATTAACGTTTTGGCAGCTCAAGCAAATACTCAAGGTCGAAGGGAAATCAGCCTCAAGCAAAATCCTATAGGATTAGCTCACATGAGTCGTAAGGTTGTCGCCCAGCATGATTCTTGGGTAATCGAGAATCTGGATAAAATCGAAGTGCCTTCATTAATTTTAGTTGGGGAAAATGACACATCCTTCCTGCAAGCCGCACAATATATGGAGAAGAATATTGCTGGTGCTCAGCTCATAGTTGTACCGAATGCTGGACATTCCGCCAATATAGATAACACTGAGTTCTTTAATGATGCGATTTTGAACTTTCTCAGCAAGGTTGATATGAAGACGTAGAGTCTATAAATCGAGCGAGGGCTGCATCTTCATCTCTTTGACTTACCATATTCGCGATGCTATCCTTTGTATCTTCATCAGACTACAAAATCACTCTGTGTGGTATTGACAACAGCCTCCCAAAGGACTATAGTTTACATCCCAGTACAACACTGACACGTACGCCGCCAACAATTCATCCTTACACTAACACTGGGAACCAACCAGAAATAGGTGAGTGCATTTGGCAATAATAGCATTGGTCTTATGCGTACTGGCGGTAGCGTCTTTCTTCTTCGTACCAGGTTTGGTTCGTTTTTTGATAATAATCGTTTTTGGTGTTGCAGGACTTGTCCTTGCGATACTGTCTTTTAAACGGTCAGGGATAAAAGCAAAATATCAACTACAGCCATTGTAATAGCTTCAATTGTGGTATTGGTCATAGTTGCTTTTGCGGTGTTCATAGCATTACTCGCTCAAGGTTTGTAGTGTAGATTCATCCAATGTGGTATTTACGACAATGGTAGATAAGAAAAAACGCAGTCCACTGCAGACCGCATCAATACTGATAGCCGGTTCTATACTCGTACTAGCTGGAATTATATGTATTGGAGCAGCCCTCTTTACTTTCGGAGATTGGACTGGCGAGCGCATCAGTTACCTGATTTTTGGTATATTTTGCATACCATCGGGCATCTACGTATTGGCCAAGACATAATAGAAGGACGTTTCAATAAGCGCTACTAAGATTGTGTCTTGTGAATTGAGTAAATTCAATTGACCTCCGACGGAGCAAAATGACAAGTGATATGAGGGTCCAGTACAGAGAACCATAAAATGCCCCAAATGCGGAACAGAAAATCTGAGTTCGCGATTGATTTGTACAAATTGTTATGAACGTCTGTACGAGGATACCGATAAATTAAATATCAACGATAGTGAATGGAAAGGCTCAGTTCTAATATTAGCCCCTGCTTTTTTAGCTGCTTGTTTCTTCACCTTCTTTACCGTGTTTGTTGCTCAGGATTACCCCTTTCTATGGGGTTTATTACCTTTGCCATGGATTGCACTAGGAATTTCCTGGAAATGGCATCTGATTGGTGGTGTATTTCTCATTCTATTGAACGTACTGCCATACATTGCTGGCAGCATAATAACTGATATTAGTTCAGGTGAATCACTTGGATTAGCAATGATGCTACCCTTTTTTATCGCTTTATACAACGGGCCGCTCTCAACCGCTGGAATAGTTCTTATAGTTTTGAGATTAAGGAAAGGCTGAAACCTGATATCAGCTGCAATTTTTATCTCAAGACTGAAAAGGCAAAAGGTATCGAATATCTATACGCATGGCTGGACAAACATCCCGATGTTCGTTAAATTATTGCCGTTCCTACGTTTCGTCTATTGACAGTACCTCTCCAAACGACTACAATCAACGCCTCAGTACATAACTAATACCCCACCCATACCCTACCTCAAAAAAGGAATCCTTGGTAGGTGTTAGAAGAGATGAAAGGCGAAGAATCGGAAAAGTCAAGAGAAGAAGCGTAGCAAAATTCAAGAGACGAATGGAAGAGGATGCTGAGAAAAAGGAAGAGGACACTGAGGAGCGGAAAAAGATGTCCACTTATCCAGATGTGAGTAAGATTGTTTTCTGTGTAGCAATCATCATGTTAGTGACTTTCGTGGCTCTCACAACATGGTCTGTGGTCTTCGTGAACAGCAAGGGAGAGTATGGTTGGAATTTATTGTATTTGCCGCTTTCATTTCTGGTTCTCACAGTCATTTCATTTATTAGTGTAATTGCGTCTGGTATCAACATTAGGAAGTGAACTCACGAAAGGAGTGAGGCTAGCAGGTCTTAAATGGTCAGCTAGCCTTCTTCTTTCCCTAAAGCAATGCGCTCAACTCCTGATACGCCTTGAAAAAGCCCGCGGCTTCATATTGTAGCCTTGAGCCGAAAGAACCGCACTCAGGTGTGAGTCATCCCACGGCAGAGGTGATTCTGGCTTCAACTTTAGCCAAGTGCGGTTGAGAAGGCTGTATCCAAGCCTCTTCTCACACTCTTGCTTGAATTCATACCACGTCTCGTATTGCATTTTTGTATTCGATAATTTGGGATTTCCCTCAGATTCGCTATCCTTTACCAGTAGTTTATAACCTAGACACTAAATAGAACCTGCATAAACAAGATGCGAAACTGACAATATCCTAACAAAGTTCATACCCGACCTTAGCACAAGGGAATACCGTGGTATGTATTACGTGGCATCATGGATAGTAGAGTAATAAGCCAACCCTCATTGACACCCCCCACGCTGACCTGTAAGATAGTGCACGTACCACCATGTTAGCCAAAGTAATGAGCTGTGCCACGGTCGGGCTAGAGGGGGTTATCATCGAGGTGGAGGTCGATATCTCCCCTGGCCTCCCCTCCTTCACCATCGTCGGTCTGCCCGATACCGCCGTCCAGGAAGCGCGGGAGAGGGTAAGGGCCGCCATCCGCAACTCGGACTTCACCTTCCCGATGAAACGCATCGTCGTCAATCTGGCCCCTGCCGACCTCAAGAAGGCAGGTCCGGCCTATGACCTGCCGATTGCCGTCGGTATCCTGCTCGGCTCAGAGCAGGCATCCGCCGATGTTTCGCAGACAGTCTTACTCGGTGAGCTATCGCTCGACGGCAGCCTGCGCCACACCACCGGTGTCCTGCCTATGGTCGCCGTGACCCACGAGAAGGGCTTTCCCAACATCATCGTCCCCACCGCCGATGCCAGGGAGGCGTCCCTGGTGGACGGTGCCCGGATAATGCCTTTCGATACCCTGTCGCAACTGGCCAGCTACTTCCGGGGAGAGATAAGTGCACCCGATTACCAGGCTGACTCAGTCGACGAGTACGTGGTACCGGTATGGGCAACCACCGACCTCGCCCATGTCAAGGGACAGGAGCATGTCAAACGTGCCCTGGAGATAGCCGCCGCCGGCGGCCACAACGTCATCATGATGGGGCCTCCCGGCGCTGGCAAGACACTGCTGGCCCGGTCGCTCCCTTCGATACTGCCACCAATGACCAATGATGAGGCCCTGGAGGTCACCAAGGTATATAGCATCAGCGGTCTTCTGCCGCCGGACAGTCCGTTTATCCGGCAGCGCCCCTTCCGCTCTCCTCACTACACCGTCTCCAACGTTGGGCTGGTGGGTGGCGGACGCTTCCCCAGACCCGGAGAGGTCAGTCTCAGTCACCGCGGGGTGCTCTTCCTCGATGAACTCCCTGAGTTCGGCCACGCGTTGCTGGAGCTATTACGCCAGCCCCTGGAAGACAAGCTAATCACCATCAGCCGGGCACAGGGCAGCCTTACCTTTCCCGCCAACTTCATGCTGGTGGGCGCGATGAATCCCTGTCCCTGTGGCTACTATGGCGACCCTGTGAAGGAGTGCACCTGCTCACCCAGCCATGTGGCCCGTTACCAGAAACGTATCAGCGGGCCGTTTCTCGACCGGGTGGACATCTTTGTCGAGGTGCCCCGGGTCGACTATGAAAAGCTTACCGACGAGCGGCTGGGGGAGGAATCAGCCAGGGTGCAGGCGAGGGTGGCCACCACCCGCACCCGCCAGCAGGAGCGTTTTCGCGACACCAGGTTGACCTGTAATGCCGAGATGACGCCCAATGAAGTGCGGGAATACTGCCAGGTAGAGGAGTCGGCGCAGGGCCTTCTCAGGGCCGCCATGCAGCAATTGAGTCTCTCCGCCCGCGCCTTTCACCGTATCCTCAAGCTGGCCCGGACTATCGCCGACATGGAGAACAGCGACGTTATCAGGACCGAACACGTTGCTGAGGCAATTCAGTACCGCCCCAGGAGCCTTATATAGCCGCTTTAGCTGCCACTCTGGAGAAAATTTGACCCACAGGAGGGGAAAAATGAAGCGTAAATTCGTATTGTACGAGGTGTCCGACGGAATCGCCAGGATTACAGTAAACCGCCCCGAGGTTATAAATGCAATGTCTCAGCAGGTATACCATGAGCTTGACGACGCCTTTACCGAAGCTGAAAAGGACGACAAAGTGATAGTAATCGTTGTAGCTGGAGCCGGGGACAACTTCGGCTCCGGTCATGACATGGGAAGCAAGCAGGCCAAGATTGAGGAAGCACGGCACCCCCGCGACAGGTCGCCACTGGGGATACTCAAAGACATGGAGACAGGGATATACTCTTTTCCCCGTGAACACTGGCGCAATATCCCAAAGCCGACTATTGCTATGGTACAGGGCTACTGCATTATGGCCAGCTGGATGATAGCCTGCGCCTGCGACATTATCATTGCTTCCGACGATGCCAAGTTCCAGGACAAAACAGCGAGAAGTTGGGGAGGTGCCCAGCTAGAATATCCGGCTATGTACCTTGAACTCGGGGCGAGAAAGGCAAAGGAGTACCTGTGGACAGGGGAATTCATCGACGCCCAGGAAGCACTAAGGCTGGGTATAGTAAACAGGGTGGTGCCGAGAGAACGTCTTGAAGAAGAAACGATGAAGCTGGCTGGCACAATAGCTCGTCTGGACCCGTGGGGCCTGATGGCATCCAAGATGGCAATCAACCAGGCCGAGGACATCATGGGGAAATCAGCCGCTATCAGGGCCTCTGCTAACTTCTGGTGTATGAGCAGAAGTCGGCGTAACAACGAAGAATTCGCCGCCCAGTATAACGTACCCTGGGTCAAGGCCAGGGACAAGGAATTCGAATAACGTGTTTCCATATGTTTATTAACTGATAGAGCTATCAAATATCGTGAAAGCAACATGAAGAATGGTGGCATCTCGAAGGAGACCGACTACCCCTTACTTTCTCTATCAAGGCCACCAAGCCAGAATCTTAAGTGAGCTCACAGATAGCTCCCTAACTATTCTCTTTTAGGCTATCCCGATTTGAGGGGAGTTAAAGAGGGGCGTAGCCCCTCTTACCATTTTCCCCTTCCTCATCTAGGGAGGGGGACTAAAGGGATAAGGTCAGCTTGGACGTACCTGACTCCCTAACTGCTAGTATCACTTACTCGTAAAAACTACATACGAGATATTGTTGCGTTTTGCCTTAAGACTTAATCATCACCAATATCATTTTAAATTTCTTTATTGCTCCTAATGCGTGCGGTTCGTTGGCTGGCATTATCACCATCTCGCCTTCCTTCAGCCGATTAGACTTCCCTGAGATAGTAACCTCAGCTTCACCGTCACAGATGTAAACCAGGGCATCGAAAGGTGCTGTGTGTTCACTTAAGCCTTGCCCTGCATCAAAAGAAAACAGGGTAACGGTTCCCGTCTTCTTATCAATTATTGTCCTGCTTACTACAGCATCGACTTGGTAGTCTACCAGATCATTTAGCTTTGAAACTACCCCTGTGATGTGTTTGGTATCCCTTTGCTCTTCCTTATCTCCCACATTTATACCCTATTACGAATTCGTTAGTTTTTAATCCTTCTTACCTTAGTTATTATACAACACCTGGAATACAATCGGAGCACGACAATCCTGCAATTGGTCAGCAGCACGAGGGGTAGAGAGTAAATGGGATTAAGGGCATGAATCCCTGTCCACCAGAACACAATGATAAACTGGAATTGAGGGTGGGGTTGCCGTCACTTGCAAAACACCCGAAACCCATTTATTATCTAACTGGGAAAAATCACATTAAAGGAGAAAATGTATGAAACTGGCAGACATTAAGAGCATCGGTGTCATGGGTTCCGGTGTCATGGGGGGTGGTATTTCTCAGTCGGCTATCCTGGCTGGCTACAATGTCATCTGCCGGGACCTGACCGATGAAATACTGGCGAAGGCAAAGGATACCATCATCAATGGTCGATTCGGCCTCAAGGGTGGTGTTGAGCGGGGCAAACAGACCCAGGCGGAGATGGACGCTGCCATGGCAAGGCTGACCCTGACTACCAAGGTGGAAGACCTCAAGGACTGCGACCTGATTATCGAGGCAATCGGTGGCGGCGATACCGGCCGACTGGAGGACAAGCCCCTGAAGCTGAAGATATTTGCCGAGCTGGACAACATAGTCAAGAAAGAGGCTATTTTTGCCAGCAATACCTCGACCTTCACCATCGCTGACCTGGCCGCGGTGACCAACCGCAAGGAACATTTCATCGGGATGCACCTCTTCAGTCCGGCAAATATCATGAAACTGGTAGAGGTCATCTATACAGCCGATACCACTGAGGATACAATTGTACTGATTGAAGAGCTCGCCAAGAGCTGGGGCAAGACACCGGTACGCGTCAAGGACGTCCCGGGAGACACCGGCTTTATCGGGAACCGTGTTATGGGCGCCGCCAGGAGAGAGGCAATGAAGGTGGTCGAGGAGGGTATTGCTACCGCCGAAGATGTCAATACCGCCATGATGCTCGGTTTCAACTGGCCGACTGGCCCATTACCGTTGGCTGGTCGTCCTGGTGCCCGCTCCGGCTGGCAGTAGGAAACAATTGCAGGGTTAATAAAGGAGACCGGTGTCAAGAGATATGGCACCGGTCCTCCATTGGATGCGTAAAATAACGCTGGCACTTTAAGATAATATCAGCCTACCAGCCCAAATATGCCCCCGATGATTATCATGACCAGACCAACAGCGATAGTTATCCAGCCACCTATCTTCAAGGCTCCGGGTTCGGGACGAAACGGCCAGCGGTCAAAGAACTCTCGCAGGTCAGTACGGGTGGTCAGGGCATCGTAGTAGCTCTTCTCTTCACGCTTGCCCCAGATTACGACACCCAGACCGAGAAGGATAAACACTCCACCCAGCACAACCGGTATCAGCCAACCGTGGGAAGCCATAAATCTCACCTCCGGGAGGCTATTGAGGTAGGATAGCACACCTGGCATATTGTCATCAACCAGGTTCGGTGGTAATGTGCGGGTTATACCCTCGCCATTATCGGTGAGGGACACACTCCGGCGACCTGAGATAAGGCCTTACTGAACCTCGACAGTGGCGCCAGCAGCTTCCAGCTTTTCCTTCATGCTGGCAGCCTCGTCTTTGTTGACCCCTTCCCTCACTGTCGTAGGGGCACTCTCCACCAGGTCTTTGGACTCTTTCAGACCGAGGGATGTAATCTCCCGCACCGCTTTGATAACGTTAATCTTATTTGCCCCGAAGTCTTTGAGGATGATGGTAAACGCCGTCTTTTCCTCGACTTCCGCCGCAGCACCCCCCTCCGCCGGGCCCACCCCTGCCTGAGCGGCGACTGCTACCGGAGCAGCAGCACTAACACCAAATTCCTCCTCCAAAGCCTTTACCAGCTCAGCGAGTTCAAGGACGCTCATGTTCTTGATGGTATTCATTATGTCATCAAGAGATGAAGACCTCTTCGTCTTTTCGACTTTGGCTGGTGCTTTAGCTTTAGCTGCCTTCGGTTTCTTTTCTTCAGCCTCTTCAGCCGCAGCCTCTTGTGTCACTTCAACATTCTCTTCAGCCATTCTGTGCCCCCTCTAGTTGTTCAATTCTAGCCTGTAATACTACGGCAAGTCCACGCATCGGGCCAGCGAGAACCCCCACCAGCCTCCAGAACGGACTCATCATCCCGCCAACGACCCTGCCCAGCAGGACCTCCCTTGACGGTAGTCTGGCAAGGCTACTCACCTCCTCGGCGGTAAGCATCCGCTCAGGCAGGAAACCAGCCTTAATACTGGCCGTTGTGCCGGAGGTCCGAACGTAATCGGCCACCGCCTTGGCTATCTGAATGATTTCGCCGTAGCCGAAGGCTATCGCTACCGGACCTTCAAAAGAAGCCGCCAGGTCTGGTCGCTTCAGCCGTTCCGCAGCAAACCGTGCCAGGGTATTCTTTACAACCCTGTAAGCGCCGTTCGACTCCTGTACTTTCCGACGCAGCGCCGTTATCTCAGCGTTTGACAGTCCCCGATAGTCTGTCAGGACAGCGATGTTGCAGTTGGAGAAGTAAGCCTGCAACGCATCAATAATCTGCGCCTTCTTCTCTCTGGACAAATGCTCCCACCTCCTTACCTCCTGCTACACTGGCCACCTATTTAAAAAGTCCTCATGTCTGCCGCACGAGGACTATTACTCGAAACCTCAAAGTAGTAGCTGTTATCTGTGGTGAACTGCTACCACACTGCTTCCTCGGCAGGCAAGCATTAAGCCGTAACCGGCGCCCGCTGTCTCAGGATATTTAATTGTTTTTAAATATGCTAGGTAGGGGTTGGTGCCGGCCCGAGCCTGTCACCAACCCCCGTACTAACTCGATATTATCCCGGGGTAGCTTACTATACCCCTTCCAGCCCGACGATACCTACGAAAATAGCACAGCCAGCCGGACCGCCACCCAGGTTATGAGTGAGCCCCAGCTTGGGGGCTTTTATCTGCCGCGAAGGTTGTCCCGGGTTCAGCATGGTATCCGCCTTACCCTGAAGCTGCTTGTACATCTCATAGAGCATCCGGATTCCGCTGGCACCAATCGGATGCCCGAAGCACTTCAGACCGCCATCCGGCTGCACCGGCAGCTTGCCATCCAGGTCAAAGAAGCCTTCCTCAATATCCTTCTGGACCTTACCCCTCGGACTGAATCTAAGGTCTTCCATGGTAACCGCTTCAGTGATGGAAAAACAGTCATGAACCTCGGCCATGCTAATTTCCTCGCGCGGATTGCTTACACCAGCCTCCTTATAGGCCGCTTCGGCCGCCCTAACGGTCGCTTCAACATGTGTATAGTCGAACTTGGTGTTGAAGTTGCCGTCACGAGGCGCCATCGCAATCTGCAGCGCCTTGACAAACATGGGCGGCTCCTTGCCCTTGCGCAGGTTCTTGGCTATCTCTGGTGTCGTGATAACTGCGGCCGCGGCACCATCACTGACACCGCAGCAGTCATAAAGACCGAGAGGCCAGGCAATCATCGGCGCGTTGAGAATGGCATCCATAGGAACTTCTCTCTGAAAGTGCGCCTTCTTGTGCCGGGCACCGTTCACATGGCTCTTCCAGGAGACCCGGCCTATCATATGCTTGCCTTCCTCGTAGCTGAGTCCGTACCGGTTGAAGTAGGTGGTGGCCAGCATAGCGAACTGCGCCGGCGGTGGGCCGGCTGCTCCCGCCATCATGCCATGCCCGGGGCCGGGAATTCCGCCATCACTTAGCCCGCTGATGCCGCTATCCTTGAACTTGTCGACACCGAGCGCCAGCACGACATCGTAGATACCAGCAGCTACGGCGTAGCAAGCATTCCTAAAGGCATCGGAGGCGGTGGCACAGGCATTCTCCACCCTGGTGACCGGAATATACTGCATTCTGAGGGGCTCCGTGAGCGTCATCCCGGTGGCACCCGTTGAGGTGCCTACCCAACCAGCTTCGATATCCTTGAGGTCTATTCCAGCATCCTCAAGGGCTTCATAGGCAGCCTCCACAATGAGGTCATTGGCACCGGCATCCCAGCGCTCTCCAAACTTGCTGCAACCCATACCAGCCACGGCAACCCTATCCTTAATACTTCCTGGCATCTTCATTACCTCCCTGACTATCTATTTTGCACACTTCATTATACATCAATCTCTGACCGGTTTGCATTTCCAGAAGTAAATATTAGACGCAGCAGCAGTCCCTACCTTCCGGAAAGTCATCTCGACCTCCATGCCTACCTTGCACTCATCTGGGTCACGGTCGACCATGTCAAACAGGCCTCTACCTCCTCCTTCAAAGTCAACGACCGTTCGTGTCGCCGGCGGGTCAATACCACCACCCAGAAAGTCGTGGCTGAAGCTGACCACTTTACCCTTCTTATCAGCGAACCGGTAGGGCTCAAAGTTGTCCTTAGCCTGGCATTCCAGGCAGACATGGGCACGCATTGTAGAGCCCATAAAAAGCTGGACTGTGCCGCAGTTCAGACATTTCACGCCATATAGAGGCAGACCCAGCTCTCGTTCTCTCCACTCAGCCGCCATGGAGACAGCACCACGTCCCGGACGAGAGAGGGGCGCTAGCGTCACTAAATTCCGCCAGCGCATGTACTTACCATAATTCTCCAGTTCTCCCCTGATACCAAGATGACCCTTGATTCCCCGCCTGTAACCGACCTTCGTTATCCCGTCGGTTACCTTGAGCACGACGGCATCACAGCCGTTACCCCAATCAACCATCAGGATTCTGTCGCCGGGCTTAGCATCTTCCAGGGCGGAAACCAGAATCATCGGGGCAAGTGCCGTTCCGGTATTGCCAACACTGTCAAGCAACGGGTCCTGAACCTGCTCTGGGGCAAAGCCAAGCGCCCTGGCAAGAGTACCCTGTGACCTGGCATTAGCACCGTAGATACACGCCTTGGTAATATCTTTCGGCGTCAGTTTCATTTTTCCCAGTAGAGTCTTGACTACTCTCACTGGTATCTGAGTATAACCGGCGTCACGACCAAAGCGGTCCTCCCAGGAGCGAATAAAATCATCACCGTGATTTCGCCAGTAGTCTACCAGGTCGTCTGATTCAGTGTAGCTGCCTTCAATCTCTACCGCTACGCCATCATTACTCACAAGGAAAGCAGCCGCTCCGTCACCCAGAGTTTGCTCGTCCTCTCCACCAGCGCCCCCTAAACGCATATCAGACACAGTGACCAGAACGCTCTTGAGTGAACCCGCATTTACCGCATCAATGGCTGATTGCAGGGCAAGAGTACCTGCCCTGAGACAACTGGTGAAATCGGTATTCCGTGCATCCCGACGGAAATCAAGGGCACAAGCGACTATGTTTGCGTTGTTTCGCTCAATGTAAGGAGCAGTGGTGGTCGCTAAAAATACGGCGTCAACCGTCTTCGGGTCAGTGCCTTTCAGGCAATCAATGCCGGCAGATACTGCCAAGCTAATAGAGTCCTCATCAATGCCGGCTACAGCCTTTTCACCACGTCCGCCACCCCGCCCCCAGGCAGCGTTAATAACGCTCCGGGGCAGTCTCCTGTACGGGATATATGCTCCATAAGATTTTATACCTGCCATGTCTCCTCCTTATAAAGTACTTACCAGCCAGATTATTAGAAGAACCCGTTATTTAGCAGAAATATTGTACTGCCTAGCACTAAATATATCAAGCAGAGGTAAGGGCCAAGGTTGGCCGGAGGTCAAGTTTGATACCGGGTCCCATCGTTGTGGTAAGGAAAGCTGACCTGACATACTGCCCCTTGGCACCACTGGGCTTCGCCTTCATCACCGCATCAACCACTGCGGACAGATTTTCTACCAGCTTTTCTTTGTCAAAGCTCACCTTGCCCAGAGGCAAGTGGATTATAGCTGTCCTGTCCAGCTTGAACTCCACCCTTCCCTTACGGGCATCCTCAATCACTCTGGGCAGGTCTTCTGCCGGGACAACTGTGCCGGACTTGGGATTAGGCATCAGCCCCCTTCTCCCCAAGACCCGACCGAGCTTCCCCACCTTACTCATCATATCGGGAGTAGCAATCGCCGTGTCGAACTCTACCCAGCCGTCCTCTATCTTCTTCACCAGGTCATCAGCGCCGACATAATCCGCTCCGGCATTCTCGGCGTTCCTGGCAGCCTCACCTTGAGCAAATACCAGGACACGAACCGCTTTGCCAAGACCGTGCGGGAGAAGGGCAACACCGCGAACCTGCTGGCTAGCATTACGTGGGTCAAGTCCCATCCGAAGATGAAGCTCGACAGTCTCATCGAATTTGGCGAATGCTGTTTGCTTGGCAAGGTCAACAGCCTCTTCAGGCGAGTAGGCCTTTGTTCTGTCAATCTGCTGGCATGCCCCCTGGTATCTCTTCCCGTGCTTTGTCATTCCTGCTCTATCTCAATCCCCATACTTCGTGCCGTCCCGGCAACAATTCGCTCGGCGGCCTCAATACTGGTAGCATTCAGGTCCTTGGCCTTTAGCTCAGCTATTTCGTGCAGCTTCTGCTGTGATAATTTGGGTAGCTGCTCGCGCCCTGCAGCACCAGACCCCTTCTCCACTCCGAGGGCCTTTTTCAACAGGTCAGTGGTCGGTGGTGTCTTTGTGACGAATGTGAACGAATTGTCTTCATAGGCAATTATCTCCACCGGGACAATGGACCCGGCCTGGGACGCAGTACGTTCGTTATACTCCTTGCAAAAGCCCATAATGTTAATCCCGTGCTGGCCAAGGGCCGGGCCAACCGGCGGTGCCGGGTTCGCCTTACCCGCTTCAATCTGGAGCTTAATTATCGCTTTTATCTTCTTTGCCACCCTGCCTCCAATCCTGAATAATCAGAGCTTCTCCACCTGGAGAAAATCGAGTTCCACGGGTGTTTCACGCCCGAAAAGGGACAGAAGCACCTTGACCTTGCCCTTCTCAGTCCCGATTTCATCTACTATACCAACAAAATCGGTAAAGGGCCCGTCCGTTACCCGGACACTCTGCCCCGGCCGAAAACCGACCTTCACCTTGGGCGTTTCTGCGTGCATCTGTTTCAAAATCCTGTCCGCTTCCTCTTCAGAGAGCGATACCGGCTTACCACCGCTACCGACGAAACCAGTAACCCCAGGGGTATTACGGACAATATTCCAGCTCTGGTCAGTCATGACCATCTCAACGAGTATATATCCGGGCAGAATCTTCCTGGATATAGTACGCCTTTGCCCACCCCGAATCTCGACCTCATCCTCCGTGGGTATTATTACCTGAGCAACCTCCCCATCGGCATCCATAAACTTGACCCGCTGTTCCAGGTTCTTCTTAACCCGCTCCTCATATCCGGAGTAGGTATGAATCACAAACCAGTCCTTACCGTTTTTGCTCACATGCATCCTCACTCAGATTAAGGTCCAGTAAGCTAATCGTACCTCTTAGTTACGGCTCCCCTCAGCCACCCAGAAGAAGTTTACTAATCAGAGCACTGAAGCCGAGGTCAATCAGCCCCAAGATAATACCCACGCTGACAGTAACCAGCAAAACAAGACCCGTGAGATAGGCAGTCTCCCGCCTGGTCAACCATGTTACCTTTCTCATCTCGGCGATGGTATCAGGGATAAACCTGAACCTGGAAGGACGCCTGGCAGGAGCAACAGGACGTTTTGCGGGAGCTTTCGAACGTTTAGCAGACGGCATGTTCTTCGCCCTTAACTACCTCACTTCCCGGTGAAGGGTATGTACACGACAGCGCGGGCAATATTTGTTTAATTCAAGCCTTTGTGAATCATTCCTACGGTTCTTAGTAGTCGTGTATGTCCTTTCCTTGCACTCGGAACAGGCAAGGTGGATGATAACTCTGGCTTCAGTTTTTCTGGCCATTTTATTCGAGAATCCTGGTAAAGGTACCAGCCCCTACCGTCCGACCTCCCTCACGAATTGCGAAGCGTAATCCCGTCTCAAGAGCCACCGGGTAAATGAGTTTTATCTTCATGGTCACGTTGTCACCGGGCATAACCATCTCTACGCCTTCCGGCAGCTCAATAGAGCCGGTAACGTCCGTAGTCCTTATATAGAACTGAGGCCGGTAGCCATTAAAGAAGGGGGTATGCCGCCCTCCTTCATCCTTGCTCAAGACATATACCTGCCCCTCGGCATAGGTGTGGGGTTTGATAGTACCCGGCGCCGCCAGGACCTGTCCGCGCTCGACATCGGCACGCTCTACCCCCCTGAGGAGAGCACCGATGGCATCACCCGGCTCGGCTTCATCCAGCAGTTTATGGAACATCTCAAGGCCGGTTACTACCACCTTACGCGGTTCGTGATGCAAACCGACTATTTCGACTTCCTGGCCGACCTTGATAACACCCCTTTCGACCCTCCCCGTGGGCACGGTACCACGCCCTTTGATGCTGAACACATCCTCTACTGACATCAAGAAGGGCTGGTCTTTAGGCCTGACAGGCGTTGGAATATAATCATCGACTGCGTCCATGAGTTTCAGAATGGGGCCACACCACTCACACTCCGCTTTACCGCAGCCGCACTCAAGCGCCTTGAGGGCACTCACCCTCACTATCGGTATCTCATCACCGGGGAAGTTATATTTAGAGAGTAATTCCCGGAGCTCCATCTCTACCAGCTCGAGGAGCTCCTCGTCGTCCATCATATCCACCTTGTTAAGAGCGACGACAATGCTCGGAACTTCTACCTGGCGCGCCAGCAGAATATGCTCACGGGTCTGGGGCATCGGACCATCCGGTGCGCTAACCACCAGAATTGCCCCATCCATCTGTGCAGCCCCTGTAATCATATTCTTGATGAAGTCAGCATGCCCGGGACAGTCAATATGGGCATAATGCCGCTTGGCTGTCTCATACTCAATGTGCGCAATGGCAATCGTCAACCCGCGGGCTTTCTCTTCTGGAGCGTTGTCGATGCTATCAAAAGAGCGGAAGCCGGTAGTACCAACACCGGCCTTGGAGAGCACCAGCGTTATTGCCGAGGTGAGCGTTGTTTTGCCGTGGTCGACGTGACCGATTGTGCCTACATTGCAGTGCGGCTTAGTCCTCTGAAACTTCTGTTTTGCCATTAAAGACCCCCTTCTTTGTCCAAGCCCACAACCAGATTCGAACTGGTGACCTTACCCTTACCAAGGGTATGCTCTTCCTACTGAGCTATGTGGGCACCTCATTATTATACAGAATTATACGCTACAGTCCAAATTGGTGGAGGGGGCAGGATTCGAACCTGCGTAGCCCTAAGGGCGACAGATTTACAGTCTGTTCCGATTAACCACTCCGGCACCCCTCCAGGTACCACCATCAAACCCAGCCTGAGGAGGGATTCGAACCCACGACCTGCTGTTTACAAGACAGCTGCTCTAACCAACTGAGCTACTCAGGCATCAACATTTCGGCCTTGACTACCAGCCATCAAACTTGCGTATTATAGAAACGCACCCGATAAAAGTCAAGTATGGTAGCGCATACCGGATTCGAACCGGTGATCTCCTCCTTGAGAGGGAGGTGTCCTAACCGCTAGACGAATGCGCCACAGATATTCTATTTTAAAATTATAGTGGCTGGGGAACCAGGATTCGAACCTGGCCTACATGATCCAGAGTCATGTGTCCTACCGCTAGACGATTCCCCAGCATTCCCAGACATTATAACATAGGGTTATGTCATGAGCAATAATCTGCACTCGTTCATATGATTATTGACACCCTGGCATTCTGTTATTCACCTAATATACCCTGTTTAGTAGTGGTGGCCCCATTCCCTATGTCCCCTTCAGGGTGAACCCTTCCCCAGATGGGGAAGGGGAATTTTTAAATTTAGAGGGCTACGCCCTCTAAAACTCCCCTTTAACAGTGTCTAGAATGCTTATTTACCACAAGCACTTCGCCTCTCTTAGACTCTCCACTTGTAGTCACCACCCAGGCTCTTGATTGAATAGCGCGGCACCCTCTAAGGTGCGAACAACCCCTGCCGGGGAACTATCCCCACACCGTTTTGGGGTGTTTAAGAGGGGTTTCACCCCTCTTAACGGGGGATTCCAAGGGGGTGTCCCCCTTGGTTTTCATGATTCGCAGGAGAAGGGAGCAGCCATCAGCCCAGAACCATTTGACATGTTACCCCCGACTTATTAAGCTGGACATATCCAGCGGATATCGTGAAAGGAAACAATATCGTGAACGAACTGGCGACTGTTCAGAAAGCGCTGGGCATACATTTCAATGACCCGTCATTGCTGAAGGAGGCACTGGTTCATGGCTCCTTTTCAAATGAGAACCCCAGCCTGGCCCCTATCCCCAATGAGCGGCTGGAGTTCCTCGGTGATGCCGTTCTCGACCTAGTAGTGGCCACCAGGCTCTATCTCGATTTTCCCCAGTCCAGCGAAGGCAAGATGACCAGGCTGCGGGCGGTGCTGGTGCGGAGGGATACGCTGGCAAGGGTAGCTAAGAACATCAACCTGGGTGACTACCTTTACTTGGGCAAAGGGGAAGACACAAGCGGCGGCCGAGGCAAACCAGCCAACCTGGCAGGAGCATTGGAAGCTGTAATTGGTGCCGTCTACCTTGACCAGGGACTGGCAGCAGCCACAGACTTCATTCAGAGATTGCTTGATGCCGAACTGGTAGAGGCAGTCGCCCGGCGCACCGATACCAACTACAAATCAGAACTCCAGGAGCTTCTCCAGGCCCGGCAGCAGCAGAGACCCACCTATCATCTCATCGAGGCCACCGGACCGGACCATGACAGGATGTTCACCGTAGAGGTAAGGCTGGGTGATACCGTGCTGGGCAGGGGCTCCGGCAAGAGCAAGAAGGCCGCCGAAACAGTGGCCGCCCAGGCAATACTGCAACGACTTCAGGATGACTTTACACGCTAGCGCTACTTTGTTAAACTTCGATTGCAACCGCCAGTCCACCTGTAATAATGGAGGAGCATCATGGGTAGACGCGATTACCGCCACCGGGAACCAAAGAAATCAAAGAAGGACGCCAAGAAGACGCTGTCAGTCTTGAACACACCGCCACCAATGCCCGTGGAAGTAATCAGGAAGAGGAAGGAAAAGAAAGAGCCGGAGG
>Ga0315554_1000012_pt1 | contig 82330 bp, 69 predicted proteins | sample SalMarSW160370MG_FD_202114 | JGI IMG/M metagenome (GOLD analysis project Ga0315554, IMG submission 202114) | Salt marsh sediment microbial communities from the Plum Island Ecosystem LTER, Massachusetts, United States - Salt Marsh Sediment SW1603-70 ...
TCCTGCCGTTGTAGCTCCGCAGGACCTCATAGACTCCGTCGCCGAAGTAAAAAGCACGGTCGAGGTATACAGGCTCGAGCTTCTCGTAGGGTACGATTCTGTCGTCAATCATCGCTATCTGCATGGCTGCTCCTGTCCACGAGGGGGTGATTTTAACGCGGCAGAGGCTGCAAATACAGAAAATTGTGCCGATTTTGCTTTACAGCGGCCGGGCAGGGGCATATACTACCCCGCTCAATAAATTTGTCAGATTTAAACGAGGAATCGTATGATGTACGCGGTTATCGAACAAGGCGGTAAGCAATACAAGGTTGCTCAGGGCGATTGTATAGATATCGAGCTGACCGAAGTGGCGCCGGATGCCCAGACCATCGAGCTGGATAAGGTGCTGTTCGTCAGCGACGGTGCAAAGGTTAAGATTGGTACGCCTTACATTGACGGGGCAAAGGTCATCGCCTCGTTCAGTACGACGGCGGCCGAATCGATAGTAAAAGGGCCTAAGCTGTACCCGATGCACTTTCGCAGGCGAAAGGCCAGCAAGAAACGCACAGGACACAGGCAAAAGTATCTGCAGGTAATAATAGAAGAAATCCTAAATCCTAATCTCTAAACACTAAACAATCTCAAAATACAAATTCCAAAATTTGTAAAACCCCGGTGTTCCGTGTTTAGAATTTTGTTCATTTGGATTTGTTTAGGATTTCGGATTTAGATATTCGAATTTCGCTTTGTAGGGCTGTGGTCCCGGCCACGGCTTTTTTTATGCTTTCAAACAGCCCGCCGCGGCAATATATTATGGTCGATGGGCTTTTAAAGGACACCCTCAGAATGAGTATAACGGAGCCGGTAAGATTACAGACGCCTTTGAACGAAGAAGATGCACGGGCGCTTAAAGCGGGACAGGAAGTATTGCTTTCGGGCGTTATCTACAGCGCGCGGGATATGGCGCATAAGCGTCTGTGTGAGGCAATCAAAAAAGGTGAGCGTTTACCGTTCGAGCTGACCGGTGCGGTCGTCTATTTTCTCGGGCCCACACCGGCCCGGCCCGGCAGGGTGACAGGCGCAGCGGGGCCGACGACGGCGTCGCGGATGGATAAGTTTAGCCCGATTCTGATTGAACACGGTCTCAAGGCAATGATTGGCAAGGGGTACAGAAATAAATCGGTTTGTGATGCCCTGGCTAAATATGGAGCGGTTCACCTGGCGGCTGTCGGCGGAGCGGGGGCGCTGCTGAGCAAAAAAATTACAGAAGCCGAGGTAATAGCATACGAGGATTTGGGGACCGAGGCGATTCGCAAACTTCAAGTGGTCGATTTTCCCGCGATTGTCGCTTATGACAGCCGCGGCAACAGTGCTTATTAATAAGGAGTATAAATGCAGGCGGCGGTAATCGGACTATTGCAGTCGGGCAAGAGCACGCTGGTCTCGGCGATAAGCGGCAAGGCTCTGCCTCATCCCGGTACAACCGCGATTGAAGAGGCGATTGTCTCTGTTCCGGACGAGAGAGTTGACTGGCTGGCGGGGCTCCACAAATCCAAAAAGATTACACACGCGACCATAGATTGCCTGGATGTACCGGGTTTTAATTTTGCGGATGAGCACGGCAGGGCGGCGGCAAGACGGTATCTGCAACAACTACGAACGGTCGAGCTGCTTGTGCTGGTTGTCAGGGCCTTTGCAGATGTGTCGATGGGCCGTAAAGCCGACCCTGCTGCAGAACTTGCCGAACTAAGAACGGAACTGCTGCTGGCTGATTTGGAGCTGGTGGCCAAGCGCATCGAGAACCTCGAAAAGCAATTAAAAAAACCGGGCAAGGTACAGTCTCGCGATAAGGCTGAGCTTGCACTTCATCATAAACTCCAGGCTGCAATCGAGCAGGAAAAACCCATCAGCGCCGCAATCGAGACGGATGATGAACGCGAGATGATAAAGAGCCTGGGCTTTCTGACACTCAAGCCTATGGTTATAGCGGTCAATGTCGGTGAAAATCAGTTGCAGGAGAAAATCGACCTTGGCGACGCCGTCGATGAGCATACACCGACCGTTCAGGTCTGTGCGAAGCTCGCCTTTGAACTTTCACAGCTCGATAAGGAAAGCCGGGCCGAATTTATGAAGGAAATGTCAATCAGCGAATCGACGGTGAGTAAATTCGTGCGGAGCTGCTACGAAGCGCTCGGGCTGATTAGTTTTCTTACCGTCGGGCCTACCGATGCACGGGCCTGGCCGGTAAGAAAAGGTATAACCGCAGTAGAGGCTGCGGGGAAAATACACACGGACCTTCAGAGAGGCTTTATTCGGGCTGAGACGATGAAATTTACCGACCTGAATGAGTTAGGCAGTGAAAAGGCGGTTAAAGCGGCGGGCAAAGCGCGGCTGGAAGGTAAAGACTACGTTGTGCAGGACGGCGATGTGATATTGTTCAGGTTCAACGTATAGAGGGCAGGGCGGTGAAGGCGGTACAACTGACAGGTATAAAACGGATGGAGATTGCGGAACTGCCCGAACCGCAGATTGAGCGAGACAGCGATGTCCTGATACGGGTCAAAGTCGTCGGGGTATGCGGCAGCGATGTGCATTATTACGTAGAAGGACAAATCGGCTCGAATAGAGTTGAATATCCGTACCGGGTCGGGCATGAGTGCAGCGGTGTTGTAGAGCAGGTCGGAAAAACTGTTACCAAAGTTAAAATCGGCGATGAAGTAGTGGTTAATCCCGCGCAGAGCTGCGGCCGGTGCGACCAGTGCAGGATGGGCAGGGAAAATACCTGTCGCAACCTGCGCTTTCTCGGTACGCCAGGCGAGGGGCCCGGCTGTCTGTGCGAATACATAGTGATGCCCCAAAGAAATCTGTTTAATGTTACAGGCAGGATGAGTTTGGAGACGGCGGCGCTGTGTGAGCCGTTCACAATCGGTGTTTATGCAGTCCGGCAGGCGGGAATAAAGAGCGGCAGCAGGGCGACGATTTTTGGCGCAGGGCCGATAGGGCTTAGCTGTATGATTGCGGCAAAGGCGGCGGGCGCCGAACGAATATATGTGACGGAACGAGTCGAAGCGCGGCGCAGGGCGGCTATGGAGCATGGGGCCTGCTGGGTCGGCAATCCCGACGAGCAAAGTGTTGTAGAGGATATCTGTTCGCAGGAACCGGCGGGAGTGGACGTTGCAATTGAATGTGCAGGCCGGCAGAGTACACTGGATGAGGCGATTGAAGTGCTGCGGCCGGGCGGAATACTTGCGATAGTGGGAATACCGCGATTCGAACGATTTACATTTGCCGTCGACAAAGCACGTCGCAAGGAAATTACAATTATGAACATACGCAGGCAAAATCGCTGCGATGAAAAAGCGATAGAGCTTGTAACCACCGGCAAAGCAGAAATAGACTTTATGCTGACGCACCGGTTCGAAATGGAACAGGCTGAAGAAGCCTTCGATATCGTCGAAGGGTATCGTGACGGGGTAATAAAGGCGGTGATTGAGCTGTGAAGGTGGTAAGGGCGAGTATCGTCAGTATAGGCAATGAACTGCTGAACGGCTCATCGGTCGATACGAATTCGGCATACCTGTGTGAAAGGCTGCTTTCAATCGGTATACCTGTATCGGCGGTTCGTATAGTCGGTGATGATAATGATGATATCGCAGGGGCGCTTCGGGCGGCAGGTAGTGAAGCAGATATTATTTTGACCACGGGTGGACTGGGGCCGACCGATGACGATATTACAAGGCAGGCTATAAGTAGATACTGCGGCAAAGAGCTTAAACTGGATGAGGCATCGCTTGTTGTCATCGAGAATTTTTTTGCCGGTCGCGGCAGGCAGATGCCGCAGCGAAATCGAGTGCAGGCTTATATTCCCGAAGGTGCATGGGCGTTGAAAAATGAGATTGGAACGGCGCCGGGCATAATGCACATCGATGGAGCAAAGATGCTGTTTGCATTGCCGGGCGTTCCGTTTGAAATGAAGCAGATGTTCGAGCAATACGTCCTGCCCAAACTGACTGAGCTGGACGGTCGAGAAGCTATAGTGGTCCGCAAATTAAAGTGCTGCGGCATGGGCGAATCGAATATAGCCGAGCTGCTCGGCGAGCGCATGGAGCGAGGGCGCAATCCTCTTGTGAATATCACCGTTCGCGACGGCGTAATTACAGTGCATATAATCGCTGCAGCAAATACCAAGGCACAAGCAGATACGGCGGCTAATAGCGAACAGCAGGAAATAGCAGCTATTCTCGGTGATGTTGTTTTTGCCAAAGATGATATCAGCTTGCCCGAAGCGGTTCGAATCAGGCTGACCGAATTGAAAAAGAGCGTAGCTGTTGCTGAATCGTGCACGGGAGGCCTTGTGGCAAAGCTCCTGACCGATGTGCCCGGCTCGAGCAGTTACTTTCTGTGCGGCTGGGTCACGTACAGCAACCAGGCAAAAGTGCGGGAACTGGAAATCGACCCGGAGCTTATCGAAAAAAAAGGTGCGGTCAGTGAAGAGGTTGCCGCCGCTATGGCGGCCGGGGCAAGACGCAAGGCAGGGTCCGATTATGCCGTCGCCATAACAGGTATAGCCGGGCCGGGCGGGGCAACAGCCGATAAAAGCGTCGGACTTGTTTACATAGGCTTGGCCAAGGGCGACGCAATCCGTGTAGAAAGGTTTGTTTTTGGCTCGGACAGGCAAAGCGTCCGAAAAAGAGCGGCGAATGCGGCTTTGGATTTATTACGGCGGAATATATGAACGCCAAACCCGGTTTGACTGACATACTGAATTGTGGTATAATTAGTGCAAAGTGGGGCTTGGGGTTAAGGCACCGCAGAAATGGCAAAAAAAAGCAGACACTTGGGAGAAATTCTCTACCGAGCCGGTGTCGTGCCGAAGGAACCTTTGCTTGCGGCTATTAAAGAGTCCAAAAGCTCAGGTAAAAAACTCGGCCAGCTGCTGATAGAGAAGAGACTGATTGGCGAAGAAACGCTTATCAAGGCGCTCGCCAAACAGCACGGCCTGCATTACGTCGACGTCGACAGCATCTCAATCCCACAAAACGCCACGGAGCTGATTAGCGAAGAATTGATGCGGCGGTACAATGTACTGCCTTTGGGGATGGATAACGGCCGTCTCAAGCTGGCTATCAGCGACCCGATGGACCTGGATATGATGGATACGCTGCGGCTGCGACTGAACAAGGATCTCGATTGCCATCTTGGTAATCCTGACAAGATTCGACAGCTAATTCAGGACCAGTTCGACCAGGCCTCACGGCAGGAATCCGATGAGCTTAAGCATAGTATCGACGCCACAGCGGCCGAATTGGCCGAAGCGGGACACGAGCTTCAGGCTGAGGCCCTGAGAATACAACAGGCCGGTGGTATCGATGACGGACCTATTGTAAAGCTTGCAAACCTCATCATAGACAACGCATATTATATGCGGGCCAGCGATATCCACATCGAGCCGATGGCCGACCGTGTGCGTGTGAGATACCGCGTTGACGGCGTGTGTCTTGAAAAGGACAATATACCGAAAAATATGCAGGCGCAGTTGGTTACTCGATTCAAAATTTTATCCGGTATGGACATCGCGGAGAAGCGGCTGCCGCAGGACGGCCGAATAAAACGGGAGATTGATGAACAGGATATTGATTTTCGCGTCTCGGCCCTGCCGGGTTATCACGGGCCAAGTATCGTGCTTCGTATTTTGCGGCCGGACGCGGTGAATATCGGTATCAAGTCGCTCGGCTTCGAGGCTGATGACTACGAGAGGTTCCAGAAAATCATCAAAAGACCCAACGGTATCTTTCTTGTAACAGGGCCGACCGGTAGCGGTAAGACTACAACCCTTTATGCGGCGCTTCAGGAGCTGAACCGTCCGGACAAGAAGATAATCACAGCCGAAGACCCGGTCGAATATAGCTTTGCGGGTATGAATCAATGCCAGGTGCGTGACGAAATCGGTCTGACGTTCGACAGGATTTTGCGAGCTATGCTGCGTCAGGCGCCGAATATCATCCTCGTGGGTGAAATTCGTGACGGCGTCGTGGCGGATATCGCCATTCAGGCGGCACTTACGGGCCACCTGGTCTTCAGTACGCTCCACACGAACGACGCCATAGGTGCAATAACGCGTCTTATCGATATGGGCGTCAAACCGTTCCTTGTAGCCAGCTCTATCCAGGCGATTATGGCCCAGCGGCTTATAAGAGTTATCTGCGACAGTTGTAAGGTGATTAACGAAAACCCGAACCCAAGCTACCTTAAACTTTTGAATATTACCCCTGAGGACTGCAAAAAACACACATTGTATAAAGGTACCGGCTGCAGCAAGTGCCAGGGTACGGGATACAAGGGGCGTATTGGTATCTTTGAAATGGTCGAGATGAACAACGAGCTGAGAGAGCTTGCATTTTCCAAGGCTCCCACGACGGATTTACGCAGAGCGGCGGTTGCCAGCGGAATGCGGACCCTGCTGCTCGACGGCAAGATTAAAATATTCAACGGAATTACCACAGCCGAAGAAGTTGCAAGAACTGCACAAACCGAAGGTGTTGGATAATAGTTGTATTAGTTGAGGATATTTAGATGGCAACAGTTAATATGGACAGACTCCTGCAGGCCTGTGTGTCACAGGGGGGGTCTGATATACACCTGACGGTGGGGCGGCCGCCCGTTATACGTATTCACGGTTCCCTGCGGTCACTGGAGACCAAGGTTCTCGAGCCTGATGATACAACGGCCCTGATGAAAAGTATTACGCCCGAACGAAATCAGCAGGAACTCCAGGAGGAAGGCGGTACGGACTTCGGCTTTGCCTTCGGAGACCAGGGGCGATTCCGTGTAGCTGTATTCAAACAAAAGGGGAACACCACACTGGTACTGCGTCTGATTCCTTCGAAAATTATGAGTTTCGAAGAGATAGGCCTGCCGAAAATATGTGCCGCTTTGTGCCGACGGCCTCGCGGGCTGTTCCTGGTGACCGGACCTACCGGCTGCGGCAAGACCACGACCCTGGCTACTATGGTCAACTACATCAATGAAAACCTCGACCACCATATTGTGACGATAGAAGACCCTATCGAATATTATCATAATCACAAGAAATCAATCATCAATCAACGCGAGGTCGGCAACGACGTTCCAAGCTTCAGCGAGGCACTGAGACGTGTGCTTCGTCAGGACCCGGATGTAATCATGGTCGGCGAGCTTCGTGACCTCGAGACGATTGAAGCGGCTGTCCGGGCCGCTGAAACCGGCCACCTTGTGTTCAGTACGGTCCATACCACAAGTGCGGCAGGTACTATAACGCGTCTTATAGACGTTTTTCCGCCGAACCAGCAGGAACAGATTCGCACACAGCTCAGCGGTAACCTTATAGCGGTTCTGAGCCAGGCCCTTTGCCCTCTGGCAACCGGCCGGGGCCGTGTGGCGGCCTACGAGTTTATGGTCGTTACGCCCGCTATTGCCAACCTTATCCGGGAGAATAAGACTTATCGTATCGACTCAAGCATCCAGACAGGCAAGAAACTGGGAATGCAGCTTCTGGACGAGCATTTATGGCAGCTCTACGACGAGGGGCGTATTACACTACAGGAGATGCTGGACAAGGCCAGGCAGCCCGGTATGCTCCAGGATAAGGCCAAGACAAAGGCGGATGCAGCTCGCGGCAAGGACAAGAAGAAAGGCCTTGACGAGGTTGGGCCTATCCTGCGTACATAGTACGGCCCGATAATTATAGGGCGTTTTGTACTATTGCTTATGGGGGTGTCGCTTTCCCCGGTCTGAAAAAAATTTTCTACCGGGTAGATTAGAAATTATTATTTAAACTCCGCCGCTAACAAAACAGAATGCGCGTAAGTTTATGTAAAATAAAACCTTATCGTAAGTGGCGAGTTAAGATTACAAGGCAAGCAGCAATGGAGTAAACCGGTTGTCTAATTGATAATTACAGTTGAACATTCAGGTTAAGAGAATATAATAATAAATAGAAAAAGACCTTCTGATTGGGGATGATTAGAATGGCAAAGGCAAATACAATCAAAATGCCGCCGGTCGAGCAGCTCCAGAGCAGGACACTTGGCAGGATTCTTATCAAAACGGGGCTTCTGACGCGTGAAAAGGTCCATGAGTGCCTGCGCATTCAGAAACAGCGGCAGGGAAAGGTACGAATAGGGCAGATATTTCTCGAGCTGGGACTTGTCGATGATGTGCAGCTTAACATGGCCCTGGCGGCACAGCGTGGCATGCAATACGAGGACTTTAGCGGTATCGACATTCCAAAGGAAGTTTTATCGCAGGTGCCGCCGCAAATGGCCAATACCTACAGGGTTGTGCCGGTGGACTTTGACGAGGGGAAAAACGAACTGACGGTGGCCGTCGATAAAGCGGACAATTTCGGCAGTACGGACGACCTGGCCAGGCTGATGGGGATTACAATCAAGGCGAAGTTTACCGACTCGGAGTGGCTGGAAGATGCGCTGAAAAAGTATTACTCCGAAGAAGAGGGTCAGGAGCAGCTCAACGAGCTCATCGAAGAAATTCAGAAGGACAGCCACCTGGCGGAATTTGAAGGGCGAAATCAGAGTATCGACCTTGATGAGCTGAAAGAGCTGTCTGAGGCAAATCCTGTTAAAAAGCTTCTTAACCTTGTGCTATTGCAGGCAATCCGCGATAAGGCCTCCGATATTCACTTCGAGCCTTTTGAGAATGAATACAAAATGCGATACCGTATTGACGGTATCCTTTATGAGATGATTCCGCCGCCAAAGCATATCGCTGCGGCCCTGAGCTCCCGCGTTAAGGTTATGGCAGAGCTCGATATTGCCGAGCGCCGGTTGCCGCAGGACGGGCGTATTTCGCTGACGGTGGGCGGCAACCCGGTGGACCTGCGTGTAAGTGTGCTGCCGACGATGTTCGGCGAAAGCGTGGTTCTTCGTGTGCTTGACCGGACCCAGATAAGTCTTGACCTCAAACGGCTTGGCTTCAGGCCTGACGATTTACAGACTTTCAGAGGGCTGATTGCCAAGCCGAACGGAATTTTGATTGTGACCGGGCCGACAGGCTGCGGCAAGACAACAACCCTGTACGCGGCACTTAGTGAGCTTAACACCATAGAAACCAAGATTATTACCACCGAGGACCCTGTTGAATACGATATCGACGGCATTATCCAGGTCCAGATGAAGAGCGACATCGGTCTGACTTTTGGACGGTGCCTGCGGTCTATTTTGCGTCAGGACCCGGATATTGTAATGGTTGGTGAAATTCGTGACCTTGAGACCGCGCAGATTTCGGCACAGGCGTCGCTCACGGGACACCTCGTGTTTACCACGCTTCATACCAATGACGCCCCGAGTTCGGTGGCGCGACTTCTGGATTTGGGGGTCGAGCCGTTCCTTCTTACAGCTACGGTTGAGGGTATCATCGCCCAGCGGCTTATCAGGCGGATATGCGACAACTGTAAAACGGAGTTCGAGCCTACCGAGAACCAGCTTATGGAGCTTCGGCTTTCGCCGGAAGAGGTGCAAGGCAAGAAGTTTTACTATGGAAAGGGATGCAAAAAGTGTAACGGGACAGGCTATCGCGGCAGAACCGCGTTGTTCGAAATTATGTGCTTTAACGACGAGATTCGTGAACTGATTATGAACCATGCCTCGACGAATGTGCTGCGTTCGGCGGCGAACAAGGCCGGGATGAAGCTGCTGAGAGAAACCGGCCTGGCGGCGATATATGACGGCATCACGAGTATCGACGAGATAGTTAAGGAAACAATGGTTGAAGGATAAAGCCATTAAGGCTTTTTTAAGAAACGGAGGTGCATGATGCCAATGTTCAAATACGAAGCACTCGACGCCCAGGGCGTTGGGGTAAAGGATGAAATCGAAGCTCTGAGCCAGAAGGAGGCGGTCAGCAAGATCCGCAACATGGGTTATTTCCCGACGAAGGTCGAGCAGGCCGGGGCAAAGAGAAGAGCAGCAGCTCGGGCAGCCGGGCCGCAGCGACGCCGCGGCGCCGGGGGTGGGGTAAAAAAGAAATTAGTGACACAGTTTGCCCGGCAGTTATCGACTCTGCAGGATGCGGGTCTGCCGATTCTGCGTTCACTGCGAATTTTGCAGGAGCAGCAAAAAAGCGGCACCTTCAAACGGGTAATCGGTTATGTCGCCGATGACATCGAGGGCGGTGCTACGCTGTCTGAGGCACTGGGGAGGTATCCACGAGCCTTCGATAACCTGTTCGTGAACATGGTGGCTGCGGGTGAGGCAGGCGGTGTTCTGGATTTGATTCTGTCGCGTATTGCGGACTTCATGGAAAAAGCCCAGAAGCTCAAATCCCGTGTTAAAAGTGCAATGATATACCCTATGGCTGTTCTTACGGCGGCGTTTTGTATTCTGCTTGCCCTGATGAAATGGGTGGTTCCAAGATTTATGGACGTGTTGAAGGAAATGGTCGAAGAGGAGCTCAATCCGGTTACCAGGACGGTTCTGGCAATCAGCGACTGGATTGCGTTCAGGTTCGGCTGGCTGGTTCTCATCTGTGTGCCGTTTGCGATTATTATCATGCTTAAGTTCGCCAGGCAGTTCAGGACGGGCAGGCTGGTGCTGGATTCTATCAAGCTGAAGCTGCCTATCATCGGGAATTTGAGCGGCAAGATTGCCGTGACCCGCTGGACACGGACGCTGGGTACGCTGATAAGCGCCGGTGTGCCGATTCTCGACGCCCTGAACGTGACTCGCGAAACGTCCGGCAACGAAGTTTATGCCAGGATGCTGGGTAACGTGCATAACTCGATTCGGCAGGGCGATACGTTCGCAGGGCCTTTGCGGCAGTCCAAGACGGTCGACTTAATCGTATCGAACATGGTGGCGGTCGGTGAAGAAACCGGTGATTTGGACAAGATGCTTAGCAAGGTTGCGGATAATTATGACGAGCAGGTGGACGTTCTGGTGGCGTCGCTGATGAGCCTGCTGGAACCGGTTATGATTATCGTGCTTGGTGCTATCGTGATGACAATCGTTTTGGCGATATTCCTGCCGATGATTCAGGTCATCCAGGGCCTCGGTGCGTCAGGTTAATGCGAGGATTAAAGGTAAACTCGTCTCCGTCGCAGGCTGCTGCGGTGCGGGACAGCAATAATTAGATTAAAAGGAGAAAAACTTATGCAAGCGAAAAACAAATTTAAGAAACGCAAGGCCTTTACCATCGTCGAGCTTCTGACGGTGATGAGCGTGATTATCATTCTAATCAGCCTGCTGGTCCCTGCGCTTAGCCAGGTCAAGAGAATCTCCAAGAAGGTGGTCCAGAAGAAGCAGATTGCCAGTATCGACGTTGCGCTGGAGATGTACGAAGCCGAGCACGGCGAGTACCCCGATTCAGGCAAAGACGGCACTGACGACCAGCCTTATTGCGGAGCAATGAAACTGGCCGAAGCGATGGTCGGGCAGGACCTGCTGGGATTTCATCGCAAATCGCTGTACAGAAGCGACCTTGAAGACAACCAGAAGAACCTGCTGTACCAGATTCCCGGAAATCCTCCTCTTCCAAACTTGGAACAGAACCTGAAATCGCGGCAGGGGCCGTACCTGCCGGTGGAATACGCCAACGCAAACAGGATGGGAGATGACCCCTCCGGTGACTATCTGGGTATTTACCAAGTGATAGGGTATACACCTCCTGCTTTCAAGTGGTATCAAAATGTCCTCTGCGATGTCTATAAACGCAATATTCAGGGTGTCGGCATAAAAGCCGGAATGCCCATCCTGTATTACAGGGCGAACTCCGGCGGCAAGACGAATCCCCGGCGATATGATGTGGACAATTCGGACAACGGCATTAAGAGAGATGATACGACTAACATTTACAACTATGAGGACAACGACGAGCTTGTCCAGTTAGGCGCTCCGTGGAATCCAGACCCTCTGTTCAAGCACCCGATGGATTCTACCGAGCCTGATAACAACAATAATGACGGGAAGGGCGTTACGGAGACGTTTTATTTCCGTATAAACAACAATGAGGTCCCTATAGAGCTGGGCCGGCCGTACAAGGCTGATTCTTACATCCTGCTCAGCGCCGGCTACGACGGTGAATACGGAACAGGCGATGACATATACAACTTCGACCAGTAATTCCAGTGAAGATATTGGTTAACCGGAGAAGCGGTGATGAATAGATTTATGGTTTTATTTTTGGTTTTTGTTTGTCTGGCGTTGATGCCGGCGGCTTACGGATTCCGAAGCCTGGTTCAGAACGGCAGCTTCGAGCAGACTTACGACGTGGACGATGAACTTCCAACTTATTGGTGCGACATGAATACGCTCGGCGACAACTTCGAAATTGAGATACGTGACGATTGGTTCACTCACTATGTGAGCTTGCCCGGTCACTCGCTGACGTTCCGCACGGGTTTCGCAGCCTCTTTTCAAGCCGGGGATACGGCATCAGTTTCGCAGCAGGTCTTTTTCGAGGACGATAGCACAGGAATCTCATTCGACCTTGACATCGGCACGGCGGGCACCTCCTGGAACACGGATGAGGTGACTGTCCTTGTGATGGTTGACGGTGAGGAAATCTGGGACTCGAACGGCCTGCCTCTCGAGGGCGGCGAATTTACAGACACGATAGATTTGGATATCAATGATATTGCCCAGTACTTAGGCGGTGACATGAACAACGTAAACCAGTTCTTCGATAATAACTGGCATACTTTTTCACTGGCGATGCGCTCGAACGTAGAGAAGAGCTATAACTTTGCCGAATACACGGCCCGCTGGGACTTCGTTAAGTTTAACAATTATTGCGGAGGGCTTGGATACCTCGATAGTGATTTGAACCAGGACTGTTTCGTCGGCCTGGCCGATTTAGCTGTTCTGGGCCTGTCATGGATGTCTGAGCCGGCAAGTCCCAGGGACGATTTGTATGAAGACGGGATTGTGGACTACTGGGATTTGGGGCTGTTCGCCGAGGACTGGCTTTATAATACCGATTGGAAAAAGTGGGGGCAGGATGGAACCTTCGAGATGGAACGGCTGGAAAATGATTTCGACCTTTCGGGCCAAATCGATTTGGGGGACGTGATGGTGCTCAGTGAAAACTGGCTGAGTGACGGTATCTGCGGCGGGCTGGAGCTGAGCGGTGACGACATTATAAATTTCGAGGATTTTGCTGTTCTGGTCAACCAGTGGGGCCAGCGCGACTGGTTTTATTATATCGGCGACTGAGCTCGGAAGGACAAAAAGGTGATAGCAGTGGAAACGCGAAAAAGAGGCTTTACGATAGTCGAAATTCTGACGGTAGTAACCATAATCGCTATCCTGGTAGGGATTATGCTGCCGGCGATAACGATGGTCAAAAAAACGGTCAAGGAGACCAGGCAAAAAGCTCAGCTTACTACTATGGAGCTGGCGCTTACGGCGTTTAAGAATGACTACGGCGATTACCCGCCTTCATATTTTATGACATACAGTTTCAACAACTTTGATTATACCGGCGCCCAGATGCTTACAGAGGCGCTGGTCGGCTGGGACCTGATGGGGTTCCATCCCGATTCCGACTGGGAATCCGACGGCGATAAAACTTCGGGCCAGCCGCTCTATACATTAGCGGTTACCGGCACACTGCAGCAGCAGGAAGATAACCTCAAGCAGCGCGTGGGTCCTTATCTTGAACAGGGCTCGTACGAGGCATACAGGCTCGAAGACATTCTGAAAGACCAGAGCGGCAACCTCAATAACACTTTTAACCTCAATATCAAGAACTTTGTTCTTTGCGATGTTTTTGGCAGGAGGACTATTGCGCTGAATAACGGGCAAAGGGCCAGACCCGGCAACCCGATTCTGTACTACAAGGCCCGACGAAACAGCAAGAGAATAGACCGCAATTATCAAGATGAAAGTATATATGACTGGAGAGATAACGCGACCTTGGTCAAGGCCATCGAAGAAAGGGATAACAAGCAATTTGACCTGGATGACGACCTGTTCTTTTATAAAGAATATATTCGTGACCCGAGAATCGAGGATAGAGACTGGCCTTATCGGCCGGATTCTTATCTTTTGATATCAGCCGGAGCCGACGGCGAATACGGTACAATCGATGATATCACAAATTTCAAATAGCAACATCTATCCGCGGCGGTTTGCGCAACAACAAAATGAAGACCCACAGGTTACAGAACGGTTTGACACTGGTTGAAATACTGGTGGCGGTGGCGATTGTCGCAGTGCTGGCGAGCATAGTGCTGACGACCCTGACCCGAATCGGCAGCAAGAGTAAAGAGCAGCTCTGCGAAGGGACGCTCGATATACTCAACACGGCCCTGCGGCAGTACAGGGACTATGAATGGCAGTTAAATTTAGCTACTACTATCGACGCAAATGAAATGGAATTTTACCGAAGCTTGAAGTTCCCACCTGATTGCAATGATTTCGACATTATTGGGATTCAGAACACGCTTGATGACATGCTCGACCCCCAAATTGCAACGATGATTACAGTAACCAATGCAGCAGACCATCTGGACGAATACTCCGGCTGCGAGGTTATGTACTTTTTCCTGAGCAGGCTTCCCGAGTGCCGGGAAATACTCGAAAAGATGAACGAGACCGTGCTGACGAACATCGATAACACCGGTAACCGGATGACGATAAACATTGACGGCAGGCAGTATGGACTCATACGCGTGGTTGACCCATGGGGCAGGACGCTGCGATACGACTACTATTCCAATAAAAAAGAGGACCCTGGTCTTCGTTTTAATCAGCGTTCCCAAACTATAAGGAATTTTCCGCAGATAACTTCAGCCGGCCCCGACGGCATATTCGATACGAGTGATGACATTACCAACAGGGAAAAAACCAAAGGCGCAACTTATCAGCCTTGATTATGATTATGAGAGTTAATCACAGACAATCCGGACTTAGCCTGTTGGAAGAGACGCTGGTTGTAGCGATAGTGGCTATAATGATATTCCTGGCTGTCCCTGCCGCCAGGCACCTGTTCGACAGGCTCCAGACACCTGCCGGCGTCAAGGCGCTTATAAGTTCGGCGCTGGCCTCAGCCCGTGCCATTGCAGCCAGAGACCAGAGATACGTAGGCATCCGGTTCCAGCACGCCTGTTATAAAGACACACAGGGCAATATCCAGCCGGAGAAAAGTCCTCTGAAAATGCCACAGTATATGATTTTTATAGAGTATCAACCTGTCGGACAAACAGCCAGCAACGACCAGGATACCTTTATCGCTATCGAGGGCATAGAACCAATCAAGCTGCCGGAGAATATCGGCGTGATGGATTTGACTTTGACGCCGAACGCGGGCCAGATAGAGTCTATCAGTAACAACGACGAGATAAACGATGACAGGGAGCTGCTTGACACGACAACCTTCAGCATCGTGTTCTCGCCCGCGGGAAAGCTCGTCGTGCGGGAAGTGCTGACCAGGAACCGGGACGGTTTAACATCAGGTAATGCACAAAAAAGTGAAGACGATATCATTAACACATGGGGTCAGGTAGAAAACGGTTACGCAATGTTTTGGCAGGATAATGATACCTTCAGTGGTCTGCGTTTAATACAGGAGCCGAGTCGCAGGAGCTTTATTATTTACGACAGAGGAATCCTTCGGAGTCTGCCTCCCGGCAAAAGGTACAGTATGTATCTCGAAGAACTCAAAGAAAAACATATGATTTATATCAACCCTTACACCGGGACTTTTATCAACAGATAAATTTATGGCTGTGACAATAAGACAAAAAGGTTTCTCCATAGCTGAGGTTTTAATCGCGGTCGGGCTGCTGGCTGTGGCGATGATTTTTATCGCGGGTGTGTTCCCGGTTGGAATACGCTTTACACAGGTTTCGATAGACAGGACGAATGCCGCGATAGCAGCCAGCGAGGCCTTTGCCAAGGTGCAACTCTACGCCAACCGGGTTACTGACGCAAATAATCCATTAAACGACCTCTCCTTCAGAGAGCAGAGGGACTTCAATGACTGGTTTACAGGCCAGACCATCGATTACTACGTGGACGTCAACACATACAGTTACCCGACGGATAATACTATCGATTTTAACGACAAAGAGTATTGCTGGTCGGCCCTTCTGAGACGAACGGACCGGTTTATCATCGACCCGAACCTCCCGGATTCCAGCAGGGATATTCAGGTAACGGTATTTGTCTGCTCCAGGCCGAGACCGAACGCCAAATATTGTGCAGCCGTGATGGGGTCGCTGGATTTCCGCACCGACAACTATGGAACAATATCAGGCCAAAGCAGCAGGCTGCCGCAGCCGGTGCGAATTGAAGTTGCCCGGGTCAGCGGCGGCAGGGACAACGAGCTACAGATAACAACCTTTGCCGAAAAGACGCTTATTAATGACGGAGATTTAATCGTCGACGACCCGACCGGGCGGATATACCGGGTGATGGAACGCTATAACTATCCTGACGACGATATAATCCTGCTGGACAAGGATTTCGTGAGGGACGACTGGCGAGGCGGGTCGATTACCGGCAATCGTTTCGTTTGGGTGGTCACGCCGCCGTGGGTGTCGGGATGCGGACTTCCTGCGAATCTGGAATTCGGCGACAGGAATCCCTGCGTCGGAGTCTATCAGAAAGTAATCAGGTTTTGAGCCACAGAGGTATTAGCCACAGATGAACACAGATTTCACAATATTAAACATGAGCCACAGATTTCACAGATTACTCAGATTTAATTTGTGTAAATTTGTGTTCATTCGTGTTCATTCGTGGTTTGCTTATCCCGTTAATCCCGTTATCCTGTCTAAAAGGCGCGGCTTTACAATGGTTGAGCTGATAGTGGCCGTCGGCCTGATGGGGATGATTATCGCCTTTAGCAGTATAATCTTCCGATTCGGGATAGACGCCCATCGAATCTCATCGGCCAACGCAGAGATTATGCAAAAGACCCGTGCGATAACCGAACAGCTCAATTCCGATTTGCGCGGCCTGCGAAAGGATGCCCCGATAGTCATCTGGTTTTATCGACCGGACCCGAACAACGACTCCAACCTGCGGGCAGACCAGTTTATGTTCTTCGCCGACGGTGAGTATTCTTCCATGCAGTCCTACAGCAAATTCGATGGTAAGCCCGTCGCCATAGACGACCTGAACCAGAAAAATACAAAGCTGGTTCACGGAAATCTTGCCAGGATTCATTATGGGCACACCGAGGACGCCAACAACAGAAAGACCTGGACTCTCGATGAGCCTAAACGGACCCTGGGCAGACGATGTCACATTATCACCGACGACAATGACCTGGAGCTGTGGCCTCGCGCGAAGAGTTTCGACATATCGTTCCCTGAAACTACGTCCGGGCAGTATAAAAATGAGGTTTATGAACATGACAGGATGTCGCTCGGCCAATGGAAAAAGCTGGACCGCGACGATTTCGAATATGTTTTTGACACGGCATTTTTTGACAGAACCTCCGGGGACGAGGAACGGCCGGTGTTTGACACGACTATACCCCAAACATACCATAAGCTGCTGTGCGAGGGCGTGGGCAGTTTTGCCGTTCAATGGGCTTACTGGGACAGACGGCTGGGGGGCGTCGGTGATTACGAGCTTCGATGGTTCCCGAGCCGCGACCCGGACGGCGACGGCTTTGACAATGATTCACAGTTCGACCTTAATTTCCAGTTTCCGGGCGACGAAAAATTCGGTGTGTTTTTTAATATACCCCACGGGGCAAAGAAAGGTAAATGGTTTGCAATCGAACAGACACGGTATCGCTTCGGCACCGGCAGGTATTTTGAAGCCGGGTTTTTCCCGGCGGCACTGAAATTCACCTTCACAGTATATGACTCCAGAGGAATCATCGAAGGGGGCAGGACCTTTACGCACATAGTTTATCTTGAGGACTGACACGATTGAAAACCCCGAAATTCGAATCTCGAAACTCAAAATGGTTCGACAAGCTCACCATCCTGAGCAAAGTCGAAGGACAAATTCAAAATACAAATGTTTCAATGACCCAAACAAGGGGCGTCAGCCGTTTAGGATTTTGGATTTCAGTCATTCGTGCTTGTTTCGGTTTTCGGATTTCGATATTCGGATTTAATAATGCAAACAGCCAGAATTAATATGGGAACAAAAAAATGAACGGGGGACATAAATTACCGGACAGCTTGCCAAAAGGCTCGGCCCTTATTTTAACGGTTGTCCTGACGAGCATTCTTGCCATTGTCGGCGTCTTGTTCCTCCTGGCATCGCGGGTCGAGATGCTTTCGACCTCATCGCTGACCGATGAGCGGGATTTGAACCTTGCGGTAGATACAATCATCTCGAAACTTTCAAATACACTCGTTCTCGATACGCCCGGCGTCGGAGGACAGGAATATTACGATTATCCCGGCGAAGAAGACAGATGGCTGGCCAGCATCGAACCATATAAAGACACGGACGGCAAATATAGGTGGGGCCAAATCACCGACCTGACGGGCTATATCAGAAATAACTGGGGTACAGCAGCAGGTGTAACACAGGAAGTTGACGTTGACCCTCCGGGCAGCACAGTTATAAAAGAATATCCAGAGATAACCCTGGATAAAAATGGCCAGCTTGAAGAATTGTGGGCCGATGCGGACGGCGACGGTATAGCCGATTCGAAATGGATTGAGCTTGAAGATGTTATGGGCAGCAAAGCCCAGAAGGTTTACGCGGCCATTCGAGTCATCGATGATGCAGGCCTGCTCAATGTAAATACCGCCTACGAGTTCGATGCAAACAGCACAGACATACTCAGGGTCGACGGCTCACATCTTTACCAGGTAAACCTCAGTGCTCTTGCACGCAGCCCCGACACAATCGCCGGAATAACACTGAAAAGAAGCGGTATGACTTACCCAACAGATGCTGAGTTGGAGGATTACGAGAGGTATGGTGCATGGAGCCTGGCCGACCCGTGTGATGAGTATACCTTGTTTGACATATCCGATGAGCTGGAGCTGCGGTACAGATTCCTGGTCAGCTCACCTGCGATAACAAGGGTTGAAACCGCATGGGAAGATACTTTACCTACCACGGACGAGATTACAGGTGCGGGTTATACTTATATTGCGGACAGACCTTACGATGCAAGAAGCAACTGGGGGCTTGATGACTGGGAGAGGCGGGTTGCTGAGCCGTGTGATGTCCAGTTTGACAGGCGGCATCTGCTTACCGCATACAGTCTTGACCGGATAATCGCCGCCGATGCGAATGGTCTGGCTGGCGCGGGAATGATAAATGTGAATTTTGACCCCTGTGAATATCCGGCCTTCGACCCCAACGACCCCAACAGCCTGCAACCGCAACAGCTCGACCAGGAAACCAACAATTATGATGAGCTGTATTCCTGGAGGACGGCGAAGAATTTTTATATCAGGAGCATCAAGTGCATAGAGCCGAATCTTCCCGAAAGGACCAGAACAAGGATGAAGCGAGAGCTGGCGCAATTAGCGGTCAACCTGGTCGATTTGCGGGACAGGGACACCGACGTGACCAGTCTGAGCCTGCCCGATATCGATGATAGTAATGATTTTGATGATGTTTTAACACGTGATGTAGATAGATTTGTTTACGGCCTGGAGCCTTATCCGGTGATTACACAGGTTGCCATACGAATCGACCCCTGCGACCCGTGCAATGGAACAAACTACTACGCAGTAGAACTGTTCAATCCCTTTAACTTCAACATAAATAATAGCACCCTTAATTTCAGTCTTCAAATTTCCGATTTCAATCAAATTATCGACCCATGCGACCCGAATGCCGGGTTTATTACTCTTCCCGATGTAGTCATGTTGCCCGGCGAATATATGGTGGTCGAGAACATACCGTTTTTCTCTATAGACCTCCTTAATGTGGACCCGAACGCTGTCAGGCAGCATCCCGCGTTGAGACTCTCGAGCGGCTACGTCGTTACGTTTGACGCCAACGGCACGCCGGTGGTGGATGCTAATTTTGTCGATTCGCACAATATCAGGATAACAAGATTAATCCAGGCACGAATAGACGAGGCTAATACCGAGCATCGCGATATCTATGTCGACAGGCAGTTAATATACAGGGACTGGGTCAGGTGGGACCCGACCGGTTTTAGACGTTTTTACGGCAGAGACTTTGACATAGAAGCAGCCTACTGGTGGGACGTTGTATTTCCCCGCGACGAAGACAACAGCAGTTCTGTTATTGTCCTTGGGCAGAACAATTTTGCCACCGACCCGAATCCCAGGCCGGCAATTGATATTTCGATACCTTACGGGCCGGACCAAAACCTTCGGACAATCGGTGATATCGCACGCATCTGGACAATCGGACCGACAGACTATCTTGAAGACCCTCCAGATGTGGATAATTTTAACGATTTGCGATTATTCGACCCCAACTTGCTCGATTACGGTCCAATAGACCCGAATAACCCGAATGATGTAAATGACCCTGATAATACAAGATTTGCAGGTTTCATTAATTACAAACGAACCGTCGGGGAAAAATTGCGATTTGCTTCCATAGCCAAAAGGGACTTTGGAGTTTATAAAGACGAAGATTTCATCAGGCTGAATCTGGCCGACCCGCTCTACGTGGACCTTTTCAATTATATAACCGTGTTCGACCCGCGTGTGGACGGCATCGATAACGATGGTGACGGCATCGGCCGGGGTAACCAAATAGATGAAAATGAGCTTAAGGTGCCCGGCAGGATAAATGTAAACACGGCCCCGTATTTTGTTATCGCGCAGCTTCCATGGATGACGGATGATATTGCACAGGAAATTGTGTATTATCGAGACATGCAGGACATTTACACCGACCGTTATAATACTCTCCAGAACGAATTAAGCAGCCAGCTCGGATATGAGGTATGGCGCAACTATATGCGGAACGACCGTGACGTGCGCGGCTTTATTTCTATTGGGGAGCTTAATCTGGTTGCCGACAGACGAGGTAGTATGTGGAAATATGCTCTTGAACCCGGCCCGTTAGGTTCTAAGTTTCCGGACTTGACTAAGGCCTATAATGGCCTCGACGACGGAGCCGATAATGACTTCGAGGAAAGAGACCTGATATTTGCGCGAATCAGTAACCTGGTAACTGTACGCAGCGACGTATTTACCGCTTATATTCTTGTGCGTCTCGGCAGGGAAGGACCGCAGAAAAGGATAACCGCGATTCTCGACAGAAGCGACGTCTATAGCAATAAAGACAAGGTCAAGGCGCTGGCTGTGCACGACGTCTCTTATCCGAAATAGCAGCGGACTGTTATTTCGGCCGCAGCATCTCAATAAGCTCGGCGTGCACCTTCTTGTTGGCAGCGACAATATTAAATTTCGAGCCGTCGTAAGCGGCAATGTTCACAGGAAAAAGTTTTTTACCCTGGTTGTCGGTCACGGTTGCTCCCGCGGCTTCGGCAATCAGAACTCCGGCCGCAATATCCCAAAGCTTAATCTCACCGGCCACTACGGCGACAAGACCGCCGCACGACAAATACGCCAACTCGAGGGCCAGGCTTCCGAGGTTACGGAACCGGGTACGAAGAATTATCTGCTGCGCCCATTCGGGCAGGTGCGACTTGAAGCTGCTGTTCAAAGCGACGCTGGAGAACATGTCCATCTTGTCCTGGCTGACTGTGATTCGCCTGTTGTTGAGCTGGGCTTCGCCGCCCTTAAAAGCCGTGTACATGCGTTCCGTGGCGGGGTCGAAAATCACGCCGACAACCGGTTCATCCTCGTACATAACAGCGATACACATAGTAAAAATAGGCATCTGATGAGAGTAATTATTAGTGCCGTCAATCGGGTCAATTACCCACCAGATTTTCTCATCGCCGCGAGGCTCCTGCCTGAACAGCCTTGCGGCCTTGCCTTCCTCGCCGATAAAGCCGTGGTCCGGATAGGTCTCCTTAACCCTGTCGATTATTATTTTCTGGCAGCGTGAATCCGATTCCGTAACAATCTCATCGCCGCCTTTAACGAAGGCTTTGACGTAATTTATATCTTCCATTGCCCGCTGGCCTGCCAGCCGGGCTGCGACAATTGCTGTTTCGAGTAATCTACTCAGTTCCTCGTGTTCCAACGTCATATTATGCCTTTCTTCTATGCCTTTCTTCAGTGAACTTGACACTAAGTTATAACGGGCTTATTCTAATCGAACTATGGTTGAAAACCAACAGTCAACTAAGCGAAAATTGCTGGCAAAGGCTTCGAGAAGCGGCAGAGTCATCGCAGCATGGATTCTGCTAATCTCCCTGGCAATTTGTATTTTCCTTGTGCTGGCCGGCAGGGACGTCATTAATATCAGCAGATTTCTGCCTCCGTGCGGTATGAAGATGAGATACGGCCTGCCGTGTCCTACCTGCGGTTTTACCACGGCAGCGCTCGCTTTTTTCAGGGGCGATATTCCGGGGGCGTTTTACATCCAGCCGGCAGGGGCACTGCTTTGTCTTGCCATTGTAATAACGGTATTTTTAGCTTTTATAACCGCCGTTTTTGGGGTATATTTTCCGTTTCTAAAAGACCTTGCCGGGCGTATCAGGGCCTGGCATATAGTTTTGGCTGTAATTGTCATACTGGCCGGGGCCTGGGCTGTGACGTTATCACGTGCCCTTGTACAGCGAGGCCTGTAGTCGAGTTTTTTAAGACAAGCTGCGTGGAGTGATTTTTATCATGAGAAAACCTGCGGCATTTATAACTATCACATTTTTATTATTCAGTAGCGGCTGTATAGTACCGCTGCTTACCGAGCCGACCCGCAACGAAAAGAAAATACCAGCCGAGTATAATCTCACACTTGCCCAGGGCAAAAAAGTAGTGGTGCTGGTTGAAAACCCAATCTGGGCCAATGCACCTGTGAGTCTGACTTCACAGCTTGCCAATGAGCTGAACAAAAAGCTGACGGATGAACTCGGGCTGAAGTCTAAAGATTTAATCTCTTATGAAAAAGTGCAGACATACATACAGACTGTGCAGGGCGCTTCACAACTATCGCCGGCTGAAATCGGCAGGGCGCTCGGCGCTGATTTGGTCCTGTTTGCCGAGGTGCACGAGTTCATACTGGGGCAGACGACGGAAACAAACTATTACAAGGGACAGCTTGCAGGCAGGGCGGCGCTGTTCGACGTCACTTCCGGACAAAAACTGTGGCCGGAGTCAGAGGCGGGCAAACCCATTCGCGTTGCCTTCGATGTCGAAGAGGGTAGCTACGATAAAGCCGTCGACAGATTGGCACGCTCCTTCGCGCATTGTGTGACGCGATACCTATATGATTGTCCCGTACCGAAATTCAAAATATTTGAGGACAAAAGCGGTACAGGCTGGAAAAACTGGCAGGATTAACCAAATACCGGAGGATACAAATGATAAGAATTTTGATTACTGACAAACTTGCAAAGGAAGGAATTGATCTAATCAACGCCGCCGAAGGCGCCGAGGCCGTCGTCAAGACAGGGATAAGCGAAGATGAGCTCGCAGCTATCATCGGCGAATACGACGGGCTTATTATCCGAAGCGGCACCAAGGTGACCGCCAAGGTGCTCGCCAATCCCGGCAAACTCAAAGGTATCGCGCGGGCCGGCGTTGGTGTCGATAATATCGACGTACCCGAAGCTACCCGGCGGGGCGTACTGGTTATGAACACACCAGGCGGCAACACCTTAAGCGCCGCTGAACATACCCTTGCCCTGATGCTGGCGATGAGCCGTAATGTCGTTCCAGCCTGTGTCAGTCTCAAAGGCGGCGCATGGGACAGAAAAAAGTATATGGGCAACCAGCTAAACCATAAGGTACTCGGCGTAATCGGGCTCGGCCGTATCGGTATGGCTGTGGCGAAGATGGCGATAGGTTTCGATATGAAAGTCCTCGGCTACGACCCGCTGGCTGCCCCCGCCGACGTTGATAAGCTCGGCATCGAGGTCACTGACGACCTGAACCGTATCTTTAAGGAATCGGATTATATCTCCGTGCATGTCCCCAGAAACGAACAAACGCTCAATATGATAAGCGACGAGCAGATAAATATGATGAAGCCGACCGTTCGCCTGATCAACTGCGCTCGAGGCGGCATAATAAATGAAGATGCAATTTACAAGGCGCTTGAAGAAAAACGCATTGCCGGAGCGGCACTCGATGTTTACCCGAAAGAGCCGCCCGAAGACAATCGTTTTGCCAGGTTCGAAAATTGCGTAGTAACGCCTCACCTCGGCGCCAGCACCGAAGAAGCACAAATCGAAGTCGCCGTCGAAGCTGCACAGATTCTGCTCGATGCGATTAAAGGCGGGCCGATTAGAAACGCCCTTAACGCTCCTTCCGTCACAGCAGCTATGCCCCCTATTGTCAGCCGATATTCGGAACTGGCCGAGAGAATCGGAGTATTACTCAGCACTATCGCTCCCGGCAAAATTAAGAAGGTCGGCGTCCGGTATCGCGGAGCCATTGCCGAGGCCGCTGTAGAAGGCGTAACACTTGGTTTTATTGTCGGCCTGCTGCGGAAACACTTCGATATTCCGCTGAATATGGTAAATGCGCCTGTCCTGGCCAGGGAGCGAGGCATTAGTATCGATGAAAGCAAAAATCCGGAAGTAAAAGACGTGGCATCGAGCTTCAGCGCCAGGGTGGTGACGGATAAAGTAACGCGGACTGTAACCGGCTCGGTATTCGGTGAAAAGCTGCTGCGAATCATTGAAATTGACGGCTTCAACGTCGAGATGACACCGGCCGGCTCAGTGCTGGTTATTTTCAACGATGATAAGCCGGGTGTTATTGGTTCGGTCGGCACGATTTGCGGTAAGCATAAAATCAATATCTGTACGATGGGTGTAGGCCAAAAACTCAAAGAGCAAAAAGCCGTTTTGGCCGTCAGTCTTGATAAGGAACCGTACCCGGAGACGATTGAAGAGTTGAGCAGCCTTGACTTTGTAAATGAGCTTTATGTCTGTAAGCTGGATTAACCAAAGCACTCTTACGAAGTTAAGATAGGCAAAGGATGCCTGATGGCGGACGAATTGATTATCAGCATCAGCGGGATGAGGGGCATCGTCAGCCAAAACCTCACCGCGCCAATCGCAGCCGCCTACGGCAGCGCCTTCGGTACTTTTCTAAAACGCAGCACCGCAAAAACCACTGACAAGCTGACCGTTTGCCTCGGCAGGGATTCACGAAGAAGCGGACCCATGCTCGCTTCTGCCGTAACAGAAGGACTGACCTCGGTCGGTATAGATGTAATTGACGTCGGTCTTGTTACTACGCCGACTGCCTCGATTATGACTACACACCTTAAATGCGCAGGCGGCGTAATGATCACAGCCTCGCACAATCCCATCCAGTACAACGGCATCAAGCTGTTCCTGAACAACGGAATGACCCCGCCTGCAGAACAGGCTGCTCAAATACGCGAGATTTATACTAACGCCAACTTCGAACTGCTCGCCTCGAAAGATTGCGGCTCGGTGGGCCTGAATATGCAGGCCTACGATACGCACCTAAACAAAGTCCTGCAAATCGTTGATAAAAAACTGATAGCTTCGAAAAAATACAAGGTCGTACTTGATAGCGTCAACGGCGCCGGCGGACCAATCACTAAAAAACTGCTTGCCGAGCTGGGCTGCCAAACTATTGCAATCAACGACGAGCCAAGCGGAATATTCGAACATACCCCGGAACCGACTGCTGAGAACCTCTCGGCCCTGTGCGAGATTGTAAAGGCAAAGAAGGTCGATATCGGTTTTGCCCAGGACCCTGATGCCGACAGGTTGGCGATAGTTGATGAAAACGGTAGATATATCGGCGAAGAATATACGCTCGCCCTCGCGACAAAGTATGTCCTTAGCAAACAGGCCGGCACCGTCGCGACTAATCTTGCAACTTCGAGAATGATAGACGACATCGCTAATGCAGCCAGGAGCAAGGTCATTCGAACAGCGGTAGGTGAGGCCAACGTTGCCGACGCCATGCTCAAAAATAACTGTATCATCGGCGGCGAAGGCAATGGCGGCGTTATAGACCTGCGGGTGGGAACTACAAGAGATAGTCTCGTAGCAATAGCTATTGTACTGCAGCTTATGGCCCAGACCGGCAAAACCGTAAGCTGGCTCGTATCCGAAATACCGGCCTACGTTATGAAAAAAGATAAATTCGCCGCCGACGCCGCGCTCGCCGCGAAAATGATTGAAGCGGCAAAGGCACATTTTCCAAAGGCAAAGCTCGATACGACCGACGGATGCAGGCTCGATTTTAAAGACGGCTGGATTTCCCTGCGCTCCAGCAATACCGAGCCTATAGTCAGGGTCTTCGTCGAAGCAAAAGATAAAGCCGTCGCCGACGGATATATGGATGCGATGGCGGAAATTCGCAGTCAGGTAAACTGAATTCAAGGATGCAAAAGCAAGACCAAACCCACGTTAGCTCAAAGATGCAATCGGTGACGGTACTTGCAATGGTATCCAATCTGGTGCTCTTTGTCATCAAGATTGCCGTTGGTATTCTGGCCGGGTCGGTATCATTGGTCGCTGACGGTATTCACTCGCTTTCCGATATGGTGACCGATTTCAGCGTTATGCTCGGCGTTTACCTGGGCTCTAAAAAGCCGGACCAGTCGCATCCCTACGGCCACGGAAGGGCCGAAACCTTCGCCGCACTTTTCATAGCGCTGTGCCTGTTGGTAGTCGGTGCGGGTATGGTTTACTACGCTGCACGGGGTATGACCAGGCTGGATAATATCAGGCCGAATTTTACGGTACTGGTCGTGGCTTTAGTGTCGATTGTCACAAAAGAACTCTTGTATCGAGTCACAAAATCTGTGGCGATTAAATACCACAGTGCGGCATTATACGCCAACGCGTGGCACCACCGCAGTGACGCCTTTAGCTCCGTGGCCGTAGCAATAGGCTTTATCGCGATGGAATTCGGTTACGGTTATGGCGACCATCTCGCCGCAATTGCCGTTGGTATTACAATTGTGGTCGTCGCGATGCAGATACTCTCGCAGTGTTTCGGCGAGCTTGCCGAGCGGGCCGTCGATACACAAACGATAGAAAATATCAAGGCTATCATCAATTCGAATCCGCAGATACGGCAGTGGCACAAACTGCGAACGCGAACGGTGGCCCGTGAAATATTCCTTGATTTACATATCCTTGTAGACAGGGACCTGAGCGTTGTGGACGCGCATAATATCGCCGAACAACTGGAGCAGACCCTCCACAACGAGCTGTCCCGGCCGGTAAATATCACCGTCCACGTCGAGCCCGATATACCTGAGCTCCGTAAATAATGTTTATTAAATAAAGGCAGCGCAAAATGCTTTACAGTCCCGCTCAGCTTCGTGTAGAATACGCTGCCTTTAAGTTTATTTAGAGGCTTTTCGATATGGATCTTGAGACTTTTTTTGACCCGCACTCGGTCGCCATAGTGGGGGCTTCCGCTAAAGTAGGTAAGGTCGGCTATGAGATTCTTACCAGCATACTCAAGGCCGGTTATCCCGGCAGGATTTTCCCCGTCAATAACAAGACCGACCAAATCGAAGGCCTTAAATGTTTTCCAGACCTTCTCTCAATAGGCGAAGTGCCCGACCTGGTAATCATTATTGTGCCGGCCAAGGTTGTGCCCGACATTATGCAGCAGTGCGTAAATGTGGGGGCAAAGAGCGTTATTATCATAACAGCCGGTTTCAAGGAGGTCGGGCAGGAGGGGGCTCAACTTGAAAAGAGAATAGTGCAGATTGCCAGGCAGGGCGGTGTTCGGGTCATCGGCCCGAATTGTCTCGGCCTGATTGTCCCGAAAAATAAATTAAATGCGAGTTTCGGCGGGGAATTACCCGTAGCTGGAAAGACCGGGTACCTGTCGCAGTCCGGTGCGCTGATGGCCGCGATTCTCGACATGGCTAACGCAGAAGGTATCGGATTCAGCAAGCTGGTCAGTATCGGTAACAAGGCCGATGTCGACGAGATGGACATAATCAAAGCCTTCGGCGAGGATGAAGACACCAAGGTCATAGCAGGCTACCTCGAAAGTATTACCGACGGCAATGCGTTCGTCAGAGAAGCTGAGTACATCTCCCAGACCAAACCCATACTGCTGATAAAATCCGGCGGCACCGAGGCCGGGGCAAAGGCGGCTTCATCGCACACCGGCAGTCTCGCAGGAGGTGAAACTGCTTATGAAGCGGTTTTCGACCGGGCGGGAATAATACGCTGCAACTCGATAAAGCAGCAATTCCAATACGCCCAGGCCTTCGAATATCAGCCGCTGCCGAAGGGTTCCCGTGTGGCTGTCATCACCAATGCAGGCGGGCCCGGAATCATGGCCGCCGATGAAATAGAAAGACAGGGACTGAAATTTGCAAAGCTCTCGGAGCAGACAGTAAAAACACTGGCGGGTAAACTGCCGGCCGCGGCGAATCTTTATAATCCCGTCGATGTCCTCGGTGACGCATTAGCTGACCGCTATGAGTTTGCCCTCAATGTTGTCCTTGATGATGATAATGTTGATATGGTGCTGGTGCTGCTGACGCCGCAGGCTATGACACAATGCACCGAGACCGCACAGGCAATAGTAAATGTCGTTTCCAAAAAAGCTGATAAGCCCGTACTGGCTTGTTTTCTCGGTGCAATGAAGGTTGCCGAGGCGAAAAGGCTCCTCAGGCAGAGTAATGTCCCGATATACGAAGCACCGGAAAGCTCGGTCCGGACAATGAAGGTTATGACCGATTACGTGCGATGGAAGAGCCGGCCAAAACGTGTTGTTAAACTGTTCCCGGTGAACCGGCGTAAGGTCGAGAACATTATTGAAAGACACCTGAGGCAGGGAATTCGCGAAGTGAGCGAAATGGAGTCCAAAGAAATTCTCGAAGCTTACGGCTTTGTCACCCCGAAAGGTTCGATTGCCACTACCGCAGAGCAGGCCGCTTCTATTGCAAATCAGCTTGGTTATCCGGTCGTTCTCAAGATATGGTCGCCTGATATTCTGCATAAGTCCGACATTGGAGGCGTCAAAGTTGGACTTAGAAACGCGACCGAGGTTATGGACGCCTTCGACCTGATGATGTTCCGGATACCAAAGAATAAACCGGATGCTAAAATCCTCGGCGTGCTGGTGCAGCAGATGTGTACGGTGGGTAGGGAGGTCATCTTGGGCATGAATCGTGACAAGCGGTTCGGACCCTTAATGATGTTCGGCATGGGCGGAACTATGGTCGAGGTACTTAAAGATGTCTCGTTCTACCTTGCACCGCTTACCGCCGACGAGGCCAAGGAGATGCTTGTGAGCACCAGGACCTATCGCATGCTCGAAGGCGTACGAGGTCAGAAGGGCGTCGATATCGACGCATTAGCCGAAGGATTGCAGCGGCTTTCGCAGCTTGTAACAGAATTCCCCCAGATAAAAGAAATGGATATAAACCCGTATATGGTCGGCCAGGAAGGAACAACACCGGTAGCTGTTGATGCGCGGATGAGCGTAGAGAAGGTGTAGGCAGGTATGGACTCAGAAGGTTTTGACTGGAAAAAAAGATACGCCGAGAAGATTGGCACCGCCGCCGCGGCCATGAAGCTTATCAAACCGGGTAACAGCATCTTCATTGGCACCGGCTGTGGTCAGCCGCAGCACCTGGTTAATTCTCTCGTCGAGCATTCAAGCCATATTTACGACGCACACATCGTCCATCTTCTAACTATGGGCGAAGCCCCTTATGCCGATGCAAGCTTCCGTGAACGGTTCAAGATGAACTGCTTCTTCGTGGCTGATAACATCCGAGATGCCCTAAATAAAGGCATCGGCGATTACACGCCCATCTTCCTGTCGGAGATACCGGCTGAATTCGAGAGCGGGCGAATCCCCATCGACGTAGCCTTGATAAGTGTCACGCCGCCCGACGCCAACGGCCTGTGCAGTCTCGGCGTCTCCATCGATATTGTCAAGGCCGCTGTGGCAAACGCCAAATACGTAATCGCGCAAGCCAACAGCCGGATGCCGCGAACGTTCGGTGACAGCTTCGTTCACGTAAATAACATCGATGTCCTGGTGCCTTACGATGAGGACATCATAGAAATACCAGTTCCTGAAATGGACGAAACGCTGCGGCGCATCGGCGAGAACACCGCCCGGCTCGTCGAAGACGGAAGCTGTATCGAGTGCGGTATTGGTAGAATACCTCAGGCTCTTGCCGAATTTTTGAGGGATAAACACGACCTCGGCGTGCATACCGAGATGTTCAGCGACTGGATAATCGACCTTATCGACTGCGGAGCCATAACCTGCGCCAAGAAGAAACTCAACCACGGCAAAGTCGTGGCGAGCTTTTGTATGGGCTCGAAAAAACTCTATGACTACATCAATAATAATCCTTTCTTCGAGTTCTATCCGACCGAATACGTCAACGACCCTCAAATCATAGCCCAGCATGAAAAAATGGTCGGTATAAATGTAGGACTGGAGGTCGATTTGACCGGACAGGTCTGCGCCGATTCGTTGGGCTATCAGTTTTACAGCGGAATAGGCGGCCAGGTCGATTTCATACGTGGTTCAGCTCGCAGCAGGGGTGGCAAAGCGATAATCGCGCTGCCTTCAACCGCCAAAGACGGCCAGGTAAGCAGGATTGTCCTGCACCTTACCGAAGGAGCCGGCGTGGTAACAACCCGCGGCGACGTCCACTATGTAGTAACCGAATACGGCGTTGCCTATCTGCATGCAAAGAGTATCCGCCAGCGGGTAATGGACCTTATTAATATCGCCCATCCGAAGTTCAGGAAGCAGCTCATCCAGGACGCCAAGACCCAAAATTATATTTACGCCGACCAGATTGAGATGGACGGTGAAAAAGTAGTGTACCCACAGGAATTAGAGAAAAGTGAAACGCTCAGAGACGGTACCCAGATATCTTTTCGGCCTGTAAAACCGACCGATGATACGGCGCTGTCTGAAATGCTTTACTCGCTTAGCCAGACCTCCATCAGGACACGCTACATGAGCCAGACAATGAGGTTTCCGCATAAGGACCTTCAGAAGCTGACCAACATTGACTATGAGCAGAACCTGGCGATTGTAGGCACCGTTCCCGGTGTCTCGGAAGAAGAGATTGTGGCTATTGCACAGTATTTCCTCGACCCGAAAACACGCTCTGCCGAGGTGGCCTTTGTTGTGCAGGATGAGTGGCAGCAAAAAGGCATGGGGACGCTGCTCCTGAGATACCTGACGCAAATCGCAAAACAGCGAGGCGTAAAACGCTTCTATGCCAAGGTGTTGCCGGTCAACAAGGCCATGCTGGCTGTCTTTTACAATTCCGGCTACCAAGTAAACACCGAATTCGACGGCGACGTTTACAATATCACATACGAGCTGAACAGGCAGGAACAATAGGAGGCGCCGGTGGCTGAAAAAAAAACGGTATTCCTGCATTGTCCTGAGCTGGAGCAGATTTCGTATCCACAGGGCTGTCCCTTCAATACATCCAGGGCCGCAGGTGTACGTCAGACTATCAGTTCGATGGGTTTGTTGAACCGAAGCAACGTCGCAGAAGTTGCCCCTGAACCTGCCGACAGGATGATGCTCAAAAAATTCCACACTCCAAAATACCTTAAAGTTCTAAAAAACGCCGAAGACGGCAAATTCGAGGCCCAGGCCTTTTACATGGGCCTGGGCACACCGGACTGCCCGATATTCAAGGGTATGTACGAATATTCGGCTTTGGCATGTGGTGCATCCCTGAAAGGTGTCGAGCTGATACTTTCAGGCAAAGCTTTTTATGCATTCAATCCGTCCGGCGGACTGCACCACGCCCAGCCGGAACGAGCAGCGGGTTTTTGCTATATGAATGATGTGGCACTGGCCTGTACGGTTTTTGCCGAGCAGGGCAAACGGGTCTTCTACGTCGATATAGATGTTCATCATGGCGATGGTGTGCAGGACGCTTTTTACGACCGTGATGACGTGATGACAATCTCTTTTCACCAGACCGGTAAGACGCTTTTTCCCGGCACAGGGTTTATTGACGAAATCGGCTCCGGCCGGGGCAGGGGATATTCGGTCAATGTTCCGCTTCCGGTGGGTACTTATGACGAAATGTACATGAAGGCGTTTCTGCAGATAGTCCCGCCTTTATTTGAGAAGTTCGACCCCGATGCAGTCGTCTTCGAGCTTGGCGCCGATACTCTCGCAGGAGACCCATTGGCACAGTTGTATCTTACTAATAATACCCACGCCGCAATCCTCAAACGATTGCTTGGTTTTAATAAACCCATCCTGATGACAGGAGGCGGTGGATACAATATCGACAACACGGTTCGGGCCTGGTCACTTGCATGGTCCGTGCTCTGTGGCGCCGACGACGAACAGGATATGAATATCGGCCTGGGTGGCGTCATGATGGAAACCACCGACTGGCAGGGAGGCCTGAGGGACAGGCAGTTGAGGCCGACCGAACAGCAGCGAACCATTGTTGCACCAGCAGTCGAGGCAGTCATCGACCAGGTCAAAGATACTATTTTCCCCTTCCACGGCCTGTAAAACTTGTGGTTCGACGTTCAGTGTTCGATGTTCAGTGTTCGATGTTAGCCGTTCGATATTGGACGTTTTCTTAAAATCCCAGATCCGCGGCCTTTTCCCCTCTCATTCCTGCGCAGCACGGAATGCAGGGTGAAAGCAATGAATCCTTCGGGGCAGAGTTTCCCGTCAAATACAATCTCAGCGGTCCTTTAGGTCATAAATTAATATGGCGTCCCCGGATTTTCCCAGGATATCAATCATCCTCACCTACAGTTACCTCAAACTTTTCATCGTTTTTTCTCTCAACTTCTATCATTTTAATTTTCCGCTATATTTAATATTTCACTTATTGCTTTTTTAAGGGTATTTTTGGGTAGTGCGCCTGCTGCCATTTGAGGTTTACCATTTAGCGGTACAAAAAGGATGCTGGGTATGCTTTGAATGCCGAAAGCGGCCGCCAGCTCCCCTTGAGCGTCTGTATCTACTTTGTAAATGTTGAGTTTGCCTTGGTATTCCTCGGCAAGTTCCTGCAAAACAGGCCCTACCATTTTGCACGGTCCACACCAATCGGCATAAAAGTCAATGATGCAGGGCAGTTCGCCTTCAAACTTCCATTCTTTATTTTGCTCATAGTTAAAAACTTTTTGTAAAAAGCTGTCTTTTGTTAAGGATTCCATAAAATATTGTCCAATCTTAATTAAAGTGAGGAAATTTTTCCAGTATTAATCTTTGTCCTTGTCAATTAACTTATCTATGAGAGTGGTATACTCGGTTTCAGATTGCAGCCCCACCAGACGCTCTACCTCCTTGCCGTTATTGATAATCAGCACTGTAGGTATTGCCATAACTCCATATTGTTCTGCGACGGCACCAAGTCGGTCGACATCTACCTTGCACACGGTAACTCTGCCAACATACTTATCAGCAAGGGACGAAATCGTTGGAGCCAGAACCCGGCAGGGAGGGCATCGGTTAGAGAATAAATCCACAAGGTAAATCCCATTCGCATCAAGGACTCGGGTTTTAAAATCAGCATCGTTCTCGATGTGAACAATGTTGGAGCTTTCCCCTGCCTCTTCTGGTGTTCGTAAAAACACCGATACCAATATGGCTCCTATCACAGCACCATAGATCGCCCCACGGTACGGATTTGCCGTCAGTGGACAACTGCCGGAGGAACACTTGCCGAAATAACCCAGGACACTACCGATTGCCCCTCCAATCACCGCTCCCCAAAAAATCCTGGCAATCATAACTTAATTCCTTCCTGTAATCTAACCTTCGGTAGGATCTGTTAGCTGACGTTTCCCATATTAAACGCTTGGCTATGCCTTCAATTCAACAATAATGTCAAAATGTTCATTTAAATCCGTAAAGGCGTCTGCTCGACGGCAATGTTGACGGACAAAAGTGTGATTCTCTTCCGGTCTTAACGCAACATTGTACCGTTCAAATGCTTAAACAGACAGACTATTTTCGTGTCAATTCGTAAATTATTTTTTAACCAGTGAAAATCTGTCCGCCTTTGGCGAAACCTCGCCTTTTGGCGGGCGTTAATCAGTGTCTAAAAATAATTAGTGTTCATTCTGGCTTGGCCATCCCATAGGGAGTGTCAATTCGTGGTTGTTTCTTTAATCAGTGATAATCTGTGTAAATCTGTGGTTCAAATTCACAAAAAAAACGGCCCGGATGACCGGGCCGTGCGGGTTGGTTTAGAAAACTTAGCTTACGCCTTTTTGCAGTACAGCTCTTTCAGCACCTGATACAGGGCGGTATATACCGCTGAGCCGCCGCAGACGATTCCCTCGTAGCCGGCCAACTTTTTTATAACGGCGTTGCCGGTATAATCGCCAATAGCCAGCAGGAAGAACAGCAGCGCCAGGGAGCCGAAGATAAACATCAAGTACCCGTTTAGCTTGAACGTGCCGATGAACATTACAAAGGTAAATACTCCCCAGGCAACCAAGTACGCTACCATCGCGTTTGTTTCAGGAGCGTCACCCAGACCGAGCTTCGGCATAAGGATAAGAAATACCAGCGACCACCAGAACAGGCCGTACGAAGTAAACGCCACCGTACCGAACGTATTGCCTTTCTTCCACTCGAAAATACCGGCGAAAATCTGCGCTATTCCTCCGTAGCAAAGACCCATTGCCAGAATCATCGTGCCGAGCTTGAACAGCCCGGCGTTGTGCAGGTTAAGCAGGACCGTGGTCATACCGAATCCCATCAGGCCGAGCGGCGCGGGATTAGCGGTGGTGTCCTTCACTACGACGTTTTTCTGATTGGCTTCGTTTTCCATATTCGATTCCTTTCACTTTAATTATCGCCGGGCACAATTCCGTACCCAGCCTGAAATTTCCTAAGTTATATTACTGACCGCGACCTTTAATCAAGGCTTCAACCACGCCTGGGTCTGCAAGGGTGGTAATATCACCGAGGTTGTCGGTGCTTTTTTCTGCAATCTTACGCAAGATTCGCCGCATAATCTTGCCGGAGCGAGTCTTCGGCAGGGACGGAGCGAACTGGATTTTCTCAGGTGCCGCAATCGCGCCTATCTCCTTACGCACGTGCTTGATTAATTCTTTCTTGAGGTCTTCGCTTTCCTCAACACCGTCGACTAAAGTGACAAAAGCATACAGGGCTTGTCCCTTGATTTCATGCGGCATAGGTGTAACGGCCGCCTCGGCAACTTTGGCGTGACTGACTAATGCGCTTTCGACTTCGGCGGTGCCGATACGGTGACCTGATACGTTAACCACGTCGTCAATTCGCCCCATCAGCCAATAGTCGCCGTCCTTATCGACTCGACAGCCGTCGCCGGCGAAATAAATATCGTCATACATAGTGAAATATGTATCGATGAACCTGTCATGGTCGCCCCACATGGTCCTCATCATACCGGGCCACGGCCTGCGAATGCACAGCTTGCCGCCTTCATTGCGGTCACACTGGCTGCCGTCGTCCCGAAGCACGACCGGGTCCACCCCGAAGAATGGCCTGCTCGCACTGCCCGGCTTAAGCGTATGAGCACCCGGCAGCGGAGTAATCATAAACCCGCCCGTCTCGGTCTGCCACCATGTATCTACGATGGGACAACGGTTGCGGCCGACCTTTTCATAATACCACATCCAGGCCTCGGGATTGATGGGCTCGCCCACAGTTCCGAGGATTCGCATTTTGTCGAGCTTATATTTCATTACCCACTCTTCGCCCTGTCTCATCAGGGCACGAATCGCGGTCGGTGCGGTATAGAAAACGGTAACGCCGAACTTATCGCAGATATGCCAGAACCGCCCGGCGTCGGGATATGTCGGAACACCTTCAAACATCATTGATGTTGCGCCATTGGCGAGCGGGCCGTAAACGATATAACTGTGGCCTGTGACCCAGCCGATATCGGCGGTACACCAGTAGATGTCGTCGTCGTGAATATTGAAAACAATTTTGTGGGTCAATGTAACGTGAATTAAATAGCCGCCGGTAGTGTGGACAACTCCTTTGGGTTTTCCGGTCGAGCCCGAAGTATAAAGGATAAACAACGGGTCATCGGCGTTCATGTGTTCGGCTTCGCATTGGTCCGAGGCCTTGGCCATTTCATCGTGATACCAAAAGTCACGTCCTGACTGCATATTGCACGGCTCTTCGTTGACTTCGGTAACGATGACATTTTCAATAGTCGGGCATTTCGCCAGGGCTTCGTCGGCAATGGATTTGAGATGGATATGCTTTCCGGCACGCAGCGATACATTCGAGGTAATGAGCATTTTACAGTCAGAGTCGTTCACTCTTCCCTGTATCGCGTCGGAACTGAACCCGCCGAAAATGATAGAATGTATTGCGCCGATTCTCGTACAGGCCAGCATGACAATCGCCAGTTCCGGAACCATCGGCATATAGATAGCGACGCGGTCGCCTTTTTTAATGCCTTTGGATTTCATGACGTTTGCGAATTTGCAGACTTCCTTGTGAAGCTGCTCGTACGTGAATTTCTTAACAGCGTCCTCAGCCTCACCCTGCCAGAGTATGGCAACCTTTTTGGCAGTCGGTGTTCCGAGATGCCTGTCGAGACAGTTATAAGAGACGTTGAGCTGGCCGTCGGCAAACCATGTATGCTCGATTTTGCGGGCCTTGGTGTCCCATGTATATTCGAGGCTTTTGGTGGGCTGCTTGAACCAGGTGAGGCTCTTGGCCTGTTCCAGCCAGAAAGCGTCGGGGTCGTTAATGGACTGGTCCCACATTTTTTGAAACTGCTCCGGGCTGTTAACGTACGCATTAGCTTTAATGCCCTCCGGCGGTGGAAATGTGCGACTTTCCGTCATTAGAGAGCTGATTCCTTGTTGTTGTTCTGCCATAACAATCTCCTTTGAATGTTACTGAAGGTTAAAACTGCCGGTTATTATCTGCTGTCTAAGCACTTACTGCATAAGGCGTTATCGCCGTCCATAGTACCCCTGCTTTTAATAAAAAGGCTGATTATAGCAGTATAATGCGGCTGCGGTCAAGGAAAGGATGTATTATTTTGTGCAAGTATGCAGGTATTTCATTAACAACGAATTCCACAAATTACACGAAATCATTTAAGACGCTGATTACGCTGGTTTCGCTGACAGGATAATGTATTGATAAATGATTATTGATTAATGATTAATAAGCTAAAAACATACGACTAACGACTTATTTAGACAGGATAATAAGGAATTGTTTTTGTCATTCCTGCGAAAGCAGGAATCTATATAACCAGTGACTAAATGACTAACGACGAATTTTAGCCACAGATGGACACAGATTAACACTGATTTATTATTTTTTTATTGACGCTGATTTCGCAGATGTCGCGGATTTAAAAGAAATTCAATTTCTTGTTTTTGCAAAAGATAAAAGTAGAATGTCCGCTGTTTTCTTAACGAACTTTATAGAGGGCCGCTGGCAATGTTGTGTCAAAAAAATAGGTAAACGTCCTATTTATTCCCACTCGCAGGCTTTGCCCCATGGTTAGGCTTTTGCATCAGCGCGTGCCCCTCTAATTACGCGATCTGCGACAATTTTGCCCCAACCAATGTTGACTAGGTCATCCACTTCAAACTCACTGATTCGAGCACGTATGAGCAACAGATAAAGAACAAAACCGTCAGAAATCCCCCAGTCTTTTTTGTATATGCGCTTGAGGTAAGATTTCGGGTCATAGTCTATAACTCGGCGAAGTTCCTCGAGTGTGGCTATCCCGAGACGCTCGCAATGTTTCGTAATACCTCCCAGCGAGTCAAACATTTTCTCGCCATAGGTAGTTTCATCTTCCATTTCGAAATCGTATCCAAGACCCTGCATATACTCACGTATACTCGGTAATTCAGGCCATATTTTTAGGAACTCTTGAAGTGATGCGGGATCAATCGGTAGTCTCTCTGAGCCGGCTTCAATAGCGTTGCGGACATTCTTTTGGAGAACAGTTCTCGCATCTCGCAGACCGATAAACTCCTCATCGGCAAGTTCAAATAATCCAGCTAGGCGGAACAGCTTTCGACGTAGGCTGAAAGGAACGTCTGACTCTCGTTTGTACTGCAAAGCATGTGATACAACCGCCCAACTATGCTGTAATACCGTCCGAAGCTGAACCTCTGCTCGTAAACCAGCATATTCCCGCCATTCGGGGAGTCTCGTTCTCGATTCCTTTAGCTCAATGATAAGATGAAGGGAAAGGTAACCAAATTGATCTGGGGCATACATGTCCGCTTGGTGAGCTGTTTCCCGCTTAATAACGTTGAATTCTTTCTCTACAACATCTTTGACTCGTTCTATATCGTCTTGGTAGTAAACAATGATTCTTACACCTGCTAAATCTGGAACACTGGTTAGATTTCCTGAGTAATCTTTGCCCGGTCTTCGAATCTTCTCTGAAAGGCTCTCGATGCTCTTTGCTCTTGATTCAATCATATGAGCTCGTATTGACTTCAGCTTTAAAAGTTCCTCCAACAGCGAGTTGAGTCGTGTTGCAAAGGATGCATATCGTGGGTAATCTTTACGGTAAACGTTAATTGGGTCAATCTTTTGTTTAACCATTATGTTTCAAGCCTAACATAATAATACAAGCATTTTTCCCATTGATTTTACGCTGACATTATGCTCCGAATTGTCGAGAAAGGCAAGAGAGAATAATTTACTATTTTCCAGTGACTATTTAACACCTCCCACGATACGCAATACGCACGACGCAATACTATCACAAATCCGCGGTTAAAAATAAATCTCTGCGAACTCTGTCTGTCCGCCATAGCCGCAGGCGACGGCGGATGGTCTCTGCTGAAGCGTCAGCGGAAGTCCCGATGTATTTTATCGGGGTGGCTATATAAAACAGTGTTAATCTGTGTAAATCCGTGTCTGAATTATTTAGTGTTAATTTGTGTTCATTCGTGGATAAAATACTTCTCTGTGCCCTCTCCCGATAAACGGCATCGGGACAAGTTGTGGTCTCTGTGGCTAACTATCCGGAAAATTGAGCTTCGCGAATTCCCCGTGATATTTCTTTGCCGCCGCATCGTAGGCCTTCGCTGCCTCATTCTGGCCAAACCAGATCTGACTCTGCCTGCTTGGTTTCCGGACATGAGATAGTGCTACGCCATGCTTGCAACCAGGATGCTGTAGTCCGAGAAGTGACACCTTTATCTTTCGCGCGTGATAACAGAAGTGCCCTATGAGCATCATCGTGAATCAGGGCAATATTCGATGCAGCAGAAACCGATAACCAGCCATCGTGAACGGACTTCTGCACATCCGCCGGCCAACTCAGAATTTCTTCTTGCTCTTTTACCCAGGCACTCGACCGATGACAAATACTCGCCACCTGCTCACGATCCATACCACCCTCCTTGATAAGAGCCACCACGGCCACTGCCATTTCCACTGGGCTAAGGTCCTTTCGAAACAGGTTCTCGGCAAGTGCAATCTCGCAAATCTCTCGTTGGTCACCTTTAATTATGCGAACTTGTACTTCTTTAAGGCCAACTCTTCTACATGCAGCAAATCTGCGATGACCCACGATAAGACGGTAACGGCCATCATCAGAGCCAAGAGCCACAACAAGAGGGTTAATAAGGCCAATCCTCCTTATCGATTCAGCCAGTTCGGTAATGTCTTTATTCTTCCCTTCCAATCGAAGCGGGTTTTCGCCAGCGTCTATTTCTCCTAATTCAAGCGTAAATTCCTTTGTCTTTAGCATGACACTCAATTCTTTCTATAAGCTTAAACTGGGATTTCCCATTTATACCTACTTAGCTACGCCGCTGAGTCTCGTTTTAACAAGTCAAAGCGGCGTCTTTCTTCATACTAAACAAGTATTATCCAAAATTCCCACCCAACTGCAAGACAAAAGTCCCCGCGGCGAGCCTGTCCGGCGTAGTTGGGACGAAGACGGATGAGCGGGACCAAATCCGTGGTTTGATTCATTGGGCGTAAGTCCCGCACGAAAACGTCGTTTTCAAGTTTTGGTGTTGATTATATCTCTAACAAGGTTTGGCGCAGGGCGGGTAAATATGGACGGATTTGTTGACCCCGTCATTGTCCCGAAAACGACATCGGGACGAAGTGACGGGGCTAAATACAAAGACAGATAATTCCTTCGTCACCAAAAAATGTTAACCCCGGAATTATTTTGTCACAGCTGATACCCAGCCGTGATTACTTACAAAAAGGGCCCAATAATCCCGCCAGGCGACGTGATTATTAAGCCCAAAAAGAGGAGGAGAAAATTCGAGTATATTCATTTTTCAAAACAGTCGCACAACACGGCCGTTAACCTATGTACCCGTAGCGGCCGAGACGGCTGAGAGCTGAGTGAGCAGCTCGGCAAGGGCCTGTTTATCAACGTTCTCGTCGAGAACCACCGTCACGCCGAGGCTGCGAGCGGCGACTTCAGCAGCGGTGTCACCAACCTCAACCAAAGTTACCGTCGCCACCGAAGCAGCGCCGGCCAGTACCCGCCTGAACATCGCGCCATTAGGCATATCGGGCAGGTCCCACAAACCTAAAAGGACAGACGGAACTTCATGGCGAAGCTGCTTGAGGGCCTCAAAGCTCGTATCGACCGAACAGAGCCGAACCGGCAAGTCCTTCAGGCCGTTGCAGCAATCTTTTAGCCCAACTGCTAATACATATCCTTCGGATGAATACATTTATCTGCAACTTTCAAAAAGGCTGTACTTTTCCTTAACAAGTGTTTCTGCAAGAACTGTGCCAACAACATTTTTTTGGGATGCAAAACTCTTAAGTCTTTTTCGAAAAAGCAGTTACAAAAATAATTATAAGGGATTGTTTTCGTCTGAACTATGGGCCTGGGGTTACCATTTTGGTAAGTAAATAAGCGGCGAATATTTTGTAACTATTGTCACTGAAACAAGTTAAAGAGAAATTACCTTATTCGGCACAAATTGCATAAATGGCAGGTATTACGACGACGATTCGATTGGCCGGCGTGCGAAGGGTTTTTAGTCTTCTTTGAAGATGCTTGTTTCGAGGTCGAATTTTTTGATTAGCCTGTTGAGCTTTCGGTGGTCTATCTGGAGCAGTTTTGCCGCGGCCATTTTCTGGCCTTTTGTTTTCTCGAGCGCCCGCATTATGAGCTTTCGGTCCACATCATCGAGCGCCGGGAAATCCTTTTCCTTTCTGTCGGCGGCAAGCACATCCGAGGTGATAATCTCGGTGGGCAAATCCTGGGATGTAATCTTGTTCGAGCGGCTCATTACGAACACGCGTTCCATAACTCCGGCAAGCTCGCGTACATTGCCCGGCCAATTGTATCTGATCAATGCCTTGACGGCCGACGGCTCTAATTCTTTAGCCGGCTCGTTGTACATCTGTGCGTGCAAATCGAGGAAGTATCTGGCGAGTATAACAATATCATCAGGCTGCTGCCGCAGCGGCGGTAATTCGAGCGTTGCGACGTTCAGGCGAAAGTACAAATCGGGCATAAATCGTCCGTCCTGAATAGCCTGCCGCAAATCCTGGTCGGTAGCACAAATGACCCGCACATTTACTGCGAATTGTTCGCCCAGGCCGCTCGGCTGAACAATTCGCCGCTGCAGTACCTGCAGGACTTTTGCCTGGGCATCGATGGCAAGTTTGTCAATCTCATCGAGGAACACCGTCCCTCCGTCGGCGGCTCTGAAAACGCCGAGACTTATTGTCTCTTTTCCGCTGGGGGCGAGGTTGACCTGGCCGAAGAGCTGGCTTTGAAGTATTCTTCCGCGCAGTGCACCGCAGTTTACCGGAATGAAAGGCTCTGGTGCGCGAGAACTGTGTAAATGAATCTGGCGGGCAAGTGTCTCTTTGGCTGTGCCCGTTTCACCCTTGATTATCACCGCGCAGTCACGTTTGCCTATAGCTTCTATCTGCTCACTGACAGCCATAAATACAGAAGGCTGCCAGATGAGGAAGTCTCCGGCGGGCATCGTGCCAACGTCAGATGGGAAAGGATTCGTGTTGTCAGCGGTATTGCCCAATTCTCTCTCCATCTTTGTTCAACCCATCAGCCCAAGGTGTAAACCTCAATAGTCCACCGGGCCAGAAAATAGCAGGAGTATGTCCTCGCAGCCAAGTCAGTATTAGTATATGACAGATAAGGGTTTATGTCAAGAAGATTAGGATTTGCGTTGTTTTGGTCCCCCTCTGATGCGCATCCGAACCACAACCGGCACGATAGTACGCTGTTAAGGTCTTTTGTGATGGAACTTTACCGCCGCGGTGACCTCCTGTCAGAATTGAAGCGTCCCGGCCGCCCCGGCAGGGGGCTGGTATGGCTGATTGGGCGTCGCTTGTTTTTGCCCCGTACCTCCCTTATTTGAAATCTGCCTGTTCTTCGAGGTTTTTCGAATTTGCTTCTTTTTTCCGAAGCCGGCCTTTCCATCAACCTAATGGCAGTTATTGAAACGTCCCTGGTGCCGCTATCAGAGCTTTGTGCGCCTTTTCGTATGAGCTCCTCGCCGGCCTTTTTCATTCTTCCGTGCATACTGCGCAGCCCGTAGCAGGCGGCACTTTTAATCCGGCGGCAGGCTTTTCCGAATAATGCCTCTTCGAGAATTTCCAGCCCATCTTCCTGCATCCATGACAGATTAAAGGCCGCACGGCGGGCTACCGAAGAATTTTCATTGTACAGCTTCTGCCTCAATTCTTCGAGCAGCTCGATAGCCGCCTGGTCCTTCTCACGACCGGTAGGTTTTCTCTTGGCCAGCTTCATATCGCCATCCCTAATTGAATCGACATCGAACGGGTAAATTCTTTAGGCTTATTCACTTATGCACTCCTTTGCCACCTGTTTTTAATAGTCCTTTCCGGCAGAGGTTAATCTCTGCTGCCGCCTAAAAATCGGGACTCTACCGTCGGATGAAACTCCTCTCCAGCGGCCGACCCTTTCCACTTCACTCATCACCCTTCACGAAGCCAGATAGCGTCGCCGATAGCAGTACTTCCCTCACGAACCTGCATTGTAGCAGGTCTAAAAACTTTTTCAAGATTTTTTGCGGGATGTTTTAAGATAAAATTGCCGGCCGGCCTACTTACGCGGCAATGGAAATTCTCATCCGATATACTGGGTCCTGGCCTGGGCAATCAGATTGAGCATCTGCTCGGCCTGGGTCTGGATTGCGGGGTCTATATTTGTAACGCGGGCATTCCATTTTCGGTATTCATTATTGAGCGTTTTCCTTGTCTGTTCGCTGGTCATTTGTGCGTCCAGCCCGAATATCAGCTCCATGTCTTTTACCTGGTGCGTATTTGCCGGGGCCAGCCGCTCGGCCATATCCCTGAACCTTGCCGGGTCTATATCAAGCCAAACAGCCAGCTTCTTTAGCATATAAATCTGACCGGCAGATACAAAACCCTTCGAGCCTACCACGGACAGACACATCTCAATAATATAATACCGCTCAGCCGCAGGTGCAATCTGGGCTAATTGTTTCGCCAATGCGGCCGTGTTAATTTTATAGCCTCTCTTGAAGAACCGGATGGTTTTTCGCAGGGCCCGCTCCATCTGTTTTTGCATCCTGCTGTCCGAGGTCGGCTCAATATGGCTGCATGCCCAACCCTTTATGTTTTCGATTTCGCAGTTGTACATTTTCCCGTCCGCGGCACAGAGAGAAAAGGCCAGTGTAACAGCCAGCGCCCGGCTGCGTTCAATATTCTCAGCCACGTCGATATAGCCGAATTCGCTATTGTCATATTCGAATGTACTTCTGCACGCGGCAAATTCCCGGCCTGTGTCCTGACACAGGACCGAACCTTTAAGCAGCAACCGTCTTACGCCCCGGCGGGCAAATGCCATCATTGAGGTCCTGATTTTGGCTACGGACAGCCAATCCGGTATTTCTGTTTCAACTTCATTAAGCCTGCCCAGGTCGCAAATAAACTCGAACGGCTTCGGTTCCGGCCGGCAACCGTCAACAGGTTTTACGTAAACAACCGTCGCATGGGAATCGCCGTCGGTGAGGTCATCGAATTTCACGCTGAGATTTACCCTGCGGCCGGGCTGGTCGGCGTATATACTGCCGCGTATCCTGACCGTAAAAATCGTTTTGCCGTCGAGGTCCTGCTCGACAAAACAGGTGCAGTCCAGGCTGTCGCTTTCGCTTTGACAGTCTGTAATCGCCTGTGATATGTCTGTACCGCTGTCGCCGGGCGTTTCTTTTTGCTGTATTTTAAGGTGAAGGCGCTGTACCACTTTCGACGTCAGCCTGCCAAGCAGCAATGTACATCTCTGCGTGAATCTGCGAACCGACGACACTATTGAACTTTCATAAGCTCTAATTGTTCTGTTTTGTCGCATGTTTGGGTTTCGGAAAATTCGCCGCTTTTATCCAGACAAAAGTCAATTTCAAGCGTTCTGCCGGACTGCACGTCACGAAACTTACAGTGCATTCGCTGATTAACGTCATAACTGTATGTCACTTCAATCGGACATTTGGCGGGGCGGTCCGTCGGCAGCTCGAATGTATGCGTCGCGATTTTGTTGACGTACTGCGGCTGTGTATCTTCACCCTGCGTCACCGTAATCTGCAGCTCGCTTTGTCCTTCAGCCATAGTGTAGAAAACCTGTGACTGCTCGCACGGCAGGGGGGTGTTCTTTTTGAGGATTATTCGATTCTCGACGACCCGCCTGCCCGTTTTCTTGTCTATCGGCGCACAGATTGTTCCGTAACTGTGGTTACACACGTCGGTCAGGTTGATGTCTTTGAGCCCGCCGGCAATTCCTGCGAGAACAGAGTTGGGATTATCCCGCATCATCGTCAGGCCGGCATGCACCGCGGCCCCAAGTGCTACACATTCATCCAGATTTACCGCTGTCTCAGGTTCAAAACCGAACTTTGCCTGGAGCTTGTTCTGTACTAACGGAATACGGCTGCTGCCTCCCACGAGGAGCACCTTATCGATGTCCTCAGGCTTGAGCCCGGCCTCATCCATCGCCACTTCCAGCAGAATCTCCGACCTGTCAATCAAAGGCTTGATAGCCTCTTCGAACATGCCCCTGGTAATTTCTATCCTCATATTACCAGCTCGTCCGTAGAGCATTTTCTTCGCTGAGTCTCGCCGCGAGAGCGTCTTTTTAATATCTTCAGCTTCGTCTTCATATTTCGCCCGCTCCTCTTCGCTGTTGATTAGCTCTGCGCCGAATTTTTCGCGGTAAGCCTGCTCCATTATGGTAAGGACTTTTGCATCGAAGTCTATTCCGCCCAGTGCATGGTCGCCCTGTGAACACAGGATTTCCATGTTCTGACCTTTAACGTTCATGATTGTTACGTCGAACGTTCCGCCGCCGAGGTCAAAAATAAGCGTTTTTCCTGCAACGTTTCGCGTTGTCGCATAATATAAGGCCGCGGCCACCGGCTCGTTTACAATGCCGATAACATTCAGCCCGGCCAGGGTGCCGGCATCCATAGTCGCTTTTCTGCGTATCTCGTCGAAGTGTGCAGGAACTGAAATCACCGCGTCGTGTATTTCGCCGTGCTCTGCGGAGCATTCCTGTTTGAGTTTTTTAAGAATCAGTGCCGACAAATCGACAGCGGTCCACTTCTTGCCGTCAATCTCCCTGGCATAAGCTGAATCGCCGATGTGCCGTTTGACCCAGCGTACCGACCGCTCCACGTTCAGGTAGCGTGAATTAACAGCCTCGATACCGACCCGCACCAAATCCTTATTTTCCTCGTCGAAGAAAATTGCCGAAGGCGTCAGTCGGTCACCGTCTGCATTAGGAACAATTTCCGGCTTGCCGATTGTGTTTAAAATCGCCAGCGCCGAGTATGTTGTCCCCAAATCTATGCCCGCTATAGTAGTCATTTTCATCCTCGTACTCTGCACGGGGGTTGCCCGCGAATTATCCAAACACTCTCACCTGTGCTGCTCGAACAACTTTGAAATTTTCTTCGTCAACCATATATCGATACCCGCATCTCACGACGTCGGCAATTTTGCCCTTGAGTTCGTCGCTGTCCGCAGAGGCCTTGCCTTTGACGGCTTCGGCGGTTTTTTCCTGCCCGCGGTAATCGCTGTTAACCTGCGGCTCGAATTGTTCGAGCCCGGTAGATTCCAGCGCAAAGAGCAGCTCGTCCCTTAGCTCCTGTAAATGTTCGGTTGCCCCGTCTGCCCGGGCCAGGGCGTTTATCTTTCTTTCGAGGTTGTCTATACAACGAATTACACGAAGTGCGAAACTTCGGATGATATTCCAGTCATGGCCCCCCTGAAACTTTTTTACCCTTTCCTCCTGCTGGCCGGCATAGCTTCTAATCGCCGCTACCTCTTCGGTCAACTTGTTAAGAGTATCGTTCAGCAAATCCGGTTTTTTTTCACTTATTTGCCTTGCCATTTTCGCATCCTTGCTGAATTTTTTGGCTCCGCGGTCAATATCGCTTTTTGCCTGTTTTATACCCTTGTAAGAGCTAAAAAAGCTTTTGTCGGCGCAGCTTGAAGAGTCCGCGTCTTTTTGTTTGCCGGTGATGAGCTCGGCAAGTTTTATGCTTGTCCTTCGCTGGTGTTTATCAGGTTCGACTGACCCGCGGTCGGTGTATAAATGCTTTGTAAAATCGGCGTCGTTACTATCCGTTTTACCGTTGGTGCTATCAGGCGGCAGTTGTGTCTCGGCAGTATTCGACGGTTTATCAGCGCTTTCGTCTCCACATTTGTGACAATTGAGAATCGCAGCAAGTCTGGTTTTCTGCGGTTTTTGGTTTTCTTCGGCTTGACCTGTTTCGGGGTTCTGCTCTGTTTCGGTTTGGACTGTCGGAGTGTCCGAATGCTTACGCAGCCTTGCCTTGTGCAGTTGTACAATTCCTATTGCGATGAGCGAGCTTAATACGAGCGCGCCGCCGACACTGCAGCATATAACCGAGCCAGCGAAAAACGCCTCTTTTAACTGGCGTTGCTTATTATATTCACGCAGTCTCTCCTGCCAGTCGTCACCGTACAGTATCCTCGCCACGGGGTAAAGTCGGGGTTCAATACTGCCAAGCTCATCGAAATCCGCAATGAATCGCTCGTACTGTTCCTGCTGAAGCTCTTCGATTGTCCTGTTGGTGCTGTCATCTTTTTGCCGTGAAAGCGAAGTACGGTGGTCATCGGGCATCTCAAGCCAGTCATGCAGGAAGTCTTTGGAACCTGCGGCATACTTTGCCCTGCATTTGTCGCGCAGCTGTTGCCATTTCGACTCCTGCCGAGTCAGCCACAGCAGGGTGGAAACTCCCGCCAGCACCAGGACCAAACCGACTATTAAAAATCTCTTTAGCATTGCTTATGCACCCGGGGTGGCGTCAGGTATATCAGTTGATATTTCGGTGACTCTTAATACTTCTTCTATGGTCGTCAGGCCCGCTTTTACCTTTTCAAGACCGTCGTCGAACAGCATTTTACATCCTCTTTGTCTGAACAGGCTGCGCATCGGCGCCACCGACGGGTTCTTGTTAATCATGTTGCGGAAGGCATCGTCTATTATGAGCATCTCATAAATTCCGACTCTCCCCACATAGCCCGAGTTGTGGCAGTGCTCACAGCCGGCGCCGCGATAAAGCTGGGACGGGTCTATTCCCGCCCGCTCTATATGTATCCGCATCTGCTCAGGCATCTCGTATAATTGCCTGCACTTCGGGCAGATTCTTCGCACCAGGCGCTGAGCAAGGACGCCGTTAAGCGAGGCTGCTATCAGATACGGGTCGATACCTATATCAACCAGCCTTGTTACCGAGCTTGACGCATCGTTGGTATGCAGTGTTGAAAATACGAGGTGTCCTGTAAGCGCGGCCTGGACGGCAATTCTTGCGGTTTCCTGGTCACGAATTTCTCCTATCATAATGATATCCGGGTCCTGTCTCAGCAGCGACCTCAGCGCCGAGGCGAAGCTGAGCCCGATTTTTTCCTGGACCTGGACCTGATTGCAAAAGTCCAGCTCATACTCGACCGGGTCTTCGACCGTTGAGATATTAAGCTTATCGCCGTCCATTTGTGCCAGCGCCGCATAAAGGGTCGTACTTTTACCCGAACCTGTGGGCCCTGTTACCAGGAAGATTCCGTTTGGCATAGTTATCTGTTTGCTGAATTGTTCGAGAGTACCCTGCTCCATACCCAGGCATTCCAGTCCGTGCATGACGGACTTACTGTCGAGAATTCGGATAACAACTTTCTCGCCGCGGTTGGTAGGCAGCACCGAGATTCGAAGGTCGATGGCTCTGCCTCCGACGATTACGGAGACCTTTCCGTCCTGCGGCAGCCGCCTTTCGGATATGTCCAGATTGGCCATAATCTTGATACGCGAAACCGTGGCAGGATGCATCTTGGCCGGGCACTGCATCGTCTCGAAAAGCACACCATCGATACGATACCTGATTCTGGTCTGCTTGTCTTTTGGCTCGATATGTATATCACTGGCGCCTGAGTTGATGGCGTTGCTGATGAGATAGTTGACGAACTTGATGACCGGCGACTGGCCCGCCATCCGTTCGAGGTCTTCGAAATCTTTCTTCACATCTTCAACGACCTCGACATCGGTCATATCGGAAATAATATTATCGACGTCATAATCTATAATCTCTTCCCGCATTGCATCGCATAAGACTTCTATATTCTCCGGGCGACAGAGAACGACTTTCACATCCATGCTGGTCTTCCTCTTTACATCCTCAATGGCGAATATATTGGCCGGGTCCGAAGTCGCTATGACAAGTGTTCCATCAGAAACATTAACCGGGCAGACATAGTTTTTCCTGGCAAAGTCCAGCTCGACACCGAGCTGCTCGAACAGATTCCTGTCAAGCTGCTCAGGCATAATGGAGCGGAACTCCATGCCGTACATCTGCGCCTTGGCCTGGAGAACATCCTCGGTATTAACAAATCCGCTTTCTGCGAGGATTTGTTCTGTTAGCCCTTCCGGCCGTAATAGCTGCTGCTGTCTGAGGTGCTGATATTGCTGGTTGTCAATTTTGCCCTGCTGCCGCAGCATGTCGATGATATCCGCCACTCCCGTCGTCTGCGGCTGAGTATCCTGCTGCTCCGGCTCCTCCTGCGGGACATAAAGATATGACAATCCCTTTATTTGCTCATCGCCCTGGTCGGCTTCGATAAAACTGTCATCCTGGGCCCCGTTTTTTCCGAATCCAAATCCGCCGAGTTTCATTTCTTCATCCGCACCCTAAATAATAGTTCAAATAACCCCGCCTTTAGACGAGGTATAACCGGACCGACTCCCAAGAACCGGTACCCAATAAAATATAGAAAACGTTTTTGCAGTCTCAAATCCCAGCCACACTAAAAAGATTGTCCGATAAAGACGGCCGGTATAACTGCGAGGATTTCTGGAATGCGGCGGATGCCTGTTTAACCGGAGTTATTCGACTACCTGAACCCTTCCGGGGTCGGTCATGTCGATGTTGACTGCGGCTCGCCGGTTGAGGTCATAGACAATATTGTCAACAATCGCGCCGTTGAGGTAACAGCGATGAAAGGCACTACCCTCTGCCTTAACGAGGGACGTTTTAGCGTCGTAAGCCATCTGACCGGCTGTGAACTGATTATCGGCGTCTTCGTAAGTAATACCCTCGAAGGCCCGTAAGGCCGATATTTCGTCTCGACCGTTCGCTGCCGTGGCCAGTTCGATTTCGATGGCGCCGGCGGAAGCTTTAATTTGCTGGTCGTTCCGACCGTTTACGATTGGGAAATAGTCGGCGAGCATTTTATTTCTATCGTTGCGGGCAAGAATATGATTCGTGCGCAGGTCGAACCGCAGAGTTTCAAAATCCCTCAGAAATGCATAGCACTTTTTTGTGATGCTGAGCCGGTTGCTTTGTTCTTTCGATTCATCGATGCTGGAATTGTCGACGGTGATTACCCCGGGCCCGGCGGCGGTGAAGAGCTTTTCATCGGTATCATAAACGAATTGTCTGCATTTGATTTTATTGAATGCAACGAGCCGGTCGGAGACCGTTTTAACACTCGATATCTGCACAAAGCCGCCGTCCGCCGTGAATTTTTCTATACCGAGCGCCGATGCGGCGAGGTCCTGTTCGGCCTGCTTTGACAGGTCAATAGTTATTATGGGAGCCGACAGGGTATATTTGTTCTGCGAATCGAGCCTGCTTCTTACCATAGTGCAGACGCATTGGCCTTCAAAAGTAAGCTTATTGTGAGCAGGCAGAAACGTCGTTTTCTGTTCGGCATATATCTGGACAGGTACGGCTGCGCCGAGAGTCTTGGCCGGCATAAAATCGTTCGCATAAAAGGTGAAATCGCAGGGCCCGTCCGCAATGATACTGCCTGGGCCTGCATGATATTTTATCCTTGAAGCAGTAAATCGAGCCAATTCCGCAATGCTGTTAATCGGTGTCACTACTATAACGGCGTTATCACCGGTAGTAAGGTAATCAATTCCAGCCGAGCCGAAGAGGCCGCCGCCGGACGAAGCGATATCAACGGACACTTCCGGTGCGGTGAGCCGGTATTTTCGAGCCGTGCCGGTATCGGCCCTTATCATAGTGCACACACACTGCCCCCGGAAAAGCGCCTGGTTGGACGCCAGGGAAAAAATCACGTTTTCCCGTGCCGTTATCGTGACGGGTGCGTCACTAAGACTGCCGGACTGCCCCTCGGTATCCTTTGCAAAATACACAAGACGGGACAGGCCAATTGCAGAGATATTTTCGTCGGCCGAATCATACACTATTTCGTTAGCGGTAAACTCCGCTATTTTGCTCCTGTCAGGAAGGGATATTGCACTGATGACAGCATCGTTACGGGCAAAGACCCTTTTCACACCAGCTACTGCAAGAGCCGACACATTTTTCTGTTCCTGCTGCAGCTCAATTAAAATATTCTGTGCCTGCAGGGTGTACATGGCAGCCTGCAAGTCATTTTCCCTGACTGTTTCACAAGAGCAATCGCCCTCGAAGGTAATCGTATTGAGCGATGGAGAAAACCGTACACTTTCTTTTGCGGTTATTCGAACGGGCTGTACCTTGTCTGACGTACCTTCCAGCCGAGTCCACAGCGTCAGTTCCGACTGTCCCGCGGCCACGATGTTTCCTTCATCCGTGAAGTAATCGATTCGAGGTGCGATGAACTGTGCCGTATCCCTGCCCGCACGGATATCATGGGCAACGGCGGTAACTCCGCCTTCGGCTGCGATATGCTGTACATAAATCGGTTCGGCGGTGTGCTGATTTGCTGAAAGGACAGCTGTAATTTTGGGAGCAGCTATAGTATAGCGGCGCTCGTTTTCAGGGTCGGCGCGAACAAAGGCAGCCAGACAGTTGCCTTCGAAGATTACACGTCTCGAATCCGGCTGATAGGTAAGTTTGTCCTGTGCGGTTATAGTTACAGTCACATCGCCGCCTTGCCCTGCAGAATCTTTTGTGTGATATGTCAATGTCACCGGGCCTGCGGCTACAGCATCCCGCGTAAAGGCGTCATAATCTATAGTTCTGGCCTTTAGAGAGTTGACGTCGCTGTGTTCGGTCGCCCGGCCGGGGTCCAAATGCGAATCTGCCGTAGTAACTGCCGGCGTCGTCAGCAATCCGGCCTGTGGAACAGGGATGTCCATAGGGCAGACTACAAGGCCCTGGCGACAGGTAACAATTATATCCTGAAGGTTGCCGTCAGATATACTTTCGGCTCTGTTGGGTTCTACAGGTTCGCTGTCATGATTCTGTACGGCAGGGGTTTTTCTGCGAATAATATTTCGTATGATAAGCTTGTCATCTGCCGTGAGTACCTGCCCGGCGGAGCGAATGATTACATCTGTATTCAGAACAGCTCGATACCTGTCCGCAGCGGCAATCGATTCGTCAGGTTTAGTTTGGGCGGAGGCGGCAGGGCGGTTGTCATCATAGTTTTGTCCCAGGCCTGTCCTGCTGCCGACCCTGTTCAGGCATAAGCTCTCAAGGTCGATAATCCTGAACAGCTCCAGCCTGTCTTCCGCATAGTTATAAACAACCTCCAGGCCTCTGCCGAGTAACTGCATATCTTTGGCTAATACCTTTACAGGCCCGGCGGTGAGGAACAGCGAACGGTCACTTATAAAAACAATATCATCAAGATAAATGTCTATCTGCCCGGGGCCGGTTTGGCCTTTGGGGGTGATATGAGCGATGACGTTACCCCTTAGAGTAGCCTCTTTAATATCGGCAGTACCCGCCAGGTCTTCGGCAAGTACAACCCCTGATTCTGCGGTAATTCTGCAATCGAAGTCCTGCTGATACAGATTCAAAAAGGGTTTCGAAATTTCCCACTGGTCCCCTGTCTTGTGAAGCAGCTCTTCGAATCCGAATTCCCTGCTGACCTGTTTGTCTTCGTTGAAGTTGACGAATTTGGCCTTGTGAACAGCGCCGATACCCACCGCTCCCAGCCTGCCCAGCTCGTTTGCATCGGCCGATGTTCGTGGTTGAGCCGTGTGGGGTTTTTCAACTGTTATTCTGGACCTGCCGCCAAGGTATGTAAACAGCAGGTACACCGCCAGAACAATCTGCAGTGCAAACAACGCTACATAAACTCGTCGCCAGTTCAAACGCATAGAGTGCAAAAACGTAAAATAACCATCAAAATCCGCGTCATTTTTCAACGACGCTTTGACCAGACTCTTGCCCCCGTCCGCCCAAATCAGTCGAGCCGAATACCCTGCTGCTCGAGCCAGTTTTTCAAATCGCCCATCTCGTTGTTAAATATCTCGTTGTCATAGTCTTCTTCAAGTTTCCGGATATTTCCGGCCAGCTCCGGCTGCTGCTCGACGATGGTGTTGAGCCGTTTTTCAAACTTCTCGCTGGTCTGCTGTATATCGTCCAGCGGTATTTCTATTTCGAGGATTCCTGCAAGCCTTCTGACCACGGAGACGATACACATAGGATTGTAGCCCTGTACGTAGGCCGGGATGGTGCAGACAAAGCTTGCCATTTCGATATTATGACGCGCAGCAAGGGTGGTCAGGAAGGTTACGATGCTGGCGGGGCCCTCATAGCTGGAAAGCTTCACGCCGTAATGAACAAATGTTTCCTTTATCGCCGGGTGCGATACGGAACAGAACAGCCTCGGTTCACGGGTGTGCGGCACCAGGCTGGCTACGCTTCCAATGAAATAAATTCTTTCAATGCCAAACTGTCTGCAAACATCAAAAACAGCATCGGCAAATATCTCCCAGTTGACATTAGGCTCGGTCCCTGAAAACAGCAGGAGGTTATGCTCACGGCTGCAGTAGAAGGTATTGCAGGGCAGGTCGTAGTCTTTTACCAGGCCGTCTTCGATTTTGCAGTGGGGCCTGAATATCGAGGCTATTTCCATGGAACCGGGGAGATTGTAGATGTAGAAACCGCCGGGCTTTATTTCGGCAACCTCTTTGGCGTTAAGCTCGTTAACGAGATAGTTGATTGTGCCTGTTGAAACGTCGCCGCCGTCCATCCAGCCGGACAGGCCCATTACAAGCTGAGGTTCGCTCAACTGCACCTTTTTTTTGATTATCAGGTTTTCATTATACATATCATTTTCTTATACTTGTACCACTTTTGAGTGGTTCATTCCAGATTAAATTATACTATGATAAGGGGGAAAGTTTGAGAAAATCTATAATGAAAAAGTTCGGAATGAAATATAATGGTCCGGCAATTTTACCACCAGTTAACCGGCTCACCGTATTGATTTCTATACATCATTTTATCGAATTTTCGCCAAAATACACTGCCATCACAAAATCCGACGTTTCCTCCTTCTACCTTATCATTTCTCAGAAGATGGTTTGATGGACTAGGCCAGCCCCACATCGTTTGTGTGCCGCCCGGAGTTTTCATAACAGCTTCAAGGGGGTCTCTGGGATCGGTTCCATATGCCGCACTGCTGATAATTGTATCACAAACTAATTCGACTTCAGAAAGAGACCTGTTGTCTAGCTTTCCCGAAATTGTTTTGACCCATGAACCGAATTTTAACGGAGGTCCGAATGATATGATAGGTCTCCAATTCTGGGTGGCCGCACCCTGCCTGCTGATAAGCCAGGAGTATCCGGTAACCCGATAGTTGCTGCTTCTATCGGCTCCAACTATACTTTTATCCCTTTGCTTGCATCTTTCTTCAGGTGCAAATTCACCCAGACCCAGTGTAAAGTACCATAATCCTGTTCTATCCGGCGAGATCCACCTGTTTGAAGGGCAATAAAAAATCTCACGGTTTTTGCCCGTATATTTAAACACAACGTCCGTTACATTAAAAGGAAGGTCCCACAACCAGTAGCCGCTGGTGATATTAGGCAGACGTTCATTATTGTCACCGGCATACATAGTTAAAGCCCATACATCCTGCCTTACATTACTTCCGCATTTAACCCGCATGGCAAGTCTTTTTGCCTTATTGATTGTCGGTATCAAAACAGACAATAGCAATGCGATGATAGCTATTACTACTAACAATTCCACTAAGGTAAACGCTCTTGTTTTGTCTTCATTGTGCATTTTTAATCCCATTCCATTATGAAATTGTTGTCCATCAGAAATTATTGATATTTTGTTATGCTGCTGATATTCATTTTTAACAAAATAACTGAATTGTTCTAAATATACCATTTTTTGCTGTTAGTCGTAGGCCTTTCAGCCGAACAGGCGATATAATTATAGGTTTAAGGTGCTAAAATATCAAGCCCTAATTATATCGGCGATTTTCATCAGGCGGGAGGTATTGTCGCGTTCGGCTTCGGAGAGCTTGTCGAAGATAAACTTTATGGTTTGCTGCATTTCCGGAATGACTACATGCTCGAGGACGTTGACCCTTCGGCGTGTCATCTGTAACTCGACGGCCAACAAACGGGCCTGCTTTTCCTTTTCGGCCAGCTCAATCAGCTTGTCGAAAGCTTTTTCGAGTGCAAGTAACGCCACATCAAGCTCACCGGATGTTGTCGCAAAGCCGTAGCAGATAATCTCGCCTGCCATCTCCCTGGCAAGGTGCGGCACCTTGACGTTCATAATATTGGTCAGTTGTATGGTCAGACTGAACTTCTTGGTGGGTATTTCCAGTGCAGCTTTGATGCTTTCCGGCTCCATCGTAGCGCGGGCTAACATGAACCTGCGACAGGTTTCAAGCAGCTGCTTTTCCACCTGCTGTCGCAAAGGCTGAATTTCTCTGGCTATCAGCAGCAATTGTCGTGAAATCTCATCACGTTTTTCGCTGAGCAGACGATGTCCGCGTACCGCCAGGGCCAATCGCCTTCGCAGGTGCAATAATTCCATTCTTGTCGGGTTAACTTGCAGCATATTTCGTCGCCCGTCGCAAGGCCCACGGCCTTGGTCATAGTTTGTTAATAAGGACGAATCACGATTTTGCTTTTTCCCGGAATCGAGGCATATACTTTTCAATCAGTTTGACATCCATTCGCTTGAGCTCAGCATTTTCGAACATGCTGAGCAGCTCCCAGCCCAAATCGAGCGTTTGCTCGATAGTACGATTTTCATAATAACCCTGCGATACGTACCTCGCCTCGAACTTATCGGCGAAGAGCATAAACTTTCTGTCTTCGTCGGAAAGGGCGTCCTCTCCCATAATGGTCGCCAGCTCCTGGGCTTCCTTACCACGGGCGTAAGCAGCGTAAAGCTGATTATATAAATCCGCGTGGTCTTCCCGGGTCTTGTCAGGGCCGATTCCTTTATCTTTCAAACGTGACAGGCTCGGCAGGGCGTCAACCGGCGGCGCTATAGCTTTTCGATGCAGTGACCGCGACAGGATAATCTGTCCCTCCGTGATGTAACCTGTCAGGTCCGGTACCGGATGGGTCTTGTCATCTTCCGGCATCGTCAGCACGGGCACCATTGTGATAGAGCCTTTCTTGCCTTTGATTCGGCCTGCCCGTTCATAGACAGTGGCAAGGTCGGTATAGAGATAGCCGGGATAGCCCCGTCTGCCCGGCACTTCCTTTCGGGCGGCGCTGATTTCACGAAGGGCCTCACAGTAGTTGGTCATATCGTTGAGAATAACAAGTACGTGCATGTCCCGTTCGAAGGCCAGGTACTCCGCGGCGGTCAGGGCGAATCTCGGCGTGGCGATTCGTTCGATAGCAGGATTGTTTGCGAGGTTAATAAACATAACCGCCCGTTCGATTGCACCGGTTTCGGTAAGGTCGTTGATGAAGAACTGAGCGGCTTCGAAGGTAATACCCATCGCGGCGAAAACTACTGCGAACTGCTCACCCTTGCCGCGGACAGTTGCCTGTCGGGCAAGCTGTGCGGCAATATCATCGTGAGGCAGGCCGGCGCCGGAAAAGATAGGAAGCTTCTGTCCACGCACCAAAGGATTAAGTCCGTCAATCGTCGAGATGCCCGTCTGAATGAATTCGTTCGGGTAATCGCGAGCGGAAGGATTAATCGGAGCGCCGTTGATATCGAGCGACTGTTCGGGGATTATAGCCGGCCCGTCGTCCTTCGGCTCACCGAGTCCGCTGAAAACCCGTCCGAGTATTTCAGGTGAAACGTTAAACGTCAACGGCTTGCCAAGAAAACGAACCGTGCTTTCTTCGACATCAATACCGCTTGTGCCTTCGAAGACCTGGACCAGGACCTTGTCTCTTTCGACCTGGAGGATTTGGCCGTGCCGTATCGAACCATCGCCCAGCTCGATATCGACGATATGGCCGAACCGGGCGTCATCGACCTTCTCGACCAGCATCAGCGGGCCGTAAATATTTGTTACTGTCTGGTATTCTTTGAGCATCTTGCTACACCTTAACCGGTTGGAGTTCCTTTATCTGTGTTTCGATTGTCTTTCTTATCTCGCCGATTTTTGCCATTTCTTTCTGCGGTATATACTTGGCACGTGCGATTTCCTCGCGTACCGGCAGCTTGAATATATCGGCGGTATCCGCACCGGCTTCGATAGCCGACAATGCAACCTTGTGGAAATGCAATACCATCTTGAGCATTTCATACTGCTTTTCAAGCGATGTAAATGTGTCCACCTCGTGGAATGCGTTCTGGTGCAGATAGTCCTCACGAATAGAACGCGAGGTTTCCAGTGCTAACCTGTCTCTCGGCGACAAGGCCTCGGCTCCGACGAGACGGACGATTTCCATAAGATTCGACTCCTGCTCCAGAAGGCTCATCGCTTCTCTAATCATCTGGTCCATCTCAAGACCTTGTTCTTTGTCCTCGAAGCATGCCCTCAGATATTCCTTATAGAAGGAATAGCTGGTCAGCCAGTCGATGGCGGGGAAGTGTCTCTGATAAGCGAGTTTAGCCATGAGCGACCAGAACACTTTGACCACGTGCAGCGTCGCCTGTACGACCGAATCACTGAGGTCGCCGCCGGGCGGGCTGACCGCACCGATAACGGATAACGCGCCTTCGCGCTGCGGCTTGCCCTGGCACTGCACGCGTCCAGCTCTTTCGTAGAATGACGCGATTCGGGCGCCGAGATATGCCGGATAACCTTCCTCTGCCGGCATTTCTTCGAGACGCGTTGAGATTTCGCGCATTGCCTCGGCCCATCGGCTGGTGCTGTCGGCCATAAGAGCTACCGTGTAGCCCATATCGCGGAAGTACTCGGCAATTGTGATGCCGGTATAAACCGACGCTTCACGGGCAGCCACCGGCATATTCGAAGTATTGGCAATAAGTACCGAACGCTTCATCAGCGGTTCGCCGCTTCGCGGGTCTTTTAGTTCCGGGAACTCGGTCAGTACATCGGTCATTTCGTTTCCGCGCTCGCCGCAGCCTACATAGACCACGATATCTGCATCGACCCACTTTGCCAACTGGTGCTGAACAACTGTTTTGCCGGTTCCGAACGGCCCTGGCACACAAGCCGTTCCGCCCTTGGCGATTGGGAAAAATGTGTCGATGACGCGCTGGCCGGTAGTAAGTATTCTGTCTGGCGCCAATCTTCGTATTACATCCCGCGCATTACGAACGGGACACTTCTGCATCAATTTCAGTTCCGTCTGGCCGTCCTTGCCTTTGACTGTGCCGATTGTATCCGTAACGGTATAGTCACCTTCGGACAGCCCGTCAACCGTTCCGCTGACTCCCGGCGGCACCATTATCCTGTGGTTGACCAGCGAGCTTTCTTTAACTTCACCGATGATGTCACCCGTGCCGACCTCCGTTCCGTTATCGATAGTCGGTTTGAAGTGCCATTTCTTTTCTCTATCCAGGCCTGGCGCCGTAACACCGCGGCTCATAAACGCCCCTTCAGCTTCGTATAGCGCGTTGAGCGGCCGCTGGATGCCGTCGTAGATACTCTCAATCAAGCCGGGGCCGAGCTCGACGCTCAGCGGCGCCTGCGTATCGACGACAGGCTCACCCGGCCCGATGCCGACCGTCTCTTCATATACCTGAATCGACGCAAGGTCCTCATGCAGCTCGACTATCTCACCTATCAGGTTGAGCTTGCCCACGCGGACTACATCGTACATTCTCGAGCCGGTCATACCTTCAGCGACGACGACAGGGCCTGCAACTTTTACCGTTCGTCCTTCTTTTACCTCTGCCATTATTCAAGACCTCTTGTAAAGCTCAGTTGTTCTGTAAAATATTAATACCCATTGCCATCTTCAAAGCCTGTCCGAGACTCTTCGTGGCGAAGCCTTCTGATTCGGCAGTAAAAGGAACTACCAGCACACAGGGCAGCGTCTTTTTTCGAACCGCTGCAAACACATTCTCAGCCTGCGGCGCAACGTTCTCAGCCACAACCACCAGGGGGTATTTTCCCTCGAGTATTTTTTTGGCGCCCTCGATTATCGATTGGCGTTCGTCTGTAACGTCGAACGTATCGACTCCCATCGCCGAAAACGGCATCACAAAATCCGAACTGCCCAATACAGCTATTTTGTTTTCCATTATTCTCCGATTCGGTCAAGAATCAGCCTTGTTTCGAGGTTGTTTTTCTTGCCTGTCAGTATCAATCTGACCGTGCGAATCTCACCTTCTTTCGTCATCAGATAAGCGATGACGGGCTGAGGTCCTGCCGTTATCTGCTGAGTCTGCTTAAGGAACCCGGCAAGATACTTGTCGGTGTTGGCTTCGAGTTTCAGGAACGACTTATTGGCCGAGAGATAGCTGACGCCGGAATCGACCATCTCATAGTATGGCGTTGCAAAAAACATCGCTGCTATCAACTCGTACCCGGTATCAAGGCCGTGCTTAAGGCGTTCTATTTCAAGGTATCCGCCCTCAACAAAGACATCTCTCAGCTCGGATTCGGTGAACTTCAGACGCAGCATAGTTTTGATATTGAGTATATCAATCTGTATCCTGAAAAGGCCTTCAAGAAACTTGCTCTGTAATTCGTGAGCCATAGAAATCTTGTACCCGGCCTGCGACGCATCGAGCGCGAAATCAATGTCCCTGACGTTCTTGTTCTGGTAGTAAGCCAGCACCGCTTCTTCTATCGCTTCCTGCATATACATCGGCAGGTGAGAATAGTTTTCCTGCTCGAACACCTGCTCGAATTCCTCGGCTGGGATACTGCCGTTGTCGCTGTAATCAACGCCGATTGGTTTGTCCGTCAATTGCCTTCGCAGGGCCAGACGCAGGTTGGCAAAATCATCTTTTTCTTTGAGTAATTGAATCAGCGGCTCATCGAGCATTAAGCTTACGAATAGCTGCCTTACATCCGAACGTTTTTGCAGCAGCATCTGCTCGACCTGTTCAAAATCCTTTGTCCCGGAAGGCAGGGTGTACTCGGTGGAGCTGAGCAGGTCGAGTGCCGCGGTGAAATCAGGAGCATTGGCCAAATCGACCAACATCGCTCGACTGAGCAATTGCGTCTCGAGCGCACGCACCCTGGCGGTGGCAAACGCGTATTGCCAGTCGTCGCCGCCCACGGGCGGATACGTATAAAAATCAATTTTCGGTGCTTCTGCTATCGCGTTCATTTACTCACACATCCGCAAACAGCTCTTTGGCCAACTCTATTTCCAGCTCCTTCTTCGCCTCGTCGAGCAGCACGGCCAGTGACACGTTATTCCTTATTTTGCCTCGCCGCAGTACAAATCCGCTGCCGATGGTCTCTTTTTCCTCCGACAATCTCAGGTTGCCGTGAAAACCGGGCCCGAGCTCGCGATTGACCTGCTTGATAAATTCATGGTCTATCCTTTTCTCGTTGGTATCGACGATGACCTCTTCGTCGCCGGTCTCGACTGCGGCCATCATCAGCTTCTTCATTAGCCGGCGGTACTGGTCGTCCGGCATCGAGGCAAGCTGCTCTTTAGCCTTGTCGAAGACTTCCTGCAGCAATTCTCTTTTTTGTGTCAGATATTTCTTGCCGATATCCATCCGGGCGGCGGCGAGCATGTGCGCTTTTTTGTCTTCGCCCGCCTTTTTTGCAAGTTCGCTCGTTTGCGTTTTGTATTCGCTGAGCTGCTTATCAAGCCGCGTCTGCTCGTCAGCCTGTTTTTGCCGGGCCTCGGATTTTATCTTGTCGGCCTGTTCTTGCGCTTCGGACAGTATCTTGTTTATTACCTGTTGGGCTTCCATCTGTACGGTCCTATTGATTAAAAATCAAAGTTCGTCATTTTATGCAGCAGCGGTTGCCGCGGCGGGCCAATGAATTCCGAACCACAGGATAAACAGTGTCACCAGCAGCCCGAGAATCGCGTAAATCTCGACCATAACCGCATAAACAACACCGGCCTTGAACGCCATCTCCGGCCTTTTGGCGGCCATCAGGATACCTCCGGCACAAACCTTTCCCTGCTGAATCGCGCTGAACAGGCCCGCAATCCCGACAGGCAGACACGCCGCCAATATCTGAAGGCCGAGTATGGTACTGATTTCTTCGGAAAGTCCGCCGCCGAAGAAATTCATCTGCAGCATAACGATGAACGCACCCAAAAAGCCGTAGAATCCCTGCGTACCCGGCAGCACGACCATAATGAACATCTGTCCGTAGCGTTCTGGTTTTTCACTGAGCACGCCCGTAGCGCTCCTGCCGGCGATACTGATTCCGATTGCCGAGCCGATACCGCCCAAAAAACTTGCCAATCCTGCTCCCAACAAAGCTAATGCCAGTCCATAACTCATTGTCTGTCCCGCCTTTCTTGTCCCAACGAATTATTCATTCTTATTGTCGATGTATATGTACTCATATTGCCTGGCCAAAGGTTTAAACTGCCTGCCTCCGCCGACCAGGAACTTCGGGAAAAACTCGACATACTGCAAACGCAGTGTGTGCACAAAGGCACTTAATATCGCCAGCAGCATATTAAAGATGTGTCCGCCTATGAGAATCATTATCGTAACAATAAATCCTACCAGAGGTATATCGCCGGATATTTTGGCGATAACGTTAATAGCCATCGCAAGGCCGGCACCGACCATACCCAGAGCCATCAGTCGCAGATAACTCAGCACGTCGCCGAGATAAAACACACTGCTGAACAGGTTGTAGAAACCCATTCCCAGCCGTGCCCCGACGCCTCCTTCGCGATGACTGAACAAGAAAATCATAACAGCCGGCATGAGCGCGACAAATCCGAAAATCCTGCCAAGCTGTGCCGGTATAAAGCCGGCCTTGGCGGCCCCTAACAGCACAATCGAGTTTAGCATTACAATCCATGTAAGCTGGTCACATATTGCTGCGACGAAATCCTTTCGCTTGATGTTATGAAAAAAGGCGATGACAAGACCGGTGATAAGCTGGAAGTAGCCCAATCCGATGGCCAGGCCGAAAAAGAGCATCGGGTTCTTGAACGGGTCGAACCACATCATACGTGCCCTCACCGGCCCCAGCGCAGGTATAAATTTCTGTATCCCGTCGCCGAACCAGCCGCCGGTCAGCACACCGACGACAATCGTAGCTACCGCGCACAGGGCGAGCATATAGAGCAGTTTTTTATCGCCCTGCATCTTTATGATAAATATCGCAAGTAAGGCGAGCATCAAAAATCCGTATCCCGCATCGGCGATGCACATCCCGAAGAAGACCGCAAAGAACGGCGCCAGAAAGACGGTCGGGTCAAGATTGAAATGCTGCGGCATACCGTACAGACGTGTCACCACCTCGAAGGGCCTGACCAGCCGCCTGTTCTCTATCTCGACGGGAACTTCTTCACCCTCGCCAAGTGCAATCTTCGTTACCTGTGCGGCTTCAAAACCGGAGATGATTTGCTCGAGCTTACGGTAATCCTTTTTTCTAACCCAGCCTTCGAGGATGACTGTCCGCTCGGTGGCGGGGCAGTCGCTGGCGGTCTGCTCCCTGTTGAGCAGGTTAACGTAGTGGTCATGCAGAATCTGCAGCTTGACAAAATCGCCGGCAAGGGATTTTGCTTTTGCCTGCTGCCTGTCCATCTCGTCATGCACCTGCTCCAGCTTCTTGTTGTTTTCACTTATCAGCTCTGCAACAGTTCCACTCATACCCTCGAAGCTGACGGATTCAAAATCAGCGGAGCGAAGGAGCTTGTGCACGTCACCTGCATTGTCTTTCAGAGATACGATAAGAATTGCAATCTGTGTCCCTGCACTGCCCACTTCTTCGATTGCCGAGCCGACCTGGGCCAGGTTCTCGGTAACATCAGCAAGTTTGTTGGCGGGCAGCAGGCCTGTAAGACAACTTGTCTTTTCCAGTTCAGCCAGTTCTTCTACATCGATATCGAGAGCCGCCCAGGGCTGTAATCGCGCCAACGTACCCTGTATATTTTCTATTTCACTTCGAAGTTTCTCGATTTTCGATTCGGCGCTTAAAGCTTCTTTGATAAGGGCATCCACGGATTTATCATCAATGACATTGTTGTAACGGTTCCTGTCAATGACGACCCGTGGCGCCAGTGCGGCAGCCAGGCCTTTCGGTGTATCCGCATAATGGCGCAGAAAAGCTACGCTTTTTGAAACGAGATTGAGTTTTTCTTCTATCTGACGAGGTCTGTCGCCCGCCGTCGCCAGGTCCGGGTAGTGTTTGCTCACCATGGCCTCTTCGGCATTTAGTATCTGGCAGATACCGCTTTGCTGCAGGGTCTCGAGAAGCTGTGAGGCCTGCGACTTGTGGCAGGCAATCAGAATTTTCGACATCGAAGAGATGGCCATTCTTAGCCCTTCAGGTACTCCATTACTTTAGCTGCTGCTGCGGGGGTCTTAGGAGCCACTTTTTCTCGAAGCTCGTCACAGTCCTTTTGACCTTGCTTGCCGAGTTTTTCTACCTCAACCTTTCCTTCGGCTTCGGCTTTGGCTGCAGCCTGGTCTATCGCCTTTTTTCTTTCCTGCTCAGCCTGTTTGAGCATTTCCTGCTTTCGTTCGCGGAACTGCTCGGCCTGTTTGTGTGCGTCTGCCCCGGCCTGGTCTATGATTTGCGCCGCCTGTTTCTCGGCGTCCTTTATTCTTTTTATCAGTTCCATCTGATTCTCCGGATACCTGCCTTATCGATAGAAATGCGGAAGATATTATATTTTTCGGCTAATAACAAGGAATATGGGCAAATTTCTTCGCTTATAGAAGTGAATCCACCTTCGCAGCCAGTTCTTTGACATGGCTGAGCGACCTGGCAAAAGCGGCCTGCTCGGCATTGCTCAAGTCAAGCTCAACAACTTTTTCGACTCCACCGGCATCTAATATCGCCGGCACTCCGACGTAATAACCGCCTGCCGAGTATTCCTTGTCGCAATAAGCACAGCAGCAAATAAGGTCCTTAGCGTCCTGCAGGATTGCCTTAGCCATTTTAACAGCACCGGCGGCAGGGGCGTAGTAGGCGCTATATCCAAGCAGATTCACGACCTCAATACCTCCGTTGCGAGTCCTTTCAACCAATGCCTCAATCTTCTCTTCGCTGAGAAAATTGGTAATAGGCTTGTCGTTTACAGTTGTTAATCTGGGTAAAGGAACCATATCATCGCCGTGACCGCCCATCAACATAGGTTTGACGTTCTGATTGCTGATGCCGAGCTCCATCGCAATAAAACAGGAAAATCGCGCACAATCCAGCTCGCCGGCCATTCCCATAACTTTTCGTTTCTCGAAACCGCTGACCTTTGCCGCGGCATGAACCATCGCGTCGAGCGGATTGCAGACCACTATGATAAAGCTGTCCGGGCAATGTGTGACGATTTTGTCGGTAACGCTTTTCACGATGCCGGTGTTCTTTGCAAGCAGGTCGTCTCTGCTCATGCCGGGTTTTCGAGGCAGGCCGCTGGTGATAATGACTATGTCGCTGTCCTTTGCTTTTGTCCAGTCGGTAGTGCCTGTGATGTTCACGTCGTAGCCGCTTAGCGGCGCAGCCTCTGCCAAATCGAGTGCCTTGCCCCGTGCAAGTCCTTCGACAATGTCTATCAGGACGATATCAGCGAGGTTCTCCATCGCCGCCAGGTGTGCTGTCGTTGCCCCGACGTTACCCGCTCCGACCACGGTAATTTTCCTGCCTGCCACAAGTGCCTCCTGAACTAAAGAACCTTGTCGTTACCTGATTCGACCAATTATACGAACCTCGCTGTTCATTTCTAATGAAAAAACTTTACATTGAAATTTCGCGAAGATATAATAGGTAACGACTACAATGGATGGAGAAAATAACAATCCACAGGATACCGCTGACAGCGAAGCAGTTTATGAAGAGTATCTGCCGCCCGATGCAAAGCCGCTTTGTCCACATTGTTTGCAGCCTTGCGACCCGCTTCAATACTACTGTAACAATTGTGATTCCAACGAAGCAATAAATCCGCTGGCTGCGTATATTCCTTATGTTCGGATTCGGTTCAGTGCCGGAGTTTTTGGGAAATTGTTTCGCCGCGCATGCGACCGTAAAAATCCATTGTTACTTCGAATAGTCTATGGGGCATATGCGTCGGTATGGTGGTTATACCTTCCAAGCTGAGCCGCAAACTTTACCGAGCCTTCCTCATCCGCACAAACCTCCATAAGTATTTATAAATTCACCCGGACCTTATTGAAGTTGGGTCTGGAGAAGTTAGGCAACGCAAGAGGAGTCCTTTTGACAGGTACATGAAAATATATCTTAACTCCCAACTCGTATCTATATCTCCCATCTTAAAAACTTCAAGGTTTTGCAATCTTTATGTGAAGTTCGGATTTCAGCCTTGCCGATTATTATTAACAGCCTGTATCTTTCGTGATTTGAATACGAGTCAATCCCTAAGGGAATGGCTAACAAACCCAATAAAACTTACACGGAGATACGGGCATTTTTATTATCCACTCATATCGTGCTGTAGAGGTTGTACAACGCTCAATTATAGTTCCAATAAAAATATCGCCTTTCGGCCTCTGCCTCCGAGGGGAGTTTCATACTGCAAATCCTCGACTTTACAGTTAACTGCCGCCGACCGAGTGCCGATAAAAAAGACTGCGCCGCCGGACTGTTGCGCGCCTGCCGGTGATATGGTCCTGTTGTGCAGGCCGATATCATCACCGACAGTAGCAGGCAAATACACTAATTGTGGTGCTTGACAATCTTGAAAGTTATGAACATAATAAGCTCGTGAGGAATCTTCTGTAGAGGCGGAGCATTGGCATGCGTCTGGTCGTTAAAAAAGCGGATTCAGTTATCAACGAACTGCAGTTCGGTTCCGGACCGGTGAATATCGGCAGGCACGCCGACAGCCAGGTCTTCCTGCCCGACAAAACCGTCTCACGATATCACGCCGTCCTTTACAGCACACAGGAAGGCGACTGGATGATAGAGGACCTCGATTCGGTAAATAAAACTTTTCTTAACGGTAAACCCGTCCACAAATCGAATATCAAAAGCGGCGACGTTCTTCGTATTGTGGATTTCGTTCTCGAGATTAATCTCGAGGATGACACTATTACGGGCGAACCGATTAATCTTGATGACACCCTCACCACCGCCATCGACGATTCAGGTGACACTCAGCCCAAGGACCCGCTCGAGCCGAAGATAATCGTCCGGCGGACCGATTCCGGCCGTGCACCTGATATCAAATTACCGGTAAGCCGTACCGCTGCTTTCGCGCAGGCTGCCGAAGCTATCTGCAAGGCCAACAGTCTCGAAGGCGTGCTCAAGGTCCTGTTGGCCGTCGCAGCTAAACAGTTTAACGCATCTCATGCCTGGGCGGCGCTGAGAAACAAGCCAAGCGGCCCTATGCATGTACACGCCGGCAAGTCAAGAGATGGAAGAACCGTTAACCTGGAGCAACTAAGGCTCAGCGACAAGATAAATCAGACTATTGATAAGCAGCAGTTTTTGTTAGTGCCGCGAATACCTCCAAAGCGGAATGAAGAACCTATAAACTCTGCATTGATTGCACCTATTGCCGGCCAAGGCGGCTGCTTCGGCGTGCTCTACATTGACAATGATATGGCCCACCAGCGCTACGACATCAGCGACCTCGACTACCTGATGCTCATCGCCATTCACACATCGACGATAGTTGAAAACTTCTGAAAGTCCCTGCCGCAGTTTACTGCCTTTTGTACTTACCCATCAGTTGACCCTGAGCAAGAATGCGGCCTTGCATTTTTTCCAGAAGGGCTTTTTTGTCGAGAACCGTCGCCGAATCAATCACTGTATCGAGAGCGTATATCTTGAAATAGTAACGATGTGTGCCGCTCGGAGGGCATGGTCCGCCGTAACCTGTTTTACCGAAATCGGTCACTCCCTGCCTGGTGCCGTCCGGCAATGTCTCATCGTCCGGGAAGGCCTGCGGCAGTTCCCTTTTATCAGCAGGCAGATTATACAACACCCAGTGCACCCAGGTGCCCATGGGCGCATCGGGGTCATCACTAATCAGGGCGATGCTTTTTGTACCGTCCGGCACCCGGTCCCATTCCAACGGCGGCGAAATGTCTTCGTCGTCACAGGTATACTTAGCCGGTATCATCCCGCCTTGCACAAAGGCTGTGCTGGTAATCTTAATCTCCATACTGTTTCCTCCGTTATCATTGACCTGATTCGTCGAATTTGTATCAAGTAGTTCACAAACACACCACAGCATCGGAGCCTGTCCGTGCATGTCTCCCAATGCCCGTGGTCTTTTAAGGTAGTATTCGATGTCGGTACTCTTGCCGGTTCCGACACATATTTCCATAAGATTTGCGTCCCTGTCAAGATGCGCACAAAGTGCGTCCCATGCTTTTTGCACGGCGTTATCGTATTCATCTCCCTGCAGCCAGCCGTATTTAACTCCTGCAATCATCGAATAGGTGAACATCGCGGTACACGAACTTTCAGCCCATGAATATTCATAGTCAATCAATTGTCGCCACATCCCGTTTTCCGACTGATACTTCAGAAGGGCAGCCATCATTTTAAGATAGCTTTCCATAATCCGGGCTCTTTTGGGATGGTCCTGCGGCAACGATTTCAAAACCTCAGTTAGTGCCGACGCCACCCAGCCGTTACCGCGTCCCCAGAAGAAGTGATGTTCCGGGCCGTGGAAAAACAGTCCGCAAGGCTGTTGAAGTTTTTCGACATAGGCGGCAATCTGCCTTGCCGCTCTGTCGGCGTATTTGATATCGCTCGTCGCCCGGTACGCCTGCATCTGCAGCATACCAACCATATACATATCATCAATCCACCACCTGGTTTCGCTGGTTAAACCTTCCTCTGTGGTCTCCTGCCACTGCCTGTCCGCCAAAGCCAAACCCATCTCAAGAAATTTTTTGTCCCCGGTCTGTATATAAACTTCCAGCGGCAAAATTCCTACAACGCTCTGGTCTACATGACGTCTGTATTCGAGAAGCTTATCTTTATCGAACAGGCTTTCGTAGCGTTTGTCTAATTCGGCCTGCAGCTCTTTATTGCCGGTAAGTCCCGCAAAACGGTATGCGCTATAAGCTGCAGCTGCCTCGGAGTAGTGGAACCATGTATTCGAATAAAGCATAAATCCGTCGCGTGCGAGCAGATTTTTGACCAGTCGGTTTCCTATTTCCGTCGGAGTCTGGCCCTGCCTGTAGCTGATCAGGTTTTCGTCTGCCGTGACAGACAAAGGAAAAATTATAGCAAATAGTAGTATTGACGAAGCAAGTGAAAATTTTGTCGTGTACTTTTTCATATTAAAACCTTATAAGAGCCTCCCTGAAATCCTGGAACTCAATCAATGCGAGCGATAGGAGTCGAACCTACACCCCCGGTTGGGGACAAGGACCTAAACCTTGCGCGTCTGCCAGTTCCGCCACGCTCGCGATTAAGTGGATGTTCCGTTTTACTCGGACTGCTCCTTGCCGCTGACCTTCTCGATACGCTTCTCGGCCGTCTCCAGTATGCTCCTGCACTGTTTTATCAGGGCCATACCTCTTTCATACTGACTGAGACTGTCCTGCAGCGGTATTTGGCCTTGTTCAATTTTCTGGACAATGCCGCCGAGCTCTTTAATCGCCTGCTCAAAACTCAGTTTCGACATATCATCTTTTTCTTTTTTGTCGGCCATAATCCACTGGGCCCCCAAACGCCATTTTTCGCGTTTGGGGAACCCCCTCGCAAAACTATTTGACAAATCCGAGCACGCCCGGCAGCCACATTGATAACGCCGGTACGAACGTCGTAATAATAAGCGTTACCACCATCGCCGCGAAGAACGGCATAATGTGACGCATAACGTTTGTTACCGTTGTATTGGTTACTCCGCAGCCGAGGAACAAACACGTGCCGACCGGCGGCGTGCAAAGCCCGATACAAAGATTCATTATTATTATAATACCAAATTGCAGCGGATGAATACCGAGCTTTTCGGCAATCGGCAAAAATATCGGCGTGAAAATCAGAACCGCCGGCGTCATATCCATAAACGTCCCCACAACCAGCAGCAGGGCGTTAATCATAAGAAGAAGCAGAACTTTATTGCCCGTGGTACTCAGCAGCGCGGCACTAATATCCTGCGGGACATTTTCCGAGGCCAGCACCCATGACATTGCCATGCTCGTACCTATAAGCAGGAAAACGACCGAGGTAGTAACCCCCGTTTGCAGTAAAATTTTCGGCAGGTGCCTGATTTTCACTTCCCGGTACACCAGCACGGCCAGGATGAATGCGTACAGCACTGCAATAGCTGAGGCCTCGGTCGGCGTGAACCATCCTAATAATATTCCGCCGATTACGATTACGACCATCAGCAGGGAGGGAACCGCATCTATAAAACAGATAAATCCCTTCCATGAAACTTTCACACCGTAAAAAGCAACCAGGCCAATAATCAGCAGTGAATAGAAAGATAAAGCCAAACTCAAATTGCCATAACTCTGGACGTCGCAGAACCGGCCGTAAAAAAACCCCCTCAAAAACCATATAGGCACAAACAAAAGTCCGATGAATCCGGCCGTAATTTTTGCGCTTTGATGGTTTTTCTTCCATGCCACAACCGCATACCCGATGACCATCACCGCCAGTAAACTCAAAAGAATCCAAATAAAAGCAGCATTTAATTTCTGAGTTGACACAGCGATTTGAGAATAATTTTCCAGTTTCTTTAACGAATCCGCCGCCGGAAGAAAACCGGAACGTTTATAAAATAAAAATCCCGGAATGACCAAACAGAGGATGACTCCGATGATGCGTATCATAATTTCAGGAAATTTATAAATCTCATCCGAACCGTATTTATGCCGAAAGGCCAGAATTCCAGCAACCGTCATTAATGCCAGTCCCATCAGGAAACCCGGCAGAAATCCCGCCATAAATATCGCTGCTATGGAAACAATCCCGCCGGTCGCCAGTGAATATACAATCATAATATTGCTCGGCGGAATCAGCAGACCCGTCGTCGCCGCGGTAATAGTCACCGAAGCGTTAAAGTCCCTGTCATAGCCCATCTTGTTCATAATCGGGACCATAAAACCGCCTACTCCCGAGACGGCAGCGGTAGCCGAGCCGCTTATAGCGCCGAAAAGCATACAGGTCAGCACATTAACAAAGGCCAGCCCGCCGCGAAACTGGCCGACCAGCACGTTGGCAAAATCAATCAGCCGTCGTGCTATGCCGCCGTGTGCCATCAACACACCCGACAAAATAAAAAACGGTATCGCCAGCAGCGAAAAGCTGTCGATTCCCGTAGCTATCTTATGGGCGACGGCCACGAAAGCCGGCATACCTCCCATAGTCATAAACGCAAGCACCGTCGAGATGCCCATGCAGAAAGCGACCGGCACGTTCAAAAACAGCAATATAACGAAACTCACAACCAGGACTAATATGGAAAGTTCCACTTTCTAAAATCCTTTCAAATCTCTTAATCCTCAATTGTCATACCCCGATACATCGGGGTATCCAAAGGTTGTCCAAATATCAGAATCTGGATTCCCGCTTTCGCGGGAATGACAGTAAGAAATAATTTTTAATCGATTCCCTCTTCCACGTGCGACGTCATCGGCTCAATCACAATTTCGCCTTTGACCAGCTCGGCCAATCTTTCACAAAGGCCGATTAGCGAATACAGCACGAGAAAGAACCCGCTGATGGGTACCGCCAAATAAACGTAACCGACCTTGACGTTAATGGCCGGCGATATCTGTTCGAGCCTCAGCGTATCGACCACCAGCTCGATTCCGCCGACAATCATCACCAAAAAGCTGAACAGCGCAACGACAAGAAAAACAAAAACTTCGGTAAAAACCCGTATCCTCGCCGGCAGCTTACCGACAAAATAATCTATTCCGAGGTGCGCCCCGCGTCCAAGTGCGACCGCGGCGCCCAGCAGTGAGACCCAAATTAGCATAAATACCGCAAGTTCCTCCGTCCACGTGCTCGGGTTCTTAAGAATGAAGCGGGTGAATACCTGCCACAGTACGTCAAGAACCAGTACCACCACGACCACCATAAGCAGCAGTTCAAGTGAACGGTCGAGTATCTTTTTTATCGTTTTAAACACGGTTACTTTACCTCCTGTATCTGTTTGATTAGTTCTCCGATTTGGGTACCATCGTATTCGGCCCACATACCTTTTACAGAATCCTGGAATGGTTTCTTGTCCGGATAAGTTACCTTTACACCTGCTTCTTCGACTATTTTCATATCGTTTTTTTCAGCTTCGGTCCATATTTTTCGTTGATACTCGACCGATTCATCCACCGCATCCTGGAGTATCTGCTGAAACTCCGGCGACAAACCGTTCCATACATCCGTGCTGATTATCAGAATGTCGGGCAGTCTTGTGTGCTCATCGAGGGCGTAGAAGTGACACACCTCGTAATGCCGTGACGTGCGGAAAGATGGCGGATTATTTTCAGCTGCGTCAACGACGCCCTGGTCCAGCGATGTATAAAGCTCACCCCAGGCAATCGGCGTCGGCGAACCGCCCATAGCTTTGACCATATCCATCGACATGATGCTTTTCATAACGCGGACCTTCAGGCCGGTCAAATCGGCAGGGCTGTTGATTTGTTTTTTGGAATAAAAACTCCTGGCCCCTGCGTCATAAAAACATAATCCGCGCAGGCCCTTACTCTGACCCGCCAATAAAAGCTCTTTGCCTATAGGGCCGTTTAGCACCTTCCAGTAATGCTCGGAATCCCTGAAAAGATAAGGAATACCGAATATCTTCATCTTCGGCACGAATCCCTCCATCACTGCTGTCGACGTCTTAGTAATAGCCATATAGCCGAGCTGAAGTGCTTCTATGCATTCCTTTTCAGTACCGAGCTGCTCGTTCGGGAAAATCTCCACTTTCATCCTGCCGTTCGATTTTTCCGCGACCTTTTCGGCCATAAACACCATCGCCTTGTGCACTGGATGAGTTACGTCAAGACTATGGCCCAGTTTGAGCGTCACCTCGGGTTGCTTCTCCTCCTCCTTTTTGCAGCCTATACAAAATAACACAACCACGCACACGGACAACAAAAACGGCAAAACTTTCTTGTTCATTACGTACTACCTTTACGATTATTACCCATACTTCTTTTTGAAAACACTTTTCCAGGATTCAGATGTCGATACGTATCCCTTACACTTAGCCGCCCGCACCGCACGCAGCAGCCTCCTTCTCGGCCGGATTTCCCACCAGCTCACCGTTTATCTTCACGTTCTCCAGAACAAGATTTTTGACGTTGCTGATAACGTTGGGCCTTTCGACCTGATTGAGCACACAATTTTTAAGGCTGACATCGGTTATCGGTGAACGCTCATAGCCTTTAATATACAAGGCGTGCTTGCTCTTGCCGCTGGTGACGTTCTCTAAATTGATATTCCGAACGTAAGGCGTGAAATCTCCGCTGTCGCCTTCTTCGTAATAGAAATTAATCTTCAGCACAGCCTCGCCTACCTGGCCGATGGTAATATTCCTGACGTACACATTCTCCACAAAACCGCCCCGGATGGCGTTGGTCTTGATTCTTATCGCCCGGTCCAGGTTCGGGCTGTCCATCGTGCAGTTTTCTACGAAAATGTTTCGCACGCCGCCCGTCATTTCGCTGCCTATAACCACTCCGCCGTGCCCCTCTTTCATCCGGCAGTCCTGGATAACGATATTCTCAGTCGGCACGTTCACCCGCCTGCCGTCATTGTTCCTGCCCGATTTTATGGCGATACAATCATCTCCCGTGTCGAAATAACAGCCCTTGATAAGCATGTCTTTGCACGATTCGGGGTCGCAGCCGTCATTGTTGGGACCAAGCCCGACGACCTTCACATCCCTGACGGTAATATTTTCAGACAGCACCGGGTGAATATGCCAGAACGGACCATTTTTGATTGTTATTCCTTCTATAAGAATGTTCTTACACTTATACGGCTCAATCATATTAGGCCGCAACAGCTTGCCGCCGAACTGCCTCTGCTCGACCGGCACATCCTGAGCCCCCTGTATGAACAGATTCTCGCGGTCCACTCTCTGCGTTTTTTTCCACTGCCACCAGTTCTCATCGCTGCCTTGTCCGTCCAGCGTGCCCTTGCCCGTTATAGCGATATTCTCCTGCTCGCAGGCATAAATAAGAGGCGAATAATTCATACACTCAACGCCTTCCCATCGTGTATAGACAGCCGGCAGATACATGTTCGGGTCCGTCGAAAACTTAATCACGGCCGTATCGAGAAGATGAAGGTTGACATTGCTCTTTAGGTGAATCGCACCGCTTAAGAATTCACCGGCAGGGACAACTACCCGTCCGCCGCCCGCTTCATTTGCCGCTGTTATCGCTTTTTTGAAAGCCTCGGTGCAATCTGTCTTGCCGTCTCCAGCCGCACCGAAATCGGTGATATTGAAATCCTTATCGGGGAACTGCGGGGCCTTAATCCTGCTCAAAATCTCATCAACCTGTTCCCATCCGGCGTTTGCCGGGCTGACAAGTCCAATCAGCAAACTCAGACAAAACAATACCGGCAAAATTCCACTATATGTGATATAAACACCGGCCAGATTATTCAAACTTCTCTTTTTCGTCGGTAACTCTCCTTGGGATTAATGTTAATCTGCCGTATTGTGTCTTTTGGTTACCTGACTTTCAATCAAATTCTCATTTGCAAGTTCGGTAATTATCAAATCCGACACTTCGATATCGTCCGTAGACCTGACCACAAGGCCGCTATTTTTGCTTCTCGTGATGCTGTATCCCCGCCCTAATACCGACTTTGGATTCAACGCCGCCAACCGGTTTGACTGGGCGGTAAGCTGCATTCGCAAATCATTTATGCGCGTTTTTATCGTTATTTTTGCGCGATTGTGTGCATCGTTGAGTTCGACAATCTTTCTGGTCAGGAGCCGATGCGGCTCTATCCTCAGCACCTTTTCGAAGAATATATTCAATTGGGCTCTGACTTTTACGAGCATGTCTTTGACCGAATCGGTGAGTGTAAAGCTCAGCTCATCGACCCTCTGCTGACGCATCCTTATCACCAGAAGCGGGTTCCTGAATGCCGCGCTTGCCAATATTGTCTGCAGCGTTTCTCTGCATATACCTATTTTCCATTCGACTCTTGTTGACAGACTTTCTTCGAAATAATCCAGTTGTGCCCGCACTTCTTTAACATCCGGCACGGCCACTACGCCCGCTTTGGTCGGCGTCGATGCCCGCACATCAGCTACAAGGTCCGCTATAGTGACATCAATTTCATGCCCGACCGCACTGACCAACGGAATCTGCGAATCGAAAATGGCACGAGCCAATACCTCCTCGTTAAAGGCCCACAAATCTTCGAGTGAGCCTCCTCCGCGACCCACTATCATCATATCGAATTTGAACTGCCGGTTGCGCCGATTGATATCCCGGATTGCCGCGGCGATTTGTTCGGCTGCGCCTTCACCCTGCACCGGCACAGGGTATAAAAACAGCTTAACGCAGGGCCACCGATTCCTGATGCTCTCTTCAATATCGTGCACCGCCGCACCCGATTCACTGGTGACGATACATATCCGGTTCGGGTAGGGCGGCAAAGATTTTTTATGTTCCTCTTTGAATAACCCCTCAGCCTCGAGCCTTTTGACCATTTGCTCGAATGCAATCTGAAGCTCACCCACACCAACCGGTTCCAGCCGCTCGGCCACAAACTGATACCTGCCCTGTGGCGGATAGACATCAATAGAACCCGTCGCTATGACAGCCATGCCTCGTTCGGGGCCGAACTTGAGCTTTGCAAAACTGCTTTGCCACATCACACACGGCAAAACCGCGTCGTTATCCTTGAGTGAAAAATAGCAGTGCCCGCTGCTGTGCCTTCGCCAGTCGCTGATTTCACCTGTTACCGTCAATCGTGACGGCAGACTGTTCTCCAGAACCTGTTTGACCAGACCGGTTATCTGGCTGACCGTATAAATTTGCCTTTTGTTGCTTGCCATCGGCCAGATTATATGACCACACGTAAATCTATGCAACTTCCTGCCTAACTTGCTATAGAAACTTGACTTAAAAGGGCGTTTCGGATATAATAACCAGCAGTGAGGCAGGACAGTCGGCTTTTGAGGATGGGTGATGCAGGCATACCTCGAAACTGTTGGTGTATTAGGTATAGCAGTACTGGGGTTACTGATAGGTAAGCTCTTTAGCTGCCTGAAACGTCCCTACTGGATGGGCGGTTATTTCCTGTCCCTGGCGCTGGCAGCTTTGCTGATTTTGCCCCGTTTGTATTATCCCCTGCACTTTTTGCCGCTTTTGAATAACCTCCTGGCGGGGCGAACCAGGTTTATTATCCTCGGTATTGCAGTAACCGTTGGCCTGGTCGCGCCTCTGGACCGTTTGCCTTATCGCTTAGAGCAGATTCTTGTCTGCGTTCTGATGACTGTTGTAATCAGCTGGTTTTCTGTCATGCCCTTTTTGGCCCCGGCACTACTTCAAAACAGCCACGCGTCACTGAAAACAATGATTAACAGCCAGGGCATCTGCTTTCAGACCACCGATTATACCTGCGGCCCGGCCGCGGCCGTCACCGCTTTGACTAAGCTCGGTATTGATGCCGACGAAGGACAGCTTGCCATACTCTCTCACTCGAGCCCGGTCATCGGAACGCTTCCGCAATGTCTTGCCGATGCACTCACACAGCGGTACGCGGACATAGGCCTGAACTGCACTTTCCAATTGTTCGATTCAATCGACCAGCTCAGGGATGCTGATGTGACACTGGTTGTGATAAAAGACCACTTCCTTTCCGACCACTGCATTGCAGTTCTGGAAGTCAGCGACGACTATGTTGTAGTGGCCGACCCTGTCCGTGGCAAATGCGTGATTTCTCGCGAGAAGTTCGCCGACGAATGGCGTTTTTCAGGAATCGCCATCAGGCGTCATCTTCCGGAAAACCCGGACTCACCCGTCGCTTCCCGTTCGAGTCAATCCTGTTCGATTTGACCTTTGTATATCCGCGTCTGCAGCGCGCCTTGCCACGCCGTCCAGCTCGAATCGCTCAGCTCATTGTCGATAGCCTGTCTGACCTGCTTAATCTTTGCATCCATATCGTCTATATAGCCGACCATGAATGCCTCCGCCGTAGCCGGCAGCTTCGGCGAACCGAATTCATACTGGCCGTGATGACTTAAAACGATATGACCGAGCGCATCGAGAATCTCCTGGTCGATTTTTGTTCCTCCGGTCGCCAGTGCATCCGCTTTCTTATTAATCATTAACAGGGCTTTGCCGATATGGCCGATAAGCTGTCCCGAATCGGTATATTCGAATGCCATCTCGTAAGACAGCTCTTCGGTCTTGCCGATATCGTGCAGAAACAGACCAGCCAATACAAGGTCCGACTGCACCTCCGGATAAAAAGGTAATACTGCCTGTGCCACCCTCAGCGCGTTGTGCGTATGCTCAATCAGACCGCCCAGATAACTATGATGCAGCTTGATTGCGGCGGGGGCCCTGCGGAACTTTGCCATCAAAGCCTCGTCCGACAGAAATCCCTGCAGAAGGGCCTTTAATTGCGCATTGTTTACCGCGCCGAGTATCTGTTTTATTTCAGCAAACAGTTCATCAACATCCTTTTCCGTATGGGCCAGAAAATCGTCGAGGTCAACCTGGCCCGGTTCGACCACCCCAACGTTATTGACAACGATTTGCAGGTTATTCTGGTACAGCTCACTTCGTCCGTTAATGTGTATGAATCCGGGCTTGGGCAGCAGCTTATACATCTGCTCACTCGCCTGCCACATCCTTCCGTTGAGTCGGCCGGTCTTATCGCACAGGTACATAGCTATATACAGGTCTCCCTTGGCCGTACTCCGCAGAATCGGCTCTCTTATCAGATACACGTCGTCTATAGCCTGCCCGGCCTCAATCTCGTTGATGAATATATGTGCCATAACCGTCTCCGTATCAACCTGTTTTGAGGTACTTGTGAATAATACGGTTTTGCCGGGTGTCCTGCAAGCAGCAAAAATGTGCTACTTCCAGGCCCGGCTGTGGTATCGTCTCGCCGATGGTTTATTAGTCTATATTCAAAACCAGAACCGTAATATTGTCGGGTCCTCCGGTCTCGTTGGCTGCTGCTGTGAGTTCCTTGCATAGAGATTGCGGCTCGGTATGGCTTTTAATAATCTGCCTGATTTTTTTGTCCGGCACAACCACTGTCAGCCCGTCACTGCACAACAATAGCTTGTCATCTTTCTTTACGGCAATGCTTCGCACAAGCGGTTTGATATCTGCGTCAATCCCCACGCACTGTGTGATGACATGCTGCTGCGGATGATTGCGGGCCTCGTCCGGTTCGATGTGTCCGGCCTCTACCAGCTCGGCGACAATGGAATGGTCCACCGTTAACTGACGCAGGCGATTACTGCGAAAAAGATACGCCCGACTGTCACCGACATTGGCAATATACAGCCTGTCATTGTGCTCCAGCGCCATTACTACCGTCGCCCCCATGTTCCCGTGGCCGTTTGACCCTTCGGCTATGACCTTTTTGTTCAGTTCCGATATGCTTCTTTTGATTTCTCTTCGGATAGACCGGCTGTTTTTCGATTTCAATCTTTCGAGCTTCTCACCCAAAATCAAAGGCAGCGTCTCAATCACCACCTGCGACGCCCTCGCTCCCTCGTCGTGACCGCCCATCCCGTCCGAGACGATAAAGAGCCCGTGCTCTTCGTCAATCAGATAAGCATCTTCGTTTTCGCCCCTGACCTTGCCTTTGTCGCTGACACACGCCCATCGCGTCGGCGTATCTTTTGAAGAATAGTCCGATTCAGCCCTGGCCATTGTGTACCTGCTCTACTTGCCGTCAAACGAGTTTTTGTCTGCACCACGGACAATATATCCAGTAAGTTGTATCGACGGGCCAGCGGCATTTACTGCATTTTTCCGGCAATAGCGATACTCGCCAGGGCCTGTGCACCTTTCGCCGGCACCACGGGCAGTACCGCATAAACCGCATCAGCCTGCCGCCGCAATGCCTGCACTTGCCGTGATAGCGAACTCCTCTTGTTCTGCTCTTGCCTGGCGATTTGAACCCCGCCCCGTAGCACCACGGGCAGTACCGCCATTCCGGCAAAATCCCCTTATGGCAATCCGGGCAGAAACGTTTATACGTGCTGCGCTTATCAAACCGGTTCTTCTCACTGCCGCACCACGGGCAAATCCGCATACTCTCAGTTACGGGCTCACCGCAATGCACACACTCGAAACCCGTTCCAAGAATCCTTCCGTATTTTTTCAGATAGGCCTGACGCCGAATTTTCTGCCAGTCGACTCTTTTTCTGGAACCCTTGGAATGTTTTGCAGGCTTTAATCTCTCAGGCGTCGCCGCCAGTAGTGCTTCCAGCATCTGCCCGGCGTCGGCAAATCGCTTTTCAGGGTCGACCTCCAGGGCTTTTTTCATGAACTTCACGAACTCCGCACTGGTCTTGTCCCGCAGTCGCTTACAGCCCCGCGGAGGCCAGCGGAACGGCCAGCGGGGAAGATAGCCGGTGATATACTCATACAGTATCAGCGCAACTGCAAAGCAGTCGCTGCGGAAGGTGGGCTTGCCGTACGCCTGCTCAGGTGCGATATAGCCCGGCGTGCCGTAAACATCGCTGGTCACGATTCGTCCCTTGACCTGCATACTGATTCCGAAGTCGCCCAGCGCCGCACGACCGTCCGGCAGAAGGAATATATTGCCCGGCGTCACATCGCAGTGCACCAGTTTTTTACGATGCGCATACGCCAGCCCGTCGAGGACCTGGAAAATAATCGATATTGCCTTGCGCACGCTCATCGGCCGGCTGCGGTCTTCGAGCGTACCTGCCGACAGTTCCGTCGCCAGAACGATGTGCCCGTTGATAATATCCGCGTTTTTGACCGGCATGATATGCTCATGCCGCAGGCTGCTGACCAGCCGAATCTCCTTGAGCATCGCCTTGTTATCGCGCTGGCCGTTCGTTTCGAGAAGCGGAATCTTCAGTGCGACCCATATCCCCTCTACACTGTCGCGGGCCTTCCATACCTCGCTGCTGCCGCCTTTGCCAAGGGTCGCTGCCAGCCGATATTTGCGGAGCCTCGCCCCTCGCGTCAGTTTTTTGCCCTTATTGGATTTTTTAATTGAGTCCATTATCACTTCAGCCGCTGTCAGGCCCGCCGTCTTACTGTAATAGTTAAGCTGCTGTAACCGGTCAATTATAAGACCACCGCCAGCTTATTCAACGTGATAACGGCTGCAATATAATTTTTGGCGATTTTTTTGGCTAACCCGACCGGCTAAATTGCCGAAGAACTCTGTCAAAAAACACCTTCTTAGAGTAAAAATTTTTTCGTTGTATTTCGTCTGCTCACGTATATAATCTGCGGGCTCTTTATTCCGGCTCCGAGCCGGTCAGGAAACTTATGGCAAAGAAAAAGAAAAAACCGGTAAAAAAAACACACCTGAAAGCTGCGGATTTGAAGAAATTCGAGCGGCTCCTGCTCCAGAAACGCGCAGAAATCCTCGGTGACGTCAATCATATGAAAGAGGAAACCCTCAAAAAGGAGAGAAGCGACCTGTCAAATGTGCCGTTCCATATGGCCGATGCGGGCAGTGATAATTATGAGCTCGAAAACACGCTCGGCCTGATGGACGAGGAAGTCAAGCTGCTCGCTGAGATTGACGCCGCCATGGTTCGCATCGACAGGAAAACATACGGCATCTGCGAAGGAAGTGGAGAACCAATACCGAAAACACGCCTCGAAGCAATCCCCTGGGCACGCTACTGCATCGAGTATAAAGAGCTTCTCGAAAAAGGCCTGGTCGAGGCCCCGGACGTCGACGACAGCTTCAGGGAACACTACGACGAGAATGAGCCGAACCGCGAAGAAGACGACAAGGACGAAGACGAAGAAAAGTCCGAAGAAGACGAGCTTGACGAGGTCATGGAACAGCTCGATGAGCAAATCGCCATGATGGGAGATGACGAAGGCGACGAAGATAACGACCGCGACAAGTCCTGAAGCCTTTGCCCGCCGCTGCCCTTAACCTATACCGCCTTTACTCTTGAAAACACCACTTCTTTAGATTATAACATCCCCTTAATCTGTCTTGGTGTTAAACAGGAATCAGTCATGCGATACAGCAAAATGCTCATACCCACCGTAAAGGAAGTCCCCGCCGACGCGGAAATTCCCAGTCATCGGCTTATGGTCCGTGCAGGCCTGACCAGAAAGCTCGCCAGCGGCACATATACATACCTGCCGCTGGGCTTTCGCTGCCTGCAAAAGGTCATAAACATCGTCCGCCAGGAGATGAACGCCGCCGGCGCACAGGAAATCCTCATGCCCGCCGTTCAGCCAATCGAACTGTGGCAGCAGACCGGCAGGGACGTTGACTACGGCGAAACTATGGCCAAATTCAAAGACCGACACGACCATTTCAACGTCATTGCCCCGACCGCCGAAGAAGTCGTCACATCCGTCGCCGCCAATGAAATAAGCTCGTACAAACAACTGCCCTTTAACATCTATCAAATCAGCTTCAAATTCCGCGACGAATTTCGCCCGCGATTCGGCGTCCTGCGAAGCCGTGAATTCATAATGAAAGACGCCTACAGCTTCCACGCCTCCGACGAATCGCTCGATAAAGAATACTGGAATATGTACAGAACCTACCAGCGCATCTTCAAACGCTGCGGCCTCGAATACGTAATCGTCGAAGCCGAGTCCGGCGAGATGGGCGGCTCCGGCTCGCACCAGTTCACAATCCCCTGTGAATACGGCGAAGATGTTATCGTCTATACCGAGGACAACTCATACGCAGCCAACATCGAAAAGGCACCCGTCGACCCGCTGGAAAGACAGCAAACCAATAACGAAATTCCACCAATTGAAAACGTCCATACTCCGAATGTCGGCTCAATCGAAGCTGTCTGTGCCTTTTTGAAAACCCGGCCCGCCGATATGATAAAAACACTCATTTACAGCACCGACCAAGGCCCCATCGCAGTACTTGTTCGCGGCGACCATGAACTAAACCCTGAAAAACTTACGCAGATACTGGGCGGCGCGAAAAACGATTTAGCTGATGAAGCGACTATCAAAAAAGTCACCGGCGCTAATGTCGGCTTTGCCGGTCCCGTTGGGCTCGCCAATAAAGTCGACAAAATAATTATCGACCACGCAGTTGCCGCGATGGCCGTAGGCGTCACCGGCGCAAACAAAACCGACTACCACACCAGAAACGTCGTCCCCGGCAGGGATTTTCCTCTCGAAGGTGATAGTGTAATCGTCGCCGACATCCGCAACGCTGTCGAAGGCGATTCATATCAAGGCAAAAAGCTTTTATTCAAAAGAGGCATCGAGGTAGGCCAGGTCTTCAAACTCGGCAGAAAGTACACTTCAAAACTCAACTGCAAATTCCTCGACGAAAACGGCAAAGAGCAAATCTGCACAATGGGCTGTTACGGCATCGGTATAAATCGCATCGTTGCCTCAGCCATCGAAACCGGAAACGACGACAACGGCATCATTTGGCCGATTAGTATCGCACCGTTCGAGGTGCTCGTCACCAGCGTAAATCAGGACGACGAAAAAGTGGCCTCAGTCGCTGAGGAAATATACAGCGCGCTGAAACTCGAAGGCATCGATGTGCTTTGGGACGACAGGGACCTGCGAGGCGGTGTAAAGTTCAAAGACGCGGACCTGCTCGGTATCCCCGTTCGTGTTACCGTCGGCAAAAAGTCCGTAGCCGAGGGCAACGTCGAAATCAAATTGCGGAGTGAATCCGAAAAAACCACCGTCCCGATTAACACCGCCGTCGAAAAAACTATCGAAATCGTCGAAGACCTCAAACAAAAACTGACATCATAAGATGCCCTTCCTGCGCAGGCAGGAATCCATTATTTACTTAGATTCCACACAAAGCGAGAAGTGATAATTAGTTGGCAAGAAAGATATTCATCAATGCATCTATGGACTTGGCAAAATCCTGAGTTAGACCCATACAGGGGCAAATATGATAGCATAAATAACTCTCGTTATATCAATGATCCTTATGTCTCCTTATCAGAACAACAAGGCTTCATAAATGCATACAAAAAGCTGTGGAAGATGCTGGGTAATAAAGGAATTTTATGGTGCTTCGCGGATGAAAATGAGGCCGTAAAAGCTAAAAATTCTTATTCCGACTGTGTTCTGTGGAAACTGGATGTTCCAGAATCTTCGTTGCGGTATTTGTGTAATGTTACGTGGCACTATATTCTTAAGGATAATCTTTGTGTTCCACCGGAGAAATTCAAGACTCTTATGGGCCTAAATACAGATTTGAAGTTAAACGAATCGGGAAAAATGCTAAGGCAGCAATGGCTTAATAAAAAGCAAAGCAATGTTTTGTGGGACATGCTGATAGTAGACCGTTTTTACGGTGATTGTGTCGACTCCATTGTTTTCCATCCTCTCGAAAAAGATTTTTACAAAGGCAACGTCAATTTTGAATAACATTATAAGCGTTTACTCGATAGAATTTAGAAGCGTGTCATTCCTGCGCAAACAGGAATCCAGAGCTGTTAAAAACATGGCTAGGTTACACGGATGATTTTCCTGAGAAGAAAAAAATGTGAGAAAATCATTGACCGCCTCGTACAAGAGTACCATTCTCGTCATTGCCAAGAAGCGAAGAATTTGGTCGGTGAAATATCTATAGACCATATCTCAA